>Ga0209187_1000660_pt1 | contig 53525 bp, 39 predicted proteins | sample BantaG_FD_187430 | JGI IMG/M metagenome (GOLD analysis project Ga0209187, IMG submission 187430) | Marine algal microbial communities from Bantry Bay, Ireland - BantryBay_4 metaG (SPAdes) (version 2) | ecosystem: Host-associated > Algae > Red algae > Unclassified | place: Bantry Bay, Ireland...
TACACCTGGTTTGTGTGCATTATATTTGTACCTCAGTTGGAAACTTCTGCGCGAACAATCTTCATTGAGACACAGCCAACGTTGAGTGCCGTTTTCGCTGCAACCATTTTTGCATATGTGTGTACCGGAGCAGTCAGGGCATGTTATTTCTTGATAATGAACCATAGATTTTTTGCAAAGATAATCAAAATCAACGGATTTCAGACACTACCATTTATTTTAATGAATAAAGACACAGCCAAAAATATAATTTCTGCATTTGATAAAGATACTTATTGGAAGTTTGTTCTTCAACTACTGAAAAGTGGATATGGTGAAGATTATATCAAAACTGTTCCCGATTCGTATCTAATTAAAAATCTTTATATAAATTCTCCTGTTTATTACAACCACTTTTATACATTTGACTTCTTTCCATATAGTGTATTCCAATCTCTTGAGAACATAAATATATCAACACCAAACGTCACTAAACAGATTCTTCAAATATTAGGCAATATTGAATCCAGTTTTATGTTAGGAGACATATATTTCATAAATAATATACCCACAGGAGAAAAGGGTGATTATGAACAATATATTTTTCCTCAAATTAAAAAAATAACTAAAAAAGTACTACATCCAGATCAGGAGTCTGGTTATGGTAATATTAATACCTTTTTAGATATCCAACCCGAAGCTACAATATCTGTTTTAAATGATTTTTTTTCTGACCCAACTGGTATATCTATCAGCCTCAATAATCAAGGTTTTAATATAAATGAATTCACATCACAAAATAACTGTGAATCAGGAGTGACATTAAGTAGTAAATCATTGCTTGATACGGTAAGTTTCCCTTCTCATAAAACATCCATACTACAAGAATTTGAAAGTGTCTTAAACTCAAATAAAGAACATATTATTGAAGAATTTATGTCTGAACACTTCCAAGATGTCTTTGGAACAAAATATGACAAAATTGAAACTCAATTGTGGTTGAAATTTCCTGAATTGGATAGCAATAATTCCAACAGACGGTTAGATATATTTTTAAGAAACAGTACAAGTAATGACTGGGAACTCTTTGAGATAAAGAGAGAGTTAGATATAATTACCAATTACAGGAATAGCCCAACTTTCAAATCCGTTGTTTATAAATCCATAGAACAACTAAGAAATTACGCTTCAATTTTAAATCAAGATGCCGTGAAAAAGAAATTTAAAAAAGAGGGCATAGAATATTTCTATCCCGAGTTACACTTGGTTATGGGGAAGAAAACAAATGACATTCCACTCAAAAATTGGAGAAAATTAATATCAGATAATTCAAAAGATGTGAAACTGATAACTTACGATACGTTAATGTCAGAAATGAATAATAGACTGAATTATCTCTCAATTTATCAGAACAAATGAAAAAAATAGGCAAAATAATAGCAACGGAAAAAGCACCAACCACCGTTGACGACTTTTATTTTTGGACAGACAAAGAACTCATTATCAAACCTTTTGATGTCGTAAAAGTAAATCATATTAAAAATTCTTTCACCTTTGGTGTAGTGGAAGAAATATCCCATTTGACGGATAATTCCAGTTTTTTAGCGGGTTTCATTTCGAGTGATTTTGGAGATGTTGCTTACGAACAATACACACAACGGATAGGTATGAACTACGTCCATGCCAAAGTTGTAGCTAATTCAGAGGGCATTTACACCCCTGTTTTGGACGGCTCGGCGGTAAGTCTTGCAGACGAGAACAACGTAAGAGAAGCACTTGGTTTGAAGGATATTAAATCTCCACTGCCCTGCGGATATATTGAAATGTATGAGCAACCGGATAGCATCACTATTCCGGTTCATTTCAACTCAAAATTTCTGATTGGTCCCGAAGGAGCGCATCTCAATATTTCGGGTATTTCGGGATTGGCGGCTAAAACCTCCTATGCCATGTTTTTGCTAAAAGCGATACAAGACCAATACCTCACCGATGAAGGTGACGATTCGGTTGCCTATGTCTTGTTTAATGTAAAAGGACGGGATTTGCTGGCAATTGACGAACCCAATGACGAACTAACGGAGGAAGACAAAGCTATTTACGAGATGCTTGACCTCAGCACTACACCGTTTCAAAATGTTCAATATTTTTACCCACATTCAGAAGATAAAACTTCTTCCACCTACGGAAAAGATGTGAAAAGTCAAATGGAGCGAGAAAAAGCATCGCTATATAAATATATTTTTAATGATGATAAAGAAAGTATAGACCTCCTGTTTTCAAATGTGGACGACCCAAATCAAACCATGGAATCCATCGTCAATTATATCGCGTCAGAACAGGGAGGTTTTAGAGGGATTACCAATTGGGAGGATTTATTAAGGGAAATTTATGAACATACAAAAGCAGGTAAGACAGGAAAAGACAAAGAAATTACTGTTTTGAGTTGGAGAAAATTTTACCGCTTATTCAGAAAAACTATCGACAAAACTACTATCTTTTCTAATTCCCTCAGTGCAAAACCTCAAGACAGAGAAACAAGATTACGGGAGGAAATTCTCAGCATACAAAAAAACGATATGTTCGTCGTTGACGTAGCCAAATTGGACGAAGAAACTCAAGGCTTTGTTTTTGGTGATGTCATGCGAGCGATATACGAGTTGAAATTAGGACAAGCTTACGATAAAAATGATAAATTGAGAGATGAACAAGATATTCCGTCAAAAATTATTATTTTTATAGACGAATTAAACAAATATGCTTCAAAGGAAGTTCCAAAAAGTTCTCCAATATTGAGACAGTTGTTGGATATTACTGAAAGAGGGCGTTCATTAGGGATTATCTTATTTTCGGCAGAGCAGTTTAAAAGTGCCATTCACGATAGAGTAAAAGGAAACTGCGCCACTCATGCCTACGGAAGAACCAACGCGATAGAGATATCCAAATCGGATTACAGATATGTACCCAAAGTCTATCAATCCATGTTGACCAGATTAAAACAAGGCGAATATGTTGTTCAAAACCCTATTTTTAGGTCATTATTAAACATCAAATTTCCAAGACCCATATATAAACAATTCAAAAACTGATAAACTAAATGGACACACAATATATACCAATCATAGGCAAGGATGTCATCGAATCGTTGACACAAGGAATGTATGAAGATGCCCGATTTATTTTCAGAGAGTATATTCAAAATGCCGCCGATCAGATAGATAAAGCGGTCAGAGAAGGCTTGTTGTCGTCAGACGAAGGAGCAATTCACATCGATATTGATGCTGAAAAACAAATGATTACCATTGAAGATAATGCCACCGGAATTGCTCAAAACCAAGTACAACCTATTCTACAAAATATTGCCCAATCCACAAAAAAACGTGGCGTGGATAAGGGTTTCAGAGGCATTGGCAGATTGGGAGGTTTGGCATATTGTAAAAAACTGATTTACGAAACTTCTTTTTCGGGAGAAGCAACCAAATCAACATTGACCTGGGATGCCGCTAAACTGAAAGACATTATCAATAATAGAGGTGAAAAAGAAGATGCAGTTTCGGTCATTAAAGACGTAACCACCTACACTACTTCACCAGAGCAATCGGAGAGGCATTACTTTAAAGTCATTCTTGAAGGAATCACTAATAATGATTTGTTAGATAAACGAGCCGTTAAACGTTATTTGTCTATGGTTGCCCCACTTCCCTATGGCACACAATTTATTTTCAAAGCCAAAATTAAAAAGGAATTAGAAAAAGAAAATATTGCGGTTGACGAATATAAAATATATCTTAACACCGAACAATTATTCAAAGGTTATTCTACTACGATAAAGAAAGACGAGAAATACGCCCCTTACGATGAAGTCATTGACGTTGTTTTTTTTAAAGAATATGCAAATGATGGACAATTGTTATATTGGGGTTGGCATAGTGTTTCAGAGAAAAACCACTCTCTAAATAAAGTCAATTACATGAGAGGATTCCGACTAAGAAAAGCAAATATTCAGGTCGGCAGTGAAAATACACTACTAAAATTACATAGAGAGCAAAGATTTCATTTTTATTTTTTTGGTGAAATATATGGTGTCCACCCTACATTAATACCTAATTCAAGGAGAGATTATTTTACAGAAAATGATATTTATTTTGAGTTTCAAAAAAAACTCAAAGACTTCTTTCATGCGGAAATTTACAAACTCTGTAACGATGCGTCCAAATGGAATGCTTACTTAAAAAAAATAGCAAAATTCAATGAAACCCAAGAAGAATTTTTGCAAAAAGACGAAGCGGGGCTTTGGGTTGATAAAAATGAGTATAAAGAATATCAAAGTAGGATAGAACAGCAAAAAAAAGAAGTAGATAAAGCACGGAAAGACGTTAATAAAATTCAAACCGAAGCGTCTTCGAATTCTCAAAATCCTATGAATAATGTATTTAGGCGAAACGAAAAATCTTTACCGGAAATTCTGCAAAACGGGGAACATAGTACGAGCGTAGATACACCAAAAAAAATAAAATACAGAACTCAAAATCTAACCCGATTGAGCAAAGCGGAGCAAAAATTTTTAGGCAAAATCTTCTCGATTGTAAGAGGAGTATTAGATAAAAAAACCGCCGAAGGTTTAATTCAAAAAATTGAAGAAGAATTGAGATGAAACTTACGAAATTCGACATAGGCGCTGAGATTATTTCCATTCTGACGCGAGGGATGTATCCCGACCCGAAGGATGCCCTGCGTGAGTATATCCAAAATGGCGTGGATGCTCATTCTCAAAAAATAGCCGTCAAGATACGGCAAGATTCAATCGTTGTAGATGACGACGGAGTCGGCATGAATTATGATATTTTGCGAAAAGCCGTCAGAGTTGGTGTCTCCGATAAAAGCCCCACTAAAAACGTGGGATTTATGGGAATAGGTATATACAGTTCGTTTCATTTGTGTGGCAAAATGGCTATTTACAGCAGGGGAACAAATGATATTCCTAATAGACTCGAAATGGATTTCGGAAAAATGAAATCCATACTTGATACACAAAGAGAACAAAGATTGAATGGTAAAATAAGCAGTGAAAAATTGATTGACCTCCAATCTATTCTCGAAGATTGTATTGAACTGACCCAAGACGGCAGATTAGCAAATGAGGAATTTCCCAAAAAAGGAACAAGAGTAGAATTATCTGAAATTGAACCCGAATTTTATACTGCGTTATCCGATTTTGACGAGGTTTCAGATTACTTGCAGGGTGTTATTCCTTTGAGGTTTAACTCCAATGAATTTGAACACGCAGAATTAATTGAAAACAAAATTGCTGAAATATGTACCGAAAAAAATCAAAAATTTGAACTCATTGATATAACCCTACAAGTGAACTCCCAAACCCAACAACTGTATCGTCCTTATCGAAATATTGATTTTTACAAAGAAGGAAAGCCACTTAGTCCAGAGTTTTTTCCCATAGAGTCGGACGGAGAGTTTTTTGGAGTTGCCTGGGGCTGCCTAAATTCAGTAAGACGAAAATTAGAGAATAAAAAATTAAGAGGATTTATCTTGAAAAAACAAGGGTTCTCTATTGGTAAGAGGGAAACATTGGCTAAGTTTTTTCCAAGAGAACATACATACTTTGATAGATATAGCGGGGAAGTTATTATAGTAAATCCGAAGCTATTACCTAACGCATCCCGAAATGATATTGAATATTCACCTTTAAGATCTGTTTTTTATGAAGCACTCACTGGTGTAGCTGGGAAATATGATGACATAGGAAAGGAATACCAAGAAACAACCAAGGCAGACGAAGAACTTGCAAAATTGCATAAAGAAGTAAAAGGGCATTTGGGAAAATACAATGAATATGAAGAAGATACAGAGGTATTGGTCGATAAAATTGTTACATTAAAACAAATTTATGACAAACTGGAGAGCAGAATTTCAAGGAGAGGCTTTAGCTCCGAATCAGAAATTAAAGCTAAAAGCTTACTTGAACAGGTTAAAAATTTTGAGAATACCATTCAAGAAAGAATTAAAGTACTTACCGAAAAAAAGAAAGCAAAAAGGAATCAAAATACACCTTCTTCAACCAAATTGGATTTGGCAAAAGAGGTAGCGAAGATTGAGGTGGATAAAGTTACACCGGATAAAGTATATGAAAGCCTTTTAGAATTATTGGAAGATTTCGAGTACACAATTGACGATGAACTAAAAACGGCAATTAACCTAATAGACGAAATGTACGTACAAGGCTTGGCAAAAACCAAAGCAAATTATTACGAATTACTCAATACACTCAAAGAAAGAATCCAAAACGAAGAATAACCAAATGGAGGATAATAAATCATTTAACACAAACAACAAGGTTTTTTTGCGAGAAAAATGGAATAAACCGCTTTTGAAATTTCTCTCTAAACGAGTTGACGATAAGCTAATCTATCTCGGATTGCCCTCCCCCAATGCAGAGGACATTAAACAATGGATTGATTTTATCAAAGTGGTTATCGCGTTTCAATGTCGTGAATATAAAAAACCCTCTGACCCAAGCCAAAGCCGGAAAGACGTAGAAAAATTAAAAACATTCCTCACTACTCTCGAAAGAGAAGATAAAATAGAGCGACACATAGTTTACGATGGTTATTTGGAAGAAGTTGTTTTGAAAGGTCATGACAACTCTCCCCGACGTATAGAGTTTGCTTATAATGACTTTATCACACTATACAATTTAGATTTTTGTAATGACATTGCCTCACCACTTGAATTTTTAGATAACGAAGGAGATATTCAAGAAGTATTTAAATTTGATGCCATAAAAAAACTATTAACACTACAAAAATCCATTAGCCAAATTTCAAATAAATTTATTTTTCTTCTGACCGTACAATGCAGCTATAAAGGAAAAGAACTCGAACATTTTTTAAATGATCCACCTACTCAATCTATAAAAGATTATTTGAAAAAATACACTTCACTTTCGGGAGATGAGAAAAATGCCCGAATTGTCAGATTATTTGTAACTCATCTCATCCACCAAAATTTCCCTGCCAACAACTTCTCACCAAAAATACTTCCGACCATAAGATACAAAGGTTTGGGAGGAGTGACTTTGCTGCATTTTGTCATTTTGGGTATTCACACGGATACGCAGGCAGGCGCAATACCCGTTTATCAACAATTTGAACATGTCATCAATCAAAAATTCGTTGACATAGACACCAATAATTTTTCAAATTCATCGAATGTTTTTGATGAAGAACTAAGTGTTAAAACCGACCCCGTTCAATATTTTTCACAATCAAAAACATTTGAGAAACTATGGCAATAAGAAAGCGAAAAATACTACTCGTCGAGCCAAAATACAGAAATAAATATCCTCCAATCGGCTTAATGAAAATCGCCACCTATCATAAAACGTTAGGAGATCGCGTACAATTTTTCAAAGGAGATTTGAAAGACTTGGTGCTTAACGAAATGACCGAACGGTGCATCAGAAAACTTCGCAGAATTGACAAAGAACGGGATTGGAAAAAAGACTCTGACATTATCAGAGAATATATCAAGACAAGAAAAAAAGCTGTTGAGGAACAATTACAAATCAAAGGCACAAAATACGAGTCATTGATACATAATTGTATGTACTCCTTCGCATATATTTTTTACAAAAAAGACTATAAAAGCTTTCCGAAATGGGATAGAATTTACGTGACTACCTTGTTCACTTTTTATTGGAAAGTAACCGTTGAGGCAATTCATTATTCAAAACATTTAGTCAAAAATACGAGCCAAATTATGGTTGGTGGAGTCTTGGCATCTCTACTACATGAAGAACTCGAAACTGAAACAGGCATAAAACCATACAGAGGCTTACTTGACAAACCCGGAATGCTTGACCCTGAACACCCCAAAGCCCAAGACCTCATTATTGACAATCTCTCATTGGATTATTCCATTCTTGACGAGATAGATTACCAATACCCCACAGGCAGTGCGTACTTTACTTTTATGACCAAAGGATGCACCCGAAAGTGTTCCTTTTGTTCTGTTCCCATTTTAGAACCTACCTACAAACCCAAAATTGACACCATAGACAAATTTGTAGATATCAAAGAGAAATACGGCGAACAGCAGCATTTACTTTTAATGGATAATAATGTATTAGCATCACCGAAATTCCCTGAAATTATCCAAGAAATTAAGGATATGGGCTTCGTAAAAGGAGCTATGTTTGTAGAGCCTAACCAACTGGATATTTCGATAAAAAACTTGCAAGAAGGTACAAACGACAAAGCGTATATCAGAAGAAGCTACCGATTGATTCACGAATTAATCCCCCGCCTTAAAGGAGATATTCAACAGGATTATTATAATATTTTAGATAAATACCAACTTATCAGGCTGGATACCACCCAAAAAAGAAAATTACTGTATGCTTACAAGAAAATTAAAACTATTTATGAAAAATATAGACGTAAAGCACCCAGAAAACGATATGTAGATTTTAATCAGGGAACGGACGCAAGATATGTCACTGATGAATATATGAAACTGATGAGTGAGATTCCAATCCGCCCCCTACGCATTGCATTTGATTACTGGGGAATAAGAAAACAATATGAAAAAGCTGTCAGATTAGCCGCAAAATATGGCATCAACGAGTTGTCCAATTACATCCTTTACAATTTCAAAGATACGCCCGACGATTTATATCGCCGACTTGAAATAAATGTCCTCTTGGGCGAAGAACTCAATATACATGTTTATTCTTTTCCAATGAAGTTCATACCCTTGTTTGGTGAAGAAGCAAAACACAGAAAGTACATTGGCAAGAAATGGAATAGAAAATTTATCAGAGCCATTCAATCCATATTAAATGTAACAAAAGGCATAGTTGCTCCCGGCAGAAGTTTTTTTGAAAAAGCATTCGGTAAAGATATTGACGAGTTTCGCACACTACTTTATATGCCCGAAACATATATTATTTACAGATATTTATTTGAAAGAATTGGTAAAACAAAGGAATGGTGTGATTTGTACGAATCATTAACCGAAGAAGAAAAAATATTTGTGTTACCCATTATTGAGTCCAATGATTTTAAGAATTATCATAAAAAAACAACAAACGACAAACTTCTCAAACTCCTAAAGCACTACACCATAAAAAGAGAAGACGTAAATGATGCAAAACAAAAAGACTTAGATTATGAAAATACCAAAAAATATTTCGATAATCTGATAAAAGAAGACCAATTTAAAGACCTGACCCTGACTTATGATTTTGAAGAAGAAGAAGTTATAAAAATAAAGCTATTAGAAGAAGTCTAGTTCGACTAAAAGTTATCCCAAATTTCCCACTTGTTAGTTTCACTTTTTCCACGACAAGTATAGACTATTGGCTACTTTAAACCAATCTTTTGAGATTGTACAATGTTTTTCTTTTTTGAAAATTGAATCTTTTTAAAGAAATTAAATCAACTCTCAAGCAAAGATAGCTTCGCAAAAAGTTGTGTAAAGGGTATATAAACGAGTTGCTTACACACAAGGCCCTCCCGAAAACTCGCCCTTGACACAACTTTTTGCTTTCGCGGGTAGCTGCTTACGAGTTGATTTTATGTCTTGTTGTATTTACTTTTGGTGAGTGGTTGTTTTTGGGAAACTAAAAAAGGCAATACCAACGGTACTACCTTATAGAACTTGCTTTTGTTTTAAGCTATTTCAGTTTTTTGATGCTCGAATTTTTGAGCAATGAAGTCATTTGAGTAATTGCAATTTGATTAAGTTGTTCGATACGTTCTTGTGAGGTCAATCCTTGTCGAATGAGAACAGCATTGATACTTTCGAGATTCGAGAGTATAACGAGTTGTTCCAAAGTAGCTTCGTCTCTCATGTTGCCTTTGGCTTCGGGATTTTCGCTACGCCATTGGGCAGCCGTTTTTCCGAATAAGGCAACATTGAGCATATCCGCTTCGGTAGCATAGACCATTGCTTTTTGTTGGGCGGTAAGTTCCGGTGGAATCAGACGTTCTTTAATCGCATCGGTGTGAATGGTGTAATTGACTTTAGCAAGGGTACGTTGAAGATTCCAGTCGAGTTGGAGTCGGTCATTTTCTTCGGCTTTGAGTCGCTGAAACTCCTTGATGAGATAAAGTTTGAATTCTACCGACATCCAAGAGGCAAATTCAAAGGCAATATCCTGATGAGCATACGTACCGCCATATCTACCTGATTTTGAGATAATACCGATAGCTCCTGTTTGTTCAATCCACTTTTTAGGACTCAAAACAAAACTGTTTAAACCGGCTTGTTTTCTAAACCCGTCGAATTCGACGGGTTTAAAATCGGGATTGTGTAAGGATTCCCAAAGCCCTAATAGCTCAATTGTATTCCTGTTACGCAGCCAATTTCTTATCACGTCATTAGTATGTTGTGTTTCTTGGTAGCGGGCTATATCAGTGAGCGAAATGTAATCCGTCTCCTGCATTAAATTGATTTTAACCTCAAGTCCTTTGACCATAATTTTTCTATTTTTTGCCATAATATTGATTTTCAATTTGCCAAATTGCAGTTGTATTATTGCATGGACGATATGGATTGTCCAATTTTAATTTTACCGAATTCGGTACAATTGAAGTGGCTTACCAATCCGTCTAATTCGCTTCACTAATACACCGTTAATTCACTAAAAATCTCTTGTCTTATTTACATCTTTTATGGTAGGATGAATCTATGAAGAACAGCACTTACATCTTTTGGAAAGCATAGAATCAGTGCAAAGACTAACAACAAAAATCAGATAATCAGGACAGTCAAGCGGCATCAAAGGAATTAATCGTTTCCTAATTTTTCCTTACTTTTTTAATGCTTCAAAAATTTCGTAATCAGGTCTTTAATAAGGATGTGTTAGAGGTTTTGCGTTCCCTTCCCGATGATTGTTTGGATATGGTTTATGGCGACCCGGACTATGGTGTGGGCATAAATTATTCTGGCAGAAAGTACCTTACAAAATGGAATGAGTACATAGAATGGTATATCGAACTGACGCAGGAATGTATGCGTGTGCTAAAGCCTACGGGGAATTTGTTTATGATAAATTACCCCAAGCAAAACGCTCATTTACGAGTGAGATATTTGGAGGAGAACGCTTATGATGTGAAGGATTATGTTTGGGTGTATAATACGAATATTGGTCATAGTCCACGCAAATTTACAAGGGCTCACCGCAGCATTCTTCACACGACCAAATCAAAGAACAATCATTTCTACAAAGACAATGTTGCTCTTCCCTACAAGAAGTTGAATGACAAGCGGATTCAAAAACTTATTGCCGAAGGTCGTAAAGGGCGGATGCCTTACAGTTGGTTTTACTTTAATCTGGTGAAAAACAGGTCAAAAGACAAGACGAAACATCCTTGCCAGATACCACTCGGTTTAGCTGAAATGCTCATCAAATCCTGCACACAGCCCGGTGATGATTGCTTTATTTTATTCGGTGGAAGTGGAAAGGAATTGACACTTTGCAGAGACTTGAAACGCAATTTTATTTCCTGTGAAATTCATCCTGAATACTACCAAATGATTACGGAAAGCCTTGACAAACAAAAGATACTGTAACCGCCTGACCTTTCTTTCAATCAAATTCTTTTCACAATTCAATTCATAATAATGAGAGTATTATTGAAAACGTTGTTTGGCATCGGCATACTTGATTTGCAACGTTGCAGCGATATTTTATCCGAATGTGATGTGAACACAAACACTTTTGCAGATTTCATCAAATCAGAAGTGGAAAGTCAGAGCATTGATCCGTTCAATATGGATATTATCGGACTCGCGTATGATTACATTCTCAAAATCGCCAAGCGCGAAATTGAGGAACATACCGGAACAACACTTGCAGATTCAATCCGTGTTTCAGCGAATAGTTTGGCAACTGCCTTTGATTATTCGTCTTTAGATTTGGATGCCATACAGACACAATTACAGATGGTTCCGAAAGAACAACGCAGCTATTTATTGAGTTATTTTATATCGCAATTTGTGTGATATTGCCCTGAGTTTTCGGGGCTTTTTTATTCGTTAATTTTTTGAGACAAAAGTATTGAGTTGGTTTACCGATGTAGAATTTCGTCAATATAAGCGACAAATTCCCTGTCTTGAAACATCTTTACTTCTTTCCAAACTTGATTTGGCAATGGAAAACTAAGGTATCGTCTAATGTCATTCTCAATACCTTCGAAGGAGTCAAACTGTCCTAATTTAGTGGCGATATATACCGAATACATCTGCATAATGACCTGTTGAATGTAGTTGCGTTCAATCGTCGTAATTGTTGAAACGTCTTTTTCGGTATTGAAAACAGAAGCCAATTCGGGCTTTTCAATAAGCGTGTCTTTGATTTTTCGATAGCTCTCTCCCAATTGCAGAAGATGTCCCACCTGACGCGAACGGTCATCATCCTGATACGATTTCGCCGCCAGCGAAAAACCAAGCACAAGGAAAATAGTTTGGATAATATCAAATAAATGCTGTTGGAGTAGTTGCCAGAACATACTCCAACAGTATAACAGTTTTCGTGGTAGTCTCAACCCTCATAATCGGGAATATCTCGTTTGGCATTGGCAAGCACATAACGTGGCACGTACACAATTTCTTCATCTGCACCACATCCGGCAGATTCAGGTAGATTGACTTTGAGCGCACTCGTCACCCGCACACCGATGATTGCAAAGTCGCCGTTTTCTAATTCAAAGACATCAGGGCAACCGTCAGCAGCAATGCTTTTCTTGCCTTCAGGCAATGTGTGAGGGTCTTTTCCGCAGCGTTTTTTGATTTTTAGTTTATCCATAATTAACCATTTTTTACTTAAAAAAGAGAAATGTCGGTCAAATTTAAGGATATTTTTCAAAAAATACAGCTTTTTAAACACATATTTAAAGCTGTACCATAGGCTATGTATATTCCCTTTATTTGCTGAATGAGAAAAACACATAATGAATACACTAAAAAGCAACTTGAAAATCTCGGTAAGAGAATCAAATCTTTACGTAAAGAACAGGAATCTAACTACGAACAATTCGCCTATAAGCATGAGATAAATCGTGTGCAGTACGGACGCTATGAGAATGGCGGTGATATGAAATTCAGTAGTTTGATGCGAGTATTGCAGGCTTTGGATATTTCGCCGAAAGAGTTTTTTTCGGAGGGTTTTGATGACATCGAAAAAGAAGATTGACACCTTTTAACAGCCAAGGGGTTTCAGGGGATTTTCCCCTGACAAGATGCATGTGAAGCTGAAAACTTTGGAGCGGAGCGGAAAAGTTTACAGGGAACATGCAATCTTGCTCTCTCACCGCCATACTTCCACACACGTTACCAACGTCGAATACCACTACATTTATACATCTGCACAAAGCCCATAGTCATCGTCACATTATTACCATTAAAATCCGATATAATCACTACACTCCAAATATTGACAAGTCATTTTCTACTACCACAAAACCCTGTAATACCACCTCTAAAAATGACGTGTTTATACAATGCCACCACCGTGACGATGACGTTTTTTATAAGACAAAAGACTGTCTTTTATACTAAAAAATGTCTTTGACCACACAACTCTAAAGGACACACAATCCCCTTTAACAGTCCTCGTCGGTATCATTATCAAGGTCAAAATCGTCAGTAGGAAAGCTGTTTTCTTCGGGTTGTTCGTCTGTCTCATACGGATTTTCAAAGCTATGAAAGTGCTCTATTTCGACAGTGCGTTCTTGGTGGTTTTGTCTGATAGTATCTATTTCGTCCAATAGGTTTTGTTGTTCATTTAGAGTTTCAATCTGCGGCGAAAGTCCCAATGTAGAAAAGCGATAATTGCGCCCGTCCACCGTCACGCCATAGACCGAACCACCGCGCATATAGGTGGGCATATTGGCAGATTCAAGGGCTTCAAGTAGTTCGTCAAAGGTTTGAGCTTGGGTGAGAATTGCCTGAATTTGGGCTTTGATTTCTGCCTTTTTCGAGCGTTTTTGAGTGCGTATGGAGAGCTGGTTTTCTTGTTCGGATTCATGTTGTAATCCTTTGCCATGTTCGACAACGGAGTGAATTAATTCGGGATATTTTTCTTGTTGATAGGCTTCCATTTCCTGTTTGACTTTCATAAAATCAGACTTGGAAAGGCGATTGGCAAGCCCCGTTTTGTACTGACAACCAGCGATACAGAAGTGGACGTGCATGTGGTCAGCATCCTTGTGAATCGTCGCAACGGCAGGCGCGTAAGGGCTTCTCATGCGGATATATTGACGGGAAATATCATTGAGCATGTCATCATTGACGAGTGCGGTATCTTTCGGAGAAAGCGAGATAATTTCATGGTAAAACAAGACCATGTCCTTGCGTGTAAATTTACGGTTTTGTTGATTCTGTTCAAATTCACGAATCCAATCCTCCATTTCCTGCCCTTTCAGCAAATGCTTGACCGTAAAGGGCTGCAATTGCCCGTTTCTTGTTTGGTATAAAAGCTGTTGCTTGGCAAGTTCCGGCTTTTCAAACATGTAGTTCATCAAACCACCAAATGAACCGGATTTGCGAGACATGGACTTGATAATCATAATACTTCATTTTCAATAAATTCTTGTAAAATGTTGATTATCTGTTGTTTGTTGTGAGAATTTTCTTGAATGAATTGAGTTAAAAAGTCTTTCAAGGAGGCGCATTGAGAGGCAGAAATAACGATTTTTTCAATAGATTCTACCTTTTCAATGAGTTGTACAAGGTCCGGTTCATAAGGCGTTTGCATCATTTTATCCCCGATAAATACCAATTCAGAATGAAGTCGCGCTATTTCAATTTCCAATTCAGCAAACTTATCAGGATGATGAATAACGGGCGCATTATTAATGTGTGCCTTGACAATTTCAAGCAAAAAACGTGGTATCGAAACGCCATGCCTACGGGCAGAAATGTATAGTTTTTTATGAAAATATTTTGAGATAGACAAGACAATTTCCTGTTTATTACCCCGCTTTTCACGTTTGTATTGGCGCATGTAATAACGGCGATATTCCTTTTTTGCCTGTGCGATTTCTTCTGCGTCACCGCGCACTAAAACACCTGATTTATTGAGGTAATCCTGCAAAGATGTGTAGTGTTGTTCACCACTCATTTCACCTTTTTTAATGGAATAAAAGACACCGCTTCGGCAGGAATTTCACCTGTCGTCACGACGGGTTTATAAATTGTTTTTGCGTTTAAACGACGGTTTTTGTAGTACGGAATCATGTCTGTAATGATTGGTCGGTGATGTCCGCAAATCAGTAAAGCTTTGTCAATAGGCATGGTACGGATTTCATCCGCTGTCATCAGTGGGCGGGTGCGTTTTATACCATTTTCATCGTCGTAATTATACTTGCCGAGTGTGGTTTCGAGGGCTCGTGCAGTTTCAAGTGATTGTCCTGTAAAATACAGCTTGGCAAATGAATTACTACGAATAGTTTCAGCATCATTTTTACCGAAATTTTGAATCACTTGATTAAAATCTTGATATAATAGCATTATTCCTGCACGATATTTACGTATGTTGGAAATTGTAATGCAAAGACTTGGCATAGTCAGTGAAGCCGCTTCATCCAATAGAAAAAATACATTTTCGTCCTTTTTATCAGGAATTCGGCTCATGATTTTTCCAAACATTTGTTCCATTAAAACAGAGGTAAGCGGTGCGTAATATTCCATGTCAATCGTCGGTGCTTGTACGTACAAAACTACTTTCCGGCTACGGAAACTTTCCATATCCAAGGTATCAACGGATGTCACCCGCGCAACTTGTTCGTCTTCAAAGATATTGAGTGCAGCGAGTGCCGTTGCAGAAATGCTGGTGAAGGTGTTGGGTGACATTGCGACAAAAGACAAATAAGAATCCAAGAGAGCTTCATCACCATATTGTACGATGAGTCGGTCAATCTTTTTCGGGTCGCCCGACATGACTTGCAACATGCGCCTCACATTCGCCAAATGCTGATGTTCGGGCCTCATTTTTTTGACCATTGAAATGAGTAATACCAAAATCGAACAGGCTTGTATATTCCAAAATGGATTATCCTTCCCACCTTTCAAAGAGGCGCGGACGAGTGTATTTGCGACTTTAGAGATGTCCGCTTTGCTATTGGCACGAGCGAGAATGTTGAAGCCGACGGAGATTTCAGGCTTTGTGTAATTGAGGATTTTAACCTCGTAGCCTCTGCGAGACAGGAAGCCGGACGTTTTCAAATGTAGTTCACCACTTGGGTCATTGATAACAAACGAGCTATCCATTGTGAGTATCGAAGGAATTAAAATAACCGTACTTTTACCAACCCCAGAAAAACCGGTAATTAGTGAATTTTGGTAAGACAATTTGACCGAAAGTTGTCGTTTACCTGTGAGATTAAAGCCTTTTTCGCGCTTGGAAAGTAGCTCGGTTTCGGGTAGGAATTGTCCGGTTAGGTCATGGTCGCTACTGCCGAATTTTATATTAAATAATTTGCCTGTACCTTGAAATACCACGCCGAGTAATTCCGTCAGTTGCTCAATGAGTGTTTGAATCATATAGAAAAACATATTGCAATATTTTTGTTTTAAGATTTGCCTTTAATGACTGTTTCGAGGATTCTATTGATATGGACGAGCGCGATTTCGGTGAGTTTGGTGACGATATAAAAGCAAATCAAAAAGATTTTGAAACAAAAAGAAAAGACCACCCATACAATATAAAATACTATATTGGTGAGTAGCCCTTTCCGTTCTTTTTTACCACTTGCCATACTTTAGAGATTTGCGGTAATGGTAACTTTAGCCCCGCGTTTTTCAAGCTGTTGTTTGTACAGCTTTGAAACAGCGGAGAATTGATGAGAGGCTTGCAGGTCTTTTGCCTGATAGACGAAATAGACCTCAACACCTTGAAGGTTTTCATTCAATTTAATATCATAGGATTTTTCCAAGCTCTGCCAAAGCTGTTCATCGAACTTTTGAGTCGAATTCAGCATCGAAAGTATGTTGGTGTTTTCAAGTAAATCGCTGTACACTGCAACGATTTTTCGTGTATCCAGCCCACCTTCAGACATACGATTTACCTCACGGATAACCACCGGGTAAACGACTGAATAATCGCGTGTTGCAGTCTGTGGGAGGCTGATAATAGAGTCCACTTCTTCACGGAAATTCCTGACTTCCCTTTTGCGTTCAAGTTCATTTCCAAACAAGGATTTTTTGGTCGGAACACTTAAAAAATATTCCCTCCCATACTCTACATCTTCAATGAAAGTAAAGCGAAATTGAACGCCCGACCACATATCATTCGCAGCCGTCAAAAGTCGTTGTACTTCTTCGACTTTGGGAAATGTGATATTGCTGTCGGTGACATCGCGGATAACCGTCAATGTGGTATCGGTGGAAGTGCTTTGTGTACAGGCTGCAAAAACAGCCTGTAACACAATGCACAACATGAACGAAACTAATTTATTGCACGTCATTTGTCGGATTTTTTTGATTCAACAATTTACTGTCATTTTTCACGTAGCGACAGTTAACACGCGGTAGATTTTGCGTCATACAATCCGGCGTGTAGGGCAAGCGAGTGGATACTTCGCGTATCCAGTGCGCCGCTACTTTGCGGAAAAAACTGACATTTTCATTCAGTAAAGCATTATGATAGTTCACAATATCATTTGCTGTTTGAAGGGTGTTGCTCAACCAACTTTTCAACAGTTTTTTGTTTTCGATAATCGTAGCTTTTTCAGCTTCCAATGCTTTTACCTCTCCGGCGACTTTGCTGCGCTCACGACGAATGCTGAATTGCTCGCGCGTGGGAAAGAAAGAGTGAAAGATGATTGAAACACCACCAAAAATCAAAATATTGAGAATTACAAAAGTCAAAGTGCTGAAAGTCAGTGACATATTCGTGCCATTCATTTCACGGAGGTAGTATGCACGAACATAGCCCATGACAACAAACGAAAGCAAAATAATCGCACCTGAAAAAATCAATTTCAGTGACGAGGATTTTTCAGTCTCATCTTTTTTCAATTCGGTGAAAAAGAAATATCCGCCCAATGCCAAGCCTATCACTACCGGAGCAACGACTACCAACGATTCCAAATAATTCAAACCAATGGCTTGAAGTGCTTTGGCGTTGTACAGCAAGTCACCAAGCAAACCAACTGCAATCGCGAGGATGATGAAGGGAAACCATCCCCATGCGTATGTATCCCGTTCCACAATATCGCGCAAGTCACGCGCTTTATTGAGCGATTTATTCTCAACTTTTGACAAGTTTTCATCAAGTAACTTCGTTTCTTCTTCTGCGAAATATGTAGCTTGCTCCTTATAATCTTGCATCCCTTCAGCTTGCAGTACGCTACTAACGTGACTGTTAAGCGCACTTGCTTCTTCCGCTACATACATAATATAGGTGGAGAGATTGTCGCCATGCTCCAATGGACGCTGTCGTGCAGCTGTATCAACGGCGTCTTTCCGTGATTTATCCTCAATGCGTTTGTATTCGGATTTGAGGTGTGCCTTCAATTTAGGGGCTTCAACCCCTTGAATGATACTCGGTTCTTTACCCTTAGCTCCCCACTCATTGTGGAACTTTTGGGCAAAGTCCGTTTTATTTTTATTCATGATATTTTTCATTTATGTAAATAGATACCCAGTCCGCTTATTTTCGAGTTTGATACTCGTGTATAAAGCAGATTCCGAGTGAAGTTGTCGGCATGAATTCCTACCAACAACGTTCAGGTAAAATTTGACATGTCTGATTAATCTATATCTCTGTGTAGGTCTTTGGAGGAATTGCGAATGCGGGCGATTTCGTCCATTTCTTGTGCCAATTCTTGTTCGTATTGTTGTTGTCCGGCTTTCATACCATCCAAGAAATCAAATGTTTGTAGGATACCTGCCGTCAATCGTTCGACTAGATTAGGGCAATATTTAGCCATCAAATAACCGACGTTGAATCCGGCGATATACCTATTATTTGTATTGCTCATCAGAAAGTATTTTGCGCTTTGGACTCCAAATATTCCATTATCGAATCGCGGTCATAGAGTATAAGTTTGCGGCTCAACTTGGTGAATCTAATGCTGCCCGAATCCCGTAGCTTTTGTAACGTTGTCTTGGAACGTATCCCTAACAATCGCATAGCTTCCGTATCGGGTATCCATAAATCCTTCTCAATGTTGTGTTCCGCTTTCAGCCTGTCAACGACCTCTTCAACAAGTGCGTAGAAGGCTTGCGTCTCCAAGCAGATGACTTCCATAATCGGTTCGATTTTGAAATAATTGGGCTGTGATGAATTAGCTTATGTGGACTGAGATTAGCCCTTTGGCGGTGAGAAAAGAAGAAAGGCCTTGACTTTTTTATCGTAATGATATATTATGTCCCTGTTGATGGTTAGACTTTTGTCTTTCCTCGCCGCTGACATTTTGTTGGCGGTTTTTTGGTGGCGGTCTGATGACGGGAAGATTTCTCATGCCTGTACTATTTTTAGTTAGAAAATAACTTGGGGCATTGTTTACAGGCAAATTAGCAGTAGTTTTTCAATGCTGTTCGGAGAGTTTTTTTGTTTTATGGTGTTGTTTTACTATTAAAAGATGACCTTTTTGAACATTTTAGCCTGATTATCAATTACTTATTTTAGGAGAAAATATTATCCTTCATATATTTTATACCCATTATTTTTTTCAAAATTTTTATTCAAATTACATCTAAACCCATTAATATAGCCTCAACTTAATTAAAAAAGTGTTGAGACATGAAAGATAAATTTGAGGTGCTGAATCCCCACTTTCTGAATAATTTCAGGTTGAACATGACCGAAATGAAGGAGATTCAACATCGTGGAACCCCGCAGTATTATCCTAAAATGTTGCAAGTTTCCATGTCGCTTGATGAGTTATTCATCTATGAAAAACTAAAGTTATTTTGTTATGAATTGAGTTATCGAAGTGTCAGTAACCCCAAAAGACTGTCCCACTCGGAGTCTGAATTTCGTTTTATGGAAAGCATATTCTTCGAACTGGAAAATGATGAGTCGTTTTCCAATAAAGGCATACAAATATTCAACCGCCTACGTACAGCTTTTCAACAACATTATGAAAATGGTATTGCTGAATTACAAGAAATAGAGAATATCATTGAATTGATACGACAGTCATATGACATCTTAGGTGCTGAAGACAGTATTGGTGCATATTCCCTTGTCAATAATCTGTGTATCAAAAACCTAAATGAAGGACGGATTGAGTACTCAAAACCAATCGTCCGTTCCAGTTGTGAAATGATTAATCTTTATGATAGCGTTTCAGTGGACTATGAACTACCAACCAGAATATATAGTAATCTTGTGAGTGTATTGCTTATTTCGGAAGAAGTGCACTTTGGTGAATTGTATTTGAAGTCTATGGATACTAGGTTTCAAAGTATTCCAACCGACCGCTTCGAATGGATTATGCAATTTATCAAATGCTATGAAAGTAACTTAAAAAAAGAAGATTCCGAAATTTACTACCGTTATTGCAAAGCATATATAAGTTACTTTAATGGAAAATATGAAGAAGCACATGATCACCTATTAAAGTTAAAAGGTCAACAGGGAGTTTTTATCAATTTGAGTGTGAAAATGTTACATCTTAAAGTACTTTATGATTTAGATGTAGATAGTGAAATAGATACCGTCCAACACACCAAAGAATTACTTGAGAGGTATCGAAAATTACTTTCATATGACGAGCAACCGAATAGACGGTTGTTAAGTTATCAAAAGAATTATAATAAGATTTTCTTGAAGTGTTTTAACAAACTCCGTAAGTTTCGCTATCAATATGAGGAAACGCCCAATAGGAGTAAACTGAAGCAAGAAAAAAAGATACAATTAAAGGAGGAGTTTGAACAATTGCCCTATCGTTTCAAAGAATGGCTAATTGTGAGGTTGGAAGAAATATAAAACGGGAAGCAAGTAAAATGACTTGCTTCCCGCTTACTTGTTTTTACTCGCGAAGTTATCGAATAAATACTTTAAAAGATTCTGACAAGCCTTTCCTTTGAATTACAACGAGATATAAACCTGTTGGTAAATTCGTTTGGATAATATTACTTCCGACTTGAACATTCTTCTGAAAATGCTGCCTGCCGGATAAATCATAGACGAACACTTTATCACCTTCATAATATTGATTGACGATAAAATGCAGTCTTCCCGAAATGCTTGGTTGCAAGAATAAAACGTTTCCCTTTTTAGCAGGTATTGTCAGCGTCTTTGACATATCAAACTTAGTGCGTAAATTACCGCCTATACTAGCTTGAAGTTCATACGAGTGGTATTCTGCGGAGTCAACCGGAATACTCATGCCAATAGTCTCATAACCCGACATTAATGTGTCCCCTTGAATAAGCGGAAATACCACATCTTGAATAGCAACAAAATTGACTTGTACATCTTCGTCAATTTGGCTAGAAATGTAAATTTCAAGTCTGTCGTTATAGACTTCTGCATAAAAGGAAAAAGCGTCCGTTTGTGCCATTGTACAAGTTGCCCACGATATGAGGGCAAATAGAAACAAAATATGTCTCATAATTAAAATTAAATTACGAGACGTGTACACATCTCTGATGAAAGAATTAATATCATCAACTGTTGATGTGGCAAAGATGCCCTAATCATCACCTAAACGTCAAAGCGTAAGTCTTGTACAAGACTTACACATGAGTAATACTATGAGTCCGAAGGAAAAATTTTGGCAGCATATCGAAAAACGGCTTGCTCAGAGCAAATTTGGGGGTGGTAAATTGCCCGGAGAATGGAACAAGAATACCAAAGATGAATTTTTGATTGGGCTTCAAAATAAGATCATTACAGTATGCACTGAAGATGAAAGCCTAAAAAAGAACTATATTCGGGAAAGCTACAAAGGTTCTCTGAAAAATTTTGAACTTTACATCACAACGTTTGACGGCATATTTAAAGAAAGAAAATTTAAGAACGCTAGAGATTACACTTGCAACCAATTCGCGCTTTATTTTGATGTACCCACATGGACTGAATATCTTACCAAATACAAGCTTATAGACAGTACTATTGAAGAAGTATCACCGGGTTCTTTGGTAGTGAATGAAGATAAATCACCCTATAGAATTAAACAAAGTCAGTGGGCAACAGCACTAAAACAGGCACACGGAAAAATCCTCATTGTGGAAGTAAGGGTACATAAAAACAACGATAAACTCTTCCAATCAATACAGTATCAGATAGGTGGAGAATGGAGGACGCTTTCAAAACTATCCTTAAAATTTGAGGATGATTATTTTGATGGTTGGACTAAATTTGAAAATTACCATATTAGTCAGATTTACAAGGCACAAAAGCTAAAACTGAAAACCAATAAGGAAAAAGATACTTCCGTTTATGACCGATTAGGAGTAGCATTATTTAATGAATTTTTCGCAGAAGGTACCGAACATGGGCAGTTTGTAAGAGAATGTTTGACTCTTGCGAGTTTTAGAAAAATTGAAGAACTACATTTAATTTTCACATCTCCCGAACACGACATAATCAATATACCTTTTGAGTTGCTTCGTGAAAATATTGATGAACAACCCATCAGTGTAAAGTACGATAACTGCCTGATAGCAAGAACCAGTAACATTGTTACATCTGAAAAATCCAACTTACAAACCGTTCCGTTAATTGATGTACTTAAAGTACTTATCATTACTTCACTACCTCACGATTTACCAGAACAGCAAAAATTTATAGAGCTTGAAAAAGAGCAAGAACTCATCATAAAGGCATTTGGTGATTTGCCTTCAAAACAAAAAATATATTTTGAGTTTGTAGAAGTTGCCAGCATACAGGAAATTGAAAGGGCGTTGCGTGAAGGAAAACATAATGTAATCCATTTGTCCGGTCATGGGTGGCAGATTAAATCAAATGACAATGAAAAGATTTTTGTGCGGCTGGAAAAACCTGATGGCACTTCCCAACTGATTAGTAGTAATGAATTGGTAGAGGTTTTCAGCAAATACGCTTGTATCAAAATAGTCATCTTTAATACTTGCCAATCAGGAAAAGCCCAACATGCTGGACTTGCCAATTCATTGAATAAAAGTGGTATTCCTATCGTAATAGGCATGAGGTTTCCATTTACCGACAGAGCCGCTTTAAGTTTTTCAAAGACCTTATATAAGTACCTTTCAAGGGGACATTCATTAGCGAATACGATTACAGAAATACGTCGAGGTATTTTTAAAGACGCGGATGACGAAACCAAAGAGCATCCAGCGGAATGGTTTACGCCGACTGTTTTTGTGAATCAGTCAACTACATTTCTTGTAAATCCCAATTCATCAATTGAAAAACCAGAATATTTCTTTAGGCGAAGTCAGCTTTTTATTCCCACAGGTGTCGTGGGGAGCGACTTGCAAACCGTAAGCGCAAAGTTGGTAGCAGAGGGTTTTGTCGGAAGGAGAAAAGAACTCGCTTATCTTCACCGTAATTTCTCAACCGGTAATGTAAAATGTTTTTGTATTCATGGACTTGGCGGACTCGGTAAGACTTCCCTTGCTGTCCGATTCATAGATAATTTCTTAGCTAAGAGTCATCAAATTGTTGAACTTACTGGTGTCGTGACGGAGGAGAAAATTCTTTCGGCAGTAATCTCATCAGCACCGGACGAAAATCAGTACAGACAAATTCTGAGTCACCAACATTTATCAAACACAGAGAAATTCAACCTTATACTAGGGAGCTTACTTTCAAAGCAGGAAACCATTATACTATTGGATAATTTTGAGGATAATCTCGTTTTAGACCAAGAGGTAAAATACAGAAGTCAAGATTTAGATAATTTCGTAAACCACATATGTACTTGTATTCAAAACTCAAAACTTGCCGTTTACCTGATTATAACCTGTCGGTATAAACTTCCTAATTCTAATATCAATCACTTCGACATTGCCGCACTCAATTTTGTTGATACTTACAAACTCATTAATCGGCAGGACAACCTCATTCCACTACCTTTCAAAGAAAGAACGGAGATTTATCGTATAGTAGGCGGACATCCTCGTGCCATAGAATTACTAAATGGTTGTCTAAACTTGAAGAATGACTATAAATGGGAACAGGTTAAAGAACAAATGACGGCAGCCGCTAACCGACTCAGCAAGCATGATATTTTAATTGAGTTGATATGGAATAAATTGACTATTGAGGAACAGAAAGTGTGCAAAGTTGCCTCAATTTTTGAGGTTGAAACGAGCAATGAAGCTATTCTTGCTGTGTTGGAAACAATGGATTCTGACACGTTAACCAATGCACTAAACAAGTTAAATTTGTTATCAATCGTCTATTTGAATGACGATAAATTTTTCTTACATCGGCTTACATCAAATTGGATTAAAAGCAGGGCTGATGCCGACGACGTAAGGACTTGGAATAGAGCTATTGCAATTTACTTCGAGGATTTGTTTTTTAAATATGAAGGTGAAGAATTGGAGTTTGCAAATCTGGCGAGACATCACGCTCTCAACGGAGAATATATTGACATAGCGGTAGATATGACAGCCGCATACAGCAATTATCTATTACTACGTGGAGAGTTTGATACTGTTCAACAAAATCTTGAGCTAATTCCCGAAGAACTGGAAGAAGAACAAAAAGTTGTAATAGGGTTGTTAAAAGCAAATTTAGCTTCAGTAAGAGGTAATGCGAAATTTTTATCAAAATACATGCAAGAGGTTTCGGAGCTAATAGAAAAAGGCTTCGGCGAAAACTATCTGGAACAGTTTTATGAGTCCATGTCAGAAATTTATATATTCCAAGCTCAATATGAAAAGGCAATTCCATACTTAGAGAAAGCCCTTGCAATATCCCGAACTAAAGGAAATGACCATGTGGTAGTCAACAATTTACTGGAATTGAGTTCTTTAAAAGCAAGGCTTTTTCAATGGGATGAGGTAGCAAAACTCCATGCAGAAGCACTGGAAATCAGCGCAAAGAGCGATTTGATTGATTTAAAATACCAAGTAATTGCTGCACAAGGCAACGCTAAATATCTTAAAGGCGATTATGAGGATGCTATCGTTCTACTTAAAGAAAGTCTGAACTTCCTTATTTCAACGGGTGATGTGTTAGGTATCGACGGTATCCTTAGTGATATTGGTCGGATATACAGCAATCTCGGAAAATCAACAGAAGCGAAACATTATTTTGAAATGGCTTTGGAACAAGCTGACAGAACGTCCTCCAATCAGGTGAAGGGTTACACATTGTTCTATATTGCACAGATGTTATTTGACGAGAATGGATTTGAAGCAATACAGGATGAAATTTTAGCCTACTATAATAGAGCTATAAATATTGCAGAAAATAACGGTCTTCATAAACTTTTATACAGATGTTACATGTCTTTGGTCGATTATTATATCAGCATAGAAGATAGTGTAAATATAAGTCAAAATATAAACAAGGTTCTAAAAATACAACAAGAGTTTCCCGACATACCTGACAGACTAGATGTGGTATTGACAATGGGAGAAGTGGCATTATTCAACAATCAGCCATTAAAAGCTTTAGGGTTTTTTGATAAAATAATTGAAGATAATATCGGGAATGCCTCGGACTACAGAGGAGCCTTGATATCCAAAGGGGAGGTCCTAATGAAACACCTCAATGAACCGCAAAAAAGTCGTGAAGCCTTGCAGAAAGCACTTAGCCTAATACATAAAGATAGTTTCATAAGTCAAATCACCAATTACAATCATGTTGCTGTTATTTTAGAGGATGCTGGTTTCCGTGAAGAAGCATTAATTATTTACCATTGGTGTTCAGCTTTATGCGAAACGTCCAACAATTCCCGCCACCAGCAGGAATTTCTTGCAAGAATAGGTGATATTTATAAAGAGTTGGGGCAATATCCCAAAGCTATTGAGAATTACGAAGCAGCTATATCAACTAAGCACCAACTAAATCTAAAAGTGAATCTTCCAATCTTATATCACAATCTCGGTGAGGCTTATTTTTTAACAGGTGAACTTAAAGATGCTTTGAACAACTCGACAAAAGCGTATTTACTTGCAAAAGAGAGGCAATTAGAAAATTTAGATGAATTCGTTGTCGGAGTTAGAAAAATATCAGAGGCATGTCCTCAAAAACTCATTCAACAAGTTGAAAGAGATATGAATTGTTCGATAGAGAGTATTCTTATAGAATGAGCAAATTTCAATTTGTTGTACCTATGTTGTACCCAAGAAAACAAGAAAGCCCCGTGCGCTGCACGAGGCTTTCTAAATTACTGATTATCAGTGTACCTGAGGCGGGAATCGAACCCGCACTCACTTGCGTGAACTGGATTTTGAATCCAGCGCGTCTACCAATTCCGCCACTCAGGCTGGTAGAAAATGTAACGCGGACTTATAGTCCGCATTATTGAGGTGCAAATTTATTTAAATTTTCTTGAATTCGCAATAGATAGCGTTTTTTGTAGTAATATTCTTTGATTTTTTTCAGTTCTGAATCGGGTGTTGTGCCATCTTGGTAATTTTCGAGTGTCGAATGGACGGTTTCGTACAAGGCATTTTCTTTTTCGCGGAGTGTATTTTTTAATTGAGAAAAATTATTTTCATCAAAATCAAATTCTAACTCCATCAATGTTTCATTCACATCCATCATCTCCATCAAAAAATCTTGCGGAATTTGTGCTTTGCCTTCTTCGTCCAACATGTTCCGAAGGGATAAAACGTACTTCATACGTTTGTCATCATCCGAAAGGACTTGGTACGCTTCATTGGTAAGGGTAGATAGTTCAAGAATTTCTGCTTGTTTTTCTTCCGATTCAAGGGTGTAAAAATCAGGATGATATTTTTTACTCAATTGATAGAATTTCCGCTTCACTTCATTTTTATCCAAAATAAAACTTACCGGTAATTCATATAATTCAAAATAATTCATTGAAAATAATCATTGTGAAATTGTAAGATTGTGGAATTGTTTTGTTGCTTTTGCTTCGCAAAATATTTTTTGCAATCACGCAATTCCACAATCCTTCAATCATTTTGTCAGGGAAGAGGAAGAAAATAATCTACCCCAGATGAAGAAGTTATTTTTTTATATGTTTGGCTAAATTTGACGCGCATAGCCGAGCTACATAAGGAAAATTTAGTGAAACATATAAGAAAAAGAACGATTCAGACGGGTAGATTATTTTTTTCGTCTTCCCTCAGCAAGCTGTTGCGCCTGAACCTACCCATGCGCGCCATGCGTCCATGCCATTGGCATAGAGGAGCAAACCCATGATAAAAAATAGACCGATATTCATAGAGATTTCCATAAATTTATCACTTGGCGGTCGTCCGACGACCATTTCATATAATAAAAACATGACATGACCACCATCCAAAAGCGGTATGGGAAGAATATTCATAAACGCAAGGATGAGAGAGAGTATGGCAGTGATTTTCCAGAATCGCGACCAGTCCCATTTGGGAGGAAAAAGATTGGCAATCGTACCAAAACCACCGAGACTTTCGGAGGCTTTGATTTTGCCGGTAAACATCATGGCAAAGCCTTTGACATTGGCGGCGAGGAAGTCCCAACCCTTAGATACACCGGCAGGTAAAGCTTCGGCTAAAGTGTATTCTTGGGTACCGTAAGTCAAATATCGGTCTTCCCCGTAAGGCACAACGCCCATACGTCCGCAAGTGTCTAATTTGACTTTTTGTTCCCAAGTACTATCGTTTCTGATAAGGGTAACTTTCACGGTCTCGTTGCGCGAAGTACTTGCGATGTTTTTGAATTCATCAAAATATTTAACCGGCATATCATTGAAGGCAATGATAGAGTCACCAACCTCTATACCTCCTGCTTCGGCGGGTGAGTCTTCCATTATTTCTCCAGCTACGAAAGGGAAACGAGGCATTACAAAAAAGCCACGATACCCCGCCAATGCGCTGACGTATTTTTCATCTATATCAAGTTTAACTTGCTGACTACCACGTTGTACCGTCATTGTATTAGCTTCATCGAAAACGATGTCGCGACGCAAATCTCCAAAGTTTTCAAAAGGTTTTCCGCCGATAGAAATGATTTTATCACCATTTTTCAAGCCCATTTCTTGCGCCAAATCATCACAGTAAATACCATATTTTACATTCTCGGCGGGTAGTGATTTTTCTCCCCAAATAAACAAAACCATGCCCCACAACAAAAATCCGAGAATAAAATTGACCGTCACGCCGCCAATCATAATAATCAGGCGTTGCCATGCGGGTTTGGAGCGAAACTCCCAGGGTTGTGGTTCTTGTGCGAGTTGGTCTTTGTCAAAACTCTCGTCCATCATACCGGCGATTTTGACGTAGCCACCCAGAGGTAGCCAGCCGATACCGTATTCGGTTTCGCCGATTTTCTTTTTGAATAAAGAAAACCAAGGATTGAAAAACAGGTAAAATTTTTCGACGCGCGTACCAAACAAACGAGCAGGGAAAAAATGCCCCCATTCGTGTAGTACAACGAGTATAGATAGACTTAAAATTAATTGTGCGGCTATGATTAAATATTCCATTTTTCAATGAGTGAGTTATGAATATGTGAATGAGTGAATAAAATTATTCAAATAACATTTCACCTATTTTCAAAAGTTTGCAAAAGTACGGTTTTTTTGGGCAAATTATCTGTCTTTTAACAGGCTTTTAACCTTGATTGTTGTTTGTCAATAAAAAAGCCGGACAAATTATTGTCCAGCTTTTCACATTCAATTCAACGAGTATGAACTCGTGATTCGTTTACTTGATACTCGTAACTCGCAAACTCGCAACTGTTTTACGCCAATGCAGGAATACGCAATACTTGTCCGGGATAGATTTTGTCGGGATCGGTTAGCATGGGTTTGTTGGCTTCAAAAATGACAGGGTATTTCATCATATCACCATAATAGGCTTTTGCTATTTTGCTGAGGCTGTCACCTTTCACAACCGTATGAAACTGCGAACCACTGCCATCAAAATTCGTATGTTGATTGGTATTGACACTTGGGTCGTAGCTGACAGTAGGGCTGTGGTTTGGATCGACATTGAGGACATTTATATAGTCATCAACAGCAGCAATACCCTCTACGTTGCCGAGTAGTAAGATTAGTTTTTCTTTGTCTGCCTGCGTATCTGCATTGCCGTAAAGCGTAACGGTTTCGCCGTCCACCGTAATGTCTAAATCGCTGACATCCAGTTTCATACTATTAACCAGTTTCTCAAGCGATTGTGCTTTTTGTTCATTCAAAAGAGCTTGCACATCTATATCGGAAGTGTCGGGTGGAGTGGCTTCTTTCTTCTTCTTGTTGAATATTTTAGCACCTGCGTTTTTTAGAAATGAAAATAATCCCATGTTTACGTTATAAATTTTAAATTTGAAATATATGTTTGTCTATGTCCGCAAAGGTAATGAGAGTAAGCGTAAAATCTATATTTGAATGGACTTATTTTGACCAAGTATTTTTTTTTATTTAAAAAACGGTATTTGACCATTATGTTTAAATGGAAAACAGAGGTAAATAGGTGATAATCAGCGATTTTCTCATTTATGGTGTACTTTTTTACGGTAAATAAAAGTGATGTATTTTTAAATAAAATTTAATTAATGATTTATTTAAATTTATTTAAAATATTGTTTATTAATTATTAAAATAAAATTATTTTTTATAATATTGATAAGATACCGTCTTAATACTTTTCATACCATAATTTTTTGTGTATAATAGCTTTTAGACTTTACAAATTAGCTTTACCTTTACTTTTTGACAAATACTTTATGTTCTCAATTAGAAGAATCGAAAAACAAAGTACGCATGAAAAAAATATGTAACACGCTGTTGTTGTTTTGCTTTTTGGCGGGGCAGGTTTATGCTTCGGATATATTGGGTGAAGCAGGGCAGACGGTGTATATGCCGGATACGATATTCCCTAACCCAATCAACCTTGTTGAAGACGAGACGAGGCTGATATGTCCGGATTTGACGGATTTCATTTCTCCGGTTACACTGACTGATTTGGGATGTGAGTCACTACAATTTGGTAACGTGCTTGCGATAAATGCAGGTGATGAGTGTGCCACCTATATATCGGGTTTTGCGCAGGGTTCAGATGTTTTATGTTTGGAGGTATGTGATTTATTAGACACATGTAAAATCTTTATATATACGATAAATATAACTCCGAATGTGCCGGAAGCCATAGATGATATTGCTTCGACGGAGCAAAATAAGATTGCTTTGATAGAGGTGCTTAATAACGATATTTTTACGGCTAATCCAGAGGTTGGCATTATTACGCCTTCGGCTAATGCGACTATCGCTATTGTACAAGAAAATGGCAGAGACGTGATTTCTTATGAACCAAATGAGGGTTTTTGTGGCGCGGATTCTTTGACTTATCGGCTTTGTACCTCGCCCGACTTGTGTAGTAATATCGCCACAGTCAGAATAGATGTAGAATGTAGCGCGCCTGATGTGAAGGTCTATAACGGCTTTTCGCCGAATAATGATAATATCAATGATTTATTCGTCGTGGAAGGGCTTGATGGAACGATTAATGATAAAATTTCTATCTTTAATCGTTGGGGCAATCTCGTGTTTTCCTCTGTCAATTATCAGAATGATTGGAACGGTACATGGAATGGAGAAGACTTGCCCGACGGTACGTATTTTTATATCATTGATGATGGAAGTGGCAATGAACATCACGGCTATATTCAATTGCACCGATAGGCAAACGACAGACGACAGACGGAGGCTTTGCTTGAGGAAAGACGGTGGACGACAAACGATGAACCAAATTCAAATAAAAAATTAACATTCAATGAAAAATATATTAATTGTATTTTCAATATTACTCATGAGTGTTCAGGCTGATGCCCAGCAAGATCCGATGTTGACACAATATATGTTCAACACACTTTCGTACAATCCTGCCTACGCGGGTAGTCGCGAACACATGAGTATCAATGTCTTGTACCGTGACCAATGGTTGGGCTTCAATGAGAATAAAGGGAAACCCGTTACTCAAATTATCTCTTTGCACACGCCCGTCAGAGGCAACCGTGTCGGTTTTGGTCTTACGGCTTCGCGCGATGTAATTGGTGTGACGACTCAATTGGGTTTTCAGGCGCAATATGCCTACCGAATTCCTATGGGCAAAGGTAATCTCGCCTTTGGTCTGCAAGGCGGTGTACATAATTGGAAGGCGGACTTTTCTGATTTAAATCTCCAAAATACGACCGACCCGGCTTTCTCAGGAGATGAAAATATGGCACGCAACCTGTGGTTGCCCAACTTCGGAGCGGGTTTGTATTTTTCTACTCCGTCACTCTATTTTGGATTTTCCGTACCGCATATATTGGATAGTGATTTGAGGCGCGAAAATATTGACCCCGACTCAGAAAATCTTTTTGCTCGTCAATATCGCCACTATTACGCTATGGGCGGTATCGTTATCAAAATGAGCGAATCGGTACATTTCAAACCCTCTTTTTTAATTAAAAACGTTGGACTGTTCGGTGAGTTTCGTGAGAACGAAAATGAAAGCACAGGCGGTGTTTCTGCGCCGACCGAGTTTGATATTGATGCGTCTTTACTCTTCAGTGAGACCCTTTGGTTGGGCGTTTCTTTCCGCTCTGCATTTGAAGGTTTCAATGACGTAAGTTCGTATGATTCGGTTGATTTTTGGATGTCCATTCAAATGAAAAACGGTTTACGACTTGGCTTGGCTTACGATTACCCCCTGACAGAAATTCGCAATGTATCCTCCGGTTCGGTAGAAGCCATGATAGGTTTTGAATTGGATTATGATAGAGATAAAATCGCTACACCGCGATATTTTTGATGTATCAAAAAGTGTTAATGTGTTGAAGTGTTAAAGTGTTGGTGGTATTGCTTCTTCAACACTTTAACACGATAACACTTCAACACTCAACACAATAACACTAATAATAAAGATGAGATTCAAAATAATACTTGCCCTTTTAATGTGCTGCTTTTTTGTAGGAAGCATATCTGCACAAAAGAAAAAACTAAAAAAAGCCGATAAATATTATCAGTCACTCAATTATCAAAAAGCCATTCAGTATTATTTGGATGTTTTGGATAAGCGTGATTTGTCATCTGCCAAAATTAAATTAGCCAATGCTTATCGCAAAATTGGTAATATGAATGAGGCGGCTTTTTGGTATGGTCAGGTGGTGCGTTTGCCGGAAGTAGAGCCTTTGCACAAACTACATTATGCTCAAGCCCTTCAAGCAACGGATAAGTGCGAACAAGCCGATAAATGGTTCAAAGAATACGCCGACGAAGTACCAGCCGACACACGCGGACAGATACTTCGCAATGCCTGTGAGCCGGGAACGGTCAGCCAACTCAAATCGGTAGGGTCAGATTATTATCGCACACAACAGATTGAAGATGTAAATACTACACTTGATGAATTTGGCGCAACCTTCTTTCGTCAAGGTATCGTTTTTGCCTCAGAGAGAGATAGAGGCGCGGCAATTCGCCGTATTCATACGTGGACGGGTGATCCATTTTTGGAACTCTATTATGCCGAGATACAATCTGCTGCCGGAGGCGGTTATGAGTTTAGTCTTCCGGTCAAATATTCTTCCAAAATCAATACAAAATTTCACGATGGTCCGGTCAGTTTCAACAAAACACAAGACCGTATTTTCTTTACCAGAAATAATATAGAAGGCAATCGTACAAAGCGCGACGGCGATGGTGTAGTCAACCTCAAAATATTTACTGCTCGTCTTGAAAACAACGAATGGAGAGACATCAAAGGGATGCCTTTTAATAGTGATGAATATGCTACGGCGCATCCGAGTGTTACGCCCGAAGGCGACAAAATGTACTTTGCTTCTGACATGCCCGGCGGTATGGGCGGTATGGATTTGTACGTGGCAATGCTCGAAGACGGACGCTGGGGACCAGCGATTAATATGAATTCTTATGTACCCGGCATCAATACCGAAGGCAATGAGGTTTTCCCATTCATTCACGATGATGGAACACTCTATTTTGCTTCCACTGGACATGCGGGGCTTGGTGGTTTGGATATTTTTTACAGCAATGATGTCAATGGTTCGTGGAGTCCGGTAGCGAATATCGGTGCGCCGATTAATAGCCATGCAGATGATTTTAGTTTGACTTTCAGCGACGATAAAAGTATCGGATTTTACTCTTCCAACCGCGCAGGCGGCAGTGGTAATGACGACCTTTATATGTTCCAACGTGAAGCGGTGGACGTAGAGTTATTGGTGTATGATAAAAATTCCGGTGACCCGATTGAAGCTGCTGTGGTGGATATGAATTGTCCTGAACGTCAACTTAAAACAGGTAGCGACGGACGTATATTTTTTGAAATGCCGCTTGACCGTACTTGCCGATTTGAGGCAGAGAAAGAAGAATATACGGTCAATTCGGCATCGGGTTCGACCAAAGGCTATAAGACTGGAGAAAAGCTCTTAGTGAGCATTCCGCTTGACCGTCCGCTTGAATTTTCTTTGAAAGGAACCATCACAAGCACTGCCGGACAAACACTCAAAAATGCAAGTTTGACCATTACAAATGACTGTGGCGAACCCGTAGATGTATTGCAAGCGAATTCCAACGGCAGTTTCTCAATGAAGCTCCGTCCCGGATGTTGCTATTTGGTCAAAGCCGAAAAGCAAGGTTATCTTGTTGGCACTGAAAATGTCTGTACACGTGGCAAAACTTCCTCTGCAGATATTCCAGTCACTCTCGCACTCAACACCGTTCCTACAAAAACGGATGTCGTGGTCGTAGAAGAAGTGATAACAGGTACGTCCACGGCACCACCAACAACGACATTCCCGTCTTCTCCGGCGCGTCCTTTGGGTTTTCCGACTTTGTACCATGATTTTGACCGCGCAAGTGTACAAGAATTGTACAGCGATGAATTAATCATTATTTACAATCTAATGCAAGCCAATCCGACTGTGATAGTAGAAATCGCATCACATACCGACGCGCGTGGACCGTCAAGTTATAATGAAAAACTCTCTACACGCCGTGCAGGAGAAGTTGCGGAATACCTCTCTCAGAAAGGTATTGACACGAGTCGCTTCAATGCTATTGGTTATGGCGAATCTCAACCCATTAATGGCTGCGCTGATGGTGTAAAATGTACCGAAGAGCAGCATCAGGAAAATCGCCGTACAGAGGTACGTATTGTGGGGAGTTCTAATTGATGACTTGCAAAATTTAAATATTAAATCCCAATTTGTATAACGAAAAAGACCATTTCTTCACAGAAATGGTCTTTTTGCATTATGATATAACCCTCCATTCTCGTCTCATCAATATTTCTACATTAATTATCTTTTGTTAATCTTTTCTACTTCATTTTGTATTATACTTGTGTCGTATAGTTAGCAAATAAGTGTGAACTTATATTTGCCGACGGACAAATTATTTGAAAAGTGGAGAGATAAGTTTATATTCGCAACTCTATCCGTTTATTTCACATTAAAAAATAAATTTTTTTCATGTCAATTTTTACAAAAATTACATTAAGTCTTTTTTTATCGACTTGTGTGTGGCTAAACTATGCCTACACACAAACCTCTACTTACGAGGAGGTATATAACATCATACAAACCAAATGTACGGGTTGTCACGGCGGCAATGCTCCGCAGGGAGCATTAGATTTAAGTGGCTCTATGACAGAGGTTTATAATGTGCTGGTTGGTAAAACGCCTACGAATCCTGCTGCTGCGGCAAAGGGCTTTAAGCACGTCGCTCCGGGCTATGTAGAGAATAGTTATTTGCTCAATAAGCTCGCTACTGCCGAATGGGATGACACATTTCCGCTCGAAGTAGCCGAAGGAAACCCGATGCCACCAGCTCCTCTCGACCCACTCACATCGAAGGAGATTGAGTTGTTTCGCCAATGGATTCTCTTTGGTGCGCCAAAAGATGAGCAGGTCGTTGAACCGCAAATACTGGAGGATTATTACGAAAATGGTATGGCATTATTGGGTACTGATGCTCTTGCTGCACCTGACCCTTCAGAGGGTTTTCAGATTCGGCTCGGTCCATTTTTCCTGAAACCGGGTGAAGAACGCGAATTTTTCAAAAAACACGATATGGGATTGGATATTGATACTGAAGTCAATCGTATTGACCTTAGTTTTAATGACGAATCGCACCACTTTATTTTGTATAAAATGGGAGAAAATATTGCGGGTAATGTACGTGATGGTATGCGAGACATTCAGGAGGCGGAATTTGCAATGGTTAGCAATACATTGGTTTCGGCTTGGCAAAATGAACATTCACACATTCTACCGGAAGGGGCGGCTTATCGTTTCAGAGATGATACTTATCTGGATTTGAATTATCACCTAAAGAATTACGGTGCCGTAGGCATACTCGCTGCCGAGGTGTATATCAATGTATATACCCAAACGATAGGTACGGCAAAACGAGAGATGTTTTCTACGCTCTTGCCTTATGATATATTCGATTTATTTACCGGAGGCAATCTGGGAGATAATTTGATTATACCCAACAATGGCGATCTGATTACCTTCACTGATTACGTTTGGGTGCCGGATCTACCTTTTGTGCCTTTTCATCCCGGTGCGTGGCACATTTGGCAATTATCTACTCATACCCATTCTCGTGGTACAGATTACGACATTTATCTCGCTAATCCTGACGGCACAAAAGGTGAGCAGATTTACGAGGGCTTTTATAATTTCGGTTACACATTCAATCAAGGGTATTTTGATTATGAACATCCACCGATACGGACATTCGACCCCTTGTTACCTATTAATATGGGACAAGGAGGCGGTATCGTCCATGAGGCTAAATATATCAACAATGAAGCTGATACACTCGGTTGGGGTGATACAACTGATGATGAAATGATGCTGCTATTTGTGCATTATACAACGGAAGCATTGACGACTGATGTAGAAGACGCTGTTGAAACCGTTGAGAAATTAGACGTATTCCCGAATCCTGTAAGCAGGCAGACGACGATTAGCTATGAATTGAAAGACCGCGCACAGGTCGCACTTCAAGTATTCGATGTACTGGGCAAAAAGGTGAGTGAAATTGTCAATGCTAACCAAACGGCAGGAGATTATAGTTATGCCTTTGATACGGCAAAAGCAGGACTTTCTAATGGCATATACCTCGTTCAGTTGACGATTGATGGAGAGGTAGCTACTTCTGAAAAAGTAATGGTGAATCGATAATCGAATGATGAGGAACAAAACACTTTCAAAATAAAAATAGCTCACATCTATGATGTGAGCTATTTTTTTATTATCAAAATCAATCTCGCAGTTGTTTATGGACTATCGACCATTGACTACGGACTAATTAATTTACCATTTCATGTCGTCCTCATCAATAGGCTCTGAATCATCAACGACATCTGCAATATCATCAATAGGAACTTCTGCTTCTGCCGGAACGTCAACCTCTTCCTTGACAAGCTCCGGCTCAGATGTATCGCCTTCGGGCGGTCTCGGATTGTCGAACTCCCCGGCAGCGCGTCTGGCTTCATATTCTTCATTACGACGTGTATATTCGTCATAATCATAATCCGGCATAAGTTCGGTTTTGATATGGTCGATTGTCTCGGTCATACCAGTTAGAAAGCGATTAAAATCTTCTTTGTACAAGAAAATTTTGTGTCGCTCGTAACCGTCACTATTAAAACGGCGAGTACTTTCAGTAATGGTCAGGTAATAGTCCTCACCGCGTGTTTTGCGTACATCGAAAAAGTAGGTTCTACGTTTTCCGGCACGAATTCTTTTAGAAAAAACACTTTCAAATTTACGTCTATCGTCCACAGTAGTTTGGCTTTTGGTTGCGTGAAGCACGATGAAAATCCCTATTCAATAATAAAATCAAGCATTTTGCTTTTGCTTGTTTGCTAAATTTTCTATCGAAAATGGGTGTGAATTCAATTTTTTATGATGAATGTTGTGGACAAAAGTAATAATTTGGTCACAAAATAAAAAGGAATCACACTTTAATTTCTTCTCCTTCTGACTTTTGTTTTTCCAACATTTCAAAATAAAAACCCTTATTTGATAAAAGTTCTTCATGTGTTCCGGCTTCGCTAATGCGCCCATCTTCGAGTACAATAATTTTATCAAATTGCAACGACGAGTAAATTCTATGTGTGATAATAATCGTAGTTTTATCCGCTAAAGCTCCGTTCAGATAACCCAAAATTGTTTGTTCCGTAGCAGCATCTACCGCCGAAAGGCAGTCATCCAAAATAATAATATCCGGCTCTTTGATGAGTGCGCGAGCAATCGAAATACGTTGTTTTTGTCCGCCCGAAAGTGTCACACCACGCTCTCCGACTACCGTATCAAAACCATCGCTCAAACCCATAATCTCTTGATAAACAGCCGAATACTTTGAAAACTCTTTTACCTTTTTAAGGTCGGCATCATTCGTACCGAAAGCAATATTGGCAGCTACGGTATCCGAAAAAAGGAAGCTATCTTGTGGGACATAACCCATCTTTTTACGAAGCGAAGAAAGATTATATTCTTGTATATTTTTATTGTCAATAAAAATATCACCTTCGGTAATGTCATACATACGCAAAAGAAGGTCTGCAATAGTCGTTTTGCCCGAACCTGTACGCCCGATAATAGCCATTCGCTCTCCGGGTTGGAGTTCGAATGAGATGTTTTTGAGTGCCTCAATACCTGTATCAGGATAGATAAATCTTACATTATCAAACTCAATTTTTCCTGTCATTTTTTCTACTGAAATGGCATTTTTCGCATTTTCTATGCTTGGTTCGGTCTCCAAAAACTCATTTATACGCTTCTGAGAAGCAGCAGCTTGCTGTACAATAGAAGCCACCCAACCGATAGCCGTCACGGGCCAAGTCAACATATTGACATAAATGACAAACTCTGCAATATTTCCCGGCGTAATATTTCCCTTAATCACTTGCAGACCACCGATATACACCGTTACAATCGTACTCATACCAATCAGTAGCAACATCAAAGGATGAAACAAAGCCTGAACACGCGCCAATTCCATTGTTTTGTCTTTATAACGGTCGCTTTCGCCTGTAAAAAAACGCGCCATTGGAAGTTCCTGCACGTAAGATTTGATGACTCGTATGCCGGAATACACCTCTTGAGAGGCACTATTCAAAACCGACAATTGCTGCTGTATTGCCGTACTTTTTTTATTGATAATATTACTAACGTAATAAATTGATATAGAGAGTAGTGGAAGAGGAAGCAAGGCATAAAAAGTCAATTCAGGACTGACGCTCAACATCGCATAAATGACCATAGTAAATAGCCCGACGAGATTGATACCATACATAATTGCCGGACCGAGATACATCCGTACCTTGCTGACATCTTCGGTAATACGCGCCATCAAATCACCGGTATTATTTTTCTTATAAAAAGCTAAATCCAGTTTTTCATAGTGCGTAAATATTTCGTTGCGAAGGTCGTACTCAATCAAGCGAGACATCACGATAATCGTCTGTCGCATAAAATACATAAACACACCCATGATTAATGCCAACACCAAAACTACCACACCGAAAAACAATAAAATTTTCGCCAATGAAGCATACAATTCTGCTTGCGAATCAAAACCGTCGTACACGCGATACAAACCGATATTTTCTACCACCAAATCCAGCGCGTAGCGTACCATACGCGGCTGCAATATCTTAAAATAATTTTGGCACAATACAAATACAGTTCCTATCAGCAAATGCCATTTGTATTTAGCAAAATATTTATTCAGGTAAAAAAGATGTTTCATATATCGTGTATTCGTGATTCGTTGATTTACGATTGGGACATGCCTGATTCTTGTGTTTTTGTAAAGTAAATGAATTTGCCAATGGCAAACAAATTTATAAATACACGAATCATGAATTAACGAATTAGCAAATAAACGATAAAAAACTCACCAAAGTTTAGTTGGAAAGAAAAAATTATGTTTTCTTTGTCCTGAAATCGAATAAACTAATAAATTGTTAGACATTTGAATGTCACAATTTGCATTAGATTTTATCTATGAATATTTTGCTTGATGCAGAATATCATTTTTAACAAAATCTATCACATTAAAATATCTTTTTGCTGATTTTAAGAAATGATAAGCAGAAGAAACGTCCGCATCAAAGTGATGCAAGTGTTATATACCATGAACAGGGATGAGACCATCACATCTCGTCTCTCCATGAAGCAGTACGACCTATCGGTTGCGACTTCTTATAAAATTTATTTACTCAACGTACTTCAATTTTATAAGATAGCTGAGTACGCATTGGAAGATGTGAAAATACGGGCATCCAAACACCTGCCTACCGAAGAAGATAAAAATTTTTCCACAAAAATTTATCAAAATCCCATTATTCAGACGGTTATAGAAAGCGAATCCTTTAGTAGTATTGTCCGAAAAGAAAAATTGGACAAGATGCTTGACAGTGATACTACGCGCAAGATATACAAAGAATTTGTCAAAACTGATACCTTCAAACAGTATCAAGCCCGTACCAATAACCTGGAAGACCATAGAGAGGTTTTGCTTGAAATGTATAAGTTTATGGTAAAGCATGAACTGTTTGAAGAACGTTTGGAAGATTATTTTTCAAGTTGGCAAGATGATAAATCCCTTGTAATAGGGGCGATGAAAAAAACCATCAAGCGCGTCAATGGCGAAGATGATTTTCATACACAGCACCTTCCCGAATCCGAAACTGTCAAAGAATACGGAGAAGACCTATTATATAAGGTCATGGAAAAAGATCAGGAGTTATTCGACATCATAGAACCCACACTCCAGAATTGGGAAGCCGAGCGCGTTGCCACCATTGATATGATACTATTAAAAATGGCACTCTGCGAACTCATGTATTTTGAGACCATTCCTACCAAAGTCACTATCAACGAATACGTCGATATTTCAAAAATATACAGCACTCCGAAAAGCAAAGAATTCATTAACGGCATACTCGACAAACTAATGAAACAACTCAAAGAAGAAGGAAAAATCAAAAAAGTAGGACGTGGATTAGTAGATTAAAAACACATAATCAACTTTTTATCTTTATTAAAAACATTTATTTGATTTTTTTTAATGAAAAGAATCGCCAAAAGCGATTTTTATTATTGAGTTTGAAATTTGGGATTAAATAATCCCTTATTCAAAAAACTTTTCCATATTTTTGTCGAATAAATATTAAAATTAAATCGCAACTAAATGAGAAAAACGGTCATTATATTTGCTATGTTATTTACAGCAATAGCGTCTATTCAGCAAGCCTATGCACAAATATCGACCAACAGAAACGCTTTAACGTTCAAATTTTTGACGACGGACTATGCAACGCCCATCACCGAAGAATTTGATACTGAAAGTTTTACTTATGGTGGAGAAATTAAATACGGACGCTTCCTGAATAGGTCATTCAACCTTGCAGTTCCGCTTCGTATAGGAGATGCAAAATACCCACTCACAGATACTACATCACTCCAAAGCATGTTTGGGAGTGCTGATTTGAATCTCGTTTACAAACTAAACAACGGCTATCTTCTGAAAGAAGAAGCCTTTTTCGCGCCTTATCTCTTCGCAGGCATCGGTGCAAACTACCTCAATGATTTACCGGACGACCAACTTGATGTACAAGTACCACTCGGTCTTGGAATCGACTTCAAACTTGCCGAAAACATTCGCCTTCAAGCTCAAGCGGAGTACCGCTTTGCAGCTATCAAAGACTACAACAACCTTCGATATACAGCAGGACTTGCTTTCTTATTTGGTGGTGGCGACGAAGTCTCCAAAGCCGTAAGCGAAACCGAGATGGACACAGATAAAGATGGTGTCAATGATTTGGCAGACGATTGTCCCGAACAAGCCGGTACTGCTCAATTCAATGGTTGTCCCGATAGCGACGGTGATGATGTACAGGATGCCAATGATGAGTGTCCCAATGATAAAGGTCCGGTTCGCCTCAAAGGTTGTCCGGATGTGGATCAAGATGGTGTAGCCGATAAAGATGATAAATGTCCCGAACAACGCGGTATCGCTGCAAACAACGGCTGTCCTGAAATCAAGAAAGACACAGACCGTGATGGCATCATTGACGAAGAAGACGAATGTCCTGAAGAGCGTGGACTCACTCGCTTCAACGGCTGCCCGGACAATGATGGTGACGGCACGCCAGATAAAGACGATAACTGCCCGCTCGTAATCGGTTCGAAAGACCTAAAAGGTTGCCCAGATACCGATAAAGACGGTGTTACGGATGCAGAAGATAAATGCCCGACCACAGCAGGTCCGGTAGAAAGAAACGGTTGTCCGATCAACATGGTGAATGAAAACACTATCATTACTACGCCTCCGGTCATCTCTACAGGTGTACCGACTACGATTGTTTCCTCGCCTACTACGGTGATTAGCAGCGAAGTTCGTGAAGTACTTGATTTTGCGATGCGCGATGTGCAATTTGAGACAGGTAGCAGTTCACTCAAAGTGACTTCTTACGGAGTACTCGAAAAAATAGCTGATATTATGCTCCGCTATCCTGAATACGGTATGAGTATCGAAGGACATACTGATAGCCAAGGTGATGACGCGAGAAATCAACAACTTTCTGAAAACCGTGCAAAAGCCTGTCTTGATTATTTGGTTAAAAAAGGTGTGGAAGAATACCGTATGAGTTATATAGGACTTGGTGAAAATCAACCTATTGCAGATAATAAACGCACGAAAGGCAGAGCCAAGAATCGTCGCGTAGAGTTCAAAATATTTATAAGAAGATAAAATATTTCTTTAAAAATATCAAAACCGTGTTGCGTGAAATCGCAATGCGGTTTTTTTATATCAGTATAATATTACTTCAATTACTTATAAATTGAAGCAGTAGGTAATTTTGCGCTAATTTGCAATCAATTGAAATATAAAGCCTTTTTAGTTTTGTTGACTCTCGCTATTATCAAAAGTCTCTAATTCGCCGGAGAAGGCTTGTGGAGGGATAATTATTGTTCCTGTTGCATTACCTAAGCTTGCCGTAAACGTACTAATAAAAGATCTGACATAAGGAAACATAATGGCAGGAGCATTTACATTTATGAATCCTTTTTTTATCTCTGTATTTACTTCTCTTTCCAATTCAAAAGCTCCAATAGCAAACACCTTCAGTTCAAAGTAATCTTCAACTTTCAGCAGTACATTCATGAGTATGCTGAAGTGTTTGTTTTCACCTTCCGGGTAAAATACTTTAGGAACTATATCTATTTGTATAGCTTTGTCTTCTATACTTAGAAATGATTGTTGTGAGTTGAACTCAACGTTGGCTATATCAATACCATAAAATTTTAACCGAACTTGTTCGTTGATATTCATTATGCAGCCATTGGATAAGAAGTATAGTCAGAAAACGCCTGAAAGTTGACCTCATCTTTGCGAGTAAATACATCAGACTTCTTGGCAGTAAATGTATGGTAAACCGATTTTCGGGCTTCAAATTCCCCTGCGCCAAGTTGTGTGAGATAACTCAATTTTCGCTTTTTGAGCAACCATTGAGTCATGCTGTCTGCCGTTTCATTGGCAAGTGCTTGATCTAATTTGTTTTCTAACTTTTTTAAATCTAACATTTTCAGGAATTTATGAACAGTTATTAACTTCGTGAAACGTAAAGCTAAGAATAATTTTGAGATTGTACGCAGCTAATTGTATTCTTTTTCTATAAACGAATGGACGACTTTTGGTTCTGTATTTTATGGGTTTAACGAGTGATAAGTCAAAATTGTTCGGCAAATCTTGGAACATAATACCGTTCACTTCATTCCAGTAACCTCTTTCTTTAAAATAATCGTTAATTTCTTTGAGCGAGGGTTTTTCTCCGGTTTGTTTAATGAATTTAGTCGCAACTTTTTCAATCTGTTTGAGCCAAAATAAATAATGTTCCTCGTTGAATACGGTATCTAAAACATCATCACATTGCACTTCGGCTTCATAAATCTCGTACTTTTTTGTCTTGCGTTTGCTGGTACTTCCCCAACGGTGGGCATCTCGTTCGTCGTACCAAAAGTAGTACGCATCTCCTAACCAAGCATCATCTCTACAACAAATTATAGGTTCAAATAGTTCTTTTTGCCTATGTTCTTGCGTATGGTAAAGTTTTCTTATCATTTTATTAGGTCTTGAATTCAAGGTTATTGCCTCCTTAAAATCAAATTTACACAAAAATAATTTTGAAAATAAAAATATTCTATTTTTGACGAATTAATTTTAAGGCAAAACTTCGCTCAAAAAGGAAAAATCATACCTAAATTCTACTAAAAAATCCCACTTCATTGCTTTTTTCCAACTTGCCACTTATCTTCGTTGAAATTTTAGCAAACACATAAAAAATGAATCTTACAGCAGAAAAAATACGCTTGTCGCAACGCATCCTCAATATGCAGGAATCCGCGACCATCAAAATGTCGGCAATGGCGAGGGAATTACGCGCCGAAGGCCACGATGTCATCAGCCTAAGCCTCGGCGAACCGGATTTTGATACGCCCGACCATATCAAGGCGGCAGCAAAAGATGCTCTTGACAAAGGTTACACAAAATATACACCCGTACCGGGTTTGTTGGAATTGCGTGAGGCGGTTTGTGCGAAATTTGCACGGGACAATGACTTACACTTCAAGCCCACACAGATAGTCGTATCAAATGGAGCAAAACAATCATTTGCCAACCTGTCATTAGTCCTACTCAACGAAGGAGATGAAGTCTTGGTACTTGCGCCGTTCTGGGTATCTTATTACGAAATCATCAAACTCGGAGGTGGCGTACCTGTTGTCCTGAAAGCGGGAATTGAGCAGGATTTTAAGGTCAGTGCCGAGCAAATCGAAGCGGCGATTACCGACAAAACGAAGATGATTATTTTTTCTTCACCTTGCAATCCGACGGGGTCGGTTTATACGCGCGATGAACTGAAAAGCATGGCGGATGTTCTGTCAAAACACAAAGATATTACGATAGTTTCGGATGAGATATACGAATACATTACCTTTACAGGCAAGCATGAAAGCATAGGCGCATTTGATAATGTACGTGACCAAACAGTTACGATAAATGGCTTTTCAAAAGGCTTCGCAATGACAGGCTGGCGATTGGGCTATATCGGCGCACCCGAATGGATTGCCAAAGCCTGCGCTAAGATGCAGGGGCAATTTACGAGTGGTGCTACTGCCTTCGGGCAAATGGCTGGCGCACACGCACTTATGAGCGACCTCGCGCCTACACATGCTATGCGCGATGCCTTCCGAAAACGTCGTGATATGGTCATCGAATTGCTACGCGAAATACCCGGATTTAAGGTCAATAACCCGCAAGGTGCATTTTATGTTTTCCCAGACATTAGCCAGTATTTTGGTACGTCTGACGGCACAACGATGGTGACTAATGCCAATGATTTTGCAGAATATCTCTTGCAAAACGCACACGTAGCCATCGTTACAGGCAGTGCTTTTGGTGCGGACAATTGCTTCCGCTTGTCCTATGCTGCTTCGGAGGAACAGCTGAGAGAAGCTATCAAAAGAATAAAAGCAGCCGTAGCAAAATTGTCTTAAAAAATAAATTTATGTTATGAAAAATGTTTATTTAATAGCGGTCAGTTTGTTGTTTTTTACCATTCAAATGACGGCTATGCCTGTGCAAACCGCTAAACCTAAAACCGAGATTGCCGTAAAGGAAAAACCTACATTTAAAGAACGATTAGCTCATAAAATACTTAAAAAGAAAATTAAAAAAATACAAAAACAAAATAATGTGAAAACAGATAGATTGGCTACGGCATCGCTTATTTTCGGCGGACTAAGCGTTTTGTCATTACTTACAGCATTGACTATTTCGTCTTTGGGTGGTGCGATTCTTTCCTTATTATTTACGCCTTTGTCTGGTGTAATAGGAATCATTTTGGGAGCAATCGCGCTCAATCGAATAAGGAAAGACCCTAGCCAAAACAAAAGAAAAACCTTTGCCATTATCGGTCTCGCATTGGGTACTATCGGGGCAGCAGCTATTTTAATAATGATTGCTACGGGGTATATCGCTTCATAAGGATGAAAAAATTACTGCTCACAGGTGCGTCTGGCTTTTTGGGGCGGCACATCCTTCGGTATCCGCAAAATGATTGGCATATACACGGCACATACCATGAAAATGAACCTTTAGAACAAGGCAAATTTCGCCAAATTGACTTGACACAAAAGGATAGGGTAGAGGCATTATTTGAAACGCTTAAACCTGATGCGGTCATTCATACGGCTGCCTTGTCGAAGGCTGCTTTGTGCGAACAAGCACCCGAATTTTCCTATCAAATCAATGTGGAAGCCTCTGCTTGGATTGCGACGCAATGCAAAAAAGCAAATATCCCGCTTTTATTTACTTCAACCAACCTTATTTTTGATGGAAAAAACACGCCTTATAAGGAAAGTGCTACGCCAAATCCTTTGAGTCGATATGGCACACAAAAGGCGGAAGCAGAATCACTTATATTGTCAAATTATCCTGATGCGACTGTCTGCCGAATGCCTTTGATGTATGGCATACTGCCCGATACCAACAACTTCTTTTTAGACTGGATATATCGCCTGAAAAATGGCAATACACTCACCGTTTTTACCGATGAATATCGCACGCCTGTACATGCTACGGATGCAGCGCATGGTTTATTTTTATTATTAAAAAAAGAAAAAATAGGTGTGTGGAATATGGGCGGATGCGAGTCTGTCTCGCGTTATGATTTTGCTATGCAAATGGTAGAAGTTTTCGGATTTTCTAAGGCAGATGTACAAGCACTGACTCAAGCCGAATTGAACTTGTCTGCACCGCGCCCTGCGGACGTTTCGATGGATAGTTCACGGGCTTTTGAATTGGGGTATCAGCCGGATTTACCTGTCGATGTATTTGGAAAATGGACATCATCAGGAAAATGGGAAAATATGAGCATGAAGCATGAATTGAATTTGTAATCAATTGATCATGAGTTCAGTTCATGCCTCATGTTTTTTCAACTTCGCCTGTTCTTTTTACTCATCAGAAAGTAATTAACGCCTACTCTTGCGTTAAAAAACCATCTATCTACATCACGTATTCTTAATACAAAAGGTCCTCCCCAGAGACTTACATTCTCTCCAATAAATCTATTTAATTTAAGCCCGATGTTGTAACCGATATATTCGTCAAAGGGATTGATTTCTACACCTACATAAGGTACAAGTTGGGTGCCATCATCAGGAGAAATCGGGAAGTAAGATTGGATGCTCGGTGCGAATACTGCTACGACTTCGTTATCATATCCGGTATAAGTCGAAGAAGGTGATAGTTGTATGGATGTACCTATTGAAAGGAAGTCATTTAGGAAAAAATCGAAATTGAGCAGGAAATTATAGGATAAGAAATCATTTTTCGGATTTGAGACCAAGTTTCCATACGTACCAAATGTGAAATTGCCACTTCTTAAATAGTCAGTCGGCATGTAAATTCTCGATTCTGAGTTTTCTGTATTGATGAAAAGTCTCATTCCAAGTTCTGGACTGACAGAAAAATTCATAGATGATTCACTGACATTCGTTCCGAGATATTCCTGTTTAATAAAGCTGTAAGAATTGATGTCAAAGCCCAATTCTAAAGCAATATTTTTTTGGAGCAAATGATTGAATCCAAAATTCAGTTTGGGAGCGAATAAAGTCTGTTTTACGGCATATTGGTTTGTAATAGTTAAACCGGAATTGATTTGTCCATAAAGTTTGATAGCCTTATCTGGTGTAAAATAATACCTGAAATACGGATTTGGAGAGGTCTCCGAATCATCACCAACGCGGGCATATTGTAACTCAAAACCAATAAGGGAGTTTTTGGATAGAAAATAACCGAATTCGGTAGCAGAAGCGAAGGCAGAAGTTCCACCTGCGCGAATAAATACTGTACCACTACCGGGATTGATAGTCCAAGTACCTTTTTGAAATTGGCTGTAAGAAAATGTGGAGAGCGTGACAATGAAAAAGAGTGTTAAATTAAAGATTTTCATGGCAGGTCATTTTTTGGTTTATAAAAAAAATACATGCGAAAATACATGTATTTGGTGAATAATCCAAATAACCAGTGATAGAAAATATTAAGAGCATGTTTAGATTTTTACAAACTGAGAATAAATCCCGATAGCTATCGCATACGCGAGAACTTAATTTTTTAATATATGATTTTCGATTAATAAAATGTATGATTTTCATTTAAATTTCATAAAAAAACGTAGTTTTGAATGGTTTTATCATGAAATTCATAACAAAAATTGACATTGCATTTTTTTACTTTGTTTTTCTTCACAAAATTCACTGATAAAATATGATTTTCTCCTTTTGGGAAGGAAAAACGAAGTAAACAGTAGTAAAAAATCAATTTTATGAATATTTTTCATATACTAAAAAGTTAAGTCTCTGCGTATGCGATAGCTATCGGGATGGTTTTGGCAAAGCATCAAAGAAGGCGTTTATCGAGATAAGCAACTGATTTGATTCTTAGCAAGGTATAGCTTTCGTATTTCATAGATAAAAGTCGAGTGAGTTGAAAATTACGCTTTCCGAAGAGTTTATATAGCCTTTGTGTGTTTACCATTAGTTTTTTTGATGACAAAATTATGTCTTGAAAAAATTTTAATAAGCAAAATTTGTTCGACTAAGAGTAAATGCCTTTAAATGGAGTTCATTTGTAATGAAAATATGTCCTTAGTTATTGATTATCAATTGCTTAAATTAATTTGTGTATGAGCTTTATAAATGAAATTGAGGATGTAATATAATTCGGCAGTTAACTGTTTTTGATTTGACATATAAATACCTATAATCAACTGATAATCAATAAAAAAAGATATGCTTCTATGGTAAACGCAAGAAAATTTTAGTTATGCGTAATTGATTGATTTTTAATTTTTCTGGAGACTTACTCGACGGACATTTTTAAAATGTCCGCCGACTCACACTTATGCTCTAATTTCAAAAATACACATTATAGAATTTTTCTTACGTTCACCCTAATATGCTTCTGGCTTGAATTGACATTTAGGATGAAAAAACAATTTAATTTTTGGATCTTAAAAATAGGAGTATTTATATGTTAAATTGTTTTTTTTTATACAGGATAAATAGTATCATTGTACCACTAATTAAAAGTTTTTGTGACAGTTTTTTAATTGTTATTAAATGTTAATATAAAGTGCGTTTATTTAACTTACTTATAGTCAATGAATTATAGTTTTGACTTATTCTCAATTAACTATTTTAGGACATCTTTTTATTGCTACTACATAAAACCATCCAATACCCCTTTCTGACTATTTCCCAAACCATCCCCCTTTTAATTAATGAAACTCAAATATTATGAAAAGGATTTTACCTTTAATCATGTCAATGTGTTTATTGGCAGTCTATTCTTTTGCTCAAAATCCCTGTAATATAGACTTTGACCCAAATATGCCCGGTAACACAACCGCTGCAGATGCAGGCTTATCTATTACCGATGTGGATATGAGTACCAACTATCTCAATGCATCGCCATATACTCCTCCCGCAAGCACAGGAGGAGCAGGCTCTATTACCGTCACAGACGGTACCGAGTTTTGTGATGAGAACGGTAACGGTACGCAAGGAGGCTCGGAGGAAGGACCTGATTTGATTATCACGATACCTGTTCCACCTGACAATCAATTGTCTTGTACTGATGGTGTATTGACACTTTGTTTTCGTGGTGACTTTAATAATGCCTGTGAAGTAGCATTTATTGCCAATAGTGCCGGAGAAATCATCAGCCAGTCAACAACTACAGGTGTCAATGCCTGTGCAGGTCCGCCAACTTGTCTTGATATAGTAATACCAGCATGTGACTTAAACGCTGATGCTGCGGATGGAACGATACTTTTTGAAATCAGAACAAACGGAGAAGCAGTCAGTACAGGCGCAACGGGAGATCAAGTGGATGATACTTGTACTGGTGGTGCTGGAGTTGACGAAACAGGAGATGGTAATCCCGATGGAAACTGTATTACCTTCGAGTCTTTTGTCTGGCCGACTATGCCTCCTGAAATCATGTGTCCGGCTGATGTTACATTGGGATGTACAGATAGCACAGACCCAGCTGATACCGGAGAACCTACCTTCACGGGTGATTGTGTGGACGATGCGAGTTTTACATTTGAAGATACTGTGGTTGAAGGTGATTGTCCTTTCGAAAGTGCAATAACCAGAACGTGGACGGCTACCATTTGTAATGATCCGGAAGTACCGTTTTTTACGTTGACTTGCGACCAAATCATTACTATAGAAGATAATACGCCACCTGAGATTGTCTGTCCTGATAATGTGACGGGTTTAGATTGTAATACTGCTACCTTGCCCGACGTCATGGCTACTGCTACCGACAATTGCTCAATGCCTGATGCCATCACTATTGAAATGATGGATGATATGACGATTGCAGATATAGACCTTTGTGCTGGAGGTGTTATTACAAGAACATATACCGCGACCGATGAATGCGGAAATGTAAGTGAGCCTTGTACAGTGACTTTCACTTTCGTTGCAGATGAAGAAGCACCCGTCATTACCTGTCCCGAACCTGCCAATACAGATTTGAATTGCGGAGACATGCCCACACCCGGAACGGCAACAGCAACGGATAATTGTACGATGTTTGAGACACCCATTGAAGGTGTACCGAATATAATGCCGGATGAAATAGACCCTTGTGTGGGAGGCGTGATTACTTATATGTTTACAGCTACCGATGAATGTGGCTTGCAGGATATATGTATGCAGACATTTACTTTTAACCCTGATACCGAAGCACCTATGTTATCAGATTGCCCTGATGCAGTAACAGGCTTGGATTGTACGACGGTGGTTTTGCCAGATGTTACACCGCCTACGGTAATGGATAATTGTTCGACTACCGAAGAAATAACGATTAATGTATCAGACGATATAGCTATTGATGAAATAGACCCTTGCGTGGGAGGTGTGATTACGAGAACTTATACCGCCACCGACGAGTGCGGAAATGTCAGTGAGCCTTGTATGGTGACTTTTACCTTCGTTGCTGATGAAGAACCGCCCTTCATTACCTGTCCCGAACCTGCCAATACAGATTTGAATTGCGGAGACATGCCCACACCCGGAACGGCAACCGCAACCGATAATTGTACGATATTTGAGACACCTATTGAAGGTGTACCAGACATAATGCCGGATGAAATAGACCCTTGCGTGGGCGGCGTGATTACTTATATGTTTACAGCTACCGATGAATGTGGCTTGCAGGATATATGTATGCAGACATTTACTTTTAACCCTGATACCGAAGCACCTGTGTTATCAGATTGCCCTGATGCAGTAACAGGCTTGGATTGTACGACGGTGGTTTTGCCAGATGTTACACCGCCTACGGCGATGGATAATTGTTCGACTACCGAAGAAATAACGATTAATGTATCAGACGATATAGCTATTGATGAAATAGACCCTTGCGTGGGAGGTGTGATTACGAGAACTTATACCGCCACCGACGAGTGCGGAAATGTCAGTGAACCTTGTATCGTGACTTTTACCTTCGACCCCGATACTACGCCACCGACTGTTACTTGTCCTACTGATGTAATAGATTTAGATTGTACAACGGATTTTGCTACGGATTACCCGGGAGCTACCGACCAAGCTACATTTGAGGGATTAGGCGGTACAATTACGGATAATTGCAGTGCCACCTTCACGGTTGCCTTTGCGGATGATGTAGATCCTGCCACCTTTAGCTTGTGTGAGGCAGATGCGCCATTCGTTGTTACAAGAACTTATACGATAACGGATGAGTGTATGAACATAAATACTTGCGTTCAAACATTCACCTTTAACCCTGATACCGAAGCACCTGTGTTATCAGATTGCCCTGACGCAGTGACAGGCTTGGATTGTACGACGGTAGCTTTACCGGATGTTACACCGCCTACGGCAATGGATAATTGTTCGACTACCGAAGAAATAACGATTAATGTATCAGACGATATAGCTATTGATGAGATAGACTTTTGTGTAGGAGGTGTGATTACGAGAACTTATATAGCGGTTGATGTTTGTGGTAATATGAGCGAACCTTGTATTGTAACCTTTACATTCGACCCTGATACTACGCCACCGACTGTGACCTGCCCCACCGATGTAATAGATTTAGATTGTACGACAGATTTTGCAACGGAATATCCGGGAGCTATCGACCAAGCTACATTTGAGGGATTAGGCGGTACAATTACGGATAATTGCAGTGCCACCTTCACGGTTGCCTTTGCGGATGATGTAGATCCTGCCACCTTTAGCTTGTGTGAGGCAGATGCGCCATTCGTTGTTACAAGAACCTATACGATAACGGATGAGTGTATGAACATGAATACTTGCGTTCAAACATTCACCTTTAACCCTGATACCGAAGCACCTGTATTTGACCAAGCCGAACCGGACGATATTGACGTAGCTTGTGGCGACCCTGCACCTGAAGTGCCGACTATCACCGCTACCGACAATTGCACCGACCCTATAGTGGTTGAATATACTGAAGAAACCGTAGGAACTTGTCCTCAACCAACCGTAACCACTCGCACATGGGTAGCAACCGATGCCTGTGGCAATTCAACGACCTACGACCAAGTGATTAACTTACCTGCCGATGCTATTGACCCTGTATTTGTAGAAGACCTGCCTGCACCGACTATTGATTTACTTTGTAGTGACCCAATTCCCGAAGCCGTTACATTGACAGCAACGGACGACTGTACTGACCCGATTGTAGTCGAATTTGAGGAGATAGACGACATGGGCGTATGCCCCGACCCACGCATTATCACACGCACATGGACAGCTACGGATGCGTGTATGAATGAAACAACTTACACTCAAACGATAACAGTTGCACCGGATACTACCCCGCCCGTATTGAGTGAGGAACCTGCGGACGAAAACCTTATTTGTGCTGATGCGATTCCACCTGCTGCTACTGTAACAGCGACGGATGATTGTACTGACCCACAAGAAGTAGTGTTTGAAGAAACAGACGACATGGGCGTATGCCCCGACCCACGTATTATCACACGCACATGGACAGCTACGGATGCGTGTATGAATGAAACAACTTACACTCAAACGATAACAGTTGCACCGGATACTACCCCGCCCGTATTGAGTGAGGAACCTGCGGACGAAAACCTTATTTGTGCTGATGCGATTCCACCTGCTGCTACTGTAACAGCGACGGATGATTGTACTGACCCACAAGAAGTAGTGTTTGAAGAAACAGACGACATGGGCGTATGCCCCGACCCACGTATTATCACACGCACATGGACAGCTACGGATGCGTGTATGAATGAAACAACTTACACTCAAACGATAACAGTTGCACCGGATACTACCCCGCCCGTATTGAGTGAGGAACCTGCGGACGAAAACCTTACTTGTGCTGATGCGATTCCACCTGCTGCTACTGTAACAGCGACGGATGATTGCACTGACCCACAAGAAGTAGTATTTGAAGAAACAGACGATATGGGCGTATGCCCCGACCCACGCATCATCACACGCACATGGACGGCTACGGATGATTGTGGCAACGAAACCACATACACACAAACAATAACAATTGCCCCCGACGACACGCCCCCGGTTATCACTTGTCCACCCGACGACCCGACTGTATATACCTTAGAAACTGATATTCCTGTGGCTGCTGCCGATGTGACTGAATTTGAGGGACTTGGCGGTACAGCAATGGATGATTGTGGAGAAATGACGCTTACTTCTGCTGATGAAGTAACACCTTGCCCCGGTGCTGCGAATCAGGGAATGATAGTTAGAACTTACACCATTACTGATGAATGTGGTAATGAAGCCACATGCGACCAAACCTTCTTATTCTCTTGTTGCGACGCTGAAGCCGGAGCCTTGAATCCTATTGATAATATATGTATCGGACAATCCGTTACAGCATCAACCGACGGTACGGAAGCACCGCTACCGGATTACGGCTACGACTATGTATTGACAGATCCGGCGGGAATAATCCTTGCAGGACCGAATACAAATGGTATGTTTACGCCAACCGATCCGGGAACTTACTGTGTTTATGGTGTGAGTTATCAGGTTGCTACGGGTAATCCCAATTATGCAAGTTTTGATATTGAGAAAGTAACTCAACCGGTCAACTGTATTGATACAACTTCTGTTTGTTTCACAGTTACAGACCCACCCACAGTAACCATCGGCGAATGTGCTGCCGGACCCGCACCAACAAATGTGTACACAGGCTTAGAAGGTACTTTCCCAATGGATATGTTGGGAACTCTACCGGATATTTATGTATTCTGTGAGCCGGGTTGCGTAGAAGCAACTGGCGCAGAAGGAACAGCACCCTACACTT
>Ga0209187_1000661_pt1 | contig 53507 bp, 53 predicted proteins | sample BantaG_FD_187430 | JGI IMG/M metagenome (GOLD analysis project Ga0209187, IMG submission 187430) | Marine algal microbial communities from Bantry Bay, Ireland - BantryBay_4 metaG (SPAdes) (version 2) | ecosystem: Host-associated > Algae > Red algae > Unclassified | place: Bantry Bay, Ireland...
AGTTGGGATGGTAAATACAAGGGCGAGGAAGCCCCGACAGGGACTTATTATTACATCTTCCGCTATAAGTGTTTGACCGATGGCTTAGAGTATAAGAAAGGGGGAGACCTTACCTTGATAAGGTAAACTGAGAAAATAATTAAAATAAAATGGCCGCTGATTTCAGCGGCCATTTTAATATTATTCAGAAAAAATTAGGCCATCTTTTGTTGTAAGCCTTGGTCAAGTGCATCTAAAAACTGCTCAGTAAAAACGTAGTCTTTGCCAGGCTCAACTTTTGAGCCATGAATACAAATCGCTAAATCTTTGGTCATAGTTCCTGATTCAACGGTTTCAATACAGACTGCTTCAAGTGTGTTGCAGAAATCTATAAGCTCTTGATTCCCATCAAGTTCGCCTCTGAAAGCTAGACCTCTAGTCCAAGCAAAGATTGACGCAATAGGATTGGTGCTTGTTGGCTCGCCTTTCATATGTCTTCTAAAGTGTCTTGTTACAGTTCCATGGGCAGCTTCAGCTTCCTTGGTCTTTCCATCGGGAGTTACTAAAACTGATGTCATAAGTCCGAGTGAGCCAAAGCCTTGAGCCAAGGTGTCACTTTGAACATCTCCATCATAATTTTTGCATGCCCAAACAAACTCTCCGTGCCATTTCAGTGCAGCGGCCACCATGTCATCAATAAGACGGTGTTGGTATTCGATACCAATTTCATCAAATTTTGCTTTGTATTCATTTTGATAGACTTCTTCAAAAATATCTTTGAAGCGACCATCGTAAATTTTTAGGATAGTGTTCTTTGTAGAAAGATATAAGGGCCATTTTTTACTTAAGGCCACATTGAAGCAAGAGCGTGCAAATCCATAGATGCTCTTATCCATATTATACATGCTCATGGCGACTCCGCCGCTTTCAAATTGATGGACCTCTAATTCTTGTGGTTCACCACCTTCAGGAGTAAATGTCATCGTGAGTACACCTTTTCCTTCTACCAACATATCAGTAGCTCTATATTGATCTCCAAAGGCGTGACGGCCAATGATAATGGGGGCAGTCCAATTTGAAACCAAGCGAGGGACATTTTTCATAACAATAGGTTCTCTAAATACAGTTCCATCAAGTATGTTTCTGATAGTGCCATTTGGAGACTTCCACATTTTCTTCAATCCGAATTCTTCAACTCGAGCTTCATCTGGAGTTATGGTTGCACATTTAATGCCAACTCCATGTTTTTGAATAGCATGAGCTGCATCAATAGTTATTTGATCTTCGGTAGCATCTCGACTTTGAATGCTTAAATCGAAATACTCTAATGAGACATCTATATAAGGAAGAATCAACTTCTCTTTTATAAATTTCCATATGATTCGGGTCATTTCATCGCCGTCAATTTCTACTACGGGATTATCCACTTTTATTTTTGCCATGACATTTAGATTATTAAAACAAATGTACACAAGCGTTTATTGAAATTCGAATCTCAATCAGCAAAAGCGAAGCTGTTATTTATAAATTCTTGATGAGCTCGTCGGCAAATTCACTTGTTTTACAGAGTGTTGCATTTTCCATTAATTTGTGAAAATCAATAGTCACTGTTTTATTCTTAATTGTTTTTTGGATTGCATGCACAATAAGGTCTTCTACCTCAGTCCAACCAATGTATCTAAATAGAAGGCTACCACTCAATAAAACTGAAGATGGGTTCATACTGTCAGTATTGGCAAATCTTGGTGCAGTACCATGTGTAGCTTCGAATATTGCATGACCAGTAGTATAATTGATGTTGGCTCCAGGGGCAATTCCTATTCCACCCACTTGAGCAGCTAGGGCGTCACTTACATAATCTCCATTGAGATTCAAGGTGGCAATAATACTGTAGTCCTTAGGTGCCAATAAGGCTTGTTGTAGAAAATTGTCTGCTATGGAGTCTTTAATAATTACTCGTCCACCTAAGGCTGCAACTTTCATTTCTTCATTGGCAACTTCTTCACCACGTTCTTCTTTTGTGCGTCCCCATTGAGTCCAAGTGTATACTTGCTCACCAAACTCTCTTTCGGCCAATTCGTAGCCCCAGATTTTGAACGCTCCTTCGGTAAACTTCATGATATTTCCCTTGTGAACTAAAGTTACAGAAGGCTTCTTGTTGTCAATAGCATATTGAATGGCTGCGCGGATCAAACGTTCACTTCCTTCTTTACTCACTGGTTTAATCCCGATTGATGTGCTTTCGGGGAATCGAATCCCTTTGGCTCCCATTTCTTCAATTAGAAATTTTTTCAGCTTTTCAGCTTCAGGAGTTCCAGTCATATATTCTATGCCTGCATAAATATCTTCCGTGTTTTCACGAAAAATCACCATGTCTACATATTCCGGATGCCACATTGGAGATGGCACCCCTTCAAAATGTCTGACAGGTCGCAAACAAGTATACAAATCTAAAGATTGTCTCAAGGCCACATTTAGGCTTCTTATTCCACCTCCAACTGGAGTGGTCAATGGGCCCTTGATGGAGACTAGGTATTCTCTAAAGGCGGCAAGTGTCTCTTCAGGCAACCATTCGCCCGTGGCGTCGAAAGCTTTCTGACCGGCAAGGACTTCTTTCCAATGGACCTTGCGTTCACTTCCATAAGCCTTTTTAACGGCAGTTTCAAACACTCTAATGCTAGCATTCCAAATATCTGGACCTATGCCGTCACCAATGATGTGTGGAATTATAGGTTCATTAGGAACGATAAGTTTGCCGTCAGGACCCATTGAAATTTTCTCTGCCATAGTCTTTTTATTAAGTGGCAAATGTAAATCTGTAAGCCTATTAAAAAAAATGAGAACTCCTCATTAAGTTTCTTTTAAATGAGGCTATTGCCCTGATTGCGACAACTGATAGAGCTGTTGAGCTTGTTCCGTATTTCCCATGCTTAAATAAATGTCACCCATGAATTTATAGGATTGAGGTTTAAGCATGGGCTCTTGTGAAGCTATATTCAGATTTTGAAGGGCATTTTCATACTGTCCAAGTTGCATTTGAGCGATACCTAGGTAAAAGTAGCCTTGAATGAAATCTTGTTCTACACTCAATAAATTTGTGAACATTTGTGCTGCCGTCTGAGGGTCTCCTCTCTCTAGGCTGATGAGTCCAATTGCATTCAGTGATTCAAGATTGGTAGGAGCGATAGCCTGAGCTTTATAGGCTTGCTTAAGAGCTTCGTCGAGCTGTCCATCCTGTAAAAGTGCATTTGCCAACATATTAATGACGGTTGAGTTGTTTGGATCTTTCTCTAAGTACTTATTCAGATAGATGATTGCACTATCGGCTTTGCCTTGATTCAAATATTCAATGCCTTTGATATCATCATAACTACTTCTTTTAATAATGGCCGTCAGCGTTTTTCCCTTCACCTCTGACTTATAGATGGTTCCTTCCGTCAGCCATTTTTCGGTGAATAAATCGTCTTGAGGAATGAGGGCAATATGCATAATGACATAGTCCCAAGCATTTTGATTGAGTTCGGCATAGCGAACATAATCTGTTTTTATTTGAGCTTCGTCTTTAAAATAGTTCTGTAAAATATGAGAGGCATTGCTCCTAACTAGGATTGAGTCTCCTTCTTTATATTTTGGAAGTTCATTTTCCAAAAACCAATCTGCAGCATCTTTTAGACTATTGTAATAGAAATCGACTTCGTAATTTCCATAGGCCTTTTCAACTCCTCCAACCAGAGCATTGTAATAAGTGCTCGTATGAGGAAAGCTTGAAACAGTAAAAATAATTGGATCAATAAGGCCTATTGCAAGCACTCCGAATATGGCCCATTTTACTTTTTGGTTTGCCCATAAATCAGATAGCCAATTCCAAGCTAATGCAGCCATAATAGCTAAAGAAGGAAATATGAATAAGACATGTCGCCATGCGTGGTACACATTAGAACCAGAAAATGCAATATACAGTAGCGGGAATATCCCGGTAAATAAGATGAATAGTGCAATTGGAAATTGTTTCTCCTTTCGAACTCTGAACAGTAGTACAATTGACATGAGAATTCCAAGAAGAAGGGGAAAAGTATTGGTTATTGTAAAAGACTTAAAAAGGTAAGAGTTTGGCAAATCGTTTGACATCATCTTTCCGCCTTCCCAAAGTTGTGCAAGAGTGATGGGGAAGGCACTTAATTCTTGTAGAGCAACTATTGGATTGCTTATTGGGTTTTGTAGAGCGAATGGCCAAAGGAGAGAGCCCGCCAGGTATCCTCCAAGATAGACTATTAAAATAGGCTTTATGTATTGTTTAAGATCTAATGTCTCTTTTAGAATAAACTTTTTGTGTAAGAATAAAATGCCAACAAATACAAAGAGGTAAGGGATCAAAAGGATACCGGCAACTCTAATATTGATTGCCGCACCGATTGCTAGAATGGGCCAAATATAATCCTTCCAGACAAGCTTTGGAATTTTGTCAAATAATTTGATGATGCAATAAATAGCGATGATGTAAGCGGTTGCAAAGGGGATGTCCTTGGGGTTGTTCATGCTATGTCCAAGGAAGAAGGGGGAGAGGAACATGAGCCAGCTCACTATGATGGCAGCAGTATTGCCTGCAATTCTCTTGCAGATTTTTGCAGAAAAAAGTATAGCTAAGAAGCCTACCCCTGCATTCAGTATATGTCTTGTTGTATACTCTTCAAATGGTGAAATCTTGTTTGCAATGGCACAAATAAAATCAAAAAGGCCTCCATAATATTTTATGACTTCATCTCTATCAAAACTCTTGTCGCCGGAAAAAATAAAGTCATCGGCACCGAAGCTGCTGAACCAACGAAGAATTGCTTTCCCATAGTTATTCATGTCAGGCTCATCTCCTGTTATGCCAAACCAGAATGACATCCCAATCATAATCACCAAAATGAGCCCAAGCGAAATGCTTAACAGAAGATCATTTTTTCCTTTCAAAAAATCAGTTTTCATTCGAATTATTTGTAGAGTGATTTATAGTAAGTGCTCAGTTGTCTGAATAAATGAATACCATGTTTTACAAAAGAAACGGTCTTTACACTAGCTGACCCACCTTGGCGATCTCTGAAATGAATATTGACCCATTCTATTCCGTGTGTTTTCTTCTGATACGTGCTCACTAAGATATTACAAAGATGGAAATCTTTAGGAATTTTTTCGAGTATAGGACTCAAGCTATTCATGCTCATCAATCGATATGGCACATTGGCGTCTTTAACCCATACGCCAGTAGCTCCAAAAACGAATAGGGAAACAAATCGCGAGACTAAAAAACGTTGTAAACCATCGCCTCTAGTTTTTCTAAATCCGTAGGCCACTTCAGCAGGCTCGACTTTCTCGACAAGTTCATCAAAAAATTTCGGGACGCATTGCCCGTCTGAATCAATTTGGAATATCCATTCTGCATTATTTTTCAATGCCAATTTATAACCTTCGATGCAACTTTGTCCATGTCCAGAGTTTTGTTTGTGAACGGCTCTAATTTCCTCATATTTTAGTGCGTATGCATCAAGCATTTTTTGAGTGCCGTCTTTAGAGCCATCGTTCAGAATGCAAAATGTATAATTTGTTCCGAAATGCTCTCTGAATTTTGGTATCCATTCATCGAGAACCAAGGGGAGTGCCTCTTCTTCATTATAAACGGGCATCACGACCCAAAAATTCTTGAGTTTAGGAAGCATGTTTTTCTTGTATATGCTTGAATGTTTCAAGGGCTTTTTCTATAACTTCATCTGTATTGATGTAGACATAGGTTGCAAGTCGTCCACAGAAATAAACATTGTTCTCTTCCGTTTCTTTCTCTGCCAATGTTTTGTACTTGAGGTATAGGTCTTTATTCTCTTGAGCAGGAATAGGGTAGTAAGGGTCGCCCACGTCTGTCGGATATTCATAACTCAAAACTGTATTATCAGTTTCCTGTTTTGTGACATGTTTAATCTCAACACTTCGTGTATAGCCATGTTCGTTGGGATGGTTTATTTGTACGCAAGGCTGCACATACTCCTGTTTAAATTCCTTGAATTCAAAATCTAAGGAGCGCCAAGCGAGTTTGCCATACTTGAAATTAAAATATTCATCCACTGCACCAGAATACACACTCGCATGTGTCGGTTTTATGCTCTCGCGAATGCTGCTATAATCAGTTTCAAGTCTAACTTCTATATTTGGATGGTCTACCATTTTAGTGAACATGGCTGTGAAACCTTCTTTAGGAGTCACTTGGTGTTCATGGCTCACATATCGTTCGTCATGGTTGAGGCGCACAGGTATTCTTCCACAGACGCTTTTGTCTAATTCAGATGGATGCTTGTCCCATTGTTTTAAGGTGTAGTTCAAATAAAATGCCTCATACATTCTGCGACCTACTCTTGACAGAACAAATTCTTCAGAATTTTTCGGGTCAGCAATATCTTCTCTTTCAGCTTCCAAAACTTTTTGTGCGCTTTCGGCATCTAGTTCTTTGCCGAAAAACTGACTGAGCGTTTTGAGGTTTATGGGAAATGGATATAGTTCTCCATTTACTGAAGACTTTACAATATATTCTCCAGGAATCCATTCGGTGAATTGAGAAAGGTAATCGAGAAGTTCTTTATTGTTGGTTCGGAAATAATGCGGCCCATATTTATGAATGAGAACACCTGCATCGTGCACTTCATCGTAGCAATTACCGGCTACATGATTTCGTTTGTCAATTAATAGAACTTTCCAGTCCAATTCACTTGCGCATTTTTGCGCTAGGACACATCCTACCGGGCCGGCTCCAACAATGACAATATCATAGCTTTTATCTTTCATTCTATCCTAATGAATAATGTCCAAAATTAGTGGTTCAACAGCAAATTATTGAATTTGAAGGGAGGAACTATTTAGATGGTAGACAATGTGACTTCAATTTCACAAATCATCAATTCTAAGCTACTTTTGAGCCCATAAATAAAATTCTATGAATTACGATGTAATAGTTATTGGTAGTGGCCCAGGTGGATATGTTGGAGCAATTCGCGCTTCTCAACTAGGCTTTAAAACAGCAGTAATTGAGAAGGAGAGCCTTGGAGGTGTTTGCTTGAATTGGGGTTGCATCCCTACGAAAGCCCTTTTAAAGAGTGCTCAGGTCTTCGAATATGCAAAGCACGCTTCTAATTACGGAATCAAAGTAGATAATCCGACAGCTGATTTTAACGGAATTATTAAAAGAAGTAGAGGCGTTGCAGATCAAATGAGCAAAGGGGTTCAATTCTTAATGAAAAAGAACAAAATCGATGTGATTATGGGATTTGGTAAGATTTCTGGTAAAGGAGCGATTGACGTAACAGGCGGAGATGGAAAAACCACAAACTATACATGTAAACACATAATTATAGCAACAGGTGGGCGTGCTCGACAATTGCCGAATGTTCCGATTGATGGTAAAAAAGTAATTGGTTATCGTGAAGCTATGGTATTAGCAGATCAACCGAAGAAAATGCTTGTAATGGGTAGTGGGGCAATCGGTGTTGAGTTTGCCAACTTTTACAATAGCATCGGCTCTGAAGTAACCATTGTTGAATATATGGATAGAATAGTTCCAGTTGAAGACAAAGACATTTCCCGAGAGCTTGCAAAACAATTTAAGAAGCAAGGCATCAAAATAATGACAGGCTCTAGTGTCGAGAGTGTTGATACTTCAGGCGATGGAGTGAAGGTGACGGTAAAAACTTCCAAAGGAGAAGAAACGCATGAAGCCGATGTTCTCTTGAGTGCAGTTGGTGTTGTCTCAAACATAGAAAATATTGGACTAGAGGTTGTAGGGGTTAAACATGAGAAAGGTAAAGTCCTAGTTGATGAATACGGCCAAACAAATGTGCCAGGTATTTATGCGATTGGTGATGTTTCCCCTGGTCAAGCTTTAGCACACGTCGCAAGTAAAGAGGCTATTTTGACTGCTGAATACATTGCTTATATGGAGAAGAAGCACGACCATAAACCTGAACCTATTGATTATGGCAATATTCCGGGATGTACTTATTGTAGCCCGGAAGTGGCTAGTGTGGGTTATACTGAAGAGCAAGCCAAAGAAGCGGGCTATGAAATCAAGGTTGGGAAATTCCCATTTATGGCGAGTGGAAAGGCAGCTGCTTCTGGTGATACTACTGGTTTTGTAAAAGTTATTTATGATGCCAAATATGGTGAATGGTTAGGTACACATATGATTGGTGCAGGTGTTACTGATTTAATTGCAGAAACTGTATTAGGGCGTAAGCTTGAAACAACTTATTCAGAAGTGCTTAATGCAGTCCATCCTCATCCAACATTGAGTGAGGCTGTCAAGGAGGCAACTGCTGCTGCGTATGGCGAGGCTGTTGATATTTAATTTAGTTCAAGTACTGTCCAGCCCCTACCGCTATGGAGGGTGTCAATGTTTGTAATAGAACTTAAATGTTCAAGGAAACTAGTGTAGTCGGGGAATATTCTTTTTCAAAAGGAGAATTAAAAAAGCATCATATTTTGCCTAAATTACATAATGTTCTACCTTTGCGCTCCATACTATGGTTGGAAACCATAGATAAAATTGAAATAAAATGCAAAAAGATATACACCCAGAGAACTATCGACTATGTGTCTTCAAAGACATGAGTAATGATACTACATGGATTACAAAAAGTACAGCAAATACTTCTGAGACAGTAAAGTGGGAGGATGGAAATGAATATCCTCTAGTAAAACTTGAGATCTCTAATACGTCTCACCCTTTTTATACTGGTAAGAATGTAATGGTAGATACTGCTGGACGTATTGATAAATTTAATAAGCGTTACGGAAAGAAGAAGAAGTAAACGCTTCTCTATTAATTTTCTGTATTAATGTTCTGTAATTATTTCTTTAAAAATCTTTAACTCCTCCGATTTTCGGAGGAGTTTTTTTTTGAGCTATTTTACAGTGTGGGAATTATAGAATTAGATGAACAGCATGCTTCAATAAAAATCTCTTCATCAATTTTTCTTTATGGAAATGCTATTAGCGAAGAAATAAGAAAGAATATTGAAGAAGAAATCAATGAAATGTGGAATGCACCGAAAGCACTCACTTGGCTTGATAGATATCCTTGGTTAGTTGAATTCCATACAAAGGTGTTTCTGTTTCCCGATTTGCGACCAAATGAAATCCTCACAAATAGGAATCCCAGAAACAACTACTTCCGTATTGAAGAATTTGCCTATGGTAATATCTCCTTCGTTGATGGCTTGGGGAGTAATACGGGCTATTTTAAACTAGAAAATTTATATAAGGGGAGTACAACCGCTGCTCATGAGTATGGTCATACTTTGGGGCTTGCGCATCCCGTTGATTTGGATTTGCGCGGAAAGGGTAGACCTTCTATTATGTTTCCTAGAGGCACTTTAGTGGATCCTGAGTATCAATATGACCCCAAAGTATCACCGGGGCTTCCTGGAGGAACCATACATCCAAAATTTAGACAAGTAATACAGTCAGATATAGATTTATTGAATTTAGAACGTTATGTAAGAAAAGAAAATTATGTTCTAGGTCGATATTCTGCTAGATTTCATTCGCCTCATGTAAATAATGATAGGCCGCCTTCGCAGATGGCTTAGTGCTTACTTTTTATGAGCAACAAGCCCTTTGCCTTCTGCTTCTTTGATCATGAAAGCGTAGGCCTCATCGTATTCATTAGGAATTTTTCCATCAAGGATTGCCTCGCGTACAGCTAGCTTTAGTTCGCCTACGATTTTAGACGGTTTTAGATTGAAAGTGCTCATAATAACTTCTCCACTGATTGGCGGCTCCCAATTTCGGATTCTGTCTTTTTCTTCGACTTGCAACATTTTTTCCTCTACGCGCTCAAAATTTTCTAAATAGCGCTTTACTTTTTTAGGGTTTTTAGAGGTTATGTCGGCTCTACAGAGTGTCATTAATTCGTCGATGTCATTTCCTGCATCAAAGAGAAGGCGACGCACTGCGCTGTCAGTAATTGTTTCTTTGGTCAAGCTTATTGGTCTGAGATGAAGTCTAACGAGTTTTTGGACGAAGCGCATCTTCTCATTTAGTGGGAGTTTTAGTTTTTTGAAAATTTTTGGAACCATTTTAGCGCCAAGCCATTCGTGGCCATGGAAGGTCCAACCTGTTACATTCTCAAAGCGTTTAGTGTCAGGTTTTGCAATGTCATGTAATATTGCGGCCCAACGCAACCATAAATCTTCTGTATGTTCAGAAATGTTGTCTAGAACTTCAAGGGTATGGTAGTAGTTGTCTTTATGAGCTTTCCCATCAATTTTTTCGACGCCTTGTAGCTCTAAGAATTTAGGAAATATCTTTTTAAGTATTCCCGAATCTCTCATTAAATGAAAGCCGACGGAAGGCTTCTTAGACAAAATAATTTTATTCAATTCAGTGGTGATTCGTTCTTGAGAAATGATGTCTAGCCGCTCAGCATTCTTTTTTATTGAATTAAAACTCTCATCTTCAATTATAAATCCAAGTTGTGATGCAAATCGAATGGCTCGCATCATTCGTAATGGATCGTCAGAATATGTTTGGTCGGGTTGAAGCGGCGTTCTTATAATTCCGTTTTCTAAGTCTTTTAGGCCGTCGAATTTGTCTAGCACTTCAGTTGGACCGCTCGTAAGTAGTTTTACAGCAAGTGTATTGATTCTGAAGTCGCGTCTGTTCAAATCGTCATCGAGGTTTCCTGTTTTGACTATAGGCTTTCGAGAATCTGATCTATAGCTTTCTTTCCTCGCACCGACGAATTCTATCTCATAATTTTCATAAACTAACTGAGCTGTTCCAAATGTTTTGAATATGTTCACATTGGGTGAAGGAGAGATTAGGCTGGCTGTTTTCTCTGCCAATTTAATTCCGTCTCCTATGCAGACGATGTCAATATCGACATTTGGTCTTTTTAAGATTTTGTCGCGCACGAAACCACCAATGACATATGCGTCACAGTTAATTTCTTCGGCTGCCCGAGAAACTAAATCTAGAATTTTGAGTTCTTGCTTGGAATAGGCAAGTTGCATAGTGGCAAAAGTAAGTCCTACTTGCCGAAGAGATATTTTAATCTAAAGGAGACTAGACGGTTAAACTGTTCTGGTCTTCCGGCATTTGGATTGTTTTGTTTTCGAATATTCAAGAGAGAAAATTGGTATCTCAAATTGAAAAAAAGCCCTTTAGTGATGCGATAGTTGCCATCAAGGACAAGGGAGAAGTCATATTTTTTAAAAGGGAAAAGTTCTTGTTGTTCAATTCCATTTAAAAACTCTTTCGCATTTACCAATCGAGCGACTGCGAACCCTCCACCAGCATGAATTTTTTTATCAATCCAATAGTTTAATAAGATAGGAATTTCAGCACATTGGATGCGAATATCGTGGCTATCGATTCGAAATGAGTTCTGATTGACCCATTTAGGCACTTCATTTGGCCCAGCTTTACTCCCTTTTTCGGAATATAAAATGCCCATGCTTAATGTTAAATTATCCGCAATTTCTGAATGAATTACACCGCCAGTGGTTAAGCCCAAACAACGAAAGCCTGCTAAATTGTCTCCATCGACTTGAGCCATATTGAGCCCAACGACAAAACCGCCAAAGAAGGTGGGGTCGCTGCTATAATATTGAGCATTAGACTCTTTTGTGCATAAATTGAGGCTAAGCAAAACCAACAAACAGGGTATATAAGCTACTTTAGATAGACGCATAATTTTCAGTATATAAAGATATGGCTTTAAAATTAACGAAGAATACCCAACAAAAATTGCGTTCGCTCTATGAAGAAATAGGCTTTAGCGTAAGATTCGAAAAAGGGAACTTCAAATCCGGATATTGTTTGATAAAAGACAGCAGAGTTGCTATAATCAATAAATTCTTACCCTTAGAAGGTCGCATACAGTCCATGTTAGATATTCTACCTCAAATAGAAGTAGATGTTGAACAGCTCAGTGATGAGGGCGAGAAATTCTATACTGAAATCATGTCGGCCAAAGCCGAGTAGATTATTACTGATCGAATTTTTTAGGCATTCATTTCCGCAAAGTTCTTGTGGAAATGCGGGATGGTCTCTATACCCTTATTGTAATTAAGGATATCGAATTTCTCATTAGGTGAATGTATGTTGTCATTATCTAGCCCAAAACCCATTAATACGGTTTTAAGTCCAAGAACCTTTTCGAAAAGGGCTATAATTGGAATACTTCCACCTCCTCTAGTTGGGATAGGTGTTTTTCCAAAGGTGCTCTCAATTGCTTTGGCTGCTGCTTGATACGCTTTCCCATCAGTAGGAGTGACAACAGGCTCACCACCATGATGTCCAGTGACTTTGACCTTAACTCCGGGAGGAGCTATATTTTCAAAATGCTTGATGAATAGTTCTTCAATTTTTTTAGAACCTTGATCAGGAACTAAGCGCATTGATATTTTGGCGTATGCTGCAGATGGTAATACCGTTTTGGCACCTTCGCCTATATAGCCACCCCAAATACCGTTAGGTTCTAAGGTTGGACGAATACCTGTTCGCTCAACTGTTGTATATCCTTTCTCTCCCCAAATCTCATCTATACCTAAATCTTTTTTAAAGTCGTCCAAATCGAATGGAGCATCGTTTAAGTCTTTTCGCTCTGCATCGCTCAATTCTTGAACAGCATCATAAAAACCTTCAACGGTAATATGGTTGTTCTCGTCGTGCAAGCTCGCAATCATTTTCGAGAGGATAGTAATCGGATTGGCTACAGCGCCTCCGTAAACTCCGGAATGCAGATCTCTATTTGGCCCGATGACTTCCACTTCCATATAGGCAAGACCTCTCAATCCTGTTTCTATAGATGGACTATCCATGGATATCATAGAGGTGTCACTTACTAAAACGATGTCTGACTTTAGTTTGTCGACATTGGCTTCCAAGAAAGGGCCAAGGTTGGTGCTGCCGACTTCTTCTTCACCTTCTATAATGAATTTTATATTGCAGGGTAAGGAATCTGTCTTGACCATAGTCTCTAGTGCTTTTACATGCATATAGAACTGACCTTTATCGTCACAAGCTCCTCTTGCGTATATTTTGTCGTCTTTTATTACTGGATCGAAAGGTCCACTATCCCACAATTCCAATGGATCTGCAGGTTGAACATCATAATGTCCATAGGTAAGCACTGTAGGCAGACTAGGGTCGACAATTTTTTCGCCATACACAATAGGGTGGCCTGCTGTTTCACAGATTTCTGCTGAATCGCATCCGGCATCCAGCAAGCTTTGTTTGACGGCCTCAGCACATTTCCCTACATCACCCTTATAATCTGAGTCAGCGCTAATTGAGGGAATGCGCAATAGGTCTAAAAGTTCATTAAGGAATCTGTCTTTGTGTTCGTTTTGATAGTCTTTCCAAGCTTGCATGTCTATAAATTTTGAGTTGATAAATGTACGATATAATGCCTACTCCTTAGAATAGTTTCCTAGATCATGAGGATGGCTCTATTTGTGCGAGATGATGCAGCGAGATAGGGTTGAAACTTAATGCTTATTTTTAAGACAAGAACTCACCCATGTCAAAACTCATACTTCTTGCGGCCATCATATGCACCCTATCTTCATTCCAAATTATTTATAAATCGAGAATGATAGTAGGTAATTGGCAGGCCAAGGAAATTGTTTTAGAAGAGGAAGAGGTCAAAGATGAGCTAAACAAAGTGGACTCGATTTTTTACGTACATCAGTTCTATTTTAGTAGTGATGAGTTGAGCGCACAATTGATTTTGAAATCGCCAAGTGGCGAGACTGAAGAATTAAAATGTGCCTTTAAAATTTATGAAGATCTTGAGAAATTCGATAAGCCTATTTTAGTCTGTAAGAATATGTGTGATGAAGGGTATCGAATGGTATTTGCCATCGATTATCTGAATAAGAGGTACTTAGGATTAAGTTTACTTGAAGAGCATAGCTCTGACGACCTGCCCATCATGAGCCCTGTCTTGAAATTTCATCGGACAGCTGGACCTCCTGAGAATATTGAGGATTAAAACTCCATCAACCAATTAAACAAAGGCAAAAAGCCTAAATTGCTTTCCGTGATGACTTCCTGAGTATTCGGAATATAGCTGAGTGCTAGTGGGTTTTTCTGATTATAGACGTTCAATAAGTCAATATAGAAGTGGTGATGCACTCTTGGTCGGTTCACTTTGATTCCTAGACGCACATCCAATCTGTTATAAGCTTGGAACTGCAATGTATTGCGCTCAGCATCAATGCCTTCATATTGGTTCTTCTCTGCACTTCGCGCCAAGTCGATAGGGGTGTACCATTTGCCGCCAGCATAGTTAAATTTAAATCCAGAGATCAATCGGGTGTTTTTCTTTTTCCCAATATCCCACTCCTTACCTGAGAGAACATTTAGATTATAGCCGCCATTGAATTCTGTATTTCGCCACACTCCATCACTTGCTTTATACTTGCTTGTATAAAGACTTCCTGTGACTAAATAGTAGAAGTTTTTTACAAAATATTTTTCCAAGGTTAAGTCAATTCCATAATTAAAACCAACTCCTGTATTGCTTAAATTGTCGGGGAAAATAAAATTGAATGTGGCTCCATTATTTAAAGGTGAGTAAGCACTTCCACTATCTTCCGTGGGTATGTTGAATAAATATTGATAGTAGACTTCCGCCTTGATGCGCATGCCTTTTTTTGGAGTATAGTCTATCCCAGTGGCCGCATGATGGGAGCGTATTAGTCCGACGTCTTTATTGTAGTAATAGGGATAGCCTCCTTGGTCTTCTTTTTGAAGCCAATAAATGTAGAGTGTATTGATTTTGGAATGCAGTCCATAGCCTGCGCTCCATCTGAGCTTATCATTGATCTGATAACTCATTCCAAAGCGTGGTTCGAGAACTTGGGAGTTTTTATTGATTCTAAAATCGAGATAATGCAAGCCCGCTGTCAATTGCATTTTATCTGAAGGCGTAAATTTATAGGTGCTATAGGCTTGCAAGAGTTGGGTGCTTCCATTGGCTTTTGCTTCATTGAACCAACGGTTTTCTTTCGCATAATAATTGCTGTCCGTCATATCAAACATAAAGTGCGAAATCATGAGACCTGTTTTCAGCGTATGCTTCGGACTAAAACGTTTGTTTATATAATAGTGAAGCATGATTTTGTCAACGCTAAATTTATTTCTATAAGTAGGTCCTCTACTAATGTTGTCCGGCGATATAGTATCATATCGGCTGTAGGCTCTATTCGCATTATAGGCAATCGTTAATTTTTGATAAGTGCTTTTGTTTAGGATTTGTTGGAAATTTGCTCCGAACAATCCAAATCTTGAGCCATAATGAATGTCGCGACCCGCACGCCCAAATGTCCATGTCGTTGAATCTTCTCCATTGGCGAGAATTTCTATGTCGCTAATTCCACCAATACCGAAGAAGTTGATTTGCATGCCCTTTTTTAATGGAATATGTACTTTGAAATTTAGGTCGTGGTATGCTGGCGTTCCAGAAGTTCCGAAGTTAATGCCGAGAGCGTTCATAAGGGTTAGAGTAGAGTAGCGGTAGGCTGCGATATAGCTAGCACCCTTATCGTTTAATGGACCTTCTGCCATGGCTTCTAAACCTAGAATTCCTATTTGCGCTGCAAGCTCATGTTTTTTGCGGTTTCCGTTGCGCATTTTGAGATCAAATACACCAGAGATGCCATTTCCATAATCAGACGGGAAGGCAGAGGTCATGAAGTCGGAATTTCTGAGCAATTTATTGTTGACAATATTTACCGGTCCACCGGAGCTTCCAAAGGTGGCAAAATGATTTGGATTGGGAACATCCATATCTTCGATGCGCCAGATGATTCCATTGGGCGTATTTCCTCGTATTACGATGTCGTTTCGGCTGTCATCACTTCCACGCACTCCAGCAAAGTTTGTCGCCATGCGCGCGATATCTTCTCTGGAGGCAGTATAACGACTCGCTTCCTCTGGATTAAATGATCGTGCACTGACGGTGGCCATTTCTTGATTTACTCGGCCTCTCTCTTGTTTGATTTTAACTTCTTTGAGACTTCTCGCTGAGGGAGTCATTAATATTTCTACTTGGACTTCTCTTCCGCTGGTGACTTCAATATTATTCTTGCTCTTTTTTTTATAACCTAAATAGGAAGATGTGATGCTGTACTTGCCGATTGGAACATCCTTAAAAACGAAATTGCCATTCGAATCGCTCTTTGTGCCAGTTATTATTGTGGAATCTTTTTTCAAGATGATTGTTGCTCCGGTCAATTCAAAATGCATATCTATATCTTCTACCGTTCCGCGAATAGTTTGGGTATAGTTTGATTGAGAAAATGCACTAAGGCTTAATAGTAAGCCAAAGCTTAAAAGGATGATCTTCATGCACTTTGAAAATACGCATAGCACAGTACAAAAAAAAATATGTGCTCTCTTGTTGATTGATTTAGGCGAAGGGGAGTGGTTCATTAAGCTTTGTGGCATCGATTTTCAAAAAACCTCCAAGAAGGTATCCATAACCTTGGAGGTTTCATCACTCATTGGTTTAAAATAAAAATCCTCCAAAGTCATTAGAACTTGGAAATTGAAAAGGACTGCTTATGCTAACCTTAGAGGTTTAAAGAAAAACATCTGGGTCAAAACCTCCAAGGTCTCCAAGACCTTGGAGGTTTCATCTTGCGAGACATTTATACAACTATTTAAACCTTATAGGTTTAAAATAAAAATCCTCCAAAGTCATGAGAACTTGGAAATTGAAAAGGACTGCTTATGCTAACCTTAGAGGTTTAAAGAAAAACATCTGGGTCAAAACCTCCAAGGTCTCCAAGACCTTGGAGGTTTCATCTTGCGAGACATTTATATACTTGTTCTAAAACCTCTAAGGTTTCCCAAACCTTAGAGGTTTAAAGAAAAACATCTTGGTCATAACCTCCAAGGTCTCTAAGACCTTGGAGGTTTCATCACTCATTGGTTTAAAATAAAAATCCTCCAAAGTCTCAAAGAGCTTGGAGGATTAAAATTGTTAGACTTTATGCTAGTCTTTCAAAAATTCTTTCACTTTATCCTTAAGAACCATTTGGCCTTTAAAAGAGTAAGCTCCAGTTTTTTCGTTCTTAACTGCTTTAATTACTTTACTGTAGTTTTTTGATTCTACTGCTGCGCCATCTTTCTTGATCGCGGTTTTCGCTGCTTTAGCCATGCTTATTTAATTTCTTTGTGAACTGTATATTTTTTGAGAATAGGATTATACTTCTTCAACTCAAGTCTATCTGGAGTATTCTTTTTATTCTTGGTAGAAATGTATCTGCTCGTTCCAGCCATACCACTTTCTTTGTGCTCGGTGCACTCAAGAATAATCTGAACTCTATTTCCTTTTTTTGCCATGATTATATTTTTTGACCGTCTGCACGCATAGATTGAACTACATTGAACAGACCTTTTTTGTTAATTGTTCTCATTCCATCCACAGACAACTTTAAAGTTATCCATCGGTCTTCCTCTGCGAGGAAGTAACGCTTCTTTTGTAGGTTTGGTTGGAACCTGCGTATGCTTTTCTTATTTGAGAAAGAAACTTTGTTTCCTTTCAAATAAGTCTTTCCAGTAACCTGACACATCTTAGCCATTGCTTAAAAATTTAAGGACTGCAAAGGTAGAGTATATCTAAATAATTTACAAAATATATGTCTTGGGAATACAGATTCAATTTTGGGCCAAATCTAGACAATTGGACGGATGTCCTCCATGACATATACGATTAATAAAACTACCTTTGCCCCCCTGTGGACGAGCAAAAAGCCATATTAGAGCGTTTCGAGAACCTTATCGAACTTGATGCCTGGAATGAAATCCATGATATACTCAATGGATTGAACATCTCTGAGGTGGTCGAATTGATGGAGGATATGCCCGACTATGCCTCAAAATTCTTCATACAATTAGATTTTAGACGCGCTGTGGCAGCATTTGGAGTACTCGAACTTGCAGAACAAGAAGTCCTCTTGGCTAGTTTGCCGGCAAATAAAGTCGCCCAAATACTCAATGGCCTTTCCCCAGATGATAGAACATCTCTATTAGAGGAACAGCCATCTAATGTGGTGAAAGAGCTCATTCGCTTACTTAATCCTGAGGAACGCAAGGTTACCTTGTCTCTTCTCGGTTATCCTGAAGATAGTATTGGTCGTCTGATGACACCAGATTATATAGACGTTGAGCCCGATTGGAGTGTACAGCAAGTATTGAACTATATCCGTGACTATGGAAAAAGCTCTGAAACAATAGACGTAATTTATGTTACCGATGAAGATGGTCGATTAATTGACGACATCAGAATTCGTGACTTCTTAGTTGTTGATCCAGATGAGACTCAAGTAGAGGATATCATGGATAGACGTTATATCACGCTTAATGTGAATGACGACCAAGATGAAACGCTCAGCATTTTCCAAATGAACAATAGAGTCGCGCTACCTGTTGTAGACGATAGAAATGTCTTGCTGGGTATTGTGACCATTGATGATGTATTGGTAGTACAAGAAGAGGAGTTTACTGAGGATATGCAAAAAATGGGTGGTACCGAGGCGCTTGATGAACCCTATTTAGACGTCAGCATGGGGGAGTTGTATAAGAAACGCGTCATTTGGCTCATTATATTATTTATAGGGGAGCTCTTAACCATATTTGCCATGCGCAATTATGAAGGGCATCTGAAAGAGGTTATTCTGCTAGCGACTTTTATTCCGTTGATTATTTCAAGTGGGGGAAATACAGGTTCGCAGGCAGCAACTTTAATTATTCAAGCGATGGCCTTAGATGATATTGATCTTTCTGATTGGTGGACTATAATGAAAAGAGAAATATTCTCCGGTTTATTTTTAGGCCTCACGCTATGTCTCATGAGCTTCCTGATTTTTGGGATTTGGAATTTGATAGACCCTAGTGCATTTATGCCTGACTATTGGTCCATTGCTTTTGTCATCGGTTTTTCTTTGATTGGAGTCGTTTTATGGGGGACACTTTTGGGCTCCATGTTACCCTTAGTCTTGAAAAAAATGGGTGCTGACCCTGCCACATCATCTACACCTTTTGTGGCAACATTGGTGGATGTATCTGGTTTGCTCATTTACTTCGGTATCGCTTCATTAATTATCTTCTAAAAAAAATGCCCTCCGAAGAGGGCATTAATATCTAAGAATTGAATGCTATTCTTCAGCTTTCTTTTCCTCACCGCCTTCAGCTCCTTCTTCGCCCTCAGCTCCTTCTTCACCTTCAGCTCCTTCTTCACCTTCATTAGCTTCTTGCTTGAGTACACGAGTAATCGCAACTGCGGCAACTGGAATTCTTGCATTATGTTCGAGTTCCACACCTTCCAATTCAATATCGCTGATACGAACATTATCACCAATGTTTAGGTGGGATATATCCACTTCAATTGCTTCAATAAGATTTTTAGGAAGTGTTCTTACTTTAACCTCTTTCATTTTTGCCACGAAACGACCGCCAGCAACAACACCTTCAGCAGTTCCAATAAACTTTAATGGAATATTAGCTCTAACTCTTTTGCTTTCAACAAGCTCTAGGAAGTCGATATGGGTAACCTTGTCCGTGAGTTTGTCAAATTGCAAATCTTTCATAATGCACTTATGGGTAGAGCCATCCACTGTGATTTCCGCCATCAAAAAATCCGATGTATAAACAATCGGTTTGATTTGTTTATGCGTAACAGAAAAGTGCACATTTTTTTCGCCACCATAAATTACTGCAGGCACTTGGCCCTCAGAACGTAGGCGACGAGAGGCGCTCTTGCCGATTTCGCTTCTGAGTTGTCCTTCAATTGTAATTGATTTCATTGTTTTTTTATTTGGAGCGCAAATATAGCGCCTAAGCTATAAAAAATAGCCTATTCAGAGGAAAATAGCTCGAATGCTAAGCCGTTACGAGTGTTGGCTTAATTTTTTTTTTGTTGCTGTGAATGAATAGGGAGCTTATACTCTTGCCTTCGAATGTGTTTCTAAGCGCCACTGCAAAGAGTTCTGCCGTGCTCAACACCTTGATTTTATCTGATTGCTGCTTCAGCGGGATGGTGTCACAGACGACCAATTCGCTCAAAACAGAATTTTCAATGTTTTCATAGGCCTTGCCTGATAAAACGGGATGCGTAATAAAGGCTCTTATACTGCGCGCTCCTTTGTCCATAAGCATTTCGGCACTTCTCGTCAAAGTTCCGGCTGTATCACAGATGTCATCAATGAGAATTAAGTCTTTATCCTTTACGTCTCCAATAACAGTCATAGAGGCAATTTCATTTGCTCTTTTTCTCTGCTTATCACAAATGACCATTTCTGCATTAAAATAACTGGCCACCTCTCTAGTTCTATTTGTGCTTCCAACATCAGGACTTGCAAAACAGATATTGGGCATATTCAAGCTCTCTATATAAGGTATGAAAATAGCTGAGCTGTCCAGATGGTCCACGGGGATATCAAAGAAACCTTGAATTTGAGGGGCATGCAAATCCATTGTCATGATGCGATTTGCTCCAGCCGTGGTCAACAAATTTGCGACGAGTTTGGAGGCAATGGAAACTCTTGGTTTGTCCTTTCTGTCTTGTCGAGCAAAACCAAAGTATGGAATCACTGCAGTTATGTATCCAGCAGAGGCTCTCTTGGCCGCGTCTATCATCATGAGGAGTTCCATCAGATTGTCTGAAGGTGCGTTCGTACTTTGTACTAGGAAAACATAATCTCCTCTTACACTTGTTTGGTATACCGGTTGAAATTCTCCGTCACTGAATTGAGTAATTTTAATATCACCCAATTCCATATTTGCATGATTTGCAATTTTTTCTGCAAGATTTGGGATGGAATTTCCTGCAAATATTTTGATGGCTGAATTCATGGCGCTGTTTTTGTATTACAGTTCAAAGGTAATTTTAAGGTGGTATAAAAAAGTGTCATTATCTTCAATGTGAATAATGTGTATAAAAGAGCATATAAGGAATGTCTTGCTGGCTATTTTGATCTTTGGTTTTCAAAATCTTAGTGCTCAAGATATAGAAGCTTCTATAGCGCCTTGGCCCGCAGAAGAGCGCGCCAAGATGCGGGAAATGTATGCGCATTATCTAAAAGATGACTTTAAAATTTTCCGAAAGGCAAATTTGAATATGAAGCCCAAAACGGAGTTTCCCGTTTATTTGCAACTGACCCGAGGCAAGATGTACCATTTCATGATGTTTTTTGACCCAACCACAGAGCGTGTTGAAATGAAATTGGGTAAGGAAGGGGTTGGCCATATAATCACTGACAAGTTTTATCCCTTGAATAAGAAGGGAAAGAAGGGTTATTTCTTTACAGAGTTTAGCTTCATTTGCCCACAATCGGGAACCTATCTTCTAACCTTATATCAGAAAACACGCAAAAAGAAGCCAATTGCCCAGATGTGCGTCTTTCAAAAAGTAGGGCCAGACGGGAGTAATAATATTGAGTTCAGTCATTAAGCCGACTAAAATCCAATTAACCTAGCGTTCATAGATATATTAGGTTTAGCAAAAGGCTTTTTCTATTTTTGAGGAAAATATCTGACAATGAAGAAATTATCTTACGTCTTAATTTTAGCTCTCGTGAGTGGGATTTTTGTTTCCTGCGCTGAACAAGGCTCTAATGATGATGCCCTAAATGAACAAGTAGAGGCTGCATTTAATGAAAAGAAAGCTGCTCTAGAAGTAGAAGCAAATCAAGCATGCGAGGATCGTATGTCTACGGATTTACGTTCTGCAGCTGACTCAATTCTTGCAACTCGCTAAATCTAAAAAAACCTAAAATTTTAAAACATGAAATACCTTTTACAACTTTCTATAATGGTTTTGGCAGCAAGCATGATTTCTTGCCAAGCCGATGTAGAAGCTCCATCGCAAGCCGATGTAGATGCACTAGTAAACAATAAATTAGATGTTTATAGCAATCAATTGAAAGATGATTGTGATAAGCAATTCTATGAAGCAGCCAATGTGAAAGCAGACGAATTGGCAAACCAACGCCAAGTAGCTGCTGCAAACCGTCAAGCCGACGAGGCTACACGACGCGCTGAAAACGAAAGACGTAGAGCAGATGAAGAAAGACGTAGAGCTGAAGCAGCTGCGGTGGCAAGGGACAATGAAGCACGTAGACGAACAACTACGACTAAAGCAGTAACCCCCACTAAAACGACGCCTACTAAGCCTACTGTTACAACAACACCAGAACCTCCTAAGAACCCAAAATCAGATCGTTTTAATGTTCGTGATGGGAAGAAAGTAGTTACCGATGCAGCGACCAAAAAGAAAGCGGATCGTTTCAATAATTCAGAAGGTAAGAAAACTGTAACACCTGAAGATACTAAGAAGAAAGGAGAGCGCTTCAATAAATAATTGAACGACTTTTTTATTTAAAAAAATTAATTAAAAAACCTTCGCAACATGCGAGGGTTTTTTAATTATGCTAGACGCTTTGAGTTAGGCGCATAAAAAGAGCGCAGCTCCTAAAAAGAGAGCTGCGCTATAATTATGTGAGCGAATTAGAATCTAGTTCCAAGTTCCGTCATAAACGATAGATTGATTAAGAGGATCTAATAATGCATAGTCCCAAACGATAGTTTGAGTTGTCTCATCATAGGTTCCTACACCATCAATTTTATAACCATCATTGTCTGGCTCTTGTGGAGGGATAGTGATTGTATTCCCATCAACAGTCGCTGTTACATTGTTTGTAAAGTAACCATCAGAAATCCCGTTAATGATTACATCTTGAACTCCAAGATTAGCATCACCGATAGTTGCAGAATAAGCCAAAGTGGTTGAAGTTCCACGCTCAACATCATTTGCTGTCCATGTTCCTAGATACTTTGTCATAGAAAGATTGTCACAAGACTCACCCTCATAACCCGCTTCGCAATCACAAGTTCCGTCAACACAAAGTCCTCCATTGTTACAAACTACATTATTACATGGGTCTGAATTACATGAAGTAAAAACTAAGGCAACAGAAGCAAATACTAGTAATCCGCTAAGTAAAATTGATTTTACATTTTTCATTTTTTTCTATATTTGATTGTACGAACAAAAGTGAGGCGTTTATTCGATAAGGGCAAATAATCGACCATAAATTGACATATTATTTACAGCCATTTTACTGGTCTTCAGGCTAATCGTCAAGTTTGAGTACCGCTAAGAAGGCTTCTTGAGGAATTTCAACATTTCCAACCTGTCTCATACGCTTTTTACCCGCTTTTTGCTTTTCAAGTAGTTTTCGCTTTCTTGAGATGTCACCACCATAACATTTAGCCGTCACATCCTTACGCATTGCAGAGATGTTTTGGCGTGCCAATATAGTCGAACCAATAGCCGCCTGAATCGCTATAAGGAACTGCTGCCTAGGTACGAGCTCTTTCAGTTTTTCACACAACTTGCGACCAAAGTATTGTGCTCTGCTCTTATGGATAAGCGCACTCAGGGCGTCAACCTTCTCACCATTTAGCAAAATGTCCATTTTAACTATTTCACTTGCTCGCTCATCGATTCTGGTATAATCAAAGGAGGCATAACCCTTCGTTTGACTTTTTAGTTTGTCATAAAAATCAAAAACGATTTCAGTCAGTGGCATCTCGAAAGTGAGCTCTACTCTTGTTTCAGTTAAATAACTCTGATTGATTAAGATCCCTCTTTTCCCAATACATAGATTCATGATGTTTCCCGTATACTCAGGCTTAGAAATAATCTGCGCTCGAATAAAAGGTTCATCTATATATTCCAATATAGATGGATCGGGCATTTCAGAAGGGTTGTTTACCTTAATCTGTTCGCCTTTCTTGGTGAAAGCTTGAAAACTAACATTGGGTACCGTTGTAATAACGGTTTGATTGAACTCTCTCTCCAAACGCTCTTGGATAATCTCCATATGGAGTAGTCCCAGGAAACCACAGCGGAAACCGAAGCCCAATGCTTGTGATGTTTCTATCTCGAAGGTCAGGGAGGCATCATTTAATTGCAGTTTCTCCATGCAATCTCTCAATTCTTCATAGTCTTCTGTATTTACGGGAAATATGCCCGCAAAAACCATCGGCTTCACATCTTCAAAGCCCTTTATGATTTCTTGGGTTGGGCGGTCCACGCTGGTGATAGTGTCACCAACCTTAACTTCTTTAGCATTTTTTATCCCTGTAATAAGGTATCCAACGTCTCCAGCTTTAACGACCTTTCTTGGTTCAGGATTGAGCTTTAAAACTCCAATTTCATCAGCGTCATAAGAAACATCAGTATGAATAAATTTTACCTTTTCGCCTTGTTTGATTTGCCCTTTTATGATTCTAAAATAAACAATTATCCCTCTAAAGCTATTAAAGACAGAGTCGAAGATGAGGGCTTGAAGTGGCTCTTCTTCAAGGACTTGTGGTGCAGGAATTTTTTGAATGATGGCATCAAGAATTTTATCAACGCCGAGTCCAGTTTTTCCACTTGCCAATAATATGTCTTCTTCTTTTCCGCCAACGAGTTCAATAATTTGATCTTTTACTTCTGGAATCATGGCGCCATCCATATCCACTTTATTGATGACCGGAATAATTTCCAAGTCATTCTCCATGGCTAAGTATAAGTTGGAAATAGTTTGGGCTTGTATTCCTTGAGTAGCATCTACCAGTAGCAATGCTCCTTCACAGGCCGCTAAAGCACGACTCACCTCATAGCTAAAATCGACATGGCCTGGTGTATCTATAAGGTTAAGAGTATACTCCTTTCCATCTGTGTGTTTGTGGCTTATTTGAATCGCGTGACTCTTGATGGTAATGCCTTTTTCTCGCTCTAGATCCATATCATCTAGAACTTGATTTTGCATGTCGCGTTCGCTAATGGTATTAGTTTGTTCTAGAAGTCGATCGGCCAGGGTACTTTTCCCATGATCGATATGTGCAATGATGCAAAAGTTTCTGATTAAAGAAGACATAGATTAAAGCACGCAAAGGTATAAAGAAAATAGCCCATTCAGCGTTTTGAATGAGCTACAACATAAATTTATTATTTAAGAAAGGTCGATGTCCTGAACTAGCTATTTTATACTAAAAGTGCTATGGAATGCCTACCACTCCTGAGCTTCTTCGTTTCTCGTTGGATTTTCTGTAGGTGGTTCAGGACTTTCGTTTTGTACTGTTTCAATTTTGGGTGTTTCAATCGCCGAATTTTCAATTGTTGAAGTTTCAATTTGTGGAGTTTCAGGCTTTGAAGCTTCCACAGCAATGCTTTCTGCTGATGCTGTTCTTGCAGTTTCTGTTATGTCAGCTTCGGGGGCAGCTGCATGGGCTTCTGGCTTAGAAGATGGACTTTCATTAAAAGTGTGCTTTAATTCACTGCTTTCGTCATGATTGAAGGAGTCAAAGTCAAAATCGGGCATAAGTTCAGTCTTCACGTAATCAATGGTTTCAGTCAATGCCGCTAGAAATTTGTTGAAATCTTCTTTATATAAGAAAATTTTATGGCGTTCATAACCATCTGCGTTGAAGCGTTTTTTACTTTCTGTGAGGGTTACAAAGTAGTCCTGATTCTTCGTGCTGCGAACATCAAAGAAGTATGTTCGTCTTTTACCGGCTCTCAGTCTCTTGCTGAAGAGGTTTTCGTTGTTAAATTCACTCATCACACTGTCATATTTACTCTCAAATGTAAGGTTTTTGTATCAATTTTCTTTATAAGCGGTCGTTGATTTTTATGACCGGTTTATGAGGAAAAATAATTTTCCTAGAAGCCTTTTATGGCTTATTTTTAGCTACGTAATTAACGCAATTTAAGAGAATGAGAAACAGAATAAATTTGTTAGCAGGACTTGCCGTCATAGTTATGGCAGGTGGAGTATTAATGATTAATGCAGATTTGCATCCAAATAAGCACTTCGATGCGAAAGCTTCGCATAAGTCTCAAAAGGAGACACAAGAAATTGCAGGCTATTATGAATACGTTCATAAGCTCAGTGCAAACCAGCATACTGGAGAGATAAATCCAGCGGATGTCATGAGTGCTAGAAATCAGGCCGATAAGGTTTCGTCTAACTATAAAAAGTCAAGAGCTTTAAGTTTTACTTGGGAAGAAAGAGGTCCCGATAATATTGGTGGACGCACTCGAGCAATGGTTGCAGATCAAAATGTTCCTGGAAAATTATATATGGGCGCCGTAGGCGGTGGGTTCTTTGTATCAACAGATAGAGGAAATAATTGGACTAAACGTGTAGGCAATGATAGAAGCCCGGCGATTAGTGTTTCGGCCATGTGTCAAGCAGCCAATGGAGATATTTATTACGGAACTGGAGAGGGCATCACCTTCGCGAGTAGCACAACTTGGATAGAACAAATTTTCCAATTGGGAGAAGGTGTATTCAAGTCTTCTGACGGCGGAGCTACATTCACTCAACTGCCATCGACTATTCCAACTAACACAAATGGTCAAGCTGAAGCTTGGGTTTACACAAATAAGTTAGTTGCGCACCCTACGGATGCAAATAAAATATTTGCTGCCAATCAAAGAGGTCTTTATAAGACAACTGATGGTGGGGCTACTTGGTCAAAACCAACTGGACTAACTTCCTTTAACGGAAAGTTTCTCGATATCGCGATGTCTCCAAGTGGGAATATCATCTTGGCGTCAACGGTTAATAATCTTTACATCTCTACAGATGGAGGTGATTCATTCGGCTTAGGTCAAAATACTCAAGCGAATGGTCTTCCAGGTGCAGTGAGTCTTTCAAGATTTGAAGTTGCCTATTCACCAAGTGATGAAAATACTGCATATGCCGTATTGGCTGCAAACACTGGTTCGCTTCAAGGAGTATACAAAAGTGTGAATGGCGGAGCAAATTGGACTGCAATCGCTCAAGGCGGTTCACAAGTATTTAATCCATTAGGAAATCAAGGAGGATATAATATCGCCTTGGGTGTTCACCCAACAAACCCTGATATGATTTTCTTGGGAGGTCAGTTAGAATTGTACAGATACACAACAGCTAGCGGATGGACACCAATCGCATACTGGGTACAAAGCCCTCAAAATGGGAAGTATGTTCATGCCGATATGCATGGCATTCACTTTAGTCACACGAACCCAGATGAAATGTATGTTGTAAACGATGGTGGATTTTTTAGAACAGATGATTGTACTCTGCCAGAGCCTTTCTTCCATGAGAAGAATAAAAACTACAATACTATTCAATGTTATAGTGTTGCTGCCAATAAATTCGGCTCAATAGTTTTTGGTACACAAGATAATGGAACAAACACAATTTCTGGATACTCAAACTCTGTACAAACATCAAAAAGACAAATGGGTGGTGATGGAACGAGATGTTACTGGAGTGATTTTAATCCAAGCGTAATATTCGGATCAATCGTAAACGGTGAGTTCAGAAGAGCAACTGATGGAGGAGCAAATGCTTCATCATGGAAAAATATTCTTGATGAAAACGTTGATGCTGACCAAGATGGTGAGCCTGACGAAGGGGGTAATTGGGTTTCTCCTTTATATGTAAAAGAGAAATTTGATGCTTCTGAAGCTGACTTACATAAATCTGTAGGTATCATTGGATTGAACAATAGAGTATGGATGGCGCAGAACCCAACAAAAGTCGCAGGAACAGTATTGACTTGGTTCCCGCTTTTCACGCAAAATAATTCACGCTTTACTTCAATTGCAATGTCTGACGATGGACAAGTGGTTTATGCGGGAACATCTAATGGACGTATTTATAGAATTACAGGAATAGACCTTTACAATACGACTTATAAGTATGATGGTCCTACGGAAATATTATTGACAGAAGGCTTTAGCATGGGTGCAGGATTTGTTGTAACACAAATTGGTGCGCTTGGCAGACATATTACAGATTTAGAGTGTGATGCTACTGGAAACGTATTAGTAGCAACTATGCCGCACTACGGTAATACATCTTATGTATTTCGTTCGGCCAATGCGCGTTCTGCTGCAAGTCCTAATTTTACCAATATTCAAAACAACCTTCCATATATGCCAGTTTATTCTGTAGCCTTCATGAATGGTTCAACTACTGATATGGTTGTAGGAACAGACTTAGGTGTTTGGGGTACAGACAATGCAGGAGCTACTTGGACAGAGGTAAATAATCAGACTTCAACAGATGAGTCTATGATTCACCCAAGAGTTGCAACTTATGAAGTGGTTGTAAAAGAGACATTAGAAGATCAAGCAACAGGTGCTGGAATGAGAGGTAATATCCTTTATACAGGAACACATGGTCGTGGAACATTCATGTCTAGCTCAGATGCTACGCAATGGGCTGTTGGAACAAATGATATTGCAAAAACGACTGAACTAAGTGTTTATCCTAATCCAGTTGCAGATGCGACGACAGTAGCCATGCATTCAGAATTAAATTCTACGGCATCTATTAAGGTGACAGATTTGAAAGGTCGCGTGATTAAGCATTTCAATGCAGGGGTTCAAAAAGGGCAGAACAAAATTAGATTAGATCTAAGTTCGCTTTCTGCTGGAGCCTATATTTTGAATGTAAATGCTGCTGGCCAGATTGGTACGAGCCGCATCATCAAGAGATAATTCATCTCTTAAAATTTTTGAAGCCTCCTTGCTCATGCAAGGAGGCTTTTTTGTATATTGAAGTATCAGCTACAGATTACACATAGGTTTTCATAAAGACTACCGTTTCGGCTTTAACGGCATGGAGAAGGATAATGAGGTTAAGGGTATTGGAAACAGTCTTGATTTTGGAGCTAGGATTTATGACTCGAGACTTGGCAAGTGGTTGAGTACAGATCCAATGATGAAGCACAATATGAGTTCATATCAATTTGGTGGAGACAATCCGATTTGTTTTATTGATCCTGATGGGAATACACGCTATTATTTTAATGGAAAATTTGTGCATGATGATGGTGCTGAAAATAATTTAATTGCCATCATCCACAATCATAAAGGAGTTAAAAGGTGTATTAAAAAGGGAAGGTTTAAATATCCTGAACCGGACCAAATTGAGAACGGAACATCTAACGCAGATCTTTTTGTCATTGATGGTACTGTTTTGAACACAGCCAATAATGTTTTAAAAGAAGCAGCAGCTGGGAGAAATGCTAAGAGAGAAATTGGAGCGAGGTTGAATAAGACGGAAGATGGCTATGTGCTTGATGAAGCTGGTTACCAAAGAGGTGAGGAAGTTAGGGAAGTAGGCCAAAAAGCGCATGTAACTATCCCTGGAAAAGGAGGAGTTATGATTCATTCCCATCTCTATGCCAAAAGATGGACCAAAATAAATGGTGAATGGGGTTTTAAGAATTATGATGCAAAGGACCCCTCGAGTGACGATGTTGACATCATGAAAAACCATAATTTAGATATGTTCATCATTGTTGGCGAAAGTGGCACCGTCATGTATGATGGAGGGACGGGCATTCAAGATGGTGGAGCTAATGAGCGAGGAGGAGTTCAGACTGAACCCATTCCAAACAAACGAAATGAATCCATTAATATATTTAATCAAGAAACCCAGGAGGTTGAGAATTCTATCTCATCGGGCCAAGCTCAGAAAATTCTTGACAATTACAATTCAACAAAAAGGTGATGCAAAAAATTATAATAATCGCGTGTTTTTTTATATCCATTTTTTCGACATCTTATGGGCAATTTTTTTTGGAATTGTCATTTGAAAACTACAAGACCAAAGCAACAATTTCTCAGTATAGCCAAGGTGTCGAAGTCTACCTGGTGAGTAAATACGATTCGATATTTATGACGCAAATCGAGTTGGGAAAATTTAAAGTCCCTAAAATTGCCAATAAAGATGCAAATAATTATAGCCTTTTAATCCTAACCTCAAATAATATCTATCTGCTCTCATTTGGAGAGTTTTATCTTAACGATAACATTCGGTTGGTCGTTACTAAGAATAGGAGAAAGTGGACTGGAAATTATAGATTTGATAATAAACCGATTCAATATTCAGGACGGCTCCGCAAATTCAAAAAAAGACGGTTTCGAATAATGCGAACTTTCCCGTAGAAATTAGAGCCTCCATCTGGGTGTAGTATGGCGGAAAAACTAGGTGTAGATTGTATCTACACCTTCATATCCTTCATATTCTTAACATAGCTATTTGAATTAAAATATAGTTCTATCATAAATTTACGATAGAACGTTTTGGGCGAAGCTTATCAAATAACTGATCAGTCAGAAATTTATTTTGTCACCATCCAAGTGGTGGCATGGGTTGATGTATTTACTCGACAAAGGAATAAGGATGTCGTAATAGAGAGTTTGCAATATTGCCAAGAGAAGAAAGGTCTTTTGATATATGCATTTGTGATTATGAGCAATCATATTCATATGATTGTAAGAAGTGAGAGGAACGATTTGTCAGGAACTATTAGAGATTTTAAGAAGCATGTTTCAAAAGAGCCCCATCTGGGTGTAGTATGGAGAAAAAACTAGGTGTAGATTGTATCTACACCTTCTTATTCTTAACATAGCTATTTGAATCCCATCTCCATCTGGGTGTAGTATGGCGGAAAAACTAGGTGTAGATTGTATCTACACCTTCATATCCTTCATATTCTTAACATAGCTATTTGAATTAAAATATAGTTCTATCATAAATTTACGATAGAACGTTTTGGGCGAAGCTTATCAAATAACTGATCAGTCAGAAATTTATTTTGTCACCATCCAAGTGGTGGCATGGGTTGATGTATTTACTCGACAAAGGAATAAGGATGTCGTAATAGAGAGTTTGCAATATTGCCAAGAGAACAAAGGTCTTTTGATATACGCATTTGTAATTATGAGCAATCATATTCATATGATTGTAAGAAGTGAGAAGAACGATTTATCAGGAACTATTAGAGATTTTAAAAAACATGTTTCAAAAGAGCTAAAGAAAAATATTTTTGATAATAAGAAGGAAAGTCGAAGAGATTGGATGCAGGTGGTATTTGAGTATCACGCAAAGCATAACAAGAGAGTAGGGGCGTTTCAATTATTTACACACCACAATCACGCTGTACTTTTAGACACTTCGGAGGCTTTTGAAAGTAGAGAATCATACATTCATGAAAATCCAGTTCGAGCAGGAATTGTGCGAAACGCTGAAGATTATTTATATTCAAGTGCAGGCGTATATTATGGAGAGAGTGTGCTTTTGGAAATATATGGACATGGAAACAATGATAGGAAGGTGTAGTTACAAACTACACCTAGTTGGGTTGATAATGCGCGTCAAGTAATATCGGGATCTTTGTTTAAGAATTAAAATTTATCAAATGGCTAAAAAAAATTTACTTGTATTAATCCTAACGTTATTTAGCATGTTCTTCGCGTACTGCGATAGTGACAAAGCAGAAATCCAATTGAATAAGTTTGAAGACCCGAGGTGGTTGAACGACTTTGTTGGAAAAGAGGTGTTTACGCTTCTTCTTTCTGATGAGATTCGTTTTTATGAAGACTTTGTTTTCATGGATGATCCTCCGATGAAATTGTATGGAATTTATGTAGACCTTGATCCAGAATATTCTATTGAAATCCTTATAAGGGATTTTAAGTACGTGAAGAGGTTCAGGCGAGATAGGAATTGGAGCGCTAATTTGTTTTTTAAGGAAAGAATTAAAAAATTGATTTTGTACAGGAACAACGAAATTGTATTTGAGAGCAGTAGACCGTCATCTTCTCAATCGCAATTGAAGGATAAAAAAGAAGGAAAGGTAGAGTAAGATATATGAAATATAGAAAGACCCGGGCTGTCCGTAGAATAAACGAAGATTAGTGCTGTCCTGATCCCGATAACTATCGGGAGTAACTCAGGACTTTCTTTCTTTGAAAAGTAACGCGGAATATTGAAAAACGGGATTGTAAGGGTGTAACTCTTGCCAAGATGCATTGTGGCAAAACGATAGTGACGGTCATAATGCTTGTCCGCCTCAGGAGGGCAATCTTGCCCTGCATATTTTCAATATTTACCGCATTCATGCTCGTTAGGTTTCGACCGAAAATTTCAATGGTGACCGTCATATAAAATCACTCTTAATCAAGCAAGTGTGAGGCGTCGAATTTGTTGGTGAGCGTATGTGCCTTGATGATGTTTAAAACCACCCCGTCACGGCATGCCAATTGCCACCCCTCCGCAAGCGGATGGGGTTTAACCGTTCGCGCAGTCTCACCGCGATTGCAGCGAGTAGGAAACTGAGAGTAGCAGATAGGCTTTCGACAGCGCGAGCTTTCATAACTTTGAGGGTGATCGTAAGAGAAGATGAAACTGGAAAGACCTGAGTTGCTCTAGATGGCGAATGGGACAAGGGAAGCAGGGCATTCCGCAATTCGCAGAGTCCCTTGCAGGAGACTCTGCGAAGACGAAGAAAAACATGAGCTTTAATGCTATAACTCAGCTAATTCTTTAAATTGATCCGGACTGCTAAAACTTGGGTAGTGTGCGATAAGGAAAGTAAGAAGAGGACATAGCTGACTCTTCAGGCTTTAAAAAAGAGCTCTCCCAAAAATCCAAAAGGCTAGATTGTTCGTATGTATATCAGAATGTTGATATTATCCTATAATTGCGCTGAGTTCTAGCCCATTATAGGTTAATTTCGATTTGCATATTTCGAAATCAAGAAATTAAAATTATATGGAGAAAAATCATTATTACGATGCTGCCGACTTGGCTAAATTTGGAAATGTCACTGAATGGCAAAAAGAGATGGGTGATAAGTTCTTTGCCTGGTATGGCAAAGTATTTGAAGACAGCGCTTTAACTGCAAGAGAAAAATCATTGATTGCCCTCGCAGTTTCTCATGCTGTAAAATGCCCGTATTGTATTGACGCTTACAGCAGCGACGCTTATGAAAAAGGGTGGAGCAAGGAGCAAATGATGGAAGCTGTGCAAGTAGCTTCTGCCATTTCTGGTGGTGCTACATTGGTACATGGGGTTCAAATGATGAACAAAGTGGACAAAATTGCTATGTAATTTCCCTAAAAACGAAGCAATTATTACGAAAATAAAAGTATGAAATCATTAAAAGCACTAGCACATTCTCTATCAGATGCTGAAGAGCAAATTGCAGTATTAGAATCAAACACGGAGAAATATCCTGCTTTTGAAAAAAAGCTTAGTGAAATAGACTTATTGCCTCTGAAGCCAACAGGCACGGAAATATTTCAGATAAATATGGGGAAGATGTGCAACCAAGTTTGCGCACACTGCCATGTAGATGCTGGCCCTGATCGTAAGGAAATTATGACGCGTGAAACTATGCAGCAATGCTTGGATGTCTTGGCCAATAATCCTTCCCTAAAAACAGTAGACCTAACGGGTGGAGCTCCTGAAATGAATCCTGAATTCCGCTGGTTTGTGACCGAGATTAAAAAAGTCAATAAGGATATACATATTATTGTTCGCTGTAATTTGACGATTATTAGAGCGAATAAAAAGTACTATGACCTTCCTGAATTTTATAAAGAACACAATATCGAAGTAGTTTCTTCTCTCCCTTTTTACACCTCGGACAGAACAGATAAGCAGCGTGGCAATGGTGTCTTCAAGGATTCGATAAAAGCATTGCAAATGCTCAATGAAGTGGGTTACGGATTAGAAGGAAGCGGTTTGATGCTGAACTTGGTCTATAATCCGGCTGGCGCATTTTTACCACCATCCCAAGAGGCTCTAGAGTTAGAGTACAAAACGGAATTGCGAAAAAGATTCGAAATTGAATTCAATCACTTGTTTGCGATAACGAATTTACCCATTAGTCGTTTTCTCGATTATCTCTTAGTTTCAGGGAATTATGAAGAGTATATGGCCAAACTAATTGATGCCTTTAACCCAGAAGCGGCAAGAGGTGTGATGTGCCGCAATACGGTTTCCATTGGTTGGGATGGATATTTATACGACTGTGATTTCAATCAAATGTTGGAATTAAAAGTGGCCTGTGAAAAGAATAAACAACATATTGCAGACTTTGATTTGAAGGCTCTGGACAGCCGAGATATTATTCTGGGGCAGCATTGTTATGGCTGCACGGCTGGTGCTGGAAGTAGTTGTGGCGGTGAAGTAGCCTAGGCTATTTCTCTTTTTTAAATAGAATTATGAAAATAAGTGTCATTATTCCGACTTTTAATGAAGCAGAGAATATTTCTGGTCTACTCACTTATTTAAAAGAATTGGAAGGGGCACAAAATCTTGAAATTATTGTCTCAGACGGGGGAAGTACGGATAATACCTTAGAGCTAGCCAATCAGTCTAGAGTGCTTGCTTTGCTCTCGCCTAAGAAGGGAAGAGCTGGCCAAATGAATTATGGTGTTTCCAAGGCTTCTGGCTCAGTTTATTATTTTATCCATGCCGATACCAAACCTTGTGCTACCTGCGTAGAAGATATTGAAGATGCGCTGAATGTAGGATTTGACTGCGGAAGTTTTCGTACACAATTCGACAAGAATAGTTTTTTATTAAAAATTAATGCATGGTTTACTCGCTTTAATTATTTGTTTTTTCGCGGCGGAGATCAATCGATTTTTGTGACTAAAGATTTATTTAATCGCATTAAAGGATATGATGAACATTATTATATCATGGAAGACTATGATTTTTTAAATAAAGTATGGGCGCAAGGAACTTTTAAACTAATTCCCAAAGCCACTTTAGTTTCGGCAAGAAAGTATGAGAATAATACCTGGCTTTCTGTTCAGTTGGCCAATTTGAAAGTAGTACGGATGTTTAAGAAGGGAGCTTCGCAAGCAGATATGCTATCTACTTATAAGGAAATGTTGCGCTACAGAAAAAATGCATTTTAGGGATAAAGTCATATGGATTACAGGTGCTTCTTCTGGCATTGGTGCTGAACTGACCAAACAATTGGAAAGCTTAGATGCCAAGCTTATTATTACTGCACGAAACGAAGATGTCTTGCGAAAAATGAAAGACAAATTTTCGACAAGTACTGAATGCCATGTGTTAGTCGCTGACTTTTTACGCGATGATTTAGAAGAATTGACTAGGCAGGCCATTGGCATCTACAATAGAATAGACATTTTTATTAATTGCGCGGGCGTGAGCCAGCGCTCACTTGCAGCAGACACCAATATGGAGGTTTATCGCCAATTGATGGAACTGAATTACTTTGCTCCTATACGGATAACTAAGATACTCTTGGCTCAAATTCAAGCGCAAGGAGGCGGGCAAATTGTGGTCCTTAATAGCCTTGCAGGTCTTATGGGTTTCCCGATGCGCACTGGCTATAGCGCGGCAAAACATGCGCTCAAAGGCTTTTTTGAAACATTGCAAGTAGAGCATACGATAAAAGGGCTAAATATTAGCATTGTGAGCCCTGGGCGAATCAATACCCCTATCTCTCAATCAGCATTAACTGGAGACGGTAGTGCTCACGAGAAAATGGATGAAGGACAGTTAAATGGCATAGCCGTTGAAGTATGTGCCAAAAAGATTTTAAAGGCAGTTGCACAAAAGAAAAAACATATTCTTATCGCCAGAAAAGAACGCGTACTTTGGTGGTGTTGGAAATACTTTAGGTTTCTTTACTATTCTATCGCGCGTAAAACAGGGATGAAAAATTAAGAGAGAAGAATGCACGATTATATTACAGGCATACAGCAAGTGGGAATTGGCGTCAGTGATGCTGAAGGTGCAATGCACTCTTATAAAAAGCAGTTTGGTATGGATGTCCTGATTTTCGACGACTATGCCGATGCGCAATTAATGACGCAGTACACCGGAAATAAGGTGCATAAAAGAAGGGCCATTCTGACGCTTAATATGATCGGTGGAGGAGGTTTTGAGATTTGGCAATACCTAAATCGTGAACCACAAGCCGCACAGAAAAAAATTCGATTTGGGGATATTGGTATTTTCGCACCGAAGATTAAATGCTTGGATATAAAGAGGGCATTTGATGAATGCAAAAAAAAAGATGATCGTATTAAGCTTTTACAAAATTCGAATGGAGCTCAAAACTTTTGGATACAAGATGAATTCAATAATTATTTTCAAGTCATAGAGGCGCAAGATTCTTTTAGTAAAACTGCTCATCCTCTAGGAGGAGTTTGTGGGGCTGTCATTGGTGTGAGCGATATAGACAAGGCTGTAGCTTTCTATAAATTGTTGCTGGGAGACTGTACAGAAATATATAATAAGGTAGAAAAAATTAAAAGTTTAACGGATCATGAGGAGCAACAGTATCATCGTGTATTGATTCGAAAAAATACGAATGACAAAGGTGCTTTTGGCAAGTTGTTGGGTGGGATTGAGATTGAGCTAGTGCAAGTTTTAAATCGGATTCCTGTGCCAATTTTTCAAGATAGATATTGGGGTGATCTTGGTTTTATTCATTTATGTCTAGACGTAATTGATATGGACAGTCTAAAAAATCATATGCAAGCAAATAAATTTCCGTTCTCAGTGGACAGCAATAATTCTTTTGCAATGGAAAATGCAGCCGGACGATTTTGCTATATCGAGGACCCTGATGGGACCTTGATAGAATTAGTGGAAACTCATAAAGTGCCTGTTCTCAAGAAGATAGGATGGTATTTTAACCTAAAGAGAAGAGGGCTTGTTAAGCCATTGCCAAAGTGGATGGTGAAAATGCTCTCTCTAAGTAAAGTCAAGTAACTTACTAATTATTATATAGTTTGAAACAGCTTCTACTTATACTCTTTTTTGGTCTTATACTTTGTGTGGTACGAACTACAGAGAGTAATGCTAAAATTCCTGCAATACTAAGCGCCAAAGACAAGGCCCTTGACGTTCTTGTGAGAAAGTGTAACGACTGTCACCGTAAGGATAAACCAAATATTATATTCAACAAGTCAAATATGAATCGTTATGCTCGCAGGATTAATCGTCAAGTATTTATATTGAATAATATGCCGAAAGGCACGGAATATTCCCTTACTTCAAAAGAAAGAGTAGCGCTCAAAACTTGGCTGAGAATTGAATTGAAGAAGAATTAACATTCGACTTTGTAATGTAGTAGCTATTCTTAACGTCATATTTTAGTGTTTGTATATAGTGTCTACGAAATTTTAAATGAGAAGTTTTACTTTTGTCCAAAGCGTGCCAGTGCAGCTCTAAATATTTGATTTATGTTCATTTCAATTCATAAGAAATTTATCCTTTTGCTTCTTACCTTAGTCGCGACGATGAGTTTGAATGCACAAAATGTTCAGAACAAATCTTTTGATCGCATGCTGCAAAAGTTATTGAAAGGTGATGTGCCAACTTTAAGTGTAGGCCAAGTGGATAGTATGCAGATGAAAAATAAAAAAATTATTTTTTTAGATACACGAGAAAAGAGGGAATTCGATGTAAGCCATATCAAAAATGCAATTTGGGTTGGTTATGATGAATTTAGCCTTGACAAATTAAAAGGTATAGATAGAAATGCAACTATTGTGAATTATTGTTCTGTGGGCGCTAGGAGTGAAAAAATCACGCGCAAATTGCAGGACGAAGGTTTCGAGAATGCTTATAATTTATATGGAAGTATTTTTGAATGGGTCAATTCTGGCCATAAAGTTGTTGACTCCAATCAGCGGACAACAGAACGAGTCCATACCTACAGCAAGCTTTGGGGAGTTTGGCTAAAACAGGGTAAGAGAGTGAATGACTAAGTATTTTGAAATATTTAAGAGTGGCTATACTGATTATTGGAATTATCTGAAGTCTGAAATTGCCAATCCGCATTGGACAAATTATTTTTATTGGGTTATAGGACTTTCATTACTGGTTTGGATGCTGGAAATAGCAATTCCTTGGCGCAAGAATCAGCCAATTATTCGAAAGAAATTTTGGCTTGATGCTTTCTATATACTGTTCAATTTCTTTTTGTTTTCATTAATTATTTTCAACGGCTTGTCTAATGTGGCGGTAGAGGCATTCAATGATTTTTTAGGCATTTTCAATATTCGAAATATCGTGGCCGTCAACGTCGCTTCATGGCCAATATTCCTACAATTCTTATTGGCTTTCGTATTGGCTGATTTTATTCAATGGTTGGTTCATCAATTGTTTCATCGGGTGACTTGGATGTGGAATTTTCATAAAGTACACCATTCTGTAAAGGAAATGGGCTTTGCGGCACAGTTCCGATTTCACTGGATGGAAACTATTATTTATAAATCTGCCCAATACATTCCATTAGCCATGATAGGTTTTGGAATAGACGACTTTTTCATAATACACATTATATCTGTGGCGGTGGGGCATCTCAACCATGCTAATATTGGCTGGGATTATGGGCCGTTAAAGTATTTATTGAATAATCCTAAGATGCATATATGGCATCACGCTAAGCAATTGCCAGAAGGTAGGCGCTTTGGTGTGAACTTTGGCCTGACACTTAGTTTGTGGGACTATTTATTTAAAACTGCCTATATCCCACACAACGGAAAAGATATCGAAATTGGATTCAAAGATGATGAAGATTTTCCGCAAGACTTCTTAGGACAGCAGCTACGACTATAATTTCTTTCTTTATTTTTCTGAACTATTGTTTGTTCAAATTCCAATTGTACTCTTGGTGCGAAAGTTTGTAATCTGCTGGAATTTTATTGTCCCGATATTTATTCAGAAAGGCTATTTCATCTTGATCGCCTTTGACAAAATCTTCTTTGTACCATTTCATAATCATGGAAGCTTCAATTTCTTTATTTGAATCATCTACCTTGACAAAATAATCAGCGTTTACCGCTTTTTTGGTTTGTCGCTCTAAGAGCTCGTCTACATTGCCTGCTGTGTAGGCTTGACTAATGATAGGCGGACAACTTTGAGCGCCACAGACCAACACAAAATGAATCCGAGGGTCGTTTAATTTTTTTCTTAGTTTATTGTTTTCGATGTCGTTCAAAGTGAGTTTAGTGCCCGCTGCCGTATGTTCATTCTTATCGAAAAAGCCATCTACATCAGTAGGTTTTTTTATAGGGTAGTTGTCGATTATACCTTTGATTGTGAGGATATTATATGAGTTTATCCAAAATGCTTTATATTCTTTTTCTGAGACTTTAGCCAAATCCATGTTGGCAATTGCAGCGCTTAGTTCATTTAATTGGTTAGCGTCTTTTGATATGCCGTCATAATTCACTTTCCCATTTCTTATATTCTTAGCAAAAAACTCATTTGCACTGGTGAAGAATGCACTCATTCCCACTTCCTCATTTTTATTAAGGTCAGGGGTGGTTTTTTTACTCACACTTTCATTTTTGGCTTTCACCTTTTTTGCTTTTCCTGCTTGCGCACTTTCAATCTTAGCTTCTTTCTTCTTTCCAATTTCCTTTTTCGCAAGCTCTTTTTTTGGACTGCCTTCTTTCACGCTTTCATCTTTTACACTCTCATCTTCCACCCCTTGGCCTTCGACACTGACATTTTCCACATTTCCCTCATTAACCGCCTCTTCCTCCATACTCTCATCTTCGGATTCAGTATTTTTAATGTCCTGTAAAGTATTAGAGCTTGAGTCGTCAGATACTGATTGAGGGTCTGAATCGCATGATGTGAAACTCATACTAAGCAAAAATGTAACAGTGATTAAGCAGAGGTGAAATTTTATTTTCATAAACAGAAAGATATAGAACAATTGCTTATTTACTGCTATATTTTAGAGTGAAAGTTATATTATTTTTGGAGAGTCATAAAATACATGAGCAAGCAAATAATTATTATAGGAAATGGAATTGCAGGCGTCACCACGGCTCGCCACATTCGGAAAAATTCAGATTTTAAGATCACGATAATTTCAAAAGAAACCAAAGAGTTTTTTTCGCGTACCGCCTTGATGTACGTTTATATGGGACATATGAAATTTGAACATATTGTTCCCTATGAATCATCTTTTTGGAAGCAAAATAGAATAGACTTAATTCATGACGAGATTACTTCTGTTGATGTTGAAAACAAAAGGGTTCAATTGAAAGATAAGGAAGCTGTTTCATATGATGAATTGGTCCTAGCGACAGGGAGCAGACCAAATAAGTTTGGTTGGCCAGGTCAGGATTTGCCACAGGTTCAATGCATGTATTCTAAGCAAGATTTAGATGCAATTATAAAACACACTATAGATGCTGACTGTAAAACTGCTGCGGTAGTGGGGGGCGGTTTAATAGGTATTGAGCTCGCAGAAATGCTTGTCTCTCGCAAAATAAAAGTACTATTCCTTGTAAGAGAAAGTAGCTTTTGGAATACAGTCTTGCCTGTTTATGAAAGTGAAATGCTCAACGAGCATATTCGGTCGCATGACATTGATTTGCGCTTAGGATCAAACTTAGATAGTATTTTGGCCGATGAGGCCGGCAATGTGCGAGCTCTTAAAATAAAAGAAACAGGGGAAGAAATTGAATGTCAATTTGTTGGATTGACCACAGGTGTTTCACCGAATATTGATTGGTTGAAATCAAGCAGTATTCAAACGGATAGAGGGGTACAAGTAAATCGCTTTTTGGAAACAAATATTGATAATGTTTATGCCATTGGTGACTGTGCAGAGCAACAGGAGCCGAATGCTAAGAGACGTCCAATTGAGGCTGTCTGGTATACAGGTCGAATGATGGGCGAAACAGTAGCGCAAACAATTTGTGGGAATCGAACAGCTTATGATCCGGGGCATTGGTTTAATTCCGCCAAGTTTTTTGAGATAGAATATCAAAATTATGGACATATAAATGCTGAAGAAAGTGAAGAGGAAAAGCATTTTCATTGGCGGGCAGCCGAGGAAGAAAAGTGTATGACTTTTGCTTATCACCCAAAAAGCAATCAGTTTTTGGGGATGAACACTTTTGGAATCCGTTTGCGTCATGAGGTTTTTAATGCCTGGCTAGACAAGGAGGCCACGATTCATCAAGTAATAGAAAATTTAGAGGAGGCTAATTTCGATCCTGAATTTTATAAACAGTACGAGATAGAAATTCAAAATAAATTTAATCAAAGAAATTAGTACATGGAAGAAAATTTATCAATTGCACATCCGGAGGATTTAGCATTGAATGGATCACAAAAAATTGGACTGTCAATTGGCTTATTGGGCATGTTTGTAATGCTTTTATCTTTTTTCAATCTTGAGTTAATTCAAAATGCTTGGGTACTTGGCATTAGTCTAGCTTCAATTTTTGTTGGGATAGCCTTTTATACCTATGGCTCTTATGGTGGTGAACATGACGGTATCAAAAATAACGGTGTTTATTTTAAGTCACTTACTTCTCTAGGCACTTTGGCTTGGGCTTCTGGCATCCTAATCACAGCATTTTATGTAGTGCTCTATTTTTATCCGCAGTTTTTAGGCTTAGGAAAAGATGGGGCAGATAATACTGGACTAATTGCTTTTTTTGACCCATTGAGTAAACTCCTTAATGGTAATCCCGCGAGTCAATGGTTCGTCTACGGCACGCTATATACAATAGCCATTTTGGGCTTTGGGTACAAATTTATGCGAAAGTATTGGCACAATAAATATCATAGACTTAGAACATTCTCAGTGATGTTTTTCCAATTAGCTTTTGCTTTTTTGATACCGGAGTTTATGGCTCGATTGAATTCTGATAGTTTTAGTCTGCCTTATTATGATTTTAAAAATGTTTGGCCATTAAACTATAGTAATTTTGAACAGTATCGAATTGATGAATTTATAAGTTCAGGAAATATTGGTTTGGCCTTATTGTTATTTGGCATTTTTTCTATTTTGGTGATTACCCCAATTCTCACTTATAAGTATGGAAAACGCTGGTACTGCAGTTGGGTTTGCGGTTGTGGGGGATTGGCTGAAACAGCGGGAGACCCTTTTAGACATTTAAGTTCTAAAAAAGAGTATGCATGGAAAATTGAGCGATGGTCGATTCATATTGTACTTTTCTTCATAACCATTACTACCACCGCTGTCATAGTTTCTTATTTAGGTAATGATACTTCCAAATATTGGCTCACGAAAAATACCTTCATCATAATCGTAGCCTCGATTCTCAGCATTGTGTTCGCGCTTATTTTTATTTTTAGAAGAGATCGATTGCAAGCTGATGCCAAGATAGGAGCCATAGTAAGTTATGTTCTTATCATGCTCAGCCTAGCATTATTTGTATTTTTTAATACCAATAATATTTTCTTTTTCTCAACAGAACAATTACGCTCGGCTTATGGATTCTTTATTGCATCTATATTCTCTGGCGTTATTGGAGTTGGCTTTTATCCAATCTTAGGAAGTAGAGTTTGGTGCCGATTTGGATGTCCAATGGCGGCCATTCTGGGTTTGCAACAACGACTATTTTCTAAATTCAGAATTACAACCAATGGTGGCCAATGTATTTCCTGCGGAAATTGTTCTACTTATTGCGAAATGGGAATTGATGTAAGAGCCTATGCACAAAAAGGTGAAAATATTGTTCGCGCGAGTTGTGTCGGTTGTGGTGTATGCTCTGCAGTGTGCCCACGCGGTGTTCTAAAATTAGAAAATGATAGCTTGACAGGGAGGATAAATGAGGTGACGATTCCACTAGGCAATAGCGAGACTTTGATGCAACAATTGAACAAAAAGTAAGTGCCAATTTCAAAAGCAAATATTGCAGTCATTATACCGGCGCACAATGAGGAGAAAGCTATTGAAAACGTAATAGGAGACATCCCATCACATGTGCAAAACATCATCGTGGTGTGTAATAATTGTTCTGATAATACAAAGTCTGTTGCTTCGCAGAGTGGTGCTATTACCTTAGAAGAGGAAAAGCCAGGCTATGGGCATGCTTGTTTGAAAGGGATTGATTTTGTAAACAAGCAATTGTCTGAGACTGATATCATTGTATTTCTTGATGGTGATTATGGTGATTATCCAGAACATCTGACTGAACTTGTTCAGCCAATTATAGATAAAGAATATGATTTTGTTTTGGGCACTCGAGTAAAAAAATGGCGAGAGCCTGGATCTATGACAGCACCTCAAATTTTTGGAAATGCTCTAGCCACCTCTTTAATGCGATTGCTTTATAAAGACTCTCGTTTTACTGATTTAGGACCTTTTAGAGCCATAGATAAAGACAAATTGAATTTGCTTAATATGCAGGATAAAACCTACGGGTGGACAGTAGAAATGCAATTGAAAGCATTGCGCCATCAACTTGCTTATCTTGAGATACCGATTCGCTACAGAAATAGAATAGGGGTTTCAAAAGTTTCAGGTACAGTAAAAGGTTCAGTTATGGCTGGGATAAAAATATTAACTTGGGTTTTTAAATATAGATTTACAAAATAGTATGGCTTGGATCACTTTTACTTTAGCAGGCATAGCCTTACTGCTTATTCTAATTTATTCTTTCTTTACAGCTAGCCTAGCGAACACCTACAAGAGAGCACAGAAGAAAATGCACCTGCTTCCTCAAGCAAAAGTGAGTGATGACAATCTTCCGGTAGTAACGATTCAGTTGCCAATTTATAATGAGTTCTACGTAGTGGAGCGTTTGTTGCAAAGCGTGGCAAATATTGAATACCCCTCTGATAAATTGCAAATTCAGATTTTAGATGATAGCACAGATGACACCAAAAGCTTGATAGAAGGACTCGTGCAGAATATGATAGGAAAAGGTTTAGACGTGCAATTGGTCCACAGAGAAAATCGTCAATTTTTTAAAGCAGGCGCACTTAAAGAAGCATTACCTTCTGCAAAAGGGGAATTTATTGCAATTTTTGATGCTGATTTTGTGCCTCAATCCTATTGGCTCTTAATGGTCGTTCCCTATATCATAGGGACAGAAATCGGCATGGTTCAGACAAAATGGGGGCATTTGAATCGCGATGAATCCATGCTCACACAGGTGCAAGCCATGGCCTTGGATATGCATTTTACAGTCGAACAGTTGGGCCGAAATGCCCAAGATCATTTTATAAATTTTAATGGTACTGCGGGTTTGTGGCGTAAAGAATGCATATTGGATGCTGGAAATTGGGATGGAGATACGCTCACTGAAGATTTGGATTTAAGTTATCGTGCGCAATTAAAAGGTTGGAAGTTTAAGTATTTGGAAAATATTGATACTCCCGCTGAGCTGCCGTCCACTATAAATGCCTGTCGATCGCAACAACATCGATGGAACAAAGGAGGGGCTGAGAATTTTCAAAAATTTATTCGTCGGGTGTATGGAAATAAAAAGATATCACTCAAGTCAAAATTATATTGTACGGCACATCTATTGAACAGTTCATTGTTTCTATTTATACTCATGATGGGTTTGTTGAGCATTCCATTGCTCTTGCTTTATCAATCTGCTCAATATCAAGGGATATTCATGGGTAGTACTTTATTCGGTTTGGCGACTATTTTTTTTACTTACTCCTACTGGATCGGCTATCGTTCGCACCATGGCGGTGGTTTCAAGAGTGCTTTAAAGTTTATAAAGTTGTTTGTCTCATTTTTATGTGTTGCTATGGGTTTCTCTATTAATAATTCTATTGCAGTTTTACTAGGGCACTCTCGTGTGCGCAGTGATTTTGTAAGGACGCCAAAATTTAATCAGGTTAAGAAGAAGAATAAGTATCGTTCTAAGAATTTTAGTATTACACTTTGGTTAGAATTATTACTTATTTTGTATTTCTGTTTCGGGATTTATTTGGCAATCATTAATTATGAAATTGGCTTCCCCATCGGTCTCTTCATCTTTATGTGTATGTTTTTGTTTGGTTTGCTCTTTGTAGTTTATAGCTCTATTTTTGAAGACCAATAAGGATGAGCTTAAAAAAGAAACGAGTAATAGGTGTCGCGTTACTTCTGCTATGTGGATTCATTTATTCTTATTTTGGCTACTTTTTTGAGCGCGAAAATTTTATAGAACTTATTCTTGGCTATGGAATCCTTGTGATTTCATTTTTATTTTGTCTCACAAGCGAGACTTTTACTCATCGTCAACTGTTTGGCATTGGCTTATTTTTTCGTGTCCTCTTTTTTAGTTCTGTTCCATTTTTATCACAAGATGTGTATCGTTTCATTTGGGATGGATATTGCTGTTTGCACGGTGTAAATCCCTATACGATATCGCCAGATACCATAATGCAACAAGCTCAACTTGTCTTTCCCAATCAAGCTTATTTAGTGGAAAAAATGGGTGAATTGAGTGCATCTAATTTCTCAAATTATCCACCCTTCAAACAATTGCTGTTTTCAGTTACTGCTTTTATGAGTGGTGGCTCCATTATGCTGAATATAATTTTTATTCGGCTACTCATTATACTCGCTGATATTGGCTTCTATATTGGTGCTATTCGATTACTCAAACATTTTAACTTGAAATCATCTTTAGTCTTCATGTATTTGTTGAATCCCCTAGTGATATTGGAATTGAGTGGGAATTTACACTTTGAAGGTATAATGCTTTGTTTTTTTATTTGGGGATTGTATGGCTTGGTGCAGAATAAAATGTTACAATCTGGCTTCGCTTATAGTATTTCAATACTTACTAAACTCATACCTCTACTATTTATATTCATGCTCATTCGAACGCTTTCGTGGCGAAAGTGGCTTATCTTTTGTAGCATCACTGCTGGGTTCTGTCTGCTCGCTTTTATGCCATTTATCAATCTGAGTTCTCCGCTAGATTTTTTAGAAACTACAGCTTTGTGGTTTACTAATTTTGAATTTAATGGGAGCATCTATTATGTCATGCGTTTTATAGGAAATGCTAGTTTGGGTTATAATCCAATAGCCATTGTGGGTAGAGGAATTATGGTTTTTTTAGTTCTATTGATAGTAGTCTTGTCTTTTAATAAAAAAAACAGTTCCATTCTTGGAACTATTAGAAATATGCTTTTGTTGCTGAGTATTTATTTCTTTATAAGTACTACAGTTCACCCGTGGTATATCATTACACTTTTGGGTATAGGCATTTTCACGAAATTTCGTTTTGTATTTTTATGGTCGTTTACAATTATGATAAGCTACATCTTTTACAGTTTTGAGGAAGCTAATTCTCTTTTTCTCTTTCTCGAGTACTTGCCTGTATTTGCCCTTTTTATAATCGAAATAATATCGCCTAATCGAAAATTGTTTTTTGACTTTTCACCAAAATTGCTAGAAAACTAAATTTATACTTTAATATCTACGAATTGATTTGTGAGTAAAGTCCAGTCGTAATCCTTAAATTTCAAATCAACATCTGTGTTGGGTATCAGTTGCTGTTCTTTCAATATTTCTTTGACACCAGAAAGTCCACCAAAATCTCCACGGAACCATGAAAATAAAGTAGTTGATTCTGCAGTATTACTTTTCTCGTCATAGCTTGTATTTTTCTTGAGATAATTTTTAGTCATATAAGCAAGCTCTTGATCTAAATTTTTTGCACTATAGATGCCAACGGGTGGGCATGATTTTGCCCCGCAATTTAAAGCAAAGTGAACGCGATAGTTTATTTCTTTTACCCTCAACTTTCTTTCTAGTCTATTTGGAAACAGTTTTTTGACATAGCCTAATCCAGCAGGTTTTTGAGATCTTCTTATAAATCCATGCTCAATTTGTTCGAAACTCAAAAGTTCTCCAGCGATATCAACTTGTTTCATTGAGAAAAACTTGCCTCTTTTCTCATAGAGGGAAGGATTCGCATTGAGCTTAATCTGAATGAAGGCATTGTAAATATTTACCCAAAAGGCAATTTTTTCATTGTCTGTATTTAGTTCTTTAAATAATCTTTTTTTATCTAAATTTTTTATTGTGCTCTCTAGGGTAGCTGTGCTTTTTTTTGCTTTTACCGTTTTAAGTAAGTCTTGGGAAATTTTTACCAGCTTATTCTCTTGTGCAAATGCACGCTCTGGTATAAAAGTTAAGCTAAGTAGAGATGCTAAAATTATAATTGTTGTTTTCATGTGTTATTATTTGATATACGTTCGAATTCCAAATATCGACTTCAACAATGAATAATGCTTATATAATTTGAGATTGTAGCTTATAGAATACGCACAATCTTTCAGTCTAATTCAGTCAAAGTCATATTACTATCCTTTTGAATGCTGTTTTATTTCCTTAAACCTTTTATAGAAGTAGGCTGAAAGCGGCATAAAGACGATAATCAGTAAGTAAAGTGAATTGTGAGTCAAAAGCCAAATAAGTGTGGCGATTGAGATTATCAGTATAGGGTAGAGCAGCATCAAACTTGAAAAGAGAACGGAGTCGTGAAAGACTGTATCTTTTGTTTTGGCTTTTATTAATTTTTGAAATAGATAGATAATTGGTTTATTCAATACATAGCCGATTAAGGAAGGGATAAAGAGCAACAGTTTTTTGAGTGAAGTTGAATTCGATGGGATGGATTGGTTTTTGGTTTCTTGTTCTAACTTTTTGACTAAAGATTCATTGAAGTTTCGATAAAATTTAGCCTCATTGTCTAAATTGTAGTTCTCTGCTAGCATGGGAGATGGTGTTTGTAATTCTACCTCAATTGGTACAAGGCCAAAGTTGGAATATCTCAAGCGAACTGCTTGCACTTGTAGGTTAGTATTGTTATTCTGTTTCCAAGCTAGATACGCCAAGCGCGCTGCTCCCTTGCGTAATGGACGAATGGCATTGGTGTTTTTGCAAATTCCTTCTGGAAAGATAAGTACATGTCCGTCTTGTTTAAAAACGTCCATGACTTCTTGGAATGATTGCTTATTCCTATGCAAGTTTTCTATCCCTTCTTCTTTTCTATGAATTGGGATAATGTGTAACTTTCTTAAAATCCAATTGGACCATCTTTTATTAAATGCATCCCCTCTAGCTAAGAAATAAATTTGCTTTGGATGATAAGCGCATACAATCAATGCATCTAAAAATGAGTTGGGATGATTGACCGCGAGAATTGAAGGTTTGTCGATATTCTGAAATTCAAACTTATTCTTTTTAGAAAGATTAAGGTAAAACTTCAGCGCTATTTTTAACCATATTTTTAAGAAAGCATAAAACACGACATCTTACTTTTTACAGCCAATGGTTTGGGACATCTCTTTCATGGTCTACATCATTTAGCTTAGGAAGCAGAGCGTAAGATAAGTTTAATTCTTCTATGCTATGTAAACTCTCATTCAGTACATTTTCAGAGCTCCATTCTTTATTTTCGAAGAGTTCTCTATCTATTTTTTTTATTCCGAGAAGGTAATAGCCTCCATCTTCAGCCGGGCCTATGACCACATCTGTCTTTCTCAGTTTTTCAAAGGCTGAGCTCACAATCTCCGTAGAAATTTTTGGGCAATCCGTACCTATGATTATGACATCATTATAGCCCTTACTAAAAATAGTATCAAAGGCATTCGCCATTTTGTCGCCTAAGTTTATACCGTCCTGAAGTTCTTTATAGAAATTGTTCCAAAAGTTGTCTTCCGTTTGCTGAGTAAGAAATACAAATTTGTCGCAATCTAGAGGACGAACGATATCCTTGGTGTGTGCTAAAAGCTTTTTATAAATTTCTAATGCTTTTTTGTCGCCAATAGTAGCAGCTAATCGAGTTTTCACCTTGCCCAACTCAGGTTTTCGTGCAAAAATGATTAAAGCTTTTTTGTTTTTAGTCATGTGAAAGGTCTAATATGGACTTGAATTTTATCAAAGCAGTGGATAAAAAAATTATCTAAAGTTCCTGATAGTTTTTGAGATATAAGTCCCAATTGTAGGAATTGAATTTAATTTTTGGATTTACATGCTCAGGGACCAAACCTAATTTTTTGATGAGTTCAAGTTCTTTCTTCTTGCCACCAAAATCGCCACGAAACCAACTCATGAGCGCGGGTAAGTATAGTATGTTTTCATCTGCTTTATACTCAACTTCTCCAGACAAATAAGCCCGAGTGGCGGCGTCTAGTTGAGTTTCTAATTCTTCAGCTTTGTAATAAGCTATGGCAGGGCAGCTTGCAGCACCACAATTCAAGGTGAAATGAATGCGATAATCGACATCGTCTACTCTATATCTCTTTTCAAGTTTGTCGGGGAACATTTTTCCCAGGTAGCCCAAGGCCAATTTTACTTGTGAATGACGCAATATTCCATGTTCTATCTTGTCTAAACTAATTTGATGTCCCGCAAAGTTTATTTGTTTTGCTTTAAAAAAGGCATTTCTTTTCTTATAATCTCCTGGATTTTTTTTGAGGATATATTGCACATAGGCATTATATAAATTGATGAAAAATGCCTTTTTATCATCATTGGTTTTTAATTGCTCTTGTAATAGGTTTTCATTTGCTTCAGCAAAATAATCTAAGTAGGATGCAGACTCAAAATCAGCACGAACCGCGTATAAAAAATCTTGCGACATACGGATGTAGTCTGTCTTATTATTCGTTTCTTTATTTACCATTTTAAAGAGGATAATTTGATGCCAAGATTGTAAAACTTGTTAACCATAATTATATACATTTTTGCCGCTATAATCGCGTCTAGAATTAAAATTAGCATAATTTAAATGACTTATATAGAAAAGATAAGAGAGGCCAAAGAATATTTAAATCAAGCAAATATTGATGCTCCAAAAGTAGGAGTTGTTTTGGGCACAGGGCTAGGTAAATTAATCGAGCACATCAATATAGAAGTGGAGGTGGAGTACAAGGATATTCCACATTTTCCGCAAGCAACAGTAGAATTTCATGCAGGAAAATTGATTTATGGTTCTATTGGAGATTCTAAGGTTCTCTGCATGCAGGGAAGATTTCATGCCTATGAAGGTTATGATATGCAAGAAATAACCTTTCCCATTAGAATAATGCATGCCTTAGGGGTATCTAACTTACTATTAAGTAATGCGGCAGGTGGGATTAATTTGTCATTTAAGAAAGGAGATTTGGTGATGTTAGACGATCACATCCAATTGCAAGCTGGAAGTCCGCTGGCCGGCTTAAATGATGAAGTCTACGGACCTCGGTTCCCTGACATGAGCAGGCCCTATTCTAAAAAATTAAATGCGCTCATTTCTCAAGAGGGCAAAAAGAATAATTTAAAAGTCAAAGAAGGAGTTTATGTGGCGGTGATGGGGCCTAATTTGGAAACGCGTGCTGAGTATCGCTTTTTGAAAATTATTGGTGCTGATATGGTTGGGATGAGTACAGTGCCAGAGGTAATTGTCGCCAATCAATTAGGGATGGAAACTTCTGCAGTCAGCGTGATTACAGATGAGTGTGATCCAGACAATCTGAAAGCGGTAGATATCGCCGAAATTATAGCGGTTGCCGGGAAGGCTGATGAAAAGTTGAGCGCGATTTTTAGTGGCGTTATCAAATCCTTGGGATAAGGTATTTGCCACAATGCTCAAAAGATTTAATCTAGTCTGCTAGCCCTTGATACGCGATGATTTTCTGCGATTTTACCTGAAATAGTTTTCCATGATCTCAATGGCAATGCGCTCAATTTGAATCTTAAAACGCCTCTCCAATCGTAAAATAAATTCCACTCGTGCCAGGGCCAAGCGCATAGTCTAAACGCATATTGAGATGGTCTTTTCTATTTACATTGAAGCGAATGCCTGCGCCATAGGAAAATTTGATGTCATCGAAACGAATAAAATCATTTTGACTTCCAAGTACTCCAGCATTAGCAAAAGCAACGCCACCAAATCTTCTGTAGATTGGGAAACGAGTTTCCGCTCCAAGAGCCATAAGGTTATTATCAGTAAACCTTCCTTGGTAATATCCACGCATTTGTTTGTTACTTCCTAATTGACTTTGTTGTTGAAAAGGCGCTGTGCCCAAAACAAAACTATTGTAACTGTTCAAGGCAAGAATGACATTCTTATTTATCGCTTGATACCTGCTCACATCTAGTATAATCCGATTGAAATTGAAATTTCCACCCCAATGTTTTCCGTTGTTCATGGCGCTGAGATTTGCATACCATCCCTTAGAAGGATAGAAGACAGTATCGCGTGAATCGTAAATCATTTGTAATCCTAAACCCAAGGTTCGACTTCCTTGCGCTCCAGGAATGGTGTCAGCGTTTAATGCTCCGCCTGCTTCAGTTTCTACGATATTATAGTTTTCAAATTGCACGCCAAGTCCTGCATATAGATGTGGGCTAATTAATCGAGTAGCGTTCAGCTTTATTCTTGGAAATTTTACTTTATAAAGTTCTTCGGCAACTTCATTCTGGCCAGTACCAAAAAAGAAATAGCTGTAGATGTAATAGCCTGCTTCGCCAAAGATGAAATATTTATTTTGATCCAAAAAGAGTTGGCAGGTTGCATACAAAAGGATTTGTTTATTCTGTGTATAAGCGGCTCCACAAGTGATGCTAGAAGGTCGGGCGTCAGGGGTAGGTTTTAATGTGGCTACACCACCTACTCCAAATACGAAGCGCGTTTCGGGCGCATAATAAACCACTGGGAAGGGGAAGGCAGAAATTTTTTTGAGAGAATCTTTCTCCTGTCCTGATGCTCTACTAAAAAAAATAAAGGATAGTATGAAAGCGAACAACATCTTATTGCGCACGGCTACTTTCATAGGATAAGTATGGGCGTGGTTTGTAAATGCTGTTTTTGCATGAATACGAATTTAGCATTTAATGTTGAAGTCGAGGCGGCAATTTTGAGCTTTAGTAACGTAATTTTAATCTATTAAAGGTCAATATGAATGAATAGAGTTTTATTTTTAGTTAGAATCTAAGAGGACAAAAATGGAAGTGAAATACGATGAGATCAAAGACTACTATGGTAAAGAGTTGTCGAAGAGTGAGGACTTGAAAACGAACGCTTGTTGTACTATGGAAGAACCTCCTGAATTCATAAAAAAAGCTTTGGCCAAAATTCATGATGAAGTGATGGCTAAATATTATGGCTGTGGCCTGGTCATTCCAGAAGAGCTCAAAGGCTTGAAAATTCTTGATTTAGGATCAGGTAGTGGTCGTGACTGTTATCTTTTATCTCAGTTGGTTGGGGAAAATGGAGAGGTTATTGGTGTTGATATGACAGACGAGCAATTAGATGTTGCTAATAAACATATTGATTACCATGCGGATAAATTTGGTTATGCTCGAACAAATGTCAGTTTCCTAAAAGGAAATATTGAAAAACTTGATGATTTAAATTTAGAGCCCAACAGTTTTGATGTAATCATTTCTAATTGTGTGATAAATCTAGCGGTAGATAAAGAAAAAGTTCTCCGAGATGCATACAATCTCCTAAAACCTGGTGGCGAAATGTATTTTAGTGATGTTTATAGCGATCGTCGCATTGGAGAAGATTTACAAAAAGACGCTGTTCTCTGGGGCGAATGCCTTAGTGGTGCTTTGTATTGGAATGACTTTTTACGAATCTCGCAAAAGGTAGGTTTTACAGATCCGCGAAGTGTAAAGAATAATCCTATTACTATTGAGAATAAAGAAATTCAAGCCAAGTGTGGTGATATAAAATTTTTCTCTGTGACTTACCGCTTGTGGAAAATTGATGGATTGGAAGATGAGTGTGAAGACTTCGGCCAAGCCGTTGCCTATAAAGGAACGGTTGATAATTGCGAGACAAGTTTTGATCTAGATGATCATCATAATTTTCCGAAGGGTAAAATCATGCCTGTTTGTGGTAATACATATTTGATGCTTCAAGCAACGCGATATAAAGAGCATTTCGATTTCTATGGCAGCTGGGATACCCACTATGGTGTTTTTGAAGGTTGCGGTGGAGCTATGCCATTCTCTACAGAAGAGGGGAGTGGAGAGGAGAGTTGCTGTTAGTAGGCCTAATTTGCCCATCGTCTAGTACCGCGCGCACAATAAAACTATCGAAATCTGTTCCCGCAGGGTCACTAGTAGTGATACGAGTAGAAACCTCTGGAAGATTGAGAAGCCATAACTTTGCAGGGTGAGAGTTCGGTAAACATTTAAATCAGGAGATTCGCAGAGTCCCTTGCAGGAGACTCTGCGGAGACGAATGAGATAGAACAAGAATTATGAAAATTAAATTTGTTATGTTGTTTTGCATTTTGCTGACGTCTGCAAAACGTTCAAAATCTCAAATCAACCATTCTGATAGTGTAAGCTTGTATACATTGCCATGTTATGGGCACTACAATCGATTGGTTGATCGACAAGTTTTTTTTGAGTTGGGGTTGATGGAAGCGGTTTCAATTAGTAGTGTAGAAAAAGCAAAAGTTTGGCGAAAACTGCTGAGAAGAATTGCTAAGGTTAAGAAGAAATCTACATCTGAGGTAAGAGCTAATTTCTCCCTTCAATCTCTTTTGATTATTTATGATGATTCAAATTCATTGGTTGAGTTGGGTTTTGACGATATTGGGACTATCCGAATTGGGAACCTTCAAAGCTCACCTGATAAAAAGATAAACAAACTTCTAATCAAGCATTTTGGATATATAGATTGCCTAGAAGAACTGTAAAGAATGCGATATCACTCGTTTAGGCGTAGTATGCACAAATTACAATGAATCTAGGTGTAGTTCCTGCCTGCCGGCCTTTAGATTAGCTTTTGATAATACACCTATTAAATATTCTCTTTGTTCTTGATTAAATTAAAGCTTAGATAATAAAAAAAAGAATGGGGTGAACTTCACCTGCGGCTAGATTTGTAGATCCAT
>Ga0209187_1000663_pt1 | contig 53498 bp, 39 predicted proteins | sample BantaG_FD_187430 | JGI IMG/M metagenome (GOLD analysis project Ga0209187, IMG submission 187430) | Marine algal microbial communities from Bantry Bay, Ireland - BantryBay_4 metaG (SPAdes) (version 2) | ecosystem: Host-associated > Algae > Red algae > Unclassified | place: Bantry Bay, Ireland...
CTAATACTGGCTTTTTACTGTACAAGTGTTCTTTTAAACGGTCATACATATCTGCATCCGTCTGGTTTTTTTGTTTTTTACTCTTCATTCTTTAAAGTTAACAAGACACACTTAATTGAACAGTCTCAAACGAAATGAAAAATCTTAAATCTATCTCAAACATTTCCTCTAAACATTAAACCTAAAATGCATCACATCCCCATCTTTCACCACATACTCCTTCCCTTCCACATGTAATTTACCAGCTTCTTTAACTGCTGCTTCGCTTCCATATTCTAAGTAATCTTCATACCCAATTACTTCTGCTCTAATGAAACCTTTTTCGAAATCGGTATGAATAACGCCAGCCGCTCCTGGCGCCTTTGTTCCTTTGATAATGGTCCAAGCTCGAACCTCTTTTTCACCAGCTGTTAGGTAAGTGATGAGGTTTAATAAATCGTATGTAGCATGAATAACTTTATTCACACCTGGTTCTTCTACGTCCATAGCTTCTAAGAATTCGGCTCTCTCCTCTTTGGTTTCTAATTCTGCAATGTCTGCTTCTATACCTGCGCTAATCACAATCACTCCAGCAGCTTCATTGGAAACATGTTTTGCAAATTTCGCGGATAATTCATTTCCTGTCTTAATTGAATCTTCATCAACATTGCAAACGTAGAGTATGGGTTTACCCGTCAATAACATCATTGGTTTATACACTGGCAATTCATCGTCTTCTAGGCTTAGCGTTCTAGCAGGTTTACTATCTTCTAAATGAGCAATTATCTTTTCACAGATAGCTACATTTTTAATAGCTTCCTTGTCAGCTCCTTTTGCTGCTTTCTTCCATTTATCTAAGGTTTTACTAACTGTTTCTAAATCCTTAAGAATTAATTCTGTATCAATTATATCCTTATCTGCAATTGGGTCCACTTTTCCGTCAACATGGATTACATTATCATCATCGAAACATCTGACTACATGGATAATTGCATCTACTTCACGGATATTGGCTAAGAATTGATTTCCTAATCCTTCGCCTTGACTTGCTCCTTTTATTAATCCAGCAATATCAACAATTTCTACAGTAGTAGGAATTACTTTTTTAGCACTCACTATTTTCTCTAAGACTCCTAAACGTTCGTCAGGGACCGTGATAATGCCCACATTTGGGTCTTTTGTGGCAAAAGGATAATTGGCAGCTAATGCTTTGGCTGACGTTAATGCATTAAATAAAGTAGATTTACCTACATTTGGAAGACCAACAATTCCTGCTTTTAAACTCATGATTAAAATTTAAGGATAAAAATGACCGCAAAGATACTTGTAATTTAAAATTAAACGAATCTACGAATGAACTTTTTAGCGCATATGTTATTATCCGGATCTGACACTGATATAATTGCTGGAAATTATGTAGCGGACTTCATTTCCAACAGGGAAGTTAAAAACTATCCGACGGGCATCCAAAACGGAATTATTATTCACAGAAAAATTGATTTCTACACCGATACGCACCCATTGGTCAAACAAAGCACCGCTCGTTTAAGAGAGCATTATCACAAATATGCACCTGTTGTAATTGATATTCTTTATGATTATGTTTTAGTTCAGAATTGGGACCGCTATTCAGAACTAGATATACAAAATTTTTGCAATAACATATATAAAGCACTAGAAGCATCCTATGAATGGATGCCAGAAAAATTAGTCAATCGAACAAAAGGTATGATTCTATCTAATTGGCTTGTAAAATATGGCACAGCGAAAGGTATCAATAAGACATTTGAACATCTAGATAAACGGACTCGATTCCCTACTAATTTTGAAAATGCATTTTCGATCTTCGTGGAAGATTACAATGCCTATGAATTAGAGTTTAATGCCTTCTTTCCAGAGCTTATAAATACTTTACCTCATTTACTGAATAACATAAACTTCTCCGCGGACTAGGATGATTACTTTATTTTGACAGTATTCATTTCCCAGATTAAAAATCCTTACCAGTTCCTAACGCAAATGTTAGAACCCTTGGATGTCTTGTTAAATTTGACCCCTCGGCAATTTTGAGTTTTGAAAGAGATTGTGAAAAATTAAGTCCCGCAAATATTTTATACTTATTCAATTTATAAAGCAAGCTGACATCCGCTCCAATATTCCAATATATAGGTTTTGAGGATACGCTTTGATCTTCAATGAATACAATAGCAATAGGGCAATTGTAAATTTTACAATTCGTGCTACTGTGAATGATTTACCCACTCCAATATTCAAAGCAAGACTTGCAAAATAATTATTATGGAAAAATGTATCGGGTTCTCTCCAACTTCCTTGAATATAGATTCGTTGATAAAGACACCTAATAACACCAATCTGTAAAAAGTACTGTGGAGTTTTTTGATAAGCTAGCCCAAAGCATAGAAATGTGTTATTGCCAAGCTTATGATTCATAGTAAAATTAACTGATTGCCCGAATGCAATTTCTTCAGACATACTAAGTCTTTCTGCTTGCAAACTAGAATTATATTGGCAGACTCACTTTCATTATAGACTGCTACACAAAACGAAAAGGAATTTATCAAAAAATAATGGATCAAAAAAAGGCATCTACATTACGTAGATGCCTTATTATATTTTAATAAATTAATTCTTGGGTAAGAATATTTAAGCCTAATTCTAAAAGTAATTTACTTGAATTATAAGTTTAGCAAATTTACCACTCCTTCTATTTTTAAATTTCCTTTGTTAAAAATTAAATGTTCTAGGTTACCGCTTTGTGAATCAATTACATCACAATTTTTCAAAGTTAAAGTCCCTTCATTTTCTATAGCTCTCCCCAATATTCCATTTCCGGATAGAATTTTAAGACCTTCAATTCGGACGTTGAAACCAGATTTTATAAAAAACGTTTGACTCATCGTGTTACCAAAAATCGTAATATTACTTGATGGATTTGCTATAATGTAGAGGTCTTTAGCAATGATTGCATTTTGAACAGCAAAACTAATTATTGAATTGTTTACCGATGGATCAAAGGTAATAGTATCTCCACTTTGCGCACAGTCGATAACATCTAAGAAAGAACCAATTCCCAATTCTTGATTATTCATTACCATTAATTGGCAGCAAAGCCCTGCGCTCGTATCGGGAACACATGGATCATTATCATCGGGATCGACGTCTGCAAAGACACCATCATTATCATCATCTTGACAATCCAGTGTTACACAAATTAAATCACATTCTCCATCGCCATCTTCATCTTCATAAATCTTTACATTTCTGAAATAGGAATTTCCTGTGTTAGGATTAGCATCATTATCCATGGAGAAACCTACATAAGCTTTTAGACCCGTAACATAATCCCCTAATGAAATTTTAAAGCTAGTCCAAAGTCCAAGATCGGTATAGGTAAAATCAGTAATAAGGCTATTTCCTGTTTGAGTTCCAAATAATTTAAATCTTGGGTTTGCATTAAGTGTTAAATTATTATCAAAGAAAACCTCATGGAGTTCGCCTTCTTCTGTACTTCCAAAATCGAATTCCAAAATTGTATTTTCCGTTATCTCATAATTAATCTCTAAGGCTTTCCATGAATTTCCTTCTAATAAGAATGTCGAACCATCTTGACTGTAAGCCACAGTCCCGTTATCCTGCCCTGTGTAAGAAACTAATGGAGTGCTATTAAAATTAATTAACGGACAATTTGCACAACCATCTGGAATTCCATCACCGTTTGTATCAATAGTATCATCACTGCCTTGGCAAATATCTTGAGAATCACAAATACCATCTCCATCAGAATCAGGTGAAGGGTCATCAGGACATGGATCTAAACCGTCTGGTGTCCCATCGCCGTCTGTATCACAAGTACCCACAGTGTTATCTGGAACACATGGATTGTTATCATCTGGGTCAACATCTGCAAAGTAGCCATCAGCATCTAAGTCTGTACAACTCGTTCCATCTCCTCCACAAACATTGCATGCATCTAGTTTTGCAGCATTTGGATCTGTAGGTGCACAATCCAAACCATCTGGAGTCCCATCATTATCTGAGTCACAAGCGCCTATTGTATTATCTGGATTACAAGGGTCATTATCATCTGGATCTTCCACTTCACATAATCCATCCCCATCATTATCCGCAGTCAGCGTTCCAAGGCAATCACAATCTACATTTATCGTATCATTTATTGTACATGGATCTCCATCATCACAAACATCTCCAATAGTAAAACAAATGAAATCTACAACCACAAAATTAATCGTTTCCGAGATAATTAAACCTCCAGTTAGATCATTCCCATTATATGCATTGGCACTCAATTCATGAAGACCTAAAGTTGGGGTCCAACTATTATAATTTCCATTATTATCTCCCTCTAATGCAAAAGGTAGAAAGTTCTCAACACTATAATCTGCATCACCGTCATACTCAAAACCGACACTGCCGGTCGCTGTATTAATTACTGCCTCTATATTTAAATCAATTCCATCTACATCCAAATTGATAGTATCCCCATCGTTCAATATTCTAATTACAGTGTCTGCATCTGCATCAATCAGGTAAAATACCAAGCTAGCAGGAATTGCCCCTTCACAAATACAGTTTGTTGTATACACATCATTTATTGTCAACGAATCTCCATCGTCGCAGGATTGACCAATCAATGCATCATCAATGCCAGGGCATTGATCAAGACCGTCAGGCACTCCATCACTATCTGTATCGCATAAACTATTAGTATTATTTGGAGCACATGGATCATTATCATCTGGGTCAACGTCCGCAAAAACACCATCAGCATCAAAGTCTTTACAAGACAAACCATTTCCTGCGCAAACACCACAAGAATCTAGGAAAGTAGCATTAGGATCAGTTGGATTGCAATCCAAACCGTCTGGTGTACCATCTCCATCCGTATCACATAATCCAATGGTATTATCTGGTACACATGGATCATTGTCATCTGGATCAATATTTGCAAAAACGCCATCCATATCTAAGTCTGAACATGTCAACCCTTGACCTCCGCATACTCCGCAAGAATCAATTATTGCTGCAGTATTATCATTAGGTGCACAATCCAAACCATCAGGGGTGCCATCGTTATCTGTATCGCATGCGCCAACTGTATTGTCTGGATTACAAGGATCATTATCATCTGGATCGACATCCGCGAAGACACCATCTCCATCGACATCAGTGCATGTTGTACCATCACCTCCACAAACATTACAAGCATCTAAAATTGCAATGGTAGAATCATTGGGCGCACAGTCTAAACCGTCTGGCGTGCCATCATTATCTGTATCGCATGCTCCAACCGCATTGTCTGGATTACATGGATCATTATCATCTGGATCAACATCCGCAAAAACTCCATCTCCATCTAAATCTTGACAGGACAAGCCGTCTCCCCCACACACATTACATGAATCTAAAATCGCAATGGCAGGATCATTTGGTGCACAATCTAATCCATCTGGAGTACCATCATTATCCGTATCACATACTCCATTAGTATTATCTGGTACACATGGATCATTGTCATCTGGATCAACATTTGCAAAAACGCCATCCATATCTATATCTGAACAAGTCAAACCTTGACCTCCGCATACTCCGCAGGAATCAATTATTGCTGCAGTGTTATCATTGGGTGCACAATCCAAACCATCCGGGGTGCCATCGTTATCTGTATCACATGCGCCAACTGTATTGTCTGGATTACAAGGATCATTATCATCTGGATCGACATCCGCGAAGACACCATCTCCATCGACATCGGTGCATGTTGTACCATCACCTCCACAAACATTACAAGCATCCAACAATGCAATGGCAGGATCATTGGGCGCACAGTCTAAACCGTCTGGCGTGCCATCATTATCTGTATCGCATGCTCCAACCGCATTGTCTGGATTGCATGGATCATTATCATCTGGATCGATATCCGCAAAAACTCCATCTCCATCTAAATCTTGACAGGACAAGCCGTCTCCCCCACACACATTACATGAATCTAAAATCGCAATGGCAGGATCATTTGGTGCACAGTCCAGTCCGTCTGGTGTTCCATCTCCATCTGTATCACATAATCCGATGGTATTATCTGGTACACATGGGTCGTTATCATCTGGATCGACATCTGCAAAAACGCCATCCATATCTATATCTGAACAAGTTAAACCTTGACCTCCACATACTCCACAAGAATCAATTATTGCTGCGGTATTATCATTGGGCGCACAATCCAAACCATCTGGTGTTCCATCATTATCTGTATCACAAGCTCCTATAGTATTGTCTGGATTACATGGATCATTATCATCTGGATCGACATCTGCAAAAACGCCATCCATATCTATATCTGAACAAGTCAAACCTTGACCTCCACAAACTCCGCAAGAATCTATGATTGCTGCCGTATTATCATTGGGCGCACAGTCTAAACCGTCTGGCGTGCCATCATTATCTGTATCGCATGCTCCAACCGCATTGTCTGGATTACATGGATCATTATCATCAGGATCGACATCCGCAAAAACTCCATCTCCATCTAAATCTTGACAGGACAAGCCGTCTCCCCCACACACATTACATGAATCTAATAATGCAATGGAAGGATCATTTGGTGCACAATCTAATCCATCTGGAGTGCCATCATTATCAGTATCACATAATCCATTGGTATTATCTGGTACGCAGGGATCATTGTCATCTGGATCAACATTTGCAAAAGCGCCATCCATATCTATATCTGAACAAGTTAAACCTTGACCTCCACATACTCCACAAGAATCAATTATTGCTGCGGTATTATCATTGGGCGCACAATCCAAACCATCTGGTGTTCCATCATTATCAGTATCACAAGCTCCTATAGTATTGTCTGGATTACATGGATCATTATCATCTGGATCGACATCTGCAAAAACGCCATCCAAATCTATATCTGAACAAGTCAAACCTTGACCTCCACAAACTCCGCAAGAATCTATGATTGCTGCCGTATTATCATTAGGAGCACAATCCAATCCATCAGGCGTGCCATCATTATCTGTATCACAAGCGCCAACCGTGTTGTCTGGATTACATGGATCATTATCATCTGGATCCTCAACACTACAGAAACCATCACTATCTAAATCATCTATTACTTCACCCACACAGTTACAATTTGTATCAATTGAATCATTTACTGTGCAAACGGAGCCATCATCACATGGATCTCCAGTTTCATTGCAAATGTCGCAGGCTAAATCTCCATCTAAATCTTCATAAATTTTAATATTCCTAAAAAATGAATTACCATCTTCAGCACCACTATCATTATCTGCAACCAAAACTAAGTATCTTCTCAATCCAGTATAAATATTTCCTACTGGAATTGTAAAATGTTGAAATTGTCCAATAGCGGTGTATTCATAATCTTCGTTGTAAGCTGTGCCTGTATTTTGAAAACCATACATTTTAAATTGTGGATCAGAGCCTAAGGACAAATCATCATCGAATCCAATAAAATGAATTTCGCCTTCAAGGGTGCTTTTAAAATCAAATTCTAAAACAGTGCTTGCTGTAATTGTATAATTGACCTCAACTGCTTTCCAAGCATTATTTTCAATAAGTGCAGTACCGTTATTTGAAGTGGTGACATTACCAGCATCCTGCCCAGAATCATGTGGAATTATAGGTTGAGCAACAAAGTCTATAACCGGACATGGATCGCAAGCATCTAAAGTACCATCATTATTCATATCCACATCATCATAACCGTTACATAGATCTAAAGAATCTGTAACTCCATCATTATCCGCATCCGGCGGTGGTGGTGGAATTGCATAATCGTCCACTCTAAAGTCATCAAAATAGAATCCGTCAGATGGAGTATTCCCATCGGTATGCAGATAAAATCGCAATCTTATCTGATCATCTACGTAAGCGGAAAGATCAATTATTTCTTGAATCCAAGTTTGATTGTCTTGATAGCTTTTTAGGTTTGACCAAGAACTCCCATTATTATTACTAATTTGTAAAATAACGTAATCTCCTGGAGCATATACCGACCATTTTGCATGGAAGGATAAGATTGGCTTTAAGGTGCCAGTTAAATCTATATTTGAATTGGTTGATAAATAATTATCCGTATTATTTGCAGAATTAGTGTATCGAGAATCTGCAAAACTTGCACTTCCAGATCTAGCATCGACAAAAGTGGTGTCCCATTGATTTCCATTCCCAGAAGGGGCAAAAATACTTAAACCTGATTCTGCATTCTCATTGATTAAATTAGTTTTATCGCCAGCGTAAAAAGTAATTATTTCAGAAGTCAGACGAACACCATCAATTTCTACAATTACTTCAAGCTGAATTTCTTCGCCTCCAATAACCCCATTATTAATAGTGAATGTTAATGGATTCGCAGCAATATCACCAATTGCTCGTGCTGCAATGGTTGGAACAGCAACGGTATCATTCACCATGCTGATATTAGAAGTAATAGGATTTAAAATAACCCTAACATTAGTAGCTGATTGTCGAAGACCTTTATTATAAATTTCAACGTTTAAGAAAGCAGTGGCACCACCAATGAGATCAATATCATTAACTAAGACTAAGTTTTTAATATCTGGATAAGCGCCTGCCACCCATGCGATATATCGTAAAGGTTTTTCATTTTCCTCAACTCGCGGCATAATTTCATTCATGGCTGGCCAAAACCCTGAGCCTCCAATTTCTGGTGTCCATGCATAAATACCTTTATTACCATATAAGTAATCTCTGGTAGTTCCACTAGATGTATAGCCTAACATATTTCCAGTAACTCCATAAGGGTATTCATTGTCCTCTAGCATATCTAAACTAAAATCGGTATATGCTTCGTAATCCACTGGATCAAGGGTATAACCATAAGCCTGTAAATATTTTCCGGCAGTAGAATGAATTGAAAATGCAATTGGCGGATCAATATTATTTACAAAGTCTCTGACCGCTTGAGATTCTGGCTCTGAAAATGCAGATTCTCCTCTGTAAGTGTCATTACATGGATTAGAACTAGAACCTGAATTTAAACCATATCCAAAAGAATAATTCCTATTTAAGTCAACTCCAATACAAGAAGAGCTATCTACATCTCTTCTATTTTTTCTCCAAAGTCCGCCCCCATTTGGGTTTGTTGTTTCATTGTATACATAGCCATCAGGGTTAACTACAGGCACAAAATACATTTCTCTATTATCTATTAAATAAGTAGCTTCTGGATCTGTGCCATAATTCTCTAATAGCCAAAACATATAATTCAAAGCAGTAGACATCGACAATGGCTCTCGTGCATGATGCAAAGCATCATAATACACTGCAGTCTCATTTGCTGATTCATCTGTATCTGGGTTATCTGAAATTTTGACCGCCCATATATCTCTTCCTTCATGCGATTGACCAATGCTAAATTTGGCTGAGGCAAGGTTTGGATAGTTGGTCCTCATAAAATCTAATCTTTCGATTACCTCAGACCAAGTATAGAATCCTCCCATACTACCAAATTCAAATCCATTAGATGCCCTTGCTGCATTTATCAGTAAACTTTCCTGATCTCTTATGTTTCTGGCCTCAATTTGTTGCGCAAGGTTTTCAATTAATATTTGATGTGGGATATTTGCCTCCTTTATCAAGGTCAATTCTTGATCAGAGAATACGAATATTTCTCCATCTGCCTCTATATCATGACTATGATCGAGAAAAATTCCAATATCATTTAATTTATGATGTAATCCGTGTTCATGACTATCTTGATCATGATTATGATCAGCTTCGAACAACAATTTTACTTTATGATAAATGGGTGGGTTGGCCTGAGCACATATAAAGATAGGCACTAAAAGGAATATAATAATCCTAGCAAGAGTATAGATTTTATTCATGGACGCAACAGAAGTTTTAAGCCTCGAAAGACCTTTAGTAGTTTAAAACCAGCACTTTGTGTACTGCTTATTGAAATTTCATCTACAGAAATTTTATAAAAGATTCAGGGATAAATTTTCCACGGCATCCCCAGATCATAAAATTTCATAATTATAATCAATAAGAAGACGTAAGATAAGTGTAGGAACACATATATTATAGGATATAATTTAAAATTATAAAATAAATATTTAGTTCAAAGGTACATTTCTAACAAATGCACGTTCAAAACTAATTATCGTGTTGGTCCCTTCTACTCCTTCAATAGGTTGAATTTTCTCATAAACCACATCTCTTAAATGCCTATTATTTTTAGCAAATATTTTTACAATCAAAGCATATCGCCCCGCTATATTGACACATTCTACTATTTCGGGTATTTTTTCCAATTCCTGCTCCACGACTCTATGTAATTTGGCATTAGTCAGCATAATCTGAGTATAGGCAGAAGTTTCATAGCCTAACAGCAATTCATCCAGTTGGTAGACAGCCTTTTTTAATACGCCGCTTTCCTTGAATTTTTTTATTCTTTGATGAACAAGGGTATTAGATACTTTAAGTTTTTGCGCAAGTTTAACGAAGGGGATTCTAGCATCTTTTGTCAATTCCTTCAAGATAAGAACATCGATTGGGTCAAATTGATTCTCAAGCATATCTTATAATTATTTATATATTAATATTGACACAAATATATACATTTTAAGATTATTATGACTTACTAATCTAATTTAATGAATCATATTATGTTATTAAGCGTTAATATTGCGTCATACTACTTTTAAAATAGTATAGTATTATTGCAAAAAAATATAAAACACTAGATGATGACTTTAAAAGCGATATTATCTGTAACCCTAATTTTATTCTCCGTAATGGATATAATTGGATCATTACCGGTAATTATTAACATGAAGAAAGATGGGATTAAGATTACGCCATCGGTTGTTACGATTTGTGCCGGATTGCTAATGATTTCATTTTTATTTTTCGGCACAACTATTTTAGATTTATTTGGAATTCATGTGAGTTCATTTGCACTTGCAGGATCATTAGTAATATTCTTTATTGGTCTTGAAATGACATTGGGCATTCGATTTTTCAGAAAAGATCTTGAAGATGAAGAAGAAAACGATTCGGGCAGTATCGTTCCTGTGGCATTTCCATTATTGGCCGGGGCTGGAACATTAACCACTATTCTATCATTAAAATCAGATTTTGATAACATGAGTATAATTATTGGAATTGTGATAAACCTTTTAATCGTTTTTGGTATTTTACATGCAACACCTTGGTTATCGAAGAAAATGACACCCACTTTAAGTTCTTCGTTAAGAAAAGTATTTGGCATACTATTAATTGCTATAGCTTTTGAGATGGTAAGATCTAACATAAGCTTTTAGTATTTTGGCCTACAATTCAAACTTATGAATAAGTCATTAGATTGGAAAAAAACTTATACATTTGTTTTATGCGAATAGGGATAGTCATTAGCGTTATTTTAATTATTTTTCAATTTGCTAGTTATTCACAAATTGTCTTAGATGAGGATTTTGGTGAATGGAAGAGCCTTCCTATTTTACATGCCGATCCTATTGATGCTAACTTTGGTTTGGAATTCACCAATATTAAAGTGAGCAATGATGAAGAGTTTATCTATTTCCTGTTATATGTTGGTTCAGAAATAAATTTACAAGACAACAACAATCTTGAAATCTACTTAGATACGGATGCTGATCCAAATACTGGTTTTCTAATTAATGGCATTGGGGCAGACCTGAGATATTTTCCTGGCCAGCGATTCGGTTTCTTGACTATCAATAATATTAATTACGAAGTTAGGCATGATCAATCTGGTTGGGTAAATTCGCCAACGGTCACGAGTAATATATTTGAGTTTTGCTTGAGCAGATCTATTTTTACAAAAGGAAGATTACTTGAAATGCAAGATCAGATTCAACTATTTCTTAGGAACGGACCGACGGGTGATATTTTACCAAATCAAGGTGTTTTAAGTTATCAATTTGACAATGAAATTGAGCAAGCTCAAAACCCTTTTTCTATCCGCAAATTAGATAATGAAGACCTTCGAATTTTGACTTACAATGCATTGAGAGATCGAATTTTTACCAGCACAAGCGCTCAAAATTCTTTTAGAAATATTCTTAGAGCTACGCAGCCAGACATTATTTGTTTCCAAGAGATTTATGATCATAGTGCTCAAGAGGTCGCTGATTTAATGGATGAATGGATTCCCTTAGACAATAGCAATACATGGTCATCCGCTCAGGAAGGTCCGGACATTATCACTTTAAGCAAATATCCTATAATTGGGTCTCAAAATATTGGTACTAATGGAGCATTTAAAATTCAATATGATGATCAAGCAATTTTGGTCGTCAATGCTCACCTCCCCTGCTGTGATAATGAAGATCGACGTCAATTTGAGGTAGATCAAATTCTTGAGTACATTAGAGAAAGTAAAAATGGCAATGCTATTTTAAACGTTACGGATAAAACTCCTATCATTATTTGTGGGGACATGAATTTTGTTGGTGAAGCTCAACAACCAACAAGTTTAAGAGATGGCAATATCATCAATGAGGATATATTTGGTGATGATTTACTACCTGATTGGGATGGATCCGAATTTAAAGATGCTAAACCCATTACCACAGGCAGGCCATTTACATTCAGTTGGAATAATCCATCTAGTTCTTTCAGCGCAGGAAGGTTGGATTACATAATTTACACTGGTTCTGTTTTAAAATTAAAAAATGCGTACAATTTATATACGCCATCATTGTCTTTTCAAGACTTAGACAATTTTCGTTTAAATGCTATAGACACTGATAATGCCTCTGATCATCTTCCTGGAGTTGCTGATTTCGAGATTGGAGAATTTACCTCAACAAATGACTTGTCTATCTCAAATCTCAAAGTTTGGCCAAATCCAGGAAGTGGAATTTTTAATTTTGATTTAAGTAATTCTGGTTTTCTCTCCTCCATTTTTGTATATGACATCTATGGTCGAGAAGTTTTGAGGCTCACCTCTTCTTCCAATGTGGTTGATTTATCTTCTCTAGATAATGGCATCTACAATTTAAAATTAATGAGGGATAATTTCTACTATAATGCTCGGATTTTAAAATTAAATGAATGATATATTCATTTAAACTAAATATTATTCGATAGATATACTAAAATGTAATGTGATTATGTTATAAGCACATCTTCTTTTATATACATTTCATAACCAAAGTACTTTATCATATAAGTGAATTCTACTTCACCAATGCATTTTAATTAATGACCAAATACTGCTTCATAGTTGCATCATTTTTATTCATATTTAGCAACCTCCAAAGTCAAGATCAAATCGGGCTTAGAACTGGTATAAACGCTGGAATTTTAGGCGGCCAACTTAATCCTGCAAGTATCGCTTCTAGTAAGTTGACTTGGGATTTAAACATCATTTCTGGAGGAGCACATTTACGAAATAATTATGCTTTTCTTGAGAATATCTCTTTAATGAAATTGGGATTTAAAAGGCCCGAATTTGTGCTAAAAGAAGATGTGACAGATGAACCTGCTACTAACAGACAAGTGGTTGACTTTTATGATGATGGCAAAATTTACAATGCCAAAACAAACGGTTTTATTCAAGCCCTTTCTGGTTTTATAAAGCTTAAAAAAGTGACGCTTGGCTTTTCATTAAGGGATCGATTCTATTTTAATGGAAGCGATGTTAGCTCAAATCTTGGTTACTATGCTTACCAACGCCTTCCATTAGATTCAATTATTAATTTAACTCCAGCCAATATAGCAGGAATGCAATGGACTGATATTAATATCCATTTAGCGATGTTACTGAATAGCAATCGTTCGACCAATACTTTCATTGGTATTACACCCAAACTTCTAACAAGTAGATTTGGAGGATATGCGAAAATTGACAACGGACCTCAAATTAGCAAGCAAGAAAACAATGGCATCCAAGTTGAAAATGGCAGATTAGAAATGGGAATAAATTCTGGTGAAAACAGATCTGGTTTTGGCTTTGGTTTAGATATTGGAATCGTCATACAAAGTAAAAATGAGGGCACACAAAATTATACATTTGGCGCTTCAATTTTAGATTTGGGTGGTATAAATTTTAATAAGGAAGCAAGGAGGGTGAATATAGATTACCAGCAAGTAGCTTTGATCCTTCAGGATACCAGCATTAGCTTTTATGATTATGATGCGCAATTTAATGCAATAGAAGATGCCGCTGATTCCAATCATACTGAATCACAAGAACGATTCTTTTTAAAAACCCCCACTGCGTTAAGTTTACAATTTGATTTACAAATATCTGAGAAATGGTTTATAAATGCATTGTTGATACAGGGTATATCCTTAGGTCCCAATCAAGTAAAACGGAGCAATATTTTTGCAATTAGCCCAAGGTTTGAATCTGGCTTAATTACTTTTCAAATGCCTATCAGTGTAGCAGATTACAAAAACCTCCAAGTTGGACTAGCTGGAAGAATTGGACCTTTAAGTTTTGGGACAGAACAAATCAATTCAACTTTATTTAAACAGAAAAGATTGGATAGTGCTGACTTCTACGTCTCATTAAGCTTAAACAGTTTATTATTTTCAAAGAAGAATAAAGATGTTCAATGTTGGAATTAAAAGAATAATTATACGTAAGGAAATCTTAAAATTTCTTATAATAAGATATTTTTAATTTCAACACTATGCGTCAAGGTTCTATTAATTGGACAATCTTCCGCGATTTTCAAGAGCTTTAATTTTTGTTCTTCTGACAAATCACCTTTAAACATCATCGTTCGTTCCATATAATTAAGCCGACTATCTTCTAATTTACAAGCATTGCAATCGTCAAAATAATCTTTAGAAAATGAGATGTGCACTTCTACTTCTTCCAGCGGCCATTGATTGTTCAAGGCATAATTTTTCATGGTCATTGAGGAGCACGCTGCTAAGCTAGCTGCAAGTAATTCATAAGGAGAAGGACCGAAATCATTCCCCCCTATCTCTTCTGATGCATCTAAAACCAAACCGTGTTTCCCAGCCATCACATCTGTAGTAAAATGCTCCATCTCTGATCGAGCAACTACTTGTTTGTTGGTTTTCAAAACTTCCTCTTTTTGAACATCTATATAACGCATCATCCAGCTCGCGATGACATTACCCGCATAATAAGCATCGTCTTTGTTGGTTAGCATATGATTGGCACCATTCAGGGTTACAAAACTTTTGGGATGCATGGCTGCCATATAAATTTGAGTAGCATTTTCAATCTCCACAATCCCATCCTGAGGGGAATGCATAACTAAAATTGCTTTGTTTAGATTCTTAACAATACGATTCATATCTTTTGATCGAATATCTTCAATAAATTGTTTTTTAATTATAAAAGATCTTTGATCAATATTGACTTCAGCAAAGCCTTGTTCTTCTATTTCCTTAATGTGATGTTGCAATAAATGGGTAACATGTTCTGGTTCAGATGGCGTACCAATAGTCGCTACCGCTTTTACACTTTCTAATTGATAAGCAGCGAATATAGAGGCCGCGCCACCTAAAGAATGTCCAATTATAATTTCAGGAGCTTCGTAGTGCGTGTTTAAATATTCAGCAGCAGATAAAATATCATCTACGTTAGAAGAAAAGTTGGTATCTGCAAAGTCCCCTTCACTTTGACCTAAACCAGTGAAATCAAACCTTAAAACAGCCACACCATTTAGAGTTAGTCCCCTGCTAATATGTCGGGCAGCTATTAAGTTTTTATTACCAGTAAAAACATGGGCAAAAATAGCATACGCTTTAGGTTCTTCTAGTAAAGGCATTTCAAGTCTTGCAGACAACTCTTGACCTTGGTTATTATTAAATTTAAATCTTAAGGTTGGCATATCTTTCTATTATAAATTAAAAGTAAGCAATGTTAAGAAAAGCATTTGTCTTATAGATTATTAAATAGATAAAGAAATTGGTTAAAAATCATAAATTAATAGGCTCAACATTTTTATATCTTTAACTTTCAAGCCAATTATAAAATAATAATTTTCAAGTGAAAAAAAATATACGACCTCTTCAGCTTTTTATAGTCTTGGTTTTATTTTCTTGCGGATCTTCTGTAGATAGTACAGACTTCACAGCTGAATGGGCATTTACGGAAGGTGTTGAAGGACCTGCAACTGATCAGCAAGGGAATATCTATGCAGTAAATTTTAAAGAACAAGGCACCGTAGGTCGCATCACACCAAATGGTGAGGCCTCTTTGTTTGTTAGGCTACCAGATAGCAGTATTGGCAATGGAATAAGACTTGGTAATGAAAATCAAATGTATATTGCGGATTACGTCAATCACAATGTATTGGAGGTAAATATGAAGACCAAAGAAATATCTGTTTTTGCATATAGCGCAGATGCAAACCAACCAAATGATTTAGCCATCTCATCAAGTCAAACGATTTATGCAAGTGATCCAAATTGGGGAGACAATACAGGGAAGCTATGGAAAGTGAGTAAATCACGAGGTTTTGAATTGTTGGAAGAAAATATGGGTACAACCAATGGGATTGAGGTAAGCCCAAATGGGAAAACACTTTATGTCAATGAATCTGTACAACGCAATATTTGGAAGTATGATATTGAAGCGGATGGAAATATCAAAAATAAAACCCTTTTCTATGCTTTCAATGATTTTGGTTTAGATGGCATGCGATGTACACCTAACGGGAATTTATTCGTAACCAGATATGATAAAGGGACTTTAGTAATTTTTTCACCAGATGGTAAATTGCTCAGAGAATTTAAATTGAAAGGCAAAAAACCGAGTAATATAACCTTCAGTAATGATTATAAAATGTGCTACATGACAATGGCAGATAGAGGTTGTTTGGAAACAATAGATTTAAGTCAGGTAAAATTTTAATAAAATCTTTAAATAAAATTATTCAATGGATAAACATGTGATTGTACATGTATAACGAGGCAAAATCAAAACAGCACATCTAATTCTCCTTTTGTTGCTTTCTGTCCCAATTTGGAATGCTTGCAAGCATAAAACGAATGATTTAACCATGGGTAAAAGTAGAAGGCAAAAACTTTGTTACTGCTGATGCCAAAACCATTACTTTTCGAGGCTTAGACACTAGTGATCCAGATAAATTAGCCAAGGATGGACATTGGAATCAAGCCTATCTTGATCAGATTAAAACTTGGAATACAAATCTGTTTAGATTTCCCATTTACCCAAAAGCTTGGCGAGAAAGAGGCAAAAATGAATATTTCAAACTGCTAGACCAAGGCATTGAGATGGCTAAAAACGCAGGTTTGTATGTCATTTTAGACTGGCATTGTATGGGAATTTAAATTCGGAGCTCTTTCAGCATAAAATGTATAAAACTACTAGGAAAGGAACCTTCGACTTTTGGGAAGAAGTTGCAATACGATATGGCAATAACTCTACAGTTGCCATGTTTGAATTATACAACGAGCCTACTTGAAAAAAGGAAAGTATGGCACTTGTACATGGGCTCAATGGAAAACCATTATGCAAGACTTAATCACATTAGTACGAAAAAGCGGAGCTAAGAATATTTTTATTGCCGCTGGATTTAATCGGGCTTATGATTTGACACCGGTTATAAATAATCCTATAAATGCAGATAAAATTGCTTACGTCAGACACCCATATCCGCAGAAAGAGAAAAGCCTTGGGAACCGAAATGGGAAGCAGACTTCGGTCATGTCTCAGCTAAATACCCAGTAATATTGACGGAGATAGGATATTGTGGCAAGAATGACAAAGGTGCTCACGTTCCAGTGATAAGTGATTCATCTTATGTACCAACAATATTAGCCTATACAGAGAAGAAAGGTATATCTTTTTGTGTTTGGGTTTTAGACCCACTTTGGTCTCCAATGCTGATCAAAAATTGGGTATACGATCTCACTGTACCTGGAAAAGTATGGAAAGAGGCAATGTTAAAATTATAAAAAAGATTTTAATTAAAATCAATGATTTCCCAAGTGGAGATGAAACCTTTTTCAGCTCTGTCTTCCCAAGGTAAACTTCCATTTGGATTTTCGGCATCATCCATTATTTCAATCCGCTTGTAGGCTAAACCAATACCTTTTACATATTTTTCTTGGTAAAGCCTTTTTTCGATCAAATTTTCGTCATCAGCATAGGTAACAGACAGCACTTCTGGAAAATTTAAATTACCAATTGATTCTGGAATATTGATAGTTTCAATTTCAGAATTCCAATTTTTGTACATTTCAATAAATTCAGATCCAATCTTTACCTCAATTAATTCATCAATAAATTTAGTGGATTCAAAAGTTGTATTTTCTCGAGGAGGAAAAATCATTTTCAAAAATTTAAGGTTTCCTTCTGTCTTTATGGCTTGATTATCTTGGATAGATAGAGATAGAACGGAAGAAATACTCCAATTGCCATTTAGGCTATCCTTAACAAATTGTTCAATTCTGTATATCGTGTCTTCCTGTTCATTAATGAAAAAATCGCGTACTTCTTCTCTTACAAATTTTGAAACTGTAAAATTTCCAGAATCGTCAAAGTATAGAGTATCTACTTTGTATTCCACATATTTACCAATTTCGGGATTTAAAAAATAGTCATACCCAAATTCGAAATCCAATTCTTCAGTGGTCGTTTCCTTACATTGAGAAATAATACCGACGATTAATACAAGATAAATAAGTTTAGTCTTCATTTGTATTGTTATAAACTAGAATGAATAATACCACCTCCAATAACATCATTTCCTTCATAAAATACGGCAGATTGTCCTGGAGCAACCCCTCTTACATTAGCATTAAATTCCACTTTTATTTGATCATTAGGACCATTAGCCAATCGCGATAAAGCTCCTTGACTATTATAACGTACTCTTGTAACAATATTGTCTGATTCTGGTATTTTATCATATTTCATAGAATTAACTTTATACACATGCATACCATTACGTAATAGATCATCGGCAGTACCCAATACTACCGTATTTGTGTTAGCCTGAATATCAGTTACATACATTGGTTCACCAAAAGCTATACCTAATCCTCGCCTTTGCCCAATTGTAAAAAACGGATAACCAATATGCTCTCCAAGTTTTTTGCCTTTAACATCTACAAAAGTGCCACCCCTTACTCTTTCTTCCAATCCTTTCACTCTTCTTTTTAAAAAGCCTCTGTAGTCATTGTCAGGCACAAAGCAAATTTCATAGCTTTCAGGTTTATTCGATAACTCCTCATAACCCCAATCAAAAGCCATTTTTCGAACTTCTTCTTTAACATAGGGGCCTAAAGGAAAAACTGTTCTATCTAAACAGGTTTGACTTAAGCCCCATAACACATAAGATTGATCTTTGCGTGGATCTCTGGCGACCTGAATATATTTTCTATTGTTTTTCTCTCCAATTAACGCGTAATGACCTGTGGCAATAAATTCACAATCCAAGGCATCTGCTCGTTTCAAAAGAGATTCCCATTTTATATGAGTATTGCATAATACACAAGGATTTGGAGTTCTTCCTGCAACATATTCATCCACAAAGTTATCAATCACATAGTCACCAAATTCTTCCCTAATATCCACTATAAAATGATGAAAACCCATATCAACCGAAACTTTACGTGCATCATTGATAGAATCGAGACTGCAGCAACCTGTTTCTTTTTTAGATCCACCAGTATTGGCATAATCCCAAGTTTTCATGGTCACTCCTACTACCTCATAACCTTCTTCATGAAGCATCATGGCTGTCACTGTGCTATCGATTCCGCCACTCATGGCTACTAATATTCTTCCGTGTTTACTCATTTCTTTGCTTTTCGAAACACAAATTTACAAAAGCCTGTTCATGAAATCTCGATTTTAATTAATATACTTGCAAAACAATGCACAATTGCATGAAAATTAAGCTAATTAACAACATGAAATTAATAGTTGCTCCGATAGATTTCTCACAAAACTCTCTTAATTCATTAAATTACGCTGCTGCTTTGGCAAATGACAGCAAAGCTGAGCTAAAAATAGTACATGCCTACAATGTTGCTAAAAGAGCAGGTAGATTAAAATCAATAGAGCCAAGAATTATTGAGGAAGCAAATCGAGATCTTGCAATTTTCCAAAATATAATTGAGGAAAATTTTCCAGATTTGACAATCAGTAGTCACATTAATAAAGGAGAAACCATTTCTGTGATTACGAAAGTTTTTGAGCAATATAATGCAGATCTAGTTGTCGTTTCATCAGTTGGAGAACATGAGGACAAAAATTTATTCATGGCCAGTACCACTGGTAGTTTAATTAAATCAACCAATGTTCCCGTATTAGTTATACCAATCACTGCTACCTATACACCGATAAAAGAAATCCTATTTGCTGTAAAAAACACTACGGTTTACGATGAATCCATTGTGAATTCTCTAGTAAAGATAAAAGATGACTTCAATGCAAATACCAATTTAGTTAAGGTTATTCTACCCGAATCACCAGCTTACACCGCGAAAGAGTGTGATCTTAAGGAAATTGCAGATAGTTATGGTGAAGTGAGCGGTGAAACCGTATTTGAAAGTGTAAAATCCTATATGGATAATAATGAAACGAATCTTTTAACCGTAATAAGAAGAAAACGTGGATTTTTTGAAAGAATTTTCTCGAGTTCTTCTACCCCACAATATATTTTTGATTCCAAAATCCCAATGTTGGTTTTGCATGGTGAATTAGACGCATAAATTGTTGAGTTTACATTAAAAACCTATAGGTGAAAGAATCGTAGAACTATATTCTGTTAGATTGGTCATTCTTTCGCCCAAGGTAACGGATTTACGGGCTACACCCAGAAAATAAAAAACTTGGCTCAGGATGACAATTTCCGAGTAAACATTTATGCAATCAATCTATCATTCAAGCACTTACTAATATTATCTTCTTCTTTTAAATTTTGAAATTTTAGTTTCTCGATCTAATATCCGCATAAACTTTCTAGGCATTTTTATCTTAATATCCATATCCTTATTGTTCAGCGGGTGTTTAAATTTAAGTCTTGTTGAACACAACATTAATCCTTTGCCAAGAATCGTTTTCTGAGCGGCTGCATATTGTTTATCACCAACGATTAAATGCCCTTCGGATTGAAGATGAATTCTTAATTGATGTGTTCTACCTGTGATTGGTATTAATCTCAAGAGAGAAAGATGTTGATAGAATTTGGAATTGACGGTTTGTAGTTTCTCATACTTAGTTATCGCCATTTTTGATTGAATGTCCTTGTCAATCTTTCCTTTCTCAGATGGATTTCCATGTACAATAGCGTGATATTCTTTCTGAACTTTTTTCTCCTGAAATGCTTTACCTAAAATTATCAAGGCACTTTTGGTCTTTGCGAATAATACCAAGCCTGTTGTAGGTACATCTATTCTATGCACAGCAATGGGCCTTGGTAAGCTATCTTTTAAATTAGAGTGATGACCGACTAGTGCATTTTCTAATGTTTTAAATCTATTACCATTGACCGCAATTCCTCCGGGCTTATTTACCACGACTATATGATCATCTTCGAAAACCATTTCCAATTCCATATCTAGTTTCTTCGCTTGATGAATCTTACTTCCTATCAATGTCAACACATCTCCTACTTTGATTTTATCGTAAGATTTTGCAAGAGCCCCATTTAATAAAAGTCTATCTGACTTAATAGCTTTTTTACAAGCGCTTTTACTGCCTAGAATTGGAAAGGCATGAATACAATAAGTAATCAGATCATTGCTTTTTCCGAGCTTTTCTACTTTATGCTTTTGTTTTACTTTCTTTTTTGACACATCGCAAAGATAATTTAAATCCCTTTTTGGGGGAGGAATAATTAAAAAAGTGATCAAAACTAATTCTTTGAGCGCATTGATGGCTTTATAAGTATAAAATTACCCTTTGTCCACTTGCTGCTATCAATTAAGAGGCTAATAAGGGTTGCATAAGCTACTGAAAATGTAATTGATTAGAATGATGTTATATGCTAAACTCATATCATTCAATCAATTTATTGATTAACAATTTAAAATTATGAAAAATAAAATAAGCTTATTAAATCTGGGTTTATTTGCCATGCTTTTATGCTTGAGCTTTGTAGTCTATTAAATCCAAAACCAAGCATCTTCGAATGAAGAAGTCATTGCTGAAGTTGGTCCTTACTTCGCAGGTTTAGATCCAGCTGTAATTGCAGAAATAGAAGCATTGAAAAAGTAATTGAAATTTCAAACTTAGAACTCATTAATCAGACTGATGCTAGCCAGGCATTTAGAGCTTGCGTCTACACATCAGGAGTTACTTAAATAGGAGCTCAGCCATATCCATCTTGGTTTAGGTAACGGTGGACAAATATGATGTGCTCCTGCGGCTTCAGGTTCGCTTTGCCAAAGTCCTGTTCCTGGCCAAGGTCCTTACCGTATTGTTTGGAATTATAAAGCTGTAGGAGCTGCTCAAGATGTCTTTGCAACTTCAAACAACATTCGATTGTGCCCGAATACAGCAGGCAGAAGAGTTATTCTTAGCAACTGTATTTTAGAAAAGTTCAAAGGCTAAAATATTTATTCTGAAGAATTGACAACCGAACTTAGTTTTCGTCTCCTCATCATTTAATTAAATTATCCACAAAAATTTGAAAATATGAATGTCAAAAAAGGTATTTTAAATGTTGGTTTATTCGCATTGCTTGTAAGTATGAGCTTTGCAAATTATTCAATCCAAAAAACTGACTCTTCCAATGAGGAAGCTATAGTAGTAATCGGACCTTACTTGGAGGGCTTAAATTCAGCGTTCATTTCCGAGGTAGAAGCACTTGAATATATTATCGACATTTCAGACATGGAAGTGGTTGATCGTGGTAAAACAAATCAACAAATTACTGCTTGTGTTTATACTTTATCTGGAGCTACCCGTTTGATACCGCCACCTTTTCCTTTTTGTTAGACAAGTGGAGGACAAAAATGTTATAGTCCTACTTCAGCAGGTACACCTTGCCTTGCTCCTGTGCCAGGACAAAGTTCATACCGGATAGTTTAGAATAATACTACGGTAGGAATGGCTCAAGATATTTTTTAAATTCAAGGCTCTAATCAAATATGCCCTAACACAGCTGTTAGAGGAGTAACTGTATTCTAATATGTATTATTAATATAGAATGCACTTAACTATTAGAGCGTCATCCTCAGGGATTATTCTCTAAAAGTTTATTGTACATTAATATTAATTTTTCTTCTTCTTTCGCCCAGTTGAAATTGTCTCTTGCAAGAATGCAATTTGACTTCAGTTGTTGATAGTAATTCTTATCTGAGGTCAATTGAAGAATAGCTTCTTTTATTTTTTGAACTGATAATTCCTCAATTAAAATAGCTACTTCAATTTCATCATTTATCCTTTTATATTCGGGAAAATTCATAGAGATGTGGGGAATCCCAGCATGCATATAATCAAAAAATTTATTTGCTAAAGAGTAATAATAATTGAGGCTATTGGCTTCTAAAACATTAATTCCAATAAGCGCATTCCTTGTCATTATTTTTAACTCTTCTGGCCGTATAAACCCAAGAAATTTTACCTGCTTCTGCAAATTTAAGTTAGCTACTAAAGCTCTTAAGTCTTGCGACAAATCTCCTTCGCCCGCAATATGAAATTCATGGTTTGGAAAATACTTTATCGCATGAATACATTCTTCTAAACCCCTTCCTTCATTTAGTGCACCTTGATATAAGATAATATTCGAGGGTTTACTACTTACTCCTTCAAATACTTTTATAATTGGTAAATTTCGAATCACTTCAAATGATATATTATACTTTCCTTGATAAATATCTGCAATGCTTTTATTTACCGTATAAGCCATATCCAATCTTGGAATAAATTGCTTTCCAATACCCTCCCAAATAGATTTTATCTTTGGTCTAGCTATTAACTCAGGAACTTCTTCAAAATATTCATGTGCATCTAATACAATCAAACTTCCACCGCTTTTAGCTCCTCTAAAAGCGCCTGGCAAGGTATCAAAATCTACCGCGCAAACTATGTCAGCTTTTTGCTTTTTTAAGAAAAAGAATAATCGGATGTTGAGTTCCATGTAAAAAAACTTCCCTTTATTAAAAAAACATTTAAACCTGTGTTGATGAAATGGTTGATCCTTTAATGGCAATGATGTTTTCAAAGTCCTACCGGTTAATAAACATTGAAAACCTGCGCTTTGTAATGAGCTGCAAATGCGTTGCATTCTTTGATCAAAATTTAGATCATTGGATGTTGTAAAAATTAAAGTTTTCATGAATTATTTTCCTTACTCAAAAGTAATCTTCCCTTTTCAATTTTTATGATAGATTCATTGGCCAAAAAATCAAGTAATTTTAACAATCTTGTTTTCTTATTGAAAGGGAAGTAATAGCTAATATCGGCATACTTAATTTGTTTACTAGAAATAATTTCGAGTACTTGGTTTTTCATCTTATCAAATTCAGCATTATTCATCTCCTCGATATTACTTCCTAAGCAGATATCACACTTCCCACAAACCCCATCAATTTCTTCATCGAAATACTTGAGCAAATAATTAGCTCTACAGGTATCACTAGATAAAAAGTCCAACATATTTTGCAAACGATGTTGCGCCTGTTCCTTCCTAAAAGACAACATAGATTTATCAAAAGATAAATTGTTGCTTGGTAAGCGTTCAGTGAGAAAGGTCAATTGCGGCAACTGATTGGATGCTTTATAAATTATTAAATTATCTTCTTGCATTTTATTCAAACTAGCGACTACTTTAGCTGTACTTATTTTTAATACTTTTGCAATTTTTGATTCTGAAATTTTCACATCACTAGAAAAAAGACCTTCGTATATACGTAAAATTGATTTCAATAGACGATCCTCGAAAGGATGATTTAATTGATAATTATAAAGCGTCGTCTTGTCTGTTCTGATGTTTAACTGACTAGAAGTGTATGCACCATCACTTAATAATATGTACCCTTCCTTTTCCAAGTTTTTAAGTGCATAGAAAACTTCTGTGGCATGATATCTATAATTTTCAGCGAACTTTATAATATCGAAAACAAAACTTTCTTCTTTACCACTCCCTAATGCTAAATTTAAATACACTCCAATACTTCGATACACTTGTCCAATAAAAGAAAGTGGTGGAAAACTTCGTTTGAAAAATTCATTTGCCTTTTCTTTATCTTTTTCATTATAAAGTAAAATACAATAGGCTTCTTCTCCATCTCTACCTGCCCTCCCAGCTTCTTGAAAATACTCCTCTGGTGAAGGAGGCAAATCATAGTGAATTACCGTTCTTACATCAGGTTTATCAATCCCCATTCCAAAAGCATTCGTTCCAACTATAACTCTAATTTCATCACTTATCCAGGCATCTTGCGCTTTTGATCTTACTGAAGCGCTTAAGCCTGCATGATAATGAGTGGCCTTTATTCCTCTTTTATTTAAATAGTAGCTTATTTCTTGTGTTTTAGCTCTGCTTCTTGCATAAATTAATCCACAACCTTTCATTTTAGATAGCAGATGCAGTATAAATTTTTCTTTATCATCCTCTTCCATTAATACAAAGCTCAAATTTTCTCTGTAAAAGCTTTTTTGAATCAAATTTTCACTTTTGAAATTTAATTTTTTTTGTATATCAAGAGCAACCTTTTTTGTTGCAGTTGCGGTTAAAGCTAAAATAGGAACATTGGGTTTTAATTGGCGTACGTCAGCTATTTTCAGGTAGGAAGGCCTGAAATCATAGCCCCATTGAGAAATACAATGCGCCTCATCTACCGCAATCAAGGAAACATTCATTTTTTCAAATCTCGCCAAGAATAGGGTGGATTTTAATCTCTCCGGAGAAACATACAGTAATTTAATGTCACCATAAATGCAATTATCTAATATTCGATCAATATCTTTTGAATGTAATCCTGAATATATAGCCTCCGCCTTAATTTGCCTTGATTTCAGCTGAGCTACTTGATCTTTCATTAAAGCAATTAGCGGAGAAACGACAATTGCTATACCATCCTTTACAAGAGCTGGAACTTGGTAACAGACTGATTTACCGCCTCCTGTAGGCAACAAAGCTAAACAATCTCTTCCTTCTAAAACTTCATCAATAATCTTATCTTGAGGATTTCTAAATTGGTTATATAACCAATATTTTTGTAAAATCTCAAGTGCTTTTGACGACATAAATTTTGTTAGAAGTAATCTTGTGAAAAAATTGACAATTTAAATAACAATATTGCAATTTTTCTGCTTATGAATTTGTTATTTTTGATGATCAAACATGTTAACAAATTTAAAACATATTAAATGACAAAGAAAATTATAGGATTTTTTGCTTTTTTGCTCCCATTCCTTTTATCCGCACAACCACCTGAAAACTGGTTCAATTTAGATCCTAATTCAGATAAAGTTTCTGGAGTAAGCTCTGAAAAGACTTACAAAGAACTTCTAAAAGGAAGGACTAGCAATACGGTAATAGTGGCTGTGATCGATTCTGGTGTAGAAGCTGATCATGAGGACCTCAAAGATGTAATGTGGATAAATGAGGATGAAATCCCCGGTAATGGAATTGATGATGATAAGAACGGATATATTGATGATATCCATGGTTGGAATTTTATTGGAAATCCCAATGGAGAAAATGTCCATCATGATTCTTATGAAATAACGAGACTTTACGGAAAATTAAAATCTAAATACGATAAAGTTGACCCTTCTACTCTAAACAAGAAGGAAAAGAAAATGTATGAAACCTACTTAAAGTATAAAAAGACCGTAGAAGAAAAGAGAGCTAGTGCTGAAAAAGGAATTGCACAAATGAAGGAGACTAAAACTATGGTGATGGGTGCAATGGCTGCAGCAGAAAATGCTTTAGGAGATCAATCATTAACAATAGAAAACGTAAAAACTATTGAAGCTGGCACTGACCAACCTACTAATGTTGGAAAGAATATTCTTGTGCAAATTTTAACAAATTTCCCTGATGTTAAAGATTTTGATGAAGTCAATGAAATAATCGCTGATGAATTATCAGGAGGTGCTGATCATTACTTCAATCAACTTGAATATGCCTATAATCCGGATTTTGATTCAAGAAAAATTGTAGGTGATAATTACAGTGATTCTTATGAGAAATATTATGGCAATAATGATGTTACTGGACCAGATGCTTTTCATGGTACGCACGTAGCAGGAATTATAGCAGCAAATAGAGCTAATGATTTAGGGATAAAAGGAGTTGCAGATAATGTAAAGATCATGTCGATAAGAGCCGTTCCAGATGGTGATGAAAGAGATAAGGATGTTGCAAACGCTATTATTTATGCAGTTGATAATGGTGCAACCGTAATTAACATGAGTTTCGGAAAAGGCCAAAGCTGGGATAAAGATGTTGTAGATAAAGCAGTTAAATACGCGGCTAAGAAAGACGTGTTAATTATACATGCCGCTGGAAACTCAGCTGAAAATATTGACGAGGAAAGTAATTTTCCAACTGACAATTTTCAAAGAAGAGGATTGTTTTGTCCTAAGAAAGCAAAAAACTGGCTAGAAATTGGTGCTTTATCTTGGAACATGGACGAGAATTTAGTTGCAACTTTCTCAAACTATGGGAAAGAAAATGTAGATATATTTGCTCCAGGTGTTCAAATTACCTCAACCGTTTTAGAAGGTGGATATGGACCAGCTAGCGGTACAAGTATGGCTTCCCCAGTCACCGCTGGAGTAGCTGCAATGCTTCGTTCTTATTTCCCTTCTCTAACTGCTGTGCAAGTGAAAGAAATCTTGATGCAATCGGGAAGAACGCAAACTTATAAGGTTAAAATTCCAGGAAAGGATGACATTGTGCCTTTGGCTGATATAAGTGTTACTGGTAAAATTATAAATGCCTTTGATGCAGTTAAATTAGCAAATAAAACATCCGGTAAAAAGAAAATTAAAAAAGGAAAAGTTTAACACTTTATACTTTTTAAGTAAAAATCTCTCTTGTTGTATTTCAAGAGAGATTTTTTGTCATTCATCTAACCTTGTCGTGCTTATTACATAGATTTCACTGGTAAATTAGATAAAAGCTAATTAAATTTGATTAGTTTAGATTTCCCTAAATTAAGCCTTACATCTCCATGCAGGGATGATAATCATTACCATAGAAATAAATTAAAGTTGAATCTTTCCCAACTATAAATGCAATCAGTATCTGAAAACAATTATTAAACAAATCTCCAAAAAAAATGCAATTACCTTCAACATTTAAAAAGTGTCTAACTATTCTGGTTTGCAGCTTTTGTTATTTAGCATCTAGTATTAGTCAAACCCAAGCTCCTATCCTATTTAAACCTGAGGTTAAAGTTTTTGAAAAGAATATTTCTCAATTTATTCAAATTCCAATTTCTGAGGAAAAAATTGTAGATGGCCACTTTTATAAACTCATCCAATTTGAATCGATTCCTAAAGCTAGTAAACAGGAATTGCTAGCCTCAAATGGAATTATATTGGAAGAATATATACCTAGCTACGCTTACTTAGCAAAGTTTCCAATTACATTAAATAAGCAAATTTTAGAAGAAGCAGAAATTGTTGTTGTAAAAGATTTTGCTTCTCAGTACAAAATTGATCATCGAATATTAAATGGGCAAGTTCCTGAATATGCTTTTAATAATAATAAGATTTCGATTAGTATAATTAGTATGAAGGATTTAAAAATTAGATCGTACATCTCTGAGATGGATGGATTAGGCATCAATGCTTTCAAATTTGGTGCAGATGAGCGATTTGCTTATGCTAATGTAAGCGCATTGCAAATTCAAGAATTAGCAAAAGAACCATGGTTGAGATTTATTGAAATAATTGATCCTGTAGGAGAGCCAGAATCTACCGAAGGTCGAACTGTTCAAAAAGCTAATACCATAAATAATCAATTATCTGGACCAGGTGCATTGTCATATAATGCAACAGGAGTTGGTGTCTTAGTACGAGATGATGGTATTGTGGGACCTCATATAGACTATCATGGAAGATTGAATAACTTAACCTCCGATGCCACTGGAACTCATGGAGATGGAGTTGGCGGAGTAATGGCTGGTGGAGGAATCCTTGATCCAACTGCAGAAGCTGGAGGATCAGGAGCGGATGTATGGGTAATTGATTACCAAGCTTCATTTCAAGATAATACCTTAGCCCTTCATTTAAATAATGGAGTTATGATTACCAATAGCTCTTATTCTAATGGATGTAATGCAGGATACACCAGTACCACTAGTTTTGTAGACAATATGGTTTTCACTAACCAAAATTTAATGCATACTTTTTCTGGAGGGAATTCCAATAATAATAATTGCGGATATGGAGCAGGTAATCAATGGGGAAACATTACAGGTGGTCACAAAGTGGGAAAAAATGTAATGGCCGTTGCTAATTTATTTAATGATGCTGATCTTGTAAATTCAAGTTCCAGAGGACCAGCTCATGATGGTCGTATTAAACCAGATATTGCAGCTCATGGTCAAGGACAGATTTCGACAAGTCCTGATAACCAATACCAATCTTTTGGTGGTACCTCTGCTGCTGCTCCAAGTATGGCTGGGAATATGGCGCAATTATATGAAGCTTATAAAGATTTAAACGGAGGGAACAACGCACCGTCAGCATTGCTAAAAGCAGCCATTTTAAATTCGGCGACAGATCTTGGAAATGTTGGACCAGATTTTAAATTTGGTTGGGGTTTGATTAATACTGGGAGAGCTTATGAGATAATTGGTAATAACCAATATCTATCAGGTAATATAACACAAGGCAATTCGAATACGCATACAGTTAGTGTCCCGACGGGAGTTGGAGAATTAAGAGTTATGGTGTACTGGCATGATCGTCCGGGAACAGTAAATACATCGATGGCATTGGTCAATGATATTGATATGACCTTAACTGCGAGTGGTTTAACCTATCAACCATTAGTATTAGATCCTACTCCCAATCCTACTACTTTGAATTTACCTGCAGTGCCAGGCGTAGATCATTTAAACAATATGGAACAAGTTCGAATAAGTAATCCAAGTGCAGGTAATTACATTGTCAATCTTGATGGCTTTGCTATACCACAAGGACCTCAAGAATATTTCTTGGTATACACCTTTATCATGGACGAAATTAAGGTCACCTATCCAATGGGTGGTGAAGGATTAGTCCCTAATCGAAGTGAATTTATCCATTGGGATGCTTATGGTACTTCAGGGAATTTTAATGTTTCTTATTCAGTAAACAATGGCAGCTCTTGGCTTTTAATAGCCAGTAACTTGCCAGGAGATACCAGATTGGTTTCTTGGAATGTACCAAATAATATATCAGAAAATGCACTAGTAAGAGTCACTCGAGGAAATCAATCTGATCAAAGTGATGAAAATTTCACGATAATTAATAAACCAAATATATCGGTCGATGCCCTCAGTTTTAATTCTGCTTCGGTGAGTTTCAATGCAATACCAGGGGCAACAAATTATGACCTATACGTTTTGGGAGATACGGAAATGGAATTCAATCAAAACTCCACCTCAAATAGCTTTATACTTTCAGGTTTAAATGATGGAGATGACTTATGGCTCGCAGTTGCAGCGAATATTAACGATGGAAAAGGTGAAAGATCATTAGCCGTAAATTATGTGCATGCCCCTAGTTCAGGATGTGGAGGATGTATAGTACCAATTACTTCTTTTCCAGCGAGTGAAAGTTTTGAGGGTGATTTTGGTAATTTCTGTAATTATTTCGGAGATGATTTAAATTGGATTATTAATTCTGGAGGAACTGCATCTGATAATACTGGCCCGCCTTCTGCGGTTGATGGATCAAGTTATCTTTATATTGAAGCTTCGGGAGATAATTACCCTGATAAAACAGCAAGATTATTGAGTCCTTGCTTAGATTTATCACCATACAACTTTGCAGAGCTTGATTTCTATTATCATATGTTCGGTGGTGACATGGGCGAATTAGTGCTAGATATTTCAACCAATGGTGGGGTTAATTGGACTAATATTTGGTCTAAATCAGGTAACCAAGGAAATAGTTGGAAAAACGAATTAATTGATATCACTCCTTTTATAGAATCAAATACAATTTTTAGATTTGTAGGAACTACAGGTGATGGATTTACCAGTGATATTGCTTTAGATTTAATTAAAGTGAATGCAGATAATGACGGTGGATGCAGCACATTCGATATTTTATTTGAATCAAGATCTAATCATTGCTATGGCGAAAACTCAGGTTTAATAGCTGCAGCCCCAACTGGTGGTCAATCTCCATTCACCTACTTATGGAATACGGGCGCAACTACCGATTTAATTACAAATTTATTTGCTGGCACCTATACCCTAACTATTACAGATGCTAATGGTTGTCCAAGTGTCAATTCTCAAGTAATTCTAGAAGGACCTGAATTATTTGCTAATATTATCACCTCTGATGCCACTAATGGAAATAATGGTACAGCTAGCAGTATTCCTACAGGTGGTCATGCGTCGCCCTATACCTTCCAATGGAGCAACGGAGAAACTTCTGATATGATTAGTGATCTAGCCCCTGGGCTCTACGATGTCACTATTACAGATAGAAAAGAGTGTGATTATGTATTCGATTTTGAAATCTTTGAGGATGCAGTGACTTGTGATACGATAAATTTTGAAAGTTTCGAAACTGGTTTTGGAGATTGGATGAATGGTGGTGGTGATTGCTTTAGAAGAGAGTTTGCTGCCAATTCCGGAGCGTATAGTTTAGTAATTAGAGACAATAATCAAACATCTGTGCTTACCAGCATTGATTTTGATTTGAGTGCCTTAGATGATGATTTAAATTTAGAATTTTCATTTTTATCAAAAGGTATGGCAGTTGGCCATGGGTTCTTTTTTGAAATCTCGACCGACGGTGGTAACACTTTTACAGTTGTATCTGAATGGAATTATAGTACTGACTTTGTAAATAATCAGCGAAAAAACGAATCAGTCACTATACAAGGTCCATTTACTTCTACCACTAATTTTAGATTTAGATGTGACGGATTCAACAACACAGATAGAATTTTCATTGATGACATTAACATCTTTACTTGTCCGGCGGAATCTAATGAAGCCTCAAGAATAGTCGTAAAGGATATAATCACTGATAATTTGCAAGATGTGAATAGTGAAATAAATCTATCTATTTACCCTAATCCAAACAATGGTAGTTTCATTCTAACTTTTGAATCTTCAAAGCAGCAAAATGGTTTCATTGAAATTTATGATATCATGGGTAAAGAAATATTTCAAAAAGAAAATGAAGTTCAGATTGGAGAGAATGTAATACCCATTGATATCGCTGTTGTTCCTGGCTATTACATTGTTCAATTGAACCTAAAAGAAAAGATATTAAGTAAAAAAATTATAATAGAATAAAGCTTGTTTAAAAAATATAAGAAGAGGTCATTTTTTTAAAAAATGGTCTCTTTTTTTTCTCTTGTTAATTTTCAGACACGCTCTTTCCTTAAACTTTTATTCAAATTTTTGTATTTATTAGCTAAAAATTCAGAAAAATAGTAGTGTGCAATCGCTAAACTGACACCAAGAATGGATCCCAAATAGATATCCTCAAAGAAGTGTTGATTCAAATATACTCTGGATAAACCTACTCCCGTCGCGATGAAGAAACAAATAAAGCTAATCCATTTTTGTTTAACCACTATAGCAAAAAAGGAATATATAGCAAATGCAGATAAAGTATGCCCTGAAGGAAAACTAGAATAACCAGTTAAGGTTTTAAAATTTTCAATTACAAAAAGCCGACCTAATTGGTCTAAATCTTGATAATACTGCATTGGTCTCGGCTGATTAAAAATATCCTTTAAAATCCAACTAACTAAACCAACGCTGAGCCCTAAAAGTGGAACCATTATAGCATAAGCATATTTTCTAAAGATTAATACGACGAGAACAATGATATAAATAAACTCCTCCCCCAAACGAGTTACAAACATCCAGAAAGTGTTCCAAAATATTAAGTCTCTTTTCCCAAACCAGTGCACTAGGTCTCCCTTTTCTATTTGACTTAATACAATAGTTGCTATAAGTATAAAAACCAAGTAAGGAAGAAAAAATAATCTATTTTTCCGAAGTAGCTGAAGAAGTGATTTAGTCTGAATGATGATTTTTTAACTTTTGTTTTTTAAAGAATGCCACAAACTTAGACATTAGAACATCAACGTCCAATAATTTTCTATCTTTCATAGCTCTATCCGTGAGAAATAATCCTATGGGGAATAAAATAAGACCTGGCAACCAACCAGCTAATACCGCATTCATACTTAAGCCGTGGGCTAATTTTCTACAAGCAATTGACAACATTATAAATACCATGAAAAATACTATAGATACTAGTAAAGGATAGCCATAACCTCCCTTTCGGATGATTGCTCCCATTGGTGCACCTATAAATAAAAAAATAAAACACACTGCAGCCATACAATATTTCCAATGAAGTTCGTAGGTATATTTAGATTTTGATATTGAATAATTTTTTAAACGGAAATCTGAATTCTTACTTTTTTCTTTGGCACTTACTGCCTTAGATTTTGATCTTGTAACTAGTAAACGATGGTCTTTTTCTTCAAATCGATCAATAAAAGAACTTGCTTCACCAAAATCCTTTTTTTGATAGATAATGTTATTTTTCTTTTTTGATATTTTTTTACTGGGATTAAAATTAGATTTTGGCCGCTCCTTTAATCTGTCTTTTTCATATTCAGTAGTTTCAAGTTTTCCTAAACCAATATCTAATATATGACTAAAATTATATTCCCTAGACAAGGAGACATCGCCAATCTTTCTGTTAAGCCCTTTAATGGTGTCTCTTAATTGAGCGGCACTCATCATGTATTGGTGAGACTTAAAATCACCTTCGTCGGTTCGATTAATTTCAAACTCTCCCATATCAAAGACCTTAGTCCATGTTTTAAAATTGGTTCTAATAAATGGATCTTTTGATTTTTTTTTGGAATCCCCTGATGGAGTTACGTCTTGATATTGAGTACCATCATAGAGTTTCATCACAAAAAGATTTTCCTCTTCCACTGTAAACATCTCTCCTCGCTCTGCTAAAATTATGCTGGCTTCATCTCCCTTGGTAGTTACATGGTCATAAATTAAAACATCTTGTATATTTCTATTGTCCGCATCCTTATCTCCTATCCTAATTACATATCCTTGAAAGTCACGATTAAAGATTCCTTTTTCAATACTCAAAGCTGGCTTCTGTGTTCTAATATCATGTAATCTAGAATGAAATTTTAACTTGGCAACTGGTATTAAATAATTTGAGCAAATAAAAGAGAAGATAGATATTAATATAGTTAACCACATCAAAGAACGCATAATCCTCATCAAAGACACGCCCGCTGTTTTGAGACTTGACAACTCATACCTTTCCGATAAATTCCCGAAAAGCATTACCGAGGCTAATAAAACTCCAATTGGGAGCGCTAAAGGCACTAGAGATAATGATAAATAAAATACTAATTCTAAAATTAGGAAGAAACTTACGCCCTTACCGACAATATCATCAATATATAACCAGAGATACTGCATTATAAATACAAATAAGGCAATGCAAAAAGCTACCATAAACGGGGGTATGAAACTTTTTACTAATAATTTATCTATTGTTTTAAACATAAAATCTGACTATATCGATAATCATTCGCTAAAATAACGCCAAATTGGTTCAAAAAAGAGGCTTTTAGTCGATAAATAACAAAGGCTTAACTATATATATTTTAAAAAACGACAAATAAATCGAAATTGCTGTAACAAAACATTTTTCACACACGTCAAGTATATGAAATGAATTTGGAGACCTTTACAGAATTTATTAAAAACAATCAAGACAAGCTGTATCGTTTTGCACTAAGCATTACAAAAGATCCAGCTACAGCGCAAGATGTTGTGCAAGAAGTTTTTATCAAAATTTGGAATCAGGGACAAGAAGTAAAGATTGAAAATCTTGCTGCGTGGGCTATGCGACTGACCCGAAACTTATCAATAGATAAAACGAGATTGAAAAGTAAAAGTTTTGATTCTTTAGGAAAAGCAGCAGAAATGCAAAATAAATCTGCCGATCCCATGCGAAATACTATGGCGAAAGATGCTGCTGAAAAAATTCGACAATTCATTGAAGAATTACCAGTTAAACAAAGAAACATCATTCATTTAAGAGAAATTGAGGAAATGACCTATGAGGAAATAAGTGAAATATTAGAAGTGCCCATTGAACAAGTAAAAGTATACTTGTATAGAGCAAGAAAGGTAATTAGACAAAAATATTTAAAGATCAATGCATATGGAATTTAATCGATTCAATCATCTTTTAGAAAAGTACTTTAATGGGGAGACCAGTCTGGCAGAGGAATCTCAATTAGAGCGTGCCTTTTCAAAAGAGCAAATTCCACCTGAGTTAGAAATCTATCGACACTTATTTGATAATAAGTCAAGCTTAAAAAATGAAAAGCTTCCAATAGATTTTAGTGACCAGGTGATTCAAAAGATTCAACAAAAGAATGTAGCACTTAGTAAAACTTTCAAACTTCGTTCTTATCTTATTAGAATAGCCGCACTTTTCTTTTTAGCTGCTGCAGCCTTTATCCTGTATCAGCAAAATGAAAAACCGCCAGCATTAGCTTCGAATGCTATAGATACAGAAGCAAGCCCGGAAGAGGCTTATCAAGAAGCAAGGGACGCTTTACTCTTGGTCAGTAAAAAATTATTTAAAGGTCAGCAAATTGCACAAGAAAATGTAGCCAAATTGAAGCCCTTAGAAATGATTCTTCCAAATAATTAATTGCAAAAAAAATTAAAAATTAAAAACATGAAAAAATCATTATCATTATTCACACTCTTACTTACTTTCTGCGTTATGTCGTTTGGACAAAATGATGCAATATCAAAATACTTTGAAAAATATGTCGACAACGAAGATTTCACGGTGGTATTCATAAGTCCAAAAATGTTTGAAATGATTTCCAAGCTTGAGCTTGAAAACATGGTTGATGAAGATGATGCAGAGGACATTGACATGAAAGAGGTAAGAGAAATGATAGGTAATATCAAATCCGTGAGAGTATTAGAAACTCATAAAAATGCAGAAATGTATTATAAAGAAGCCGTTACAAAAATTAATACTAAAGATTATGAATTATTAGTTTCAGTGCGTGATGGCGGAGAAAATGTTAGGATCTGGACAAAAGCTTCCGGGGATATCATACATGAAGTTTTCCTTCTGGTAGGCGCTAAAGATGAATTCGTAATGGTAAGCTTAGTAGGTGATATAGATTTAAATCAAATTTCTAAATTGGCAAAAACGATGAACGTAAACGGTTTAGAACATTTAGAAAAAGTAAACTAATCCCCCTAACCTTCCGACAATGAAAAGATTCAGTTTATTATTGGTCTGTCTTGTGATCTGCCTTCAGTGCCTGAACAGTCAAACTAGAATAACCAATAGTTTTTACGATAAATACAAACGTTATGAAGGGGTAATGAACTTCTCTTTCCCCGGTTGGATTTTTGACTTAGGAGCGAGTATAGCTAAGCCATTTGCTGAAGATGATGAAGACAAGATTGCCTTGGATATGATTAAAAAAATTGATAAGGTAAACTTGTTAGTTATGGAAAACGCAAATGTTGTACCCAAATCTGATTATAATAAGTTTATAAGAGATTTGAAAAAATTTGATCGTTTTGAAAATCTAATTTCAGTAAAGGATAAAAACAACAATGTCAACATAATGATTCGAGAACAAAATGATCGAATTAAAAATGTGGTAATAGCGGTGAGTGAAAAAGATAACTTTATCCTGATTAGTTTAAAAACAGATCTGCGATTGGAACAATTAAATGAGATTCTAAAGGAAGCTACCCGCAAAATGGAAATCGAAGATAATCCAGCGAATATTTTGAGGGTATGATTGGGATTTTGTGGGTTTATAAGTTTAGGAGTTTATAATTTTATAAGTTTAGGAGTTTAGAATAAATTTTGCGTGCCGCAGGCACTTGCGTGGCGAAGCCGCATTGCGTGCAGAAGGCACTTGCGTGGCGAAGCCACTTGCCTACCCCCATCCCTCCCTGTACTTCCTGCTGACAAATTGATTGGCTGCTTCCAAATTTGTAATCCGCATATTCGCTCCGTCCCAAAGTAATTTTTTTCTACCATAGAAATCCATACCACCATCAGCTTTTTTATTAGCTAATGTGAAACTGCGTATAGCTAGGTTACCCATTAAAACGGTTTCGGTTAATGGCCCTGCATAATCGAATGAGGAGGTAAGTCGTTTATGTTTTTTACTTTTATAACCTGCTTTACACGCTTCTGTCCATGCTTTATGGTGGCCTAACTCAGGAAATTTACAATAAGGATTTCCTCCATCAAATTCCTTGGGCATCGTTAGTGTTTCTTGATCTTTTCTATATAACTTTGGTTCTTTCCCATAGACACCACAAGAAATAACGCCTTTATCACCAATCATTAAAACACCATTGTTGCTTCCTTTTTCTCCGATGTCATCAGAAGCAGGAATCAAATCTGGATGGAAGGGTCGAAGTCCACCATCTGTCCAATTTAGTTTAATGGCAGATTTGTTTTTCTTTTTATTCGGAAAGTTGATTTGAACGCGAGATGAAGGAGGACAACCTTCAGGCACATATTCTGGATTCCAATCTCTTTGATAGATGGCTCCTACACTTGCTTCAACCTCATTTGGATAGCCTAATTCTAAAACTCGAAATGGGCAATCAATCAAATGGCAGCCCATGTCTCCCAATGCTCCTGTTCCGAAATTCCACCAACCTCTCCATTTAAAATGATAAAATAAAGGATGATAATCTACGTATTCTGCAGGGCCAATATATAAATCCCAATCCGATTTTGATAAATGATTAGGCAATGGCGGTTTATCCATTGGAATTGGAATCCCTTGCGGCCATACTGGACGATTGGTCCAAACTTCTACGGTATGAACGTCCCCTATTAAACCTTTATCATACCAATTTTTCATTTGAACTTGACCTGGATGAGAAGCGCCTTGGTTTCCCATTTGGGTAACCACTTTATTTTTACGAGCAGTTTCGGTTAATCTCCTGGCTTCGGATATATTATGAGTCAACGGCTTTTGTACATACACATGTTTGCCCATTGAAATCGCTTTCATTGCAGCTACTCCATGCACGTGATCTGGAGTAGAAATCGTAACGCCATCGATATCTTTATCTAGTTGTTCCAACATCACTCTAAAATCCTTAAAATACTTAGCCTTAGGGAAAGCCTTCATTGCTTTACTTGCAGCCTTTTCATCTACATCACAAAGTCCCACCACATTATTAATTCCATTATCGGAAGCATTGGTGATATCCGAAAATCCTTTTCCACCAGCACCAATAGCCACTAAATTAAGCCTATCACTCGGAGCAACATAACCTCTGCCTAAAACATGCCTTGGGACAATAAAAAAAGTACTTGCAGCAACTGCACTTGTTTTAAGAAAGTTTCTTCTTGAATTGGAAAATTTTTCTTTTTTCATTTATGAAATTTATAATGTTAGGTTCTACTAATATAGATATATTTTCACATTTGTCACTTATTCACCGCCAGTATGCCGGTTTCTTCAATACAGCCCCAAGTTCTGCTAAACATCCACAACAAGGAGATGGCAATGGCATTGGCCGTTGACCAGAAATACCACATAATAGCTTTTGACGAGTGGGAAAATCAGAATTTCTTACAAATTTATTATTTCTATCTTTGGCAACTACACAAACTGACCTTGAACTTCGTACCCGTTTTCAGTTATTAATATTACCCTGTATTCTAGCCAGCCTTACATCCGTTACTGAACCGCATTGGTCAAATATTTGTTTTGATCTTCTCCCATATTCAAACTCTTCTTTATTGTAGGAATACAAACTCAAATCTAATGCAAATATTTCTCCAAACACATAGTCAATCCTTCGGCGATAAACAAACGATTTAAACGTAACTGTTTTTAATAAAGAATAATCATACAATAAATAATCATTTAATGCAATGGGTTGCGGTACGGGTTGTTGTTTAAATTTTCTATCTTGCTTTCATTAAAAGGACTACATTTAGAGATTTAGCATAACTACTCTCCCTCTCTCCTTCGACTATATTTAGGGCGCTATCAGATCATCCAGACATAAGTGAAGCAACTAAGCGAAAAGTGAAAGAAGTTGCGGAAACGCTGAATTATTCTATGAATTTGCATGCGAGTATTTTTAGAAATAAAAATCTAATCTAATTGCCCTCAATATTCCAGCAATGAATATGTTTTACGTCCCGGCCTTAATTGAAGGAATTAACAACTCACTAAACTCATCTGACTATTCTTTTTTTGTCTTCATTTCAAGAGAAAAAGTAAAAAGAGAAGAAAAAATTATCAAATAATGTATTAAGTGGTGGAGGGTTAATAAGTCTATCAAGCGAAACTGAAAATCTTAAGCATTTGGATACGCTAGCTCATTCTGGTATTATTTTTACAATGTCAGACGAAATTTTAGCAAAAGTTAATTATCAGAGGATGGTACTTGGCAAGAAAATCAATGAAGATTTATCCGTAATTTCTACTAGTGATGGTTCATTTCTCTACTTGATCTTTTTTAAAATCACTTTTATTAAAGGTTCAGGCAGGCGAATGGGTAAATGTGCATCAGAATTAATTATTTCATCAATTGCTTCAGGAGATAATGCCCAAACGGTTCATTTAGAATTACCTGCGAAATTAATTGAATTTGATTCTATTAATGATTTTCTAGAAAATAAATGTTGAATGGAGCTTTTAGCTAGCCATCCGTTGGTAAATATAGATCAATTAATTCTTAAAATTTGAAAGACAATTTATTCTGGCAAGGCTTGTTTTTCTAAGGCAAGAAGGGTTCCAAATGGTACATTTACAATCTTGCTATTAACCGCCCAAGCAGGTAAATTACCTCCGGGATCATTGTGCATCTGCAATTTTACTTTAGTTTGGTTTGGACCAATTGATTCAAATAAATAGCTTCCATTTGATTTAGGCATCCGAACTAAATCCTTTTTAATAGGTAAATAATCAGGCATGGCCAGCATTTTAACCGAAACCGTTTTGTTATTAATTTCCTTAAAAGAATACCTATAAATCTCGTCTCTATCCTTAAACGGAAAAGGCAACTTTGTTATGATATAATGGATTTGGTAATCATCCCCGGTCTCCATTAATTTAGAATATTTTAGGTCTGGCACCCATTGCTCATATTCTTCTACCTTTTTCAGTACCTCAACAAAATTTTCAATGGGTATATCAAAAGTGCCTACCGCTTTAAATTCTACATATTTTGACCCAACAATCGGACGGGTAAAAACTTTTATACCATCGCGTTCTTTCTTCAAATCCCAATCATCAGTTGTACTAAATTCGTTGAACAAAGCAATTAAGCTAGTACTTAATAGGGATAGAATAAGACAAATAGTGCGTATATTTATAATGTAAATTTTCATTCAATGATAAAATTATTAATTTCAATCTAGATAACCTTGAAAAGTTGGAATTATTGTAGGATTTAAAGCATTATATCTATAGATCTAAAAACTGGATTAATATTTGTTCCCTTATCAATAATATGTTATCCTCAAATAATAAGATATGAAATATTGTTTCACTTTGGTTTTATGCTTTGCATTTTCAACTTTGTTAATCAGTCAGTTACAAACTACCGAGAATGCGGATGGAAGTATTACAGTAAGCTTACAAGATACCAAACAAGCCTACCGGGATGAGCTAATTAAGGAATTAAAACCAAAATTACGTGGATGCCAGGCTTATGCAGGTATAATTACCTATCATTCTGGAGCAAGTAAATTGAAAATTGCTCATGTGGATGAAGGAAGTCCCGCTTCAAATGGGGGCATTCAAAAGCTAGACTTAATTAGGGACATTAATGGAGAACGGGTTCGGTCTTTTGGTAAATACAAAGTAATATTAGACAAAATGGCCGTCGGTGACTCAATGATCTTTACGATTGTTAGAAAGGAAGAAACCTTAAACCTACCGATTATTTTAACAGAACGAGAAGACTATGACTCATCTTTAAAAACAAAAAAGTTAGTTGCTAAATCAGCACTTGAACCGAAGCTAGTGTTAAAGCAAAAGTTCTTAGTCGCACATGGTGTAACAATCAAAAATCGCGCTGAGAAAAAAGGAATAGATATCATGTATGTCGTTCCAGAATCTGGTCCGGAATCTGCCTTACAACAAGGAGATATTTTACTAGCCATTTATGAATTTCCAACTAATGATGTTGAGAAAACTACGGAAATATTAAATAATTATTATGAAGGGGATCGAGTTGTGGTAAAAGTGTTGAGAGATGGAAAGGAAATCGACGGTGAATACTTCATAAAATAAGCCACAAATTTCAACGCTAATAATAAAGACATTTCCATTGATATCGTATCTTTGCCATCCATTTAACTATTATGGAGGAAAAGCAAAACCAGTTTAATAAAGCAGAAATAGACAAGTGTATTCAAATTTTAAACAAGCTTACAAATAACACTGAAGAATTAGTTGAGCTTGATAATGAACAACGCCTGGCGCTATTAGAGCTTGCGGGTAAACTTTCAAGACCTTCCAAAGAAACTTTAATTGCTAGAAAAAAATTACTCCGAAAAAAGGATAAGCGAAAAGAAAGAAAATTAAATAAAGAAGCGAGGGCGCAAACTGGCATTCGGCAAGCAAGAACAAAAACTATATTTACTGCACCTAAGCAAATTGCTGGTCCTGCCTTCGAGCCTGTGAAATTGACTTCTGCTAGAAACTGTTACGTATGTAAAAAGGAATATCTTGAGCTTCATCATTTTTATGATACCATGTGCATGGATTGTGCAGAATTCAATTACCAAAAAAGATTCCAGAGAGCCGATTTAAGTGGACAAGTAGCCTATATTTCTGGAGCTCGACTTAAAATTGGTTACCAAGCTGCGCTTATGATGTTGGAATCAGGAGCAACTGTAATAGTAAGTACTCGGTTTCCTGTAGATGCCGCCAAAAGATATGCAGCTGAAAAAGGCTTTAAAGTTTGGGGAGATAGATTACAAATTTTTGGTTTAGATTTAAGACATATTCCAAGTGTCGAAATTTTTGCCACCTACATCGAGCAAAATTATGATCGACTAGATTTACTTCTAAACAATGCCGCTCAAACGGTAAGGAGGCCACCTGGTTTTTACGCTCACTTGATGGCAGACGAGTCTATTCCATATGATCAATTAGATTCAAAAGTTCAATCCTTATTAATTAGATATGAAGATTGTAAAAGTCAACTGTTAAATTATGGATCAAAAAGTTTAGATAAAGAAGTTGCCCTCCCTGTGGCCTGGCACGGAGAAAGTGCAGGAGTTGGATTACATTCTTCCGCAAAGTTATCTCAGCTTCCTTATAGTTTTGACAATTCGATTGAGGCAAAAACCGTCTTCCCAGAAGGACAATTAGACGCAGACCTCCAGCAAGTAGATTTACGAACTACTAATAGCTGGCGTCTTAAAATGGGAGAAATTCAAACTTCTGAAATGTTGGAAGTACAATTGGTGAATGCAGTAGCTCCATTCGTACTGATTAATAGATTGATCACTTTAATGAAAAAGGAAAACACTGGAATGAAGCACATTGTAAATGTCACTGCAATGGAGGGTAAATTCTATCGTTTTACAAAAGCTGCAAGACATCCGCATACCAATATGGCTAAAGCTGCATTAAATATGATGACCCATACTTCTGCAGCTGAGTTTGAAAAGTTTGGCATTTACACGAATGCGGTTGATACTGGTTGGGTCACGGATGAAGATCCCATTACTTTATCCGAGTTTAAACAAGACAAACATGATTTTCAACCACCCTTAGACATTGTGGATGGTGCGGCCAGAATTTGTGATCCTTTCTTTGATGGCATCTTGACTGGGAAACATTGGAGCGGGAAGTTTTTAAAAGATTATAGGCCAATTGATTGGTAAACTATTCTTCATTTGTAAACAATAACCTCCTTCCGAATTACCTGTAATTGCTATTTAATTTGTCGGAAGTAATAGTAAGTTTATTACCTTTATGACAGCCTCATTTATTAAATACTTCAGCAAAAAATGAAAATCTTTGGGTTAATCATTCTTATAAGTTTTTCCGTCCTTCAGCTAGCCTTTGCCCAAGTTGAAAACCTAAAACAAGATTATCGCCTAGAAATCAAGTATAGTGATGAAAAGTTAATGATTGATGGCAAACTAGATGAGCCACTTTGGCAAAGCTTAAATATTGCGACAAACTTTTGGAAGAAAAGCCCTTTTGTAGAAAAAGATGCTAATCCGATCACAGAAGTAAAAATGAGTTATGATGATAAATTCCTTTATATAGGCGCTAAATGTCATCAAAAAAAAGAACGAATTATCCAATCTTTAAAAAGAGATGAATTTTGGGATAGCGATGGCTTTGCCATTTTGCTTGACCCCTTAAACACAAAAGCGAATGCTTACCTTTTCGGGGTAAGTGCAGCAGGTGTGCAATGGGATGCCTTACGATCCTTAACTTCTGGAATCAATTCAGATTGGAGTAATAAATGGTATGCAGAAATTGATGTGCAGGATGATTATTGGAGTGCAGAAATTGCCATTCCTTTTCAAATATTGAGATATGATAATCAATTAACAGAATGGGGATTAAACTTTATTCGCAATGCAACTTTCGTGAATGAATTTCACAATTGGACACAAGTACCAAATGAATTTTGGCCGGTAGATCCAACTTTTGCCGGCACTTTGGTTTGGGATAAGAGTCCAAGCAAACAAACTTCCAATTACAATATCATTCCCTACGTTTCAACGAGTGTAGATTTGAGTTCTGGAAGTGTTCCAAAAGCTACCTTTAGTGCAGGTGCAGATGCTAAGATTGGAATTACTTCTGCATTAAATCTTGACTTAACTGTTAATCCAGATTTTTCCCAAATTGAGGCAGACGAGCTAGTGACCAACCTTACTCGATTTAATATTAACTTACCTGAAAAGCGTACTTTCTTTTTAGAGAATAGTGACATTTTTGCAGATTATGGATACACACAAATTCGTCCTTTTGTGTCTAGAAATATTGGCTTAGATGAAAATAGGCAAACCGTTCCTATAACATATGGTGCAAGACTCAGTGGTAACTTCAACAAGAACTTGAGAGTTGGAGCTATGAACATTCACTCTGCAGGTAAAGATGATAGTAATGGACAGAATTTCTCTGCCTTGGCATTGTCTCAAAGATTTGGACGGTCGTATATTCAAGGAATGTTTTTGAATCGACAAGCTTTTGATGGTGCGAAAAGTATTAAAGGTGACTTTGGAAGAAATTTGAGTTTAGAAGCGGCATATTTGTCTCAAGACGGGTCAGTTGCCACTTGGACAGGATTTCACCAATCTTATAAAAAGGGTATCACCAAAGAAAATAATTTTTTAAATATTGGTTTCTCTTATCAAAATACAAATTGGGAGTTTTTATTTAATAACGTTTTATTAGATAAAGACTATTATGCGGATATGGGTTTTATTGCGCGCATTGAAAATTACGATGCTATTCAAGATACAACCATTAGAATGGGATTGAAAGAGAATTATCTAGGAATTAATTATCGTATTCGACCAGAAAAAGGAAACATCGGTCAGCACCGAATTAGTTTTGAAAATTATTTGGTATTGAACCCAGATTGGACCTTTAATGAACAATTTAGGAGTATTGGATATTTTTTAAGTTTGAAATCCGGCGAGGAATTTCGATTACAATATGAAATGAATTCTATTGATTTACTTTTTCCTTTTACTTTTACAGAATCAGAGCCATTACCAAAAGCAAAGTATAAATACAATGCTATTAATTTTCGATTTCAATCTGATGATCGAAAGAAATTCTCCTACAATCTTAGCGGAAAAACAGGCGGGTTTTATAATGGTCAATTAAATCAAATAACTTTTAATGCCAACTATAGAGTTCAACCGTGGGCAAACTTTGGCATTGGTGGAGAATGGAATGACTTGCGGTTTCCAGATATTTATGGAAATAGAACTATAACGGCAATTGTATCAAAAATTGAAATTGGCTTTTCAAGAAATTTACTTTGGACCAGTTTATTCCAATATGTTGACCAGTCTAATTACATGGGAATAAACAGTCGTTTACAATGGAGATTTGCTCCAATGTCAGATTTGTTTTTTGTCTATGTTGACAATTATGATGTGATTGAATTCGATAGACGAAGACGCTTGTTTAATGATAATCGAGCTTTAATTTTTAAGTTGAATTATTGGTATTAATTATTACCTAAAAGTCTTCCGAAATTTTTTGAAACATTGCAACGTGTTTGGCTTTTGAATCATCACCTTGCTCCTTAAAATGATGATTAGCTGACGTTTTTGTGATCACTAACTTTTTTGCTGGGTGAATATAAATGAATTGGTTATAGATCCCGCAAGCAAAATAATCTCCTTTCGGAAATTCGGGTCTCCACCATTGCAAACCATATCCAAATTGATCATGAGAGGCAGGATTATGGCCAGGTTGTAAATGTGTACCATCCATTGCATAAGAGGATTCCACCCATTGCTTAGGAATAATTTGATTGCCAAACCAATCCCCATTGCGCGCATACAACAAACCAAATTTTGCATAGTCTCGCAAACTTACATTCAAGCCACCGAGTGCCATTTCCATACCAGTTTCATCTATCACCCAATGTGCATCATCTTGCATTCCTAGAGGATCCCAAATCTTTTCTTTTAAATATTCGCATAAACTCTTCCCAGTAACTTTTACAATTAGAATTCCAAGCACTTGGGTATTTAAACTTACATAATGATGATAGGTTCCTGGCTCTCTCACACGCTTTAATCCTAATGCAAAATCTTCCAATGATTTACCTAATGCAAAGTGTCTTCCAAACCTATTAATGTCCGAATAAAAATTACGATAGTCTTCATTGAAGCCGACTCCTGTGCTCATTTGAAGAATGTCCTTTATCCGGACATCATCATAGGCACTATTTCTAAATTGTGGTAGATATTTCGTGATAGGGTCTTCAATGCTGTCCAATAAATTTTCATTTAAGGCGATGCCTAATAATGCAGAAACTACCGATTTCGAAACTGACCATGAAATATGGGGTGATGATTTTGTCATACCATTTTTATAATCTGAATAAACTACCGTATCATTTGATATAATATGTAAACCAGTAGTTCTCGCATATTCAAGATAATCTTCAATGATCACTTTTTCATTTTTCCATTCAAAGGCTGCTGGGAGTTTATATTTCAAATCAGTTTCTAATTGTTTGGGATGTGGGCTTTTCAAAATTTTCCTAGTGGGAAAATTTTCTTTGATGTGCATAAAATTTTCAACAATCTTATCTTCATCAAAGATGGTCATTGCAAAGTGTAATTGTTTAAGGGTTTTAAATTTGATGAGAACAATTATTACAACCAGTACTAATATCGCTCCAATTACCATTATTAATTTCTTTATCCCTGTCATTTCAAGAAAGTAATGGATTCAACTTATCTTCCATTTCATTTAATTCTTGTTCAATAGCGCTGTGTTGTGATTCTAAATTACCAATGGCATCTTTTTCATCTCCTAAAAGCTCATCGAATTGATTAAAATTCTGATCAATTTTTATTTTAATTCTGCGGATATAGGCTTTTAATTTCTCACTTACTTCTTGTTCTAATTTTGTCCGTCCCTTATTTATCTCTGCATTGTAAGACTTCAATAATTTCCTTTTTTTGTATCCTACAGAAACCCCAGCAAAAACTACCCCTACCGCAGTTAATATGCCTCCAGTGATATCAAAGACTGCTCCGTTCACCAAAGTGGTAATGATACCCACAATTGTCAGCACTCCTCCTGCTGCTAGATTAGGTGTCAACGAATCTTTGTCTGGAAATAATTCTTCATCAATAAAATTTTCTGAATTTTTCAGAAAGCTAGAAAAAGTGGCTTGCAAGTCTTTTAATACGTTCGCTCTTCGTTCTGCAATGTCTGCAAAGATTTCATGATTATCTTGCAGTATATTTTTACTATTTCTAATTTTTAAATCTATAATTTTTGCCATTTGCTGAATGCTCTCAGCAATGTCAACTACTCCTTCATTTAATTTGTCCTTCAATTCCGTATTCAAGCCAGTTTCTAATTCCTTGGTGATATCTTGCAACCATTCTTTAGCAGATTCCCTTTTATTAAATATAGATTTAAAAGATCTTTTCATAATGGTAAAAAATGACAAGCCTGTGGTCAGCTCATTTTCTGTCTTCCTAGTAATGCGGTCATATGCGGCTACCAAGTTCTCTACTAATACATCTACTTGCTTTGCAGATCTATCTTCTTGATCGTCTAAAGTACTTCTAATATCATCTCTAAAGATAATATCCGCTTTGTACTGAGCAACTCTATCTTGCAAACCCTTATAAATCTGCTCATTTATTTTTCGAGAAGTAACTATATTATTTTGTAATTTCAAAAATGGCGCTTGTCCTCCCGTTATATTTTTATAGATGTAATCTTTTATCAGACCGAATCCTGAAACATTTGCTCTACCTTCTAATTCATCCTTTGCAGAGACTGCAAAAACTTTAGGCTCCGCTATCCCTTTCTTTTTCGCATGATCTTTCACACCTTGAATATTAACTAAGAGATCATCTGGCGCGACCAAATCCTTTTGCTGTAATACAAAAAGTATTTTCTTCCTCCACTCTTCATTAATGTAATCAAAAAACTCCCAAGAAGATTGACGATATGGATTCTTTGCTTCAAAAACAAAAACAATTAAATCTGAAGAAGGGACAAAACGTTCTGTTATTTCTTGATGATGTTCAACAATAGTGTTGGTACCCGGTGTGTCCACTATCGCTATCTCTTTTAAAATTTCAACAGGTTGAAAAATTTTCTTTAGATATTGATTGACATCTATTGTTTCTTCTTTTTCTCCATAGAGGATTTGCTGAATGGTATCCGTCATTGGATGTGGAGCTACCGCACAGACCTCTTTACCTGCACTAAGCAATGCATTGATAAAGCTAGACTTTCCCGCTTTCACTTCACCAACAATAACAAACATAAATGGCTCTGAAATTCGATTCCTTAATTCACTCACCGTATTTGCTAAATCCACTTGACCTATTGAAATAGTCAATTCATGAAGGTTTTTAACTACTTCATGAGCGCGCGATTTTAATTGAGGTAACTCTTTATTTAGGATGTTTTTCATCTTGCAATATATACTTACTGAAAATTATAATTAAGGGTGAACGGCATCATATGACCAATTATTCAAAAATTCTATTACTTTATTTCGGTCATAACCTTCACCCGCTTCTAATAGTGCTGAATTTTGGGTATGGATTCTTTTACCACTTTCATCCAAAATCACAAATACTGGGAAGCCAAATCTTTGCGGAAAATCCATTTTTTCTAATGCAATTTCGTTTTTATTTTCTGGACTATAATTCAATTTTACCAATTCAAATTTGCTATCAAATAAGGCATTCAAGTCTTCGTCTTCTTCTATGAACTTGTGAAAAAGAATACACCAACTGCACCAATTTCCGCCCACTTGCACAAAAATATGTTTATTATTTTCAGATGCTTTATCCATTGCTATTGCAAGGTCTTTTTCAACATTTGCCTTCGGATCATATAGTTGTACACCTGCTCTTTCTTGAGCTTGAATATTGATAGTGAACATGCAAATGAATATGAAAGTAGAGATAAATTTCATGGTATTATTTTTTCAAATGTACAACTTCTTGATGTTCTATTGGAATTTTTATATCTACATCCAAGATTTCTATGATGGCGTGGCCTTTATATTTAACATCCGCACTTTTATTTAACGCTGCACTCAAAACACCTTGAATGAAACCACCATCACTTTTAAATATTTCTTTTGGAGCAAATTCAATAATTATAGGAACACTAAAATTACTATTTGCTTTGAATTCACTATTAAATGTTTGTTTTATGGTCCCTAGATTTATATTATTGACATTCACATTGATATTTGTCGATTTAATTTCACCTCCCATTGCATTAGGATTTAAATAACTCGCTTCTGCTTTCAACACGACTTTATTAATGCTCAGTTCTTTTACGACTAAATCAGTGATCTTTTCGAATTTTGGATCTTTGATATTCGAACAGGAGATAATAAATAGGAAACAACATATAATAGCTAAAGGAAAAACTTTCATTTGGAAAAATAAATAAAAGTGCAGAGCTAGCAAAATAGAAGATTGGTTAAATATTTTGCTTGGACGATAGGTTTTTTTGATTTTCTTTGGAAGGTCGTTATCTTAGATTACAGTAAACATAAAAAAAGCAGGTAAAAAAGTTACCTGCCCCTCTAATTATAAAAAATGCGAAATCACTTATCTAGTTTATAAATTAAGTTGAATGCCATTTCACTTTCTACGGCAACTCCATCTTTATAAGAAGGAACCCATTTTGATTTTTTCAAAATTGCAATTAAGTCGCTTTCATAGAGACCTGCATTTTTTCCAGCTTCCATCATAATTTCTGATACTTGGCCAGAAATACTCACCTTAAATTGAATTTTAGCTTGAAACTCAATACCATTTTCAACAGCACTTTCTGTATAAGCTAATCTGCTTTCAAGTTTCTCAATAATTGCTCTTTTTGAGCAAATAGATATACCTGTACCTTCTTCTATATCACAAGACTTCAATCTTGCTTTTAAATTAGATTTAGGTGTTGTTTCCATTCTTGTCACAGGATTTTCAACATATGCGATCTGAGCATTTACATTCGCAAAGAAGAAAAGATTGATTAAAATTACTAAAATCGGTTTCATAATAATTTGATTTTTAATTAAAAAAATTGTTCATGTTATATGCCTAATTTTTTCACAATTATTCTCTAAACAATTGTTAAAAAAACTGTTACATATTAAATACAATGTAAATGTAAGCGGTATTTAGCCTCTTGACTAGATCAAAATTTTCCACTTATGATGTTATTTTACCCAAAACGTGCATTTTACATCAGATATTGGTAATTTTACATAGTGTTCAAACGACACTAATTACTTTATCGTTGTTTTAATACTTAAAAGTACAAGCTATGAAAGCACAATTAAGAAAAGTCCCTATGGAGTATGGATCATCATTCGGTGTGAAACTCCATCAACCCAATAATCTATTTACGGAATCAGTTTGGCATTTCCATAGTGAATATGAGCTTATATATATATCTAAGGGAAGAGGTAAACGCCATGTCGGCAACCATATCTCTAACTATGAAAATGGTGAACTAATTTTTATTGGACCTAGGATCCCACATTTCGGATTTATTCAAAAAGAAAAGTTTGAACCGACAAAACTTGTTATCCAAATAAAGGAAAATTTTTTAGGAGATCAATTTCTAAAAAATCCAGAATTAAAGTCTATTAGAAGACTTTTTGAAAGATCGGAAAGCGGAATCTCTTTTAATGGCAAAATCAAGCATGATATAGGTAAACAAATGCTTTATCTAGAGCGGCAGCAAGGTTTTGATAAATTGATGAATTTACTCTCCATCTTACAGCAATTATCAGAAACTGAGGACTATAATCTATTAAATGCTGAATCTTTAGTATTTGAGGTTATGTCGCAGGATGTAGCACGAATGGAAATAATTTTAAAGTTTATCAATCACCATTATAAAAACGTGATAAGTTTGGAGGATATGGCGAAAGAAGTCAATATGACGGTGCCTTCATTTTGTAGATTCTTCAAAAAATTAACGCATCAAACTTTCACACAATTTGTGAATAAATTTAGAATTTTGAAAGCCTGTAAGCATCTACAATCTAGGGATCGCTTAATCACAGAAGTCGCAATGTCAGTTGGGTTTAAAAATCTTTCTCACTTCAACAAGCAATTTCTATTAGTAACAGGTATGAGACCAAGTGATTTCAAAAAAGATGCAAAGGCCAATTTAAAATTAGCCTTTTCTTCAAACAGGGATGTAAGGTTGTCGGACCATATTTAAGTGACTTCAGAAGTTTCTAGCTTAATTTTTAATTTCTCTAGATATTCTATGGTTAAAGGTTTGTTCATGAAATCAAAAACATGAGGATTCTTTTTAGCTCTTTCTTCATCCCTAGGATTGATAGAGGTGGAAAGCATTATAATAGCTGGAAATTTTTCTATTTCCATTTCTCCTAATAAACTCAAAAATTTCCAACCATCAATTTGGGGCATATTGATATCAATGAAAATAACTTCGGGGTTGGAAGATTCCGGATTTACACTATTTTGCTTGATAAAATCCAACGCTTCTCTAGGAACTTGAAAAAATTTAAGATTATCTACGATATCTGCATCCTTTATAATTATCTCGTGGTAATAATTGGTTGCATAATCATCATCTACAAAAAGCAAAAAATCAAAAATATTCATAATCAAATATTTATAGTCAAAACTAATAAGTTTACACTTTGATTATTGTCTAGACTTGGTGTATTAGTAATATTATATGTATTAAACGGAAAAATAAATTAAACATTTCTCCTTTCAAAGGTTTTTCATTTACAAAAGCTATACATTTTTTTAAATTTGCTCTCAAAAAGGGGAAAATGTTAAATAAATATTAAAATTTTAACAAAAACTGGAATCCTTTAGAAAATACCTTTAGTTTTATAAAAAGTTCTTTAAAGTATTTTTTCTTATCAAGAAAGGTGGAGGGAATTGGCCCGATGAAACCTTGGCAACCCTTTCAGTAGAAAGAAGGTGCCACATCCATCCCGCAAGGGAAGATAAGCACGAGAGATCGAAATTTTGAAAAAAAATATTATTCGCCTCTTCTGACTTGTCGGAAGAGGCTTTTTTTATGTCTTTTCTTGACTCCTTTTTTGCTAAGCCTAAATTATTAAAATTATAAATGATGAAAGCTGAAACAAAAGTATTACATGATGTACAAGGAGACATATTAACTGGTGCAATTTCCACCCCAATTTACCAAACTGCTACTTTTATTCAAGATGCTCCAGGCGTTAATAAAGGTTATGATTATTCAAGATCTAATAATCCAACCCGAGCGGTCTTGGAAAAATTGATTGCCAATTTAGAAAACGGACATGCTGGTTTTGCTTTTGCTAGTGGACTAGCAGCAGTTGATGCTGTTTTGAAAATATTGAAAGCAGGAGATGAAATAATTGCAATTGACGATATTTATGGCGGATCTTTTCGGGCATTCAACCAAGTTTACAAAAAATTTGGTATTACGGTTAAATATTTAGACACTACAAACTTAGCCCTGATAAAAGATAATCTAAATGAGTACACTAAATTATTATGGATTGAAAGTCCAAGCAATCCCAAGCTTAAAGTTTCTGATATTAAAGCACTTGCGAAAATTGCTCATCAGTTTGATTGCAAGGTTGTGGTTGATAACACCTTTCTTTCACCAGTAGGTCAAACCCCTCTAAAGCTAGGTGCTGACATTGTCATTCATAGTGCAACAAAATATCTTGCTGGACATTCTGATGTAATTGCAGGATTGATTGTAACTAAAACTAAGGAGCTCTCCGAAGAAATTAAGTTTTATCAAAATGCCAGTGGAGCTGTCCTGGGTCCTTTTGATTCTTGGTTGTGTATTAGAGGAATTCAAACCTTACATTTACGAATACAAAAGCAATGCGAAAACGCGTTTAGAATTGCTAAATATTTGGAAAAAGAAGACTTGATAGATCAAATATATTATCCAGGCTTAAGCCATCATCCAAATCATAAAATAGCTAAACGTCAACAAGCTACCTATGGAGCGATCATAAGCTTTACCCTAAAGGAGGATAATTTTGAAGATGCATTATTTATTTTACAAAATTTACAACTTTTTAAATTAGCTGAAAGCCTTGGAGGAGTTAAGAGCCTTGCCTGTCATCCACCCTCCATGACTCATAAAACTATCCCTATTGAAATCAGAAAAGCAAATGGTATCAACGAATCCTTGGTGCGCCTATCTGCTGGTATTGAAAATGTTGAGGATCTAATAAATGATTTAGCAGCTGTGTTGGGAAAACTAAGAGAAAAGATTTTATCTAAAGTGGATCTTTTTGCGTGAGTATAATTTATGCGAGCTAAGAGTGAATTTGAATGTAGTAAAAGTCAGGTGAAAATTAAAAGTTAAACCAAATTAAAGGACTGTTTCAAGTGATTTAGGCGCTTGGGGACGTGGAAAATGTGTAGAATTTGATGCAAAACCTGGAGAGCTTGCTGCAACACTAAATGGAGACTGTTCAATTAAGTGTGTCTTGTTAACTTTAAAGAATGAAGAGTAAAAAACAAAAAAACCAGACGGATGCAGATATGTATGACCGTTTAAAAGAACACTTGTACAGTA
>Ga0209187_1000664_pt1 | contig 53464 bp, 42 predicted proteins | sample BantaG_FD_187430 | JGI IMG/M metagenome (GOLD analysis project Ga0209187, IMG submission 187430) | Marine algal microbial communities from Bantry Bay, Ireland - BantryBay_4 metaG (SPAdes) (version 2) | ecosystem: Host-associated > Algae > Red algae > Unclassified | place: Bantry Bay, Ireland...
TTCATGTGAATTCAAAACGAGAATATTCAGAGACGAAAATACAATATGAATATCCTTTACATTTTAAAGTGCCTAAAGTCTGCATTAATGGCGCCGCAAGATGGGGCGCATATAATTGGCTGTTCATCTCAAGAGCTGCCAGGGGAAGATACATTGGAGTAGAAGAAATAGGCAACGGTATTTGGAATGTATATTATCGTAACGTACTTTTAGGTAGCATCGATGAAAAACTCATAGATCACAAGGAAACTTACTTACATATTCAGAAAATCAGAGTGTAAACCAGGTCCCTTGAGAAGTGTAAACTAGGTCCCTTACTATACAGCAAGTACGAGTGTTGTATGAGTTTTTGTTTTACTTGGCTCTTGTTTTCAGCACAATCTTTCCCCACCCTCGGCCAATGAGAAACAGCCAAGCTCTCACGATCTGACTTGATGGTGCGGTGGCTTTCGATCAAAGAAGAAAGTGGATTCTTGGGTTCTAAATTCATACTCGGGTCAATTGATCTGTGCTCTGCTTCGGTCAATTGGAATATACCTGGCAAAAGGTATCGTTCTTGGATTCTGTAGTCAAAGGGTTTTGATTTGGCAGCGTGGTTGTTACAAATTGATGGCTCTCAGTCTTCATGGCTCACACTTTAGCGGCAAATGGCCAACCCGCTTTCTTTGGTTTTGGAAACTGAGTTGGGCTACTGAGAATCTTTGTCAAAAATAATATGACTATCTTTCTGCTGGCTATTTGGGTTCACAAGAAAACGGAGCCAAGGGAAGCCTACTGGTAACACTAGATGATCGCAGAATACACGTCTTGTGCCTCCCTTCGGTCAACTCAAAACGCGATTCTCAGGCCTCAGTATTTTTTCTTAATTTAGTGATGGACGCGACGTGTACTCTGGATATCATAATCCGTTACCCGTAAGCAAGTACGAGTCTTGTATTAGTTTTTGTTTTTCTTGGCTTTTTGTTTTCAGCACAATCATTCCCCACCCTCGGCCAATGTGAGACGGCCAAGCGCTCACGCTCTGACTTGATAGTGCGGTGGCTTTTCAAAAAAAAGAAAGTGGGTTCTGAACTCATACTCGGCCAATTGATCTGTGCTCTGCTTCGGTCAATTGGAGTATACCAGTCAAAAGGTATGGATCTTGGAATTTGTGGTCAATGGGTTTTGATTTGGAAGCGTGGTTGTTACAAATTGATGGCTATCAGTCTTCATAGCTCGGTTAATGAAAAAAAGGAAAACATTTAACTACCATAAATTAGCATTGAACAAATGGAAAGCAGGACAGGCATTAAGCTTAGCCCTACTTTCCAAAATATTTATTTGTCTTTAAAAACTAATTTTACCTTGCCATCTTCCCTAACTGTTTTAACACTGATGGAACTTTGAGGATTTTCTAGCGACGAAGAAAGAAATTCTAAAGCTTTTTCTCTATGTATGACTTTTCCGTTGTACAAGAAGGTACCATCTTGCTTCTCAATAGATTGTATATATTCCTCAGGTACAGGCGGCGGCGGAAGAGGAGGAGGAGGAGGAGGAGGTGGTGGTGGTAAAACCCTGTCGTGATCACAATTATCTTTTACCTTACCCTCTTTAGTAATTACTACATATGGCTTTGGCTTCGTACTCATTTCTTTACCGGGTGGAGGCGGTGGAGACGGAGGTGGAGGTGAGGGAATATTTGCTTTCTCTACTTCTGTTAAGGTGCCATATGTTTTATATACAGTTCCATTTTCTGTTTCAAAAGCGACAACGGCATTTTTGTTGTATTCCTTATTACTGATTGAATTTTCCCTTTTGGAATCCTGACTTCTTCCATCTTGGGTATATGCAGTTTGTCCTACACATAAGAGTAGTCCGACAAATACAGGAAGAGATAATAAGGAAGTAATAATAGATCTAAGTCGATCTGGTTTTTTCTTTATCATTTGAAATCTTTTTTTAGTTAATGAATAGTTCAGAGTACTCGCTAGTGTGAATCGATTACGGGTAGATACCATACTATAAAGTAACATCTGGTATGAAATAGAATCGCGATTTTTTTGAATGACCGCCTCATCGGCCAATAGTTCATGATTAAACTTTATCTCTTTTTTAAAGAAGTAAAGTAAAGGTTGAAACCAGAAAATACATTTGAGTATTTCAACCAATATTATGTCAAGAGAATGTCTTTGTCTTACATGACCAAGCTCATGTTCCAATAATCTGTCATCCCAATTATCGGATTGGTAAAAAGCTTGTTGTACAAATATGTTTTTACCGAAAGAGTATGGGCCATCATCTCCGCAATCAGGTAAAAGCACCAAAGTGTAGTCTCCTAAAACCCGTTTGGGATTTTTGTAAAACTGACTTTTGATTTTAAGATAATTAAAAACTAGTCTTATTAAAAAAGTCAACAGTACAGTGTAATAAATCAGTGGAATTATAGAGCCGATCATAAATGTGTTTTCTTCCTCTATCATCGTTAAAACACCATCGGTAATTAAAGAAACATCCATTAAATAGTCGGACTCAACATCTACAAAATAGACAGTTACTAATGGCGCTATAATCGAAAAACCTAAACTTATTAAGAGATATATTCTCTTGATATTGTGCGTCTTATTATCAGCTAGTAACAATTTGTAAAAGACATATAGAACAGTCAAACAAAGGGTTGTACTAAGAATGTAGTCTAGAGTCATTTCTTCACTTTTTTCTTGATTTGTTCCTCAATGAGTGATTTCAATTCTTCTAGCTCTTCAGTGGTAAAATTTGAGCTTTCTGTGAAATACGAGGCAAATTGAGTTTTAGAATTTCCGAAAAAGTCAGTAACAAGCGTGGTCATTTTTTTGTTGAAGTACGCTTTTCTTGAAACTAAAGGTCTGTAGAGACGATTTTTACCATTAGTCTCGTAGGTCAAAATATTTTTATCGATCATCCGCTTTAGCAAGGTGGCAATTGTTGTAGTCGCCGGCTTGGGGTCATCGTATAATTGGATGAGATCCTTCATGTATGCTTTCTGGAGTTTCCAGAGGTATCGCATTAATTTTTCTTCAGCTTGTGATAGTTTCATAATATCCGAGTTTGCTCTACAAACATAGAACAACTAATTGAATTCTACAACTGTAGAGCTATTAATAATTAGATGTTTGGATTTGAATTTTTGGTGTATTAGATAAAACAGCTATTGAAAATAGAGGGTTGAACTGTAAATTACTTCGTAAATTGGACTCTAACAAGATCTATTAAATCAAGCAGATGAGTAAGTGAATATACGCTATATAACAATATGTGATGACAGCATATCTCTCCTTCGTCGAGAGACGCTGCATACTGTTTCAGCCCCCTAAATAGTCGGACGTGATTATGGTATGAAAACTGTAACACTTGGATTATGAAGAAAGAAGAGAAAATGCGATCAGAGCGCAAGACAAATGAAGAGAAGCTGAAGATCCTCAAAGAAGCTAGCATTCACGGTGTCAGAGCGACTTTGGACAAACATGGGGTCTATGCTGCCACTTATTACTCTTGGAAGCGGAAGTTTGAGCAAATGGGAGAGGATGGCTTTGTGCCCATGGAATGACAAAAGAAAGTCTGCATAAGATCAAAGAGCTGGAGCAGGAAGTTGACCTTCTCAAGCAGCTACTGGCAGAGAAAGAACTTGAGAGCAATCTAAAGGATGAGTTGCTAAAAAAGAAGTATCCCAAGGTGAGAAAAAAGTACTCGTGATGCGGTACATCGCCTTGGGAATGAAAAGAGATCCTGCACTTTTGACATATGGTATTACTAAGCATCAATATTATCACAAGTCCAGTAAAGGTAAACGTGGCGTTGCTGCAAGTACACATGCACCCCATGTGTGCAAAGTCAGCGTTGCTCCTAATTGTGCACCCAGATACTTATGATTCCAGCCAAAAGATTCCAATGTCTGCCAAGCAGTCTTCATCAAGACCGCATAAATCTGTCGCCGATGACGCAGGCAGATGGAGCTAGTCAGGTAGTGTGAACACGATATGATGATACACCGTCTCTATGAGCTGTTCTGTCCGTGCTGCGATCCATTCTTCTCGCTGAGTATTCTGACAATTGGGACAGTGGCGATTACGACAGGACTTGTATCTGAGATGTTCCTCACCGCAGCTGGTACAGGCGTACGCCATACCGCCCATGGCGACTGTACGACAATCTTTGAGTGCCTTGAACATACGTTGCTGATAGCCAGTGAAATGACTTTGTATCCATGGCCATTGGCTAGCTATTATTTTACCGATGGCCCGCTTGTGAGTAGTCACCCTGGATCAGTCTTTTGCGTATAATCTATCGAATGGACTGAAGGCTTCACTGCCGCCTAGCCTCGCGACATGCAGGTAGATCAATGTGGTGTTCAGATGTTTGTGACCCAGGAGTTTGCGTAAGGTGTCTATGTTCATGCCGTATTCCAGCAAATGTGCAGCATAACTGTGCCGCAGACTATGCAGGGTAACGGCCTTGGATATGCCTGCTCGCTTAGTAGCCTCACGCATCGCCCATTGTACGCCATGAGCTGAATACTTGGTACCTCTGGTTTTTCCGTTGAACAGATAATCCTTGGGCATATAAGCTTCCAGATATTTTTTTAATCCTATGATCATTTTCTTACTCAGTGGCACATACCTGTCTTTGTTATACTTGGTCTGCCGGATGTGGATCATCATGCGGACCATGTCCACGTCTGAGATACGCAGATCACATACTTCCTGCTTCCGTAATCCTGCAGAATAGATCAGGCTCAGAAGCACACGATGCTTGAGGATCTTACCTGCCTTGAATAACCGCTTGCATTCCTCATGACTCAGAACAACAGGCAGCTTGCTTTCTGACTTGATCGAGGGCAGCTTTATCATCTGATCTTCCAGTCCATGAGCTCTGTACAAGAATCGAAGGCCATAGACGGTATACTTGAAATAAGACTTGGAAGGCCGCTCTCCTGTGAGTAAACCCTGGAGAAAGCCATTGATCTGTTCGGAGTCCAAATGTATGGTTGCTTTGCCATAGTGCAGACTTATTCTAGCGATGCATCTTCCATAGTTCAATAGGGTAGCTTGGGAAAGCCCGCCCAGCACTACTTTTTGCTCTAATAAATTGAACATTACCGTAAAACTCGTAACTTCATTCTCAGCACGATCTATTGTCCTGCTTTTTATAGGTGTCATCATAACCTACTTATTTGATTAAATAAGTAGGTCAGTGAAAAGGTCGTGCTAGTTTTTTTTACAGGGACAATAAGTAGCACCGTGTTGTACTCCGTCGCTTTGCGACTTCGTTCAACAATAGAAGACCACAGTATATCCTCCTTCGTCGAAAACGCTGGGTATCATTATCCATTATATGCCAATGTGTGCCCTGAATGGAAACCAAAGCCATTGATTGATTTAAATAAACTTGATGACCAATGCTGTAATTAAGATGGAGGAAGGCCCTCCGTTGCCGCTGTACAGGCGGAGCCAACAAATCGCCTTTTGATGCTGGGGGAGTAATTTCTTGGTATTGAGCGAAAAGGAAAAGGCTTGATTATACGAGTCAGATATGAATAGAAAAGATGAACGAAAGTGAACCTCTTATGAAGTGCCGTGAATACGAACCTTCTGTCAAAACTGTGATTAAATTGTGTTCACAGGAAGATCATAACGGAAACCTGATTAATTAGTTATGGGGCAGACGTGATTTAGGAGGCATGATTTATTTTAGGCATATATATGGAACAGGGGAGATCAAATAAAATTGAGAAGCGAAATTTCAAGCAAGACAAACACTTGTAAATTAGAATACCACTATTTTGTTTGAAGTCAGAATAGTTCATAGTAGTGATGAAGACTCTGTAATGGAGTGGGAGCGAAGGGGCTAGCAGCTTAATGCCATTTTAAGTAACTTGTCAACTATATGGTCAACTGCAGAGATGTAGGAAGAACTCTATAGGAAGAACTAACGACTTAAACATTAACTGAAGAGCCCTATGATGGGACACTATCACGTACGATTCTGTGAGAGGCTTAGGATGAAATTCCCTTTGCCTACTCGATAAAAATAATAAATGAATAAAATACCATATTATGTCTTGGTAGTTGTGTCTTTATTCATCTCCTGCAAAGAGAGTAACAAGACATTCACTAAAACCCCAATTCACGAAAAAAAGATAGATAACCTTCTAAATTTCTTCAATGAAAATGCCTATCAAGAAACTCAAGGTACCTATTATTCTGATGTTGATAATGAAGGTAACGTAGTATCAGATAAGGTGTTCAATGTGGCTCTAAGCAGACTAATTTATGGGCTCTCCTACTCCAAGAATATAGAAACTTCTTATCTAGCAAAAGCTGAGAAAGCGGCTGATTTTCAAATGGAAAAGCTAATTATCAAAGATTCATTGAATACTTATTTCGCTTCATTCTTTGATATGAAAACTAATATGGCTGATAGTTCAAAGAATTTAGATATATGGCAACAAGCTTATGGACTTTGTGGCTTATCCGAATTATATAGAAATAGTCCAAGTAAGGATTTATTAGACAAGCTACATCAGTGCCATGATAGTTTTGTAAAAACATTCCACGACACTATAAAGGGAGGATTTTATGGCAATTATGCGAATAATGCTCAAATTGAGGGCAGCAAAACCTTACAAGCACTTATTTATCCTATTACTGCATACATGGAAAACTTATGGTCAGTTGACGTTGAAAATAGGAGCAAATACGAACCTTACTTAAAAGAAAATATCCAAATTGCTTTTGACAAAGGGTGGAACAAAGAATTAGGCTGGGTAAACATTAAATTTGACGACAATTGGATTCCGTGCCAACATTCTTCTCCAGATTCCATTTGCTTTACTGTTACTCCTGGGCATAACTTTCAATATGCCTCTATTTTTTTAAGGACAAAAGATTGGGAATTCTTGACAAAGAAAATAAAATTAAAATATCAAGAATTTGGAATTGATGTATTGAACACAACTTTAGAAAAGCCTATTTTCCCCAAAGAGGATTTGTCTCAGGGCTTTTATAGTGAAGTCAATCCTGTAAATAATGAAGTTACAGACAAAAGAAAAACGTGGTGGCAACATTGTGAAGCATTGGTAGCATTTTCCTTAGCAGATAACAAATTCAAAATAAAAGCGAAAAATTTGGAGAATTTCTACTTTAATACATTTCTTGATAATGAAAATGGAGGCGAATTCTTTTTTGTAAACGAACTCAATATTCCACAAACTGATGAATTAAAAGGTAGTATTGGTAAATCTGCATACCATACAATTGAGATGATTAAATTTTTAAACAAATAATATCGAGTAGGTAAAGGGGACTCTCACCCCCAAACCTCTCGCAGAACCGTACGTGAACCTCTCAGCTCATACGGCTCTTCAACTCCACAGTATATAACCGTTCTTCCCTCAAACTGAATTGAAGTTGACAGTAGAATTATGAAATTGTCTACCCCTTCACTCATCCAAACTTTCGAATGGATTAATGTGGCATTTTCGCTAATACGAGTAGATCCGCCACTATCCCAAACCATCGGTATTAGACCTTCAACATATATTCATTCCCTTAACATCGATGGGTAGCTTTCCCTGTTCCGTAGATAAGCCCTCCTATGGCTCATGCCGCATAAATACCGGTTGCCAAACTAATCAATCACCTGCTAAGGTTTGTGTTAAGTCTATCCTTTCGAACATGCTTCTCTCAATCCCGCCAAGACATTGATTATCGACAACATCTATCCAGCTGTATAAATTATTGAACTTCCGTTATTCTTGCTGGGTTATTTTCGACACTTCATCGAAGGATCACTTTCGTTTATCTTCCATAGAAACACCTTGATAAATCTATTCTCATAATTTACCTTTTCCAGATCGCTCAATACCAATCCCTTGAAAGGACAGCACCATCTAGGGGTCTCAAAAGTCGTAGCAAACTTATGGATGGTTCACGCCTTTAAATAGACCCATCATCTTATCTACAGTTCTGTTACTCCATAAATCAAAGAACATTCTTAAATTAGTACCCTTGAGTAACGCAGGGCACACTACGTACGCCTAACAATGGCTATGAAGATCATATCTCACTGCGTACCTTGTGAGAGACGACGCATAGCCGGAACCCGTTACTCAGAATAAAGACAAAGAATAAGCAAATGAATAAAGAAAAGTATCACCCAGAAAAATATTGGTCACAAGTAGGTCAAAGAATCGAAGAAAGGGAAAATGGAAAAAATATAATTGCAGGCGATGATGAACCCTACTATCGCTACAAAAGGAAAGAGTTTTTAAAACTGCTAAACGAATATGGGTTTGAAAATAAATCAGTATTAGAAATCGGGCACGGCCCTGGTGGCAATCTAATAGAAATCCACAAGCATAAGCCAAAGAGATTAAGTGGTGTAGATATATCTGAGCAAATGGTTAAACTCGCCAAAAACAAAATTCCAGCTGGAATAGAGGTACAAAAGATAAATGGTACAGAATTGCCATTTGCAGATGAAGAGTTTGAAATTGTATTTACTGCAACTGTTCTACAGCATAATACAGATGAAAAGATGCTCAAAAAAATAATGAAAGAACTTTCAAGAGTCTCAAAGGATAAAGTACTGCTCTTTGAAAGAATAGAAAATTCCATAAAGGGCGACGACTTATGCTTAGTAAGACCCGTTGAATACTATGCAACGATTATGAATGATTATGGTTTCAAACTGAAGTCCACAAAATTTATCAATATTCGGTCAAGTTATTATGTAAGCGGTGCAATAAGAAAAGGGCTAAATTCAAAGAGTAGAAAAGAAGGAGAACATCTTAATAAGACATCTGAAATATTACAAAAAATATCCCTTCCACTAACTGGAATTGCAGACAAACTATTTAAATCTGACAAAGACATAGGTAGATTGGAATTCGAGCGAATTCAGTAAAGTAGGGATGGAGAATACGACCTGTTACAATAGATAACCACAGCACATCCTCTTTCGTCGGAGACCACTTTTGCGTATGTATGATAGGTCAAATCCGATCACCAAATCACGGCTACTATTCTGCTTTACTAAATTATCGTTGAATGATAGCCAATTAAATTCTTTCTCCTACTGATAGCGGCAACTCTTCTCATTACGATTTCCCTCGCGAGACATCTGAATGAAATAATGATGTCCTCGAAGACTTAGAAATAATAGAAGAATGTCTAAAATAAATCCTGACTGACTTTTGGATAAAAAATTCATTTTGGACAAAACAGAATTAATCACCATCTTGCCAATTGTAAATGCGTCTTGTGTAATCATGGTCAAAGCTTGATTACAGGTTGGTCATGCCAACCCACGCATTTACTTTTATTAATATGTATCATCACACATTTTTACCGAACCATTGATATTATACACCGCTTTTTTAAAAACCCGGTGGTCTTCATGGACTTTATAATGTATGACATCTACCCAGAATAATCGGGTAAACATCTTCCAAAGGACCATTCCGCCATTCAGTAAACTTTGGCAAAATTCTATCTGTAATCTCTGTCAAAACACTAAGTGACAAGGTCATCCCGTACATATCATCCACATGCTTTATATATCTTGACAACTCATTCCCAAACCATACATCCCCAATATTCGAGGCTCTAAACTCTCTGCCAATATCGTCTGCCTTTACTTGATTATCTTAGACTCAAATTTACTGTTCCTATCTTGTGGCGTCTTTAGTTCAATAGGACCGTGTGAAGTTTTTACAGTCTTGGTCTTATGGCCATCTCTTTTGTTGCCTTAGTACCACTGTTATTCATCCAGGTGCTGATTGATCCATCTCTGATTCAATTGCCGCATCCAGCACTACTTTTAATAAGGGAGCCAAAGATCCTCATTCTCCCAATAATGATTCGCCTTTAAGCCAATGATACAAGGCCTGTGCTTTTACCGCTAAAAAGTTTTTATCTTATGTCTATATAAGTTATTAGACAAACTTGAGAATACACCCTCCAAAAGAACCAAATGTTTTCAATGACTTGGGTTAACGTTAGTCTGAACTAATTAGCCATTTCTTTCAATTTTTTAAGTGCACGGACTTTTACTGCAGTGGATGCAGGTTTAGCCTTAAACATTTGTTCTTCCTTAGTAAAAGGGTTGATTCCCTTGCGAGCTTTTCTGGCAGGCTTCTTAACAGTCTGAATTTTCAGTAATCCAGGCAGAACAAACTCTCCAATGGATCTCTTATTAATATGAAGCTGAATTACTTCGCTCAGAGATTCAAGCACACCATTTACTTGCTTTTTTGTGAGTTCATTCTCTTCGGCGATTTGATTGACGATTTGAGTCTTAGTGTATCTTGCGTCTAATGTTTTTCTTTTCCTAGTAGCCATAATTGTAACGTTGATTAAAAGTTAGATATTGAACAATTCATTGTGTCCTTACACTTATATATAAGCAAATATAGTAATATTAATAATGTAAAAAATCTTTGAAAAAAGCAAGCATTCAATCTTTTGGACAACTTTTACAGAAATTCATCTAAAAATACAGCAATCAGCAAATTGAAAATATTTTCATTTTCAGCAGATACATCTTACTGAAAAAGTATTTAAAGAATGAGTCTTAGATTTATCTTAACTAAAGACGAATCATATGGATTTTTGATATACAAATTAACTCATCAACTTGCTCCTGCTCTGCACCATCTCCTATATCTATCATCAGATCACAATTATTCTATCTGAACTGTCATGATTATTTTCCATTTTTAATTTGTTATGAACAGTTAGAAACATCATTTACAATATCCTCGGAAATAGTATCTATTATGTACCGATATTGATATTGACATTGAAAGGTTTCAAAACTGCATTATTTGTTCTTTGTGACAGACAAATATTGATAAAACTAGAGACAAGCAGTTAAATCGAATAATTTATAATTTTTGGTTTTGTGTTCTCTGGAGTTGAACCTTTCACGCTTGAACAGCAATGCCAATTCCTCACCATTGCTTCCATATTTACATTGGTAAGCACTACAACTACCCTAACCTTCAAACCTCGACCTCACCTCAAAAATGATCCCTAAAAGCAGCATAAAAACCACCATATCCCCTATATTTGTACACATTATCAAGGACTTAAATATTACCCTTTAATCATATATGAGTAAAATTCGATCCATAGACATCAGCGAGAAAGGCGGCAAACGCCACCCTCTGGAAGGCATGTACAAGGAATACTTTCTAGACTATGCTTCTTATGTCATCCTGGAAAGAGCCGTGCCCGCCATAGAAGACGGGCTCAAGCCCGTGCAGCGCCGTATCCTGCACGCTATGAAGAAGATAGATGATGGTCGTTTCCATAAGGTCGCTAATATCATAGGCCAGACCATGCAGTACCATCCGCACGGGGATGCCGCCATAGGTGCCGCCCTCGTCAATCTTGGCCAGAAAGACCTACTCATAGATACACAAGGAAACTGGGGAGACTTCAGAACTGGAGACTCCGCCGCAGCTTCCAGATACATAGAAGCCAGATTGACCAAGTTTGCCAATCATGTGGCTTTCAACCCCCAGACCACAGAATGGCAACTCTCCTACGACGGCCGTAACAAGGAACCCATCAATCTCCCGATGAAATTCCCCCTCGTCCTAGCACAAGGCGTAGAGGGTATAGCCGTAGGATTGGCTACCAAGATTCTGCCCCACAACTTCCAAGAACTCATCAAAGCATCCATTAAGATCCTCCAAGGCAAACGCGTGAAGGTCTACCCTGATTTTGCAACGGGTGGATTTGCTGATGTCAGTGAATACAACTCTGGCAAGAGAGGTGGCAAGGTCAAGGTCAGAGCCAAAGTCGAGCAGAGAGACAAGAAGACGCTGGCAATCACAGAATTGCCCTATGGTGTCACCACCCACTCCCTCATAGACTCGATCCTCAAAGCCAATGACAAAGGTAAGATTCAGATAAAGAAGGTGCTCGACAATACCGCCGCTGAAGTGGAAATCATACTGGAATTACAGAGCGGCGCCTCTCCCGATGTGACGATGGATGCCCTCTATGCCTTCACTAATTGTGAAGTGTCCATCTCCCCCAATGCGGTGGTCATCATGGACAATAAGCCTGTATTCCTGGGTGTGGAGGAACTACTCCAGATCTCCACTGAAAACACCAAAGCTCTTCTGAAGCTGGAATTACAGATCAAGAAAAAGGAACTCGAAGAAAAATGGCATAACGTCAGTCTCGAGAAGATATTCATCGAGAACAGAATCTACCGTGACATAGAGGAAGCGGAGTCTTATGAAGAGGCATTGAAACTCATCAAGAAGGGTCTCCTAAAGTATGTGCAGCAGCCTGGTGGCAAAGCCGGCAAAGGCAAGATCAAACTCAGACGAGAAATCACGCAGGATGATCTGATCAGACTCTCCGAGATCAGAATCAAAAAGATATCCAAGTATAATGAGTTCAAGACTTTGGAGCAGTTGGCAGCGCTGGAAGATGAGCTCAAGCAGGTCAGGCATGATCTGAAACATCTGACAGAATTCGCCATAGCGTACTTTGAAGATGTACTGGCTAAGTATGGCAAAGGCAGGGAGAGAAGAACGGTACTCACAGAATTGGAAACTGTCAAAGCCAGAAGAGTGGTCGCTAAGAATGCTAAGCTTTACTTGGATAGAAAAGAGGGCTTCGTAGGGACTGGTCTCAAGAAAGAGGAATTCGTCAAAGATTGTTCTGACATAGACAACATCATCGCCTTCACCAAGAAAGGAACGATGAAAGTGGTGAAGATAGGCGACAAAGTATTCGTGGGTAAGAATGTACTGCATGCTGATGTATGGAAAAAAGGCGATGAGCGGACCACTTATAATATGATCTACTTGGACGCCAAGTCTGGCAAGGCTATGGCCAAAAGATTCAATGTCACAGGTGTGACCAGAGACCGAGATTACGACCTGACCACAGGAGACAAAAACAACAAAGTCTACTACTTCAGTGTCCAGCCCAATGGCGAATCGGAAGTGGTATCTATCCAACTCACTGCCGCTTCCAAGGCGCATAAGAAACAGTTTGATTTTGACTTTGGAACTCTGGATATCAAGGGCAGAGGCAGCAAAGGTAATATCGTTACTAAGTACCCTATCCGTAAAGTCACACAACTGGAAGTGGGTAGCTCCACGCTGGGCGCCGTCAAGCTCTGGATAGACAAAGTGAGTGGCCGTCTCAATGCTGATGAGCGCGGCAAGTATCTGGGCAAATTCGATACCGGTGATCAGTTGATAGCCATCTATAAGAATGGTACTTATGAGATTTCTGATCTGGATGAAAACAAGAAATATGATGCAGAAAACTTATTGGACTTAGCCAAACTGGAGCCAGATACCATCTTGTCCTGCGTCTATTATGATGGTGATCGTGGGTGGACAATGGTGAAGCGATTCCTCATCGAGACCCAGACACTGGATCAGCCATTCCGCTTCATTTCTGAGCACAAATCCTCTAAGTTATACTACGCTTCTCTGGATGAGGAGCCGAAGCTGAGCTATACTTACAAGAAGGATAAGGTCAAGCACGACAAGGAACTGGAGATACTGATATTTGTAGGTGTCAAAGGCTGGAAAGCTGCCGGCAATAAACTGGGTGAGTTCAAACTGCTCAAAGTAGAGGACAGAACAGAACCCAAAGACCCACCTAAAGTCAAGAAAACTGTGACTTCCAAGGGGACTAGTAGTCAAAAGAAGACTGCTGCCAAAGGGAAAACAGGCAAAAAAGACAAAAACGGAGAAGATTTAGCTTTAGGCGATACAATCGAATTTGACTTTTAATGAATTTCCCTCATGTTGCAGTATCTTTACATACATAAAACGATAAAAACCAAACTATGCTTTCATCACTAGGTTTCATGGGTCTTTCTGCAGCAGTCGTATTCTGCGTCATCTACTACCTTAACGAGCAAGGAGAGTTCGATAAGAAGTAGCGCATTTGCTGCCATTTCATTAGTACAGCTGCTTGCTGCTTGCCTTTGCTTTTTGTCTGAAAGATGAAATTATATTAGCGCTCAAATGCACTAATGAAATATATTGACTGACCCTAGCTACATTTTGCTCACCCTTGCTGTATAAACAGTACGTTTATCCTCATTATCAGCTGGCAAGTATTCTACTGTATATACGCCATTAGGATAAGCAGAGAAGTCAAGCTGTATGTAGGTTTTATTGTAATCCAGATTATTGTCTACCAGCTTCCCAGCCATATCGAAAATAAAGAGATCTCCCCCTTCTGACCCTGCAGGAATTTCGATGGTCGCCCTGTCCGTTGTAGGATTAGGATACAGCGTCAAGTCTCTACGCCAATACACTTCTTCTCCACAGACCATGGAAATCGATGGGTCACATTTATCCTCTGCATCCACCCTGAACCGTGGATAATTAGGAAAGTTACCGACCGATGAAGCTTCAGGTAGCTTAAGGCCTTGCTGCACAAAATCACAAGCAAGACCCTTTTTATTTGGCTTATGAATGATATGGAAAGAATAACTGCTGCTTCCTGGTCTGATATAGATTCTACAATCAGGTCCCAAGGTGCTAATGAAAAACTTAGTGGAAAAAGGATCTCTAACGCCATTATGTTCTGCGATGAACACCTTACCGTCTTCTAAGTTTTCGTGTTTCACTTCCACCTGCCACAAGGAATCTGCTGTAGCAAGATAGAGGAAACGAGAGTTGGGGCTCCACTCACAAGTTGCAAAATCAACTTGTGTGACAATTGGAATATCCAACTTTTTCAAACCTGACAAATCTCCTGTCGTTCTATCAAAATCATAAAGTAGCAGTCCATCGGAATGATTGAAATAGGCCAGTTGAGTACCATCAGGTGAAAACTTCGCATCTCCACCTGCAGATGCATTTATAGGGTCAAACTCATAATCAGCATCCTGCGCCTTATCCAGTCTCAACCCTTGCTCATCGAGCAGGTAAGTGTAGAATTTATTGTCTGCACCAGGATTCAGTATCCACCAGTCTTTACCATTGGCATGATAGATGGCTGTGAGGTAAGACCAAAGAAATTCCTCTATGGTATGAAAATCAACATTCTTTTCAGTCACTGCTCCTGATCCACCATCAAGAGACATATCCACATAGCTGTAAGACAAACTCAGTGGACGAAAAGAATCATCAACATACCTTTCCAGACGCTTATGCAACATATAGTAGCCATCCTCATAACTCGGGTCCTGCAAGACGAGCATATCCTGTCTGCCTGGGTAACCAAACTTACAATCCCCGTACCATCTGTCCTCAAAGAATTCTCCTTCATTGACATCTGCTCCATTCTCCATCACCACATGGTCACGGGTTAGAATAGCGCAGCCGTTAGAATAAAACACTAGATTCCCATCCTCATCACATATGGAAACATTATTCTTACTAAAGCCGTAAAGCCCTTCCGATCTCAGCTCTGGAACAAAGGGTTTCTGATTAAAATCAAACTTCAAGGCCCTGAACTCAGGCCCCACATCTTGATCATCACCGAATAACCACAGGTAATCCCGCTTATCTTGAGAATAAGCAGTCGTGCTTATAAGTAGCATTAGGAAAATGGTAAACCTTATAACTGAAATCATATTCTATTTTAAAATTCTAACGGCTGCGCCAAAGTTCGCTTACTTAAGGATTGATCATAACTTTCTCTACCCTGTTGTACCCGCTGTCATTAAAGATACTGACAAAGTAAACACCGGGTGCAAAAGTAGTACAGTCAACTTTTATTCTGTCTTCTAGAGCATCACTTACAGGATAACTATGACCGTATGAATTTGAAATTGTCACTTGTATCCGTTAACCCTCTTTCTTTCTGTCGGCGAGGTAATTGCCTAAAGATTTGATGATCAATCGATTACCGTATATAAAACAGAAAAGATAGTGTATTATAATTGCGCAATTCAGAAAAGTGGATTACAAAGGAAAACAGTAGCTAGCGAATCACTTAGATTTACAAACTCTTAATTTCCCCATAATGCCCCCGCGCATACTCCAATCCCTCTTGCCACCAACCTCGCATCTGTTTCGGTTCAAAAAAAAAGGAATGTTCTGTCAGTTCCCTAGGTGTGAAAATGAAGTTGACTTTGACATCTTTATTATAGATGCTTTCCAGATGACCAGTCAAAATATCCACTTGCGCTATTTGCTTTTGCATAAAAAGAAAAGATTTCAGCAATAGATCAAAAGCATTATAAGTAAGAACATCTTTGGGCGCTCGCCTTCGGGGGTTGAGAACTATGACATCTATTTCTTTTGCACCGATATTTATCGCTTCTTCTATGGGGATATAATTTCCAAATCCACCGTCAGCGTACTCATAACCATCTTTTTCCACCAGAGACATGAAAGGAATAAAACTACTGGATGCCCACATCCAATCCATAAAATCATGGTGCAAGCAATCGATGGCATAACGATACTCCACTGTCGTCCTAGTGATGTTAGATACCGTGACTATTACTTTCTTGCCGGACACTTGTACAGCTCTGAAATCTTCTTTTGATAAAGTTTTGGCTATGGTTTTCCTTAAGGCGGTGGTATCGCCAAATGTCTTTTTCTTCTTTAAGAACATCTTCAAGGTGTTCTTATGATTAATGGAGGCTTTCATCCCGCCTTGTCCATTAGGTTTAAGAATGAAAGGATTGATGGTATAAATATCTTCCTGACCGACATTGGTATACATCGCCTTGATCTTATCTATCCTACCTATTGCCAGGTGTGGAATGAGTAAGGAACCTGTGGAAGACCCTACAAAAATATCATAGTCAATACAACGTTCCTTAATCAAGTGCTCCGCGACACCGCCAGCCCATGCGCCCTTACAACCTCCTCCAGATATGACTAAAGCTCTCATAGAATTTACCTGACATTGCTGCAAATATGCATAGATTATAAGCTGATTGCTGTATAATGACCCGTATCAGATTACTAAAACTTATTTTTCTACCTCGTATATGGAAAATCTTCGAGTAAGTGTCACAAAGGCGATGAAACTAGTGTAATACCCAATGATATACGTTTCTAGTACCATAGTCCTTATAATAACTACTTGTCCACTACCCCTATTTCGATCAATAAGAAAGACCAGCTCTTGAAAATTTTTATAGAGACATTTCAGGTGATACGACATGAACTTTACGAGGTGACAAAATGGTAAATGCAGATTCCACAACAACCATCACATAATAGATTCAATACCTTGACCCTTCCGATGGAAATCGGATACGTCATCTCAAATCGGAAATTCCAATATGGATTTAATGTAGCGTTATCTCTTAATTTCCTAAAAGAACAAACGGGCAGAACACTGGATTCCCTAGGCGGAGTCACTTCCTTTGAGATGGATTATGACCTCGCTCCTTTCAGTAATAATTTTCTGGCTTTCCGTGTCAAACCATCGATCGGCTATGCATTTCTGAGAACTGGGATCTACACTTGGCAAGCTTCTATCAATATTCGCAACAGCCAGATCATCAGGAACCCAAGGCTAAAACCAAATCGCAGCAGCTTCATCTCAATCTAGGCCTCCGTTATAAAATCGGATTAGGATAACCTTAGCGGCTCCAGTGCGGCTTTATCTAAAAGCAATTACGCTACCGTTCACCGTAATGGAGAAGTTCCACTGGAGTGTAATTAGTCATTTGAAATTTATTGATTCCTTCAATTCTACCTTGAACTTATAAATTTTCAACTTAAGTTGAATCCAGTATTCTTTTAGTCTAATTTTATTAGCTATGAGTAGCAAAGAAAGAAGAGATGACAGTTTCATCAAAAAACCAGTCTATCCAGGCGGCAATGCAGCTATAAGAAAATTCATAAAGGATAATCTGAAATACCCTGAGACAGCCATTGATAAAAAAGTAGAGGGCACCGTCCATCTCAAGTACACAATAGACCACAAAGGCAAAGTCGTAGAAACCAAAGTCGTCAAAGGGATCGGACACGGATGTGATGCCGAAGCTGAGAGAATTTTGAAACTGCTTAAGTTTGAAATCCCCAAAAATCCCAGAAAACTAAGAGTCACCTTCCATAACAAAACACAAATAACCTTTAAGCTCCCCATAGCCAAAAAAGCGTCCACACCCACACCTACACCTCCCTCAGCCACCACCCTAGCCAAGGCACCACCCATATCAGGCCCCACCAGAGCTCGTTATGTGTACATACCCACTGTGAAAAAGTCAATTCAACCACAGAAAAAGGCTAAAAATGTATACACATACACTATTTCCGGTGTAATATCTGGCAATATCACAGATCTTATGGAGTAGTCATCATAGTTCCATCAGTCCCGCGTTGAGGAAGTTGTCTACTCAAGCTGTTCATACTTTACTATCCTTTATACGCAATTGAGGATTGTTATTATAACTACATTCGCTCCATATATATGAGAGCAATAGTACTACACAGAACAGGAGACGTAGAAAAATTAGTCTATGAAGATGTGATCCCTCCTGTATTGAGCGACAATGAAGTCCTCGTGGAAGTGAAAGCCATAGGGATCAACCCTATAGATTACAAGGTCAGGAAGAATGAGGATGTCCTCCATATGATCTATGGAGAAGATTATCCCGCTGTTCTAGGATGGGATATCGCTGGAGTAATAGTTGCCTCAGGATCATCCGTGGTGTCACTGAAAAAAGGAGATCGAGTTTTCGGTATGATCAATTTTCCAGGACGTGGAAAGGCTTACGCTGATTATGTAGCTGCTCCGGAGAATCATCTGGCTGTGATACCCGAGTCCATTTCATATGAGACTGCTGCAGCGACAACTTTGGCTGCTTTGACGGCTCTGCAAGTTTTTAAGAATAGACTCCATAATGGAGATAAAATACTCATACTCGCTGGTTCAGGAGGTGTAGGCCATTTTGCCATACAAATGGCTAAGGCGCAAGGGGCTCATGTCATCACCACCTGCTCGGCCAAGAATCGTGAATTTGTAATGGGTCTGGGTGCAGATCAGCATATAGATTATCATAACGAAGCTATTGAAACCCTTCTATCTGACATGGACATGGTGTTAGATTGTGTCGGTGGTGAACAATATCTGCTGAATGCCATCGAAGTCACCAAATCAGGAGGAAAGATAGTATCGCTACCCTCCCCACAGTTCTCTGAAGCTGTCCTGGCTGCTGCCAAAGCTAAAGAGCTCGACTTATCCTTTGAGATGGTAGAATCGAATGGCGATGATATGAACCAACTCAAGGTACTACTGGAAGAAGGAAAACTCAAGCCACACATCTCCCATACCTTTGAATTCGAAGAAATGAGGAAAGCCCATACACAATTGGAAACGGGCAGAACCGTCGGTAAAATCGTTATAACCAGATAGGTAATTCCACTTCTAACAGCTCACTAATTAAGAGCACAGGCCAACCCTATTTAAGAGGAACTTCCAAAGTATTGGTACACAGCCAATTATACTATAATATTAAAAATTATATATCGACAGACAACCCTTTCCCTCCTGATTGCACTATGTCAGTAATAGCTTTCCTATAAATTCTAAAAAAATTGACATGGTGAAGTACACAAAAATCCTATTACTCTTTCTTTTTCCTCTATTCATGACAGCACAGTCAGTTGTCGACATAGTGATCAATAGTGATGAGCATAATACGCTGGAAGAGGCAGTGATTGCTGCTGATCTAGCTGGAACTCTCAGTGGACCTGGGCCTTTCACTTTATTCGCACCGACTGATGCAGCATTTGCTGCGCTACCCGCTGGCACTGTAGCTGCTCTCTTAGACGATATCCCTGCATTGAGAGACATTCTTTTATATCATGCACTCAGCGGAGAGGTAAAGAGTTCAGACTTGAGTGATGGTATGTTAGCCACCACTATAAATGGTAAAGATATTACTGTAATTTTGAATACAAATGGCGTTTTCATCAATAATGCACGTGTCACCATGGCTGATATCCAAGCCTCGAATGGTGTTGTGCATGTAATAGATGCTGTACTATTACCTCCAACTAATACAGTCGTAGACGTAATCGCGAATAGCCCTGATCACAATTCATTGGAGGCTGCTGTTCTTGCCGCTGATCTAGCTGGGACACTGAGCGGTGAAGGACCGTTTACGTTATTTGCGCCCACTGATGCTGCTTTTGAAGCCTTGCCCGCTGGGACAGTGGATGCTTTAATGGCTGACATTCCTGCATTGACAGAAATATTACTGTATCATGCCAATAGTGGAACTGTCCTGAGCACCGACCTGAGTGATGGTATGATGGCCACTACTATCAATGGTAAAGACATAGAGGTGAACATTAACGTTGATGGATTCTTCATCAATGATGCCAAGATAACCTTTGCGGATATCGTAACAGACAATGGCGTGGTCCATGTCATAGACGCCGTATTACTGCCCCCTAGAACCACATTAGTGGATGTAGTGGTCAATAGCCCTGATCACAGTATTCTGGAGGCTGCTGTTCTTGCCGCTGATCTGGATGGAACTCTCAGCGGTGATGGACCTTTCACATTGTTTGCGCCCACTGATGCTGCTTTTGCTGCTTTGCCTGCAGGGACTGTGGATGCATTATTGGCTGACATACCTGAGTTGACAGACATACTCCTATATCACGCTATAAGTGGAACTGTCCTGAGCTCGGATCTGAGCGATGGAATGATGGCCACTACGATTAATGGAGAAGATGTGACCGTAACCATAAATACAGATGGTGTATTCATTAATAGTGCTCAAGTAACTATGGCTGATATCATCACTGACAACGGTGTCGTGCATGTCATAGATGCAGTACTATTACCATCTGGTAGTTCATCAGTCACAGACCAAAATTTTACAGATTTCATACTTTACCCTAATCCTGCCACTGACCACATACAGTTGGAAATGGATAAAATAAATGATGTAGATAATAACGTGACACTTTTCAATATGAAAGGTGAGCTAGTGAATAGATGGAACAATATTTCAAATGGCTCAAAGATTCCTATCGATCAGATCAATGCTGGTTCTTACTTTTTGAGATTTGAGAATTCTAGTCTGACCTTTGTCAAAAAGGTTTTGATACACTAGATCTTGTAGGGGGTCAATATTGTGACTATTGGCTCCCTTTTTTACTAAATAAAAGAATTACAATAGTGGGCATAGCTAATTCAAAATATTTAAAACCAGTCAGCCTTTCGGCCAATAAGTCCCGACCTTATTTACTACTTTTGGAAAGGAACAATGATGAAGTGAGTCAGAAAGATAAAGACATACAAATGCAACAAAGAATTCTGAATGGTGATCAGATCGCTTTCAGGGAATTCTATCATGCACACCAGAAATGGTTCTTTCTCACCTGTCTCAGATATGTTAACAACAGAGCTGATGCTCAAGATTTATTACAAGATGCTTTCGTCGCCATACACAGAGATTTGAAACAATTCAATGCCGACAAAGGAGAACTGAAATACTGGGCCAGAAAAGTCGTCGTGAATGTCTGTCTACAAAAGCTGAGAAAGAAATCCCCCCTCAATGCTTTTGAGGAACTTTCAGAAATCAAGGAAACGCTTACTACCACAACTAATGCCATCGATAATCTATCCATGAAAGAACTACTGGCTCTAATAGTCCGATTACCCAAAGGCTATAGAACCATATTTAATCTATATGTCATAGACGGTTATAATCATCGCGAAATAGCAGAGCTACTGGGCATTAGCAGCAATACTTCTAAGACCCAACTCATGAAAGCCCGAAAGTTGCTACAAAGCAAAATAGGCACGAACGAGCAAATTACAAGAAAGGAACACATATGAACAAATCAGATAAAAATTGGGCTGATAAGTTCGACGGTGATAATCTTGACGGGTTGGATTGGTTAGAAGCTGGGTCGGAACTGTTAGGCAATATAGAAGAACGAATCTACCAAGAACCTCGCAAGAAAAAGTTGTGGCCTATTTTCTTACTTGGTTTGTTTGCTGTGGCAATCGTGGCAGGCCTGTTCTATGTGCCCTTGAGTTCTGAGCAAGAGGAACTAAGTACCGAGAATGTCAGCACCATCAAAGCAACAGAAAAGATCAGCACGATCATAAAAAAAAAAGAACCTCTACCTGAAGAAAAAATAGCCGCCACCCCCAATGCTGCTAACAACAAAAACGCAAATATTGAAAGTCCGAGTACTATTGTTGCTAATCAGTCAAATCAATTTGATGCAACAATCGTTCATCAGATGATTACCACAAATTCTCAAGCATCAAAGTATAAATCCAACAATACAAGAATAACATCTATAAACACTATAGTAGACAATAAACTGAATACTGAACAGCTAAGCGATCAGGCCATCCCGAGTGCAGGCTTTTCTGAAAACACGGCTAGTGTACAACATACCAGGAAAATACTACAACCCCAGACTGAAGCAGTATTTGATTCGATAAATAAGAATGCAATTAAATTACTCACTAAATTTGATTCATTAACATTTGATCAATCAGCTACGATAGCTTTCGAGTGTGATAGGAAAGAAAGAATACTCTCTTCTACGAAATCTAAAATGTCTCATACAGAAGTATTTACGCCCCAGAAAATGCGTAAATGGTTCATTGAAATTAGTGCTGGTGCACTTAATATGCAACTCAATGATAACTTTGCCTCTGCTGTCAGTCCTGCCTCATTCTATACGGAGGTTGGAGAAGTGTTGGCATTTAAGATAGGCGGGTCTTTTGCTGTAGACTCCAGATTGGAAGTAACGACAAGTCTGGGCTACGAGCGGGTCGGGTTCGTTTCAGGACACAACTCCAATGTAGCATACTTTGTTTCCCAAGAAACCAGCGGGACCAACAATAACGTAAGCTTTCCCATGGCCACTCCTCTAGGCTCCATAGAAGGATCAGCCACTATCAATAGAGCAAATATGGTCGACACTGATCAGACCGATCTCTTAATAGATCTGACCAATCATCATATGTACCAGAGTATGGCATTAAGCGCAGGTCTAAGTTATAAGCTGCTGGAAAGTTCTTTATTTTCCCTAAACGCAGAAGCAGATATTGCTTTGAAACAGCTCTTCAATATTTCCAATGAACTTATACTTTTAGAGACTAACAATACTGATTTCAACACCACTTCCACCACCGTAACCAATAATCAAGATTCAATCAATAAGACTCTGCCAGAGTTGGGCATTGGTCTGAGCTTGAATAGAGCCATGCAAGCCAAGACCTCCATCAGTATCTTCTATAGACATCAGATGAGTCTGAGGCCTATACATACGCTGGATGAATTCAGCACTGGCTATGGGATGCATCTTGGAGGCTTGCGTTACAGTTTCTGATCCCACAAGCGTATATTAAGCCCAGGTAAACCTTGACTATTACCTCTTCTTTATGTCGAACGAAGAAAAGAAGCAGAGATGACTCAGTTAACGACCTGACCAAAGTTAGGCTAGAAAAAACAGTCATGGCGACTACTGAGATTTTTTCTATTACCTGCATTACGGTAAAAATGTAATAAACATCAGTCGAGATTAGAATATTTTACTCTTTGTCTTGAAAACTTGCAAACAATCAGAGTAGTGTTATTAAAAAACCTGTACAGCAACCGCTATCACTTACTATAATAAATTTTGTGAACTGTAAGATCCGTAAGCTCAGTAGTATATGGATTCACAGAAAACTCTTTGACTAGATTTCCTTTGTCATCATACTCAAATAGCTTGGTACCTTCATAAGTTGTTTCTTTACTGAGTTGGCCTTTCTCGTTATACTGATTATTGCCTTCACCGTCGCTTGCTAGCTGTGAGTCCACACTAGTCCTTTCATATCCCTTGTACCCGTACTTATCGTGCTGGGTAATTTTATCTCCCAATGATTTTTTAAGCTCCACAGTTCTACCTTCTTTATCTATTACCTGCATGATCATCATTCCTCCACGACCTTTTTCATAAGCTTCATACTGATCAGAGACTTTATTCTTAACCAAGTACATCATTGGTCTCTTATTACTTGCCGGGCCTCCTCTATCGCCCATCATCTCTAGCATTTCCGCAGACATTTTCATCTCACCTGTATAGAATACAGTGTCATTTTTTTCTTCAGTTTCCACAGCAAAGGACATACCCATTTCTTGTATGAAAGTTGAGGCACTATTTACTAAGTTATTCTTCCCATAATTCATTTCAAAAGTCGTATCTGTATGTATAGTGGAATCACCAGCTTCATATTCCATAATATGATAACCAACACTGACTACTTTTATTAGTCGTCCCTTATTATCATAGGTATAAGTTTTTTCAGCATTCTTCCCTGGACTCAGATATGAATCAATTTTGTAGCTCAGCTGTTGACCAGCCTCATTAAATGTCAAAGACTCTACCTTAGTCAATTCATTATGTAAGTAACGTTTAGTTGTGTAGGCCAACTTGCCATCATAAATCAACTTAGAGCGATCATATACACCTAAAGCCACTTCCTTTCCATCATAATTTTCAATAAGATCAGGCTCATCATAAGAGTCTCCACTAACCATATAGTTCGTTGTGATGATGGAATCAACACCGGAATGAAAAGCATAGTCATCCACCTCAAAAAATTCTCCTAACTGCTGACCGAATACTATGGAAGCAGAAAAAATACAAACAATGAAAACAGTAATTTGCTTAGTCATAAGATTATTAATTAGTGATACAATCCAGTTTGATGTCAATTATAAATTTTGAAATCTCCTCTGAGATAATCAGTGTTTTTGTTTTTTTGGAATATGACAGCGTGATCGCCTCCACGCCCTTCCTGAATTCATCCAAATGATCTGATATGTCTATCTTGATCATCGGACAGTAGTCTGTATCCGTATTGAATTTTTTCAAGACTGAACCATCCAGAAATTTGAATTCTAGATAAGCTGCACTATCCTCAGCACAACCCATTCCCATAATAGATTTACCGTGGGAATTGGAAATATTTAATTCTAGATTTATTACTTGGTCTAACCGTTCCACATTAATGTGCAAAGTGGTTTCTTTTTCAGTATTGATATAAAATTTCTCAGTCTTATCGGAGTCAGAGTAATCATCATATTCTGAACAATGTAACTTATACCATAATGGACCAAACTCTCGTGGATTTATTACTGATACTAGATCATACTCAGCCACAAATGCCGCGGAATTCACAAGTGTCATTCTTTCACTTATCTCATTTTTTCTCAAGAAAGCCTCTTTGTTCTGATCTTCAAAAAATAAATTGATGTGCTTCCTTCCCATCACCCCTATACTCGTCAGCAAGACTGTATCCCCTGATTCATATCTTACCTTGCTACCCCTAGCTGTATACACTTCGCCAGCCGAATTCATTGTTCCAGCATAGTTATTTTCAAAATTAAACTCCATACCCGGCCCGAATTCAGTGCCAGTACTCTGCTCATAAGGCGCCACGATAGAATCCAATTGCGCTTGTAATAAAACTCTATGTGCTGATTGACTCTGTAGGCCGCAGCTACCGAAAACTATCAAAAAGATGGTAAAGAGAATAGTTCCATCATCCATAAGTTATACAATATACCAATTTCCTACAATTCTATCCATCGCTGCCCATCACCATAAAGAATGGCAGTATAAGTCTCTGGCTTTTTTAACAGCACCCGCATATCCTTCCCCTCCGGCATAAACTCATAAGACCCTGTCTCATACCCTGCCAAGCCCAAGCCTTGCTGCCACCACCAGCTCCCCCACTCTTCCGCTTTCAAGAATATCTCATCGCCCCGTCTCTCTACAGCAAAACCCAAAGCATTACCTGGTAAGTTATACTGAGCCACTACCTCTATTTCTGGCAGCTCATCAAAATACATCTTCAGATAATCACTATACGGTTCCTTATCCCCATAATCCCTGAACATGAAAATCCCATCCATATTCTCAGGCAGATTCAAGATCAATACCTTGTCAGTCTCTTTAAATTCAAAAGATTTAAAAGAGCTCGTCAAAGATTCAATAATCTCCTGTGAGTTCTGCCACTTGCTGACTAGCTGCTGCTGAAAAAACAATTGCAACACAATAAAAATGCTCACCAATATATTTCTAGGCCATCGAGGCAAACGTAACACTAGCAGCACTAGCCAAAAACTAAAAAAATATATGAACAAACTCCCATACCGATCATTCTCAGATAACTGTAGCTGTGAAAAATGCAAACCAGACACTGGAACCAAACTCACGAAGGCCAGCAATAATGCTGCAACCATAAGCCTATGTTCGGCAGTCGACTTTCGGCGCAATAGCCAAACCAGACTCAACAAGAACACCGCACCATATGCCACTATTTGTACTCCTAGCTTATGAGTCAATCCGTAGATTACCGACTTGGAATCATGAGACAGAAAATGCACCAGTCCCAAATGCTTGACAAAATACTTGAGAGCAGTACTTAGCATCGCTCCTATTTCAATATTCATCTGAGTACCCATATCATAATGACCTAGCCATTCTCCCACCACTACTCTAGTGGTCAATAAGTAAATGGTAATCACCACTACGGAGGCAACAACAGAACCAGCAATTTTCTTGTAATTTGTCTTATCTAGTTGCAGATACACTAATGCTAACACGACGACAACCCCAGGAAAAACCAATCCCCACTCAAAACAGAGTAAAGACAAACCCAAGTACGACATCATTCCCAAAAGAGTATTTCCTTCCCCACTCTTGAGATAACGAATAATATTTAATGTTGCCTTGACTAAAAAGCAAACAGACATCAAGTGCCCCAGACCCACCTTCCATATCATAGCCTCCACCTGATAAGGACTAGTCAGGACTAATAACACTGCAGCCACACCTACCCACTCACTATTCACACCACTATCCGATAAAAGCTCAACAATAAATCCGTAATACAAAATCAAAGTCCAAGCAAAGACAAAAGAGAAAAATAAAAACCATGCTACACCATTCAACCCAACGAGCATACTCAAACCACCATAAGTAACATTAAGCACCGGCATCAATGAAGGAAAACCATAAGAATTCAAAGCATCTCCCAAGCCCTTGCCTTGCATCTTGGCATGCAAACCTGTGAAGTCCGTCACGAAACCCGCCGCATAGGCCCGGCCATATAACAATACAACCGAGATAAAAAGCAGTGTGAAAAGCTGCCATCTATTCTTCAGAAAGTTATGAATGTATCGCTCCAAATTTTCTTAATGACTTGCTGTGAAATTATTTTCAGTGAAAAATATAGCAGCAAGGATCTTAGGTGAGATTTCAGTATTATTCATAAGTGCGGCATTCTAAAAAGTTTACGATGAAAGAAGAAATATAATCTTTTGCGTTTGAGGCTTCCAATGGTAACTTTGAGTAAAGCTGAACCATACAATTTCCACGAAGAATTTTTTAATCATAGGAACTGCACCATAAAAAAAGGGAGATGATTCATATCATCTCCCTTCTGTTATATTGTAGTAATAGGTATTAGTCTAGTTATCACCGTACATTTCCTTTCTATATGCGGCATTCAATACCTCATTTCTTCTTTCTACAGAAGGCTTGACGAAATGCTTACGTCTTCTGATTTCTTTGAGAAGCTTGGTTTGTTTAAACTTTCTCTTGTATCTTTTAAGCGCTCTATCTATTGATTCGTCGCTTTTTACGTTTATTATTAGCATTAATACACTAGTTTATTTCTTAAGGAGCGCAAATATAGCTAATTCTATCAATAATGACAAGAACCCCTTGGCTAGAATCACCCATTATAGAATCTTGTGTGGATTCTGTAACCAATGCCATCCGAGCAGAGCAAAACGGCGCAGATAGGTTGGAATTATGTGCTGATCTACATCTGGATGGATTGACGCCACCGCTTGCACTATTACAAGCTGTGCAGACTGCTGTCAATATACCTGTCAAGGTGATGATAAGACCGCGGGCTGGAGATTTCACCTCTGATGACTCTGAAAAAGTATTGATCAGACAAGATATTGACATGTGTAAGGCTCTGGGTATCAATGACTTTGTGTACGGCAGTCTCAAGGAGGGCCGTCTGGTTATAGAGGACATCAAAGCATTCCACACTTATGCACAACCCCGTAGTCTGACTATTCACAAAGCCATAGATTATTCCGAAGCCATAATAGGCGATGTCATGAAACTAGTCAAATGGTCAAGGCAATTACCCCAAGATAGCCTATCCATACTCAGCTCAGGTGGTGAAGCAACTGCAGAAAATGGCATTGCAACCTTAGTGAGAATGTTGAGCTTGACTCAGAATAAGGTCGAACTGATAGTGGCTGGCAAGGTGACAAAATCCAATCTGGATAAACTCAAGAAAATCTTACCAGCTCCTGCCTTCCACGGAAGAAATATAGTCTCTTGAAATGATACGTAATGTAGCTACCTGAGCTTAAGCCAGATTAGTTACAGGCAAAAAAAAAGACCGGCTTTAACGTGAGTTAAACCGACCTTCGAGATTGAGTAATTAAATCTTGTACAACCCGGTTTTCGTCAAACCATCAGTTGCGCCCGCTAATATATAGAGATATATTATATAATTAATCAACTCATATGTTGAAATAGATTTACTAATTGAATATAATATTTCTACATACGTATTTATTTGATTATCATATATTTATGTTACATATACTAGCTCCGTCTCAATTTCGCATCCACGATTAATCAATTCGGACTATATCTATTCCTAGCACTTTTCGCCAGATATACTTAATATCGCATCATGTCCATATCAAAATACAACGGGGAATACCAAGGCTTCTATTCTTATGGTGGTCGGCACTCAGGAGACCACCCTATGCAAACTTCTTTATCTTTTGAGGAGGATGGCGTCGTAATGGGATCAGGCCGAGATGATGTTAATGTATTTCAGTTTAGAGGAACTTGTGATAGAAATTCTCTCACTGTCCAATTAATCAAACAATACCCTACTCATCAGGTCCGATATATAGGCGTTATAGAAGAATCCGGTTCTGTCATCACTATTAGTGGTATATGGAAATTGGCTGGCATCCATACTTCCAAAGGGGGATTTACCCTTCGTAAGTCCAAGCCTGCTCAGTCCATCATGGCAGACATAGATGCTTTGGAAAAAGCGTTACAGAAATCTGTCGCTAAGATAGAAGAGGTCAGAATCCAGATTTTTGACGATTAAGTCACACCAATATTAAACTAAGTACATGTCTTTAATGGATGCCCTGGAGCTTCGCTGCGAATCAGCTTGTGAACTCTGTAACAGAACAGAACAATTGTCAGCCTATTTCGTCCCACCCAGGGTCGAAGACATCACTAGTAATCAGGTGGCCGTCTGTGGGCTGTGTTCCAGCTTACTCAGCTCTGACCCTTCATCCAATCCAGATCACTGGCGCTGTCTGAACGACTCCATGTGGTCCCAAGAGCCTGCTGTGCAAGTTGTAGTCCATAGATTACTGGGCCAGTTATCAGCTCAGCCTTGGGCAGGTGATCTACAAAGCCAGATGTACTTGACAGAGGAAACCTTGGAGTGGGCACAGCAATCTTCAGGTGCTGGCATCATTCATAAAGACAGTAATGGCAATGTCCTATCATCAGGTGATACGGTAGTTCTGATACAAGACCTCAATGTAAAAGGTGGAGGCTTCACAGCCAAACGTGGGACAGCTGTCAGAAAAATCAGACTTGTACATGACAATGCAGAGCAAGTAGAAGGAAAAGTAGACGGTCAGCAGATCGTCCTACTAACCAAGTATCTCAAGAAGTCATAGTCTGAGATCTCTCAAATTACACCATTTTATAATTCCTTAATTTTTATGATACCAACATTTGATGGCATCATAATATATCGATACTACGAAGGTATCAGCACTATAATCAATCTCGCTATCTGCTTAGGCAACAAGCTAGTTACTTAGATGCGGCCCGTCTCAAAAAACCAACTACCAAGCTCAGAAAAGCCAATAGGATCATTCACCGCGCTTGCGCCTTCGCTTTGGAATCTTCACGTAGTTTCTTTCTAGTAAAAGCACCTTCTCCACGATGATTGAAATCACTATCTTCATCAGCTCGTAAATCTATGGTGCCATTGACTGTCAGATTAGCCTTACTGTCTTCATTCAGTTTGATTTTCAAATCTCCCACTATCAGATCATAGCCATTGATTATACAATCCTCATCAGCATTTACATTCATGGACTTAGCGCTCCCCTGAATTTCTACAGTACAATCTTCTACTAAATTCAGTTCTAGATTTTTCACTTCGACAGAGCCAGTCAGGATACAATCCTCATTCAAGGAAATAGTTAAGTCATCTGTTCTCAAATTTCCGTCCAACTCGAAGGTGACATCTTCATAACCTTTTATTTCTTTCAAGGATTTAGTCGTGATTTTAAGAACCAAGTGCTCTTTTGCGCCATTTCTTTTTCCTATGCCACCGCTGCTGGTACTATAAGAATCAGTGGTTATTTTGAGGATTCCTCCCTTTACTTCTACTTTGATCAAGTCATGAAGATTTTCGTTGGCTTCGATCTCCACCTTCTCATTTCGATCAGAAAATTTAATAAAAACCTTAAAATCCTCAATGACATCTATCCGGTCGAATGCCTCAGTAGCTTTTATTTCAGTCGTAATGTTTTCAGAAAGCTTTATATAATTATCACCCCATTGGGCAAAAACGCTAAAGCAACCGAAAGTGAATAAAACCTGTAAGAAATAAAGCTTTCATGATTATGATCTTAAGTGAATTATCAGAAATAAAATTAAGTAAATATTGTTTAATCACTCAGGATAATCACCCTCAGGAAAAACAGACTTTATGCCCTTTAACAGGTAGTAAGCTGCCTTGGGGTTCGTTGCGAGTGGAACATTATGCACGTCACATTGTCGCATCAGCATTTGCACATCTGGCTCGTGTGGGTGCTTATCGAGAGGGTCTCTGAAAAAGATGACTAGATCAATTTGCTCAGTCGCTACCAGCGCTGCTATCTGCGCATCACCACCGAGGGGGCCAGACAATAATTTCTCAACCTTGTAGCCTTCCTTCTCTATTTTATTTCCAGTTGTTCCCGTAGCATAGATTGTCGCATCATCCAGAAAAGCATGATTCCTAGCAACGAATGAAACCATCTCTGGCTTCTTTCCATCATGCGAGATCAAAGCAATATTCAATTTCATTCTTCTTCACTATTAGTACCTGTTACAAAATCAATGTTTCTCGCCAATCCTGCATATCCAGTACGCTTGACCGGACTGCCTTCAAAAAGTTCTCCGAACTGTTCCTCTGTCATGTGCTTCAGACTTTCATCATTCAGCTTCTTCAGCGCAGCACTCGGCAAGAATTCCTTTTCTTCATGTGGATTGGAAAATCTATTCCATGGACAGACATCTTGACAGATATCACACCCAAATGCCCAACCCTCCATCTGACCGGAAAAGGCCTCTGGAATATATTCATCCTTAAGCTCTATCGTAGCATAGCTGATGCATTTAGAAGCATCCAGAACATAACCTTCGCCTAGTATAGCGTCCGTAGGACAAGCATCCACACATTTAGTACAGCTGCCGCAGTAGTCTGTCATCGGCTCATCATAGTCCAACTCAACATCTATGATTATTTCTGCTAGAAAGAAAAAAGATCCTTTCCTCGGATTGATGATCAGCGTATTTCTGCCTATCCAACCCAAGCCTGCTCGCAAGGCCCACTCTCTTTCCATCACCGGTGCACTATCCACAAAAAACCGTCCCTCTACTGGCCCGAACTTTTCATTGATCTGTTTGAAAAAATATTTTAATTTTTTCTTGACCACCTTGTGATAATCACGGCCATAAGCGTACTTGGAAATTTTGATTTCACCTTCTGGATTAATAACATCTTCCGGAAAATAATTGTAAGCCAGACTGATGACAGACTTGGCATTTTTGACCAGCTTTCGAGGATCTGTTCTTTTCTCAAAATGATTCTCCAGGTACTCCATTTTCCCTTGGTAACCTTTGCTTAGCCAATCTGTCAATCGATCCGCTTCTTCTTTTAAGAATTCTGCTTTGGCGATGCCCACATCCAGAAAGCCCAGCTCTGTAGCCTTGCCTTTTATCCAAGACGTCTTATCTTTTTGGGTCAGTTCTGACATCACATTAAACGTCTTGAGATTTAATGTCATTCCAGGTTTGGAAGAGTGATTCCTGCGCTGGTCTGTTCTCTGGGATTTCTGTCAGAGCTGTTGCGGGCTTCAGATGTGCCTGGCAGTCAGCGGGTAGGGTCTGGTAGAGCTGGGTGCCTTTAGTTTTCCAGGCCAGCATTTCATCCGAAACTGTTTTGAGGACCTTTGCAGGATTACCGACTATGAGGCTGCATTCTGGAAAGACGCTGTCAGCTTTGAGAAAGGCCAATGCCCCCACAATGCAGCCCGCACCTAGTGTGACTCTATCCATTATGACACTATTCATACCTATCAAGCAATTAGCACCTATTTCTGCCCCATGTATAATGGCACCGTGGCCGATGTGCGCCGACTCATGTAAGACCACAGTCACACCAGGGAACATATGTATCGTACAATTCTCTTGCACATTACAGCCATCCTTGATGACAATCCCGCCCCAGTCTCCTCTTATGGCTGCCCCAGGTCCTATGTATACGTCCTTGCCTATGATGACATTCCCTGTGACAGCGGCCTGCGGGTGGACATAGGAAGAAGGATGTACGACAGGCGTAAAGCCTTTAAAGGAATAAATCATTGAATATATGTTTTCAATTGGCGCTATTCAGCTTATCTCAATATACAAATCTAAACTTTATACCTGATGAAGCCTATCGAAGACAAGAGTTGTTCTCTGCATTACTAATACCTTCCTGCCTATTCTAATCTATTTCAGTACCATATGGATTTCATACTCCTTGACTTTCTCTATGTCATCTTTCAGCACAATATCCTTGAATTCACTCAAGGATATTTCAGTATTCTTCCCATTTATGAGTGTGACCACATTCATCGCTAGGATGAGGAATATGATTATACTGGATTATGAAAGAATATCCCGCTTATTCAAGAAATGAATATAACAACCAGTTAGTCAAAGTCACGAGTATGACACCATATCCAATCTCTCATCCTGAAACAGTTTCTTTAAAAGAAAAAGATTGTTCTAAAACCTGAACCCAACAACACCTTTAAAAAAGAACGGTGTACCAGGTGTGAAATGTATTTCTTCCACACTTATAGGTTCATCCCTAAGTCGAGACTCTGTTGCAAACTGTGTTTCATTCCATTCCGTATTCATTAGGTTCTGTATCTGTATCCCGAAACTCAGGGCATTTATCTCGTAGGTCAGATTGAGATCAAGAACGGTATAACCTTCTGCAATGATGGAGTTATCCTCATTAGCAGGACGATCGTGAAGATATCTAGCATTGATGCCGCCGCTGAATCCTGCTAAGTCAATTATACTTAGTCCAGTAGATACGGTAGATACCGGTGCCAGTGGAATACGGTCCGCATCTTCTTGCTCATCTATCTGTCTTGCTATAGTATAATTAGCATCCACATCCCAATATAAGCAATCCAATACTTGCCATCTCACACTCAAGTCCACACCTCTTCTTGCCGTTCTACCACTGGGCTCTACTATGCCTGCATCTCCCACATAGACGAATTCTTGTTCTAAGAATAAATACCATAGAGCGGCATTCATAAGCACTCTAGGGCGAGGCTTCCACACGACTCCTAAGTCAGAGCCATAAGCAGCAGGCAAAGTTCTCTCACTGGTCTCTCTGACTACAACTCGTGTATCATTGGAATGAAAACCTTTACCAGTCTTCAAGTACAACTGCAAATTCTTATTATGGTTATAGAATAAATTCAGCTTAGGACTTAATATGCCATGCTGAGCTGACTCAGAAGTGTATTCGGTAGTAAGGACATCTTCGTACCTGAAATTGAAATTATCATATCGAATACCTGGATTTATCAGGAGCTTACCCCAGTCAAATTTGAAGTCAGTGTATAACCCCATATTTGTCTCCCGTATATCGCCTAATTGTATCTGCTCCAAGGTCTCAGTCCTATCACGTGTATGTGACAATTCATTATCATCACTTGCATCCGACCTGACTGACAACCCAAGACTGAAGTCACCTTCTAGATTACCTAGGGTGAAAGACTGACTGTACTCAGTATTCAGACCGTATAATTGTCTGCTTTCATATTGTCTTATTTGGTCGCTGTTGATTGGATCTTCTAAAAAAAATGTAAAATTTGAAAATAGTTCAAAATCATATTTAGACATGAATAAAGTACTCTTGATAAACGACGTCGGGCTGATATATTTCTCATGTGTGAGGCTGATATTTGAGCGACTGGTTACACCACCTTCTGTATCATCGATAGCTCCGAATCTGGAGATCAATCCACTCTGAACGGCACGTTCGGGAATTTGTCCTGAGGCATCCCAGTCGCTATAGAAATGTGAGATGGATAGCCCAATGTTCTGAGTCTCGTCCAGTTCAGTCCTAAAGGAACCCACCACATTAACTCGCTGAAAATTCTGTGGACTTTCGAAAGGTCCATCCGTCTGCAAGTATTCTGCTGCAAGGTAGGAGTCGGTCTTTTTATTTTCTATTGTCTTCAGCATCAGTAAAGTTCTTGAAGTATTAAACTGTCCTACTTCTTGCTTGATGAGATTCTCTGATAGCTTCTTCTTTGAAATGAAATTGACAAATCCTGCCGTATTGAAATTACCTTCATCAGCATTATAAGGACCAGCCCCAAAATCTATTTTCTCCAAGGTTTCTGGAATTACAAAGTGCAAGTCAGCGTAGCCTTGGCCATGAGCATGAGATACCATATTGACTGGCATATTATCCACCGATATGGATATGTCAGTGCCATGGTCTATATCAAAACCTCTAAGGAATATTTGTTCTGCTTTACCCCCTCCCGCATGCTGACCTATGAATAGTCCAGGCATCTGTCTTAAAATATCTTGAGACGAATTAACAGGCCTTGTGATGATGTCAATACCTGAGAATATACTCATAGCTGACACATCATTAGAGATCACTATCTCATCCAGATTTATGGATTGAACTTCCAACACTACCTCCAATATTTTTGACAAGTCAGTGATGGGCAGGGTCACATCATTATAGCCCAAATAAGATACAGTAATAGTATCGCCCTCTGATATGGGTTTCAAACTGAATTCACCTAAGTCATTGGAATGTGCATGGGTGGTACTGTTCAGAACATTTATCAGAGCGAAAGAAAGTGGCTCGCCTGACGAATTCTTGACGTTTCCTACTATGCTCTGACCGTTTAGAGTAATGTTGCATATTAAAACAAGACAACATATAATGAGGTTATTCAAGGCTGAGTAGATTTAAGAGTGAGTAAGCGTATACTGATAAATACGTAAATATGCGAGCTTTCGGATTTATCGCAAGCGTAAAAACTAATTTTTACCTATTTTCTTATAAATCTCAGCTTAATTCTACTTTTTGGTCCTATGATTCATACGATTTTGCGATAATATGACTTGAATTATCAATACTTACTGCGGACGAATTTGACAACCAAGTCCCCCTAACCTTCACCACAAAATAGACTAACTTTATATTGAAAAACATAATTTTCCCTTTTTAGCAGCCCTTATATGAAGCTCTATATTTTTCTGATTTTGCTTTTTGGCATGAACACTGTAGCAATAGGTCAGGAAAATGATCTTTATGCTTTATCCTGGGGCACAGATGGTTACATAGCCGCTGGGGCGACATCATTAATAGTTGCAGATTTCTTCTTGAACAGGAGCATACCCATATTGTCAAAAAGTGATATTGCCGCACTGGATAGAAATAATGTAATAGGATTTGACAGGTCAGCAATAGATAACTATAGTGGCAATGCCGCTAACATAAGTGATCTATGTAAAAATGTGGCACCATTTATACCTTTCACTTTATTTCTCTCTGGAAGGGCCAGATCTGATGCAGGCGTGATCGGTCTCATTTACCTGGAAGTGATCGGCCTCAGCTACTCCATCACAACGGGATTTAAAGCCGTCGTAAGGCGCAAGCGGCCCTATGTCTATAATACTGAAGTACCATTGGGCGACAAACAGAAACGCAATGCGAGCAAATCATTCTTCTCAGGTCACACTTCATTTGTTGCAGGTATTAGCTTCTTTTCTGCGTCTGTATTCTCAGATTACTACCCAGATTCTCAGTACAAGCCCTTTGTATGGTCAGGTGCAATTTGCATCTCAGCACTGACGGCTTATACACGTTATGCTGCGGGTAGACATTTCCCGTCAGATGTCGTCATTGGTTATGGTGTAGGAGCACTGATCGGCTATTATATTCCTAGGCTACATAAGCTACAAAAGAAAACAGAATTAAGTATCGCCCCTTCGGCAAGTGGGATTTATTTGAGCCTGAAATTTTAGCTCTCTGATTTCAAATTGGAGCGCAGTTTATGATTTGCTAAAATGGATACCCGATTCCTAAGTTATATCTGATATTATCCTCTCTCCATCTTTTAGATAAAATATCCATGTCAGAGATGCGCCAATTAAAGCCACTGGCGGAGGGTCCTCGTAAGGGAAAAGCGATATCCAGCCTGATTAAGAAAAAACCAAAATCCAATCTCAAACCCAAGCCAGTGCCTATCGCGATCTCTTTATAAAATTGTCTAAAGACAAAATTTTCATCAGGACGATCAGAACTACCCAATAACCATATATTACCAGCATCTATAAATAAGGCACTCTTGAAAAACTTGAAAACTGGAAATCGATATTCCAAATTCATCTCCAATTTCATATCTCCTGTCTGATCTATGAACTGAGACTCAATACTAGACAACCCCTCTGAATCGACATATAAAGTACTCGGACCTAGACCTCTTATTCTGAAAGCCCTGAGACTATTGGACCCACCGACGAAATACTGTTTCACATACGGAAGCTCCACACTATTGCCATAAGCTTTACCGACTCCGGTAATTAGTCGTGCCGCAAGATCAGACTCACCGAAGGCCCAGTATTTTCTCATATCGAGAGTAACCTTAGTAAATTGTGCATAATCAATTTCCGCAATCTCTTTGGGATTGGATTTGTTTGCACCTAATATCGCAGAGATCAAGTTACCACTCGTCTCCACAGAGGCTTTCAAGTAGTGGCTATTTCTAGCATTGGTACTTGCTTGGCTAGTGTAGGTATAATAATACTGCAGTCCACCGATAAGTACATCTGTGAATGATCGCTGCAGCCTTGAATCCCTACTGATAAGGTCGAGAAAAGCTTGAGTCTCATTTGATACTTGTAGCTCATTTACATTAATTGGGTACAGCTCATGCAGAGAGGCATTTGATTGTCGCCATCTGTAACCAAATTTTGCTGTAAAACTCTCGATGCTATACAATTCTGTTCTCCTTTGCAAGGTATAATCAGCTTTGATTACCGTCCGTGGTAAAAAGTTTTTATTCTCCTTTATGTCAATAATAGGTATGATGAATCTTGGAATGGTCAACTCTACTTTTCCATTCAGATCAGACGAATTCACCAGACTTACACCATCACCAAATTCTGTCTCAACCTGGCCTCCCAGCGAGATATTGAAATTTTCTGCATTTCCGAACAAGTTTCGATTCTGATAGGACACAGAGCCTCCTACACCTAAGGTATTACCTGACCTATTGTTCAGTTCCACTTCTCCTGAAATACTCTGCATCTCTAATGGACTAAGAAATATTTTCTGCGTGATATGGTCTCCTCTTTCAGTCGAGCTAGGCTCATTGACAATATTAACAGAGCGGAACAATCCTAAATTCTGAAGTCTCTTTGTCGTTCTTGACTGTAGTGTTCGATTAAAATATCTTTCGGGATCTTCCAATATTAGCCTCTCGAATAAACTATGATTTACATACGGCTCAGTCTCTATTATAGTGATACTATTATCCAGTGACTTTCGCGATGCTGGCTTACTCTGATTGCTCTGCTTTGAATAGTTAGGATACACCAAGATGCTATCCAAGGTGTACCGAACATGTTGAGTGCTGTCAGTCGGGGAAATTATCTGTGTATAGACATCTACAGTATTATCTATTTTGGCAGTGTCCACATAGAAATGGACATTACTGGATCTGAAATCAGCATATCCCTTATTACCTGCCAGAATAGCTAATCTTATGCGTTCGAATTCCAGTCTGTTTCTATCGTAATAATCATTCTCCTTTAATATGATTCTTTTGGAAGATTCATCTAAGTCCAAATTGTTGTAAACGGTATCCTCAGGAAATATCAATGAATCAATGCGATAGCGCTCCCCTAAGGTGATCTCACAGAATAACTTAGTTTTACTATTCTTCGTTGTATCCGCACAACTTATTACATTAGAGAAAAACCCCTTACCCTTAAGATAATATTCAAGCTTAGCTTCGGTAATATCTCTCATATCATTTTTGTAAATGACAGGCTGACTACCGAGTCTATATTTCACCCAGTGCTTGAAACCTTTCCTAGGTGCATTTTCAAAAACATTATAGAGTCCAATTTTAAAATTACCCACGCCGAATTCCGTGCCGTCCTGAGGAATCTCTTTCACTATGAGTTTAAATTCTTTGATGGACTTCGCCTCATTGTGATCATGGATCACAAGGTCAGTTCCCGCGTAGACCGTTTGGGTTTCAGCCAGATTCTTGGACAGTTTACAAGATGAGAACCCGACCATACTCAGCACTAAGGCTATGAGAATAACGTGAGTATATTCTTTTTTCAGTTTCAATTTACTTTCGAGTCAAATGATTTACTAAAATACAGACTGACGCCATTCTTACTATTATTCTCATTGAGGAGTCTATCATAATCCGACTTCGAAAAAACTCTTACGCGGTATCGACCATCCATCGTCAATTTATATTCTAGAACAAAGTCACCTACAACCGTAGAATATCCCTCCTGGTCATTATTTTCCAGATCTACATTACCCGCTGCTGAAACTGAAAGGCGATCATTGAATAATTGCTTCGACAACTGCAATCCCACCTCTGTAACATTTCCACCACTGCCACTATTCACATACTCTGAATTATATGAATTAACATTGATGTTGACATCTACTCCTTTTATCATATTCTGTGCAAAGTTGTTCAGCTTACTTGAAATCAGTTCAGAAATACTACTTAGCGCAAGATTACTGCCTACGGACCCTATACCAAAACTTGAATTTTGAGAAATGATGAAGCTATTGAAAATAAGTAGACCAAATACTTGATTATTTAATTCATTTGGATCATCACGCAGGTATTCAAGCTTCTTTACGACAGGATTGATAAGAGAGGATGACTCCAATTCAGGAATTCTAATATCCAATAATATCTCTGTATCATCCAGAGGGCCCATCAATGTCAAGAATACTTCTACATTGGTTCGAGACTTGAATTTACTGAGATCAGTAGCCTCCGCTTCCAGAGTCACTTCATCTTTGACCAATTCATAGGTGGTGGTATAGACGTTATGTACAGCAGCTATATTCACAACGGCATCCAGAAGACTTCCATTAAATTGCACACTACCTCCTTGTCTGATCTCAAATTCTTTGAAAATAAAAGTGCCATAAGAGAATGTGTAAATACCCTGCTTTACTAAATAGCGACCATAGAATTCTTGCTCTCCATCAGGATTAATCTGAATTCTCAAGTTTCCAGATCCATAACCTTCGACTTTATCACCGTTAATCGGATCCACAACCAGAGTCAACTTGGACTCTTCAGTCACTTCCAGTAATAAGGTGACATCAAAAGGTAACGCTTGTGCGAGCTGCAAGAAATACGCATCAGTAAGGTCTTCAAATTCCTGTGGTCTTCCATAGGTGATAAAATCTTCCCTGAGGTAACTCTCAGCATCATATGGAGATATGGTTATCGCCGTAGCTGGAAGACTCTTAGCAGACACATCGACTTTCAGCAAATCAGGAGGACCCACAATACTGCCCTGTGCCTTTAAGAAAGCTTTACCATAAAACACTGGGTTGTCCACAAAACTCGTATTGAGAAAAATAAACTTATCTGTATCGATTCTGAGGTCAACAGTAACATCTTGCAGCTTATTATGATATATCGTGCCTGTTAACTGAGCTGTATTACCTTCTTCGTCATAGATATCCAACACTCCAACATCAATGCTCCTGTCATCAAAATTTATTTTATGATCAAACAAACTATACTCTGTATTATTTGCGACGATTGTTGTGACTGTATTATGTAGCTGTGCGAATCCAGATATGCTAGGTGATTGTGCTTTCCCACTTAAATTCAGCTCCCCAGTCAATTGCCCTTGAGTATTTTTTATGATATCCTGGATAAAGGGTTCTATTAGGAATAGTTGCAATGAATCAATTAAAACATTCATGTCTATCTGATTCGTAAGTGTATTATATTCTGCGCTTCCTTCCACCCTGTTCACCAGTCCAGCAAGTTGAATCTCTGATTTTAAGATCGAATTCACTGGATCTGAATCACCTGATATTGTAAGTGTACCTATGGAAGTGGAATCATAGACTATATCTTCTACCTCGATATTAGCAATGAAGTAAGGTGTCTTGCAGAAATCCATGAGATCAATTTCACCATTGACGGTACCTGTAGCAGAATGTCCTTCGTTCAATATGAGGTCGGCAAACTCTCCCATCTCAAAGTTTTTAAATTCGACAGAGAGTCGCTCACCGTCTTCCACATCACTATTAACGCTGAGCATTGCGTTTCCATCGGTAAGTTCAAAATTAGATATTGAGAAACAATTATCCTGTATGGAAATGAAATTTCCACTTTGAATTTTCCAGTCCTTATTATTAAGTATCACGTTGTCTTCTACAGTCACTAAGATTTCATCAGCATTAAATTGTGAGTTGGAGGATAACTCTAACATCTTATTATCAGATCTATCTCTTGCAGTAACTGTACTCGCTATACTGCCTTTCTTTATCCTATTCTTGATTGTAAGGTTGTTTACTGGTGTGCCATTGTAGGAGTTCATATCACCTATTATTCTCAGATCCAGAATAGAGGCATCAGAAGTGTCATTTGCTACTGTCAATAAAATATGCTCAGAAAAAAAATCATCATAAAAGAAACTATCAACTTCGACCTCTCCTGCAAGCAGTTTTTGATCAAAATCAACTTTCACATCTAAGCTCATCGGTTTTGATTGGAGCTGATGCTCTACTAGCAGTACATTAACAGGCATCAATGTGTTCAGCTTACCATAAAGATGTATCCCCTTACTTGAGATATCATTTGGTCCTATGAAAGTATCAGTAGCATTATAACTAGCGACTATGTCATTAATCGCAGCAGGTAAATCTTGTAATTGATAAATACCATCCATTTTAAGTTGCAAGGCATCACTTGACAGAGATAGAAAAGTACTATCTGATTTACTTATGGCTACTATGCTGATACTATCCTCATAAAAATGCTCAATAGGATTAGATAAATATAGATTCTCTATCATTAGCTCCTGTTGGTTACGAGATGACAAGGGAAGCCTAATATGACTTTTCATAGAACCACTCAGACTTATTTTATCTTGATACAGATTTAAATCAAACAGGTTAATAGTATCAATATCAATTGAAAAATCAAAAACTGAATTCTCTTCTCCTATGGAAAAAGTACCATCATACTGTAGCTTAGCGTTGGGATCATCTACATTGATAAGGCCATCAACCTGACCCTCGTGCATATGTGCATCGATACTGACAATATTATAAGTATACCCTCTAAACTCAAAGTCATTGATAACTCCCTTTAATTTCGAATTCCCTTCTTGTATATCAACACCTTGACCATCCAGCTCTGTTGCCAAGGTGACTTTTCCTAGGTTTTCGTTTTTCAGGAGAGCACCTAGGTCAAATTGTGTCAATGCTAAATCACCTTTGTAAGTAAGTTGTTTAATTCCTCCTGCGTACCCTAAGGCAATATTCGCGTCTGCATAACCTATCGCTGACTGTAATTTACCTTCGAGCTTGGTGGCTGTTCTATCACCACTCACGCTACCCGTATAGTTTAATTGCTCCAAGGCTTGAATGGACAATTCCTCTGGAAATGCATAAGGAAAATCTAGTGTATTTATATTTAATCTTTCAAATACGAGATCATATGAAAGCAAATCAGGAGCATCAATATTCTGTAAAGTACCCTGTACTTCTGTTTCGAAATCATCATCTATCCTAAGTGAAAAATCATCAAGCGACAGACTTTTCAAATTACCATCTGCACGACCTGAGGCAGAAAGATGATTATAGCGACTGAGACTGTCCGGCATCTTATATGCACTGAGCATATTATCCACTTGATGGAGGTCAACCTCAAGAGAATCCAAATATATATTCATCACCTCCATATTCTGAAAATCACCATCTGAGGCTTTCATATCCATAGAACCCTTCGCAGATAACGCAGAACCATATTTGAAGTCTATCTGATCAAGTATGATAACCCTCGGGTCATAATGAAGCGTTCTTGCCTTGGCTTGCATTGCACTACCGTTTAGCATTTTAAAATCATTTGGCAAGTAAGGCCTGACCATCTCGAGTAAATCAAAAGATATATCTGAATTCAGATCAGTGGCGTCATAAGATTTAGAATCCAAGTCTACTGAAAACTTATTCACCGCTATTTGATCATGTCTAGTTAGGAGTTTTACTTGTTTGGCAACGACCCTATTTTGATTGATGCTCAGTTGGACCGAGCCTTCTTTTAATTTTATCTGATTATTATAATCGGCCTTGATTTTTTTGATATCCACCACCAAATTTCCAGATTGATAATCCAAGTTTTCTGCTACAATATCCAACTCTGAAATTTGGGTGATTTCTTCATCCTCTATTTCCACCAGCTTATGATTCAGATCAAGATCATCTAGAGTTATAGTCCAACCCATATCTGGCAGAAGACTTAAGGAGGCTTGTTCATCAGAATCTGCTAGAGAGAGGTAGGTGTAATCATTCTTACTCAGAAATTTATCTATGCTCACTTTCTGCTGAGCGAAATCGATTTCATCGATATCCACAAGCAATTCCTCTTGAGTAAGAACCAGCTTCAGATCTTTCGTTTTATATCGCAGTTCCACTTTATTAAGGTTGATACTATGGAAGTCAATATCCCAGCTAGCGATTACTGGACTCGATGTATTCACATCCTCAGCATTTTCATTAGATACTGGCATGAGAAAACTATAGTTCATATCCCCTCCCGCTAGTTCATAAAGATTAATAGAGGCATCATCAATAGCGATTTCGTCGAAGGAGATTTTCTTACCTAATAATGAAAAAAGGCTGATATCCACTGTGAGCTTCTTGACCGAAAACATGGTATCTGATGCCTGGTCTTTTAAAAGAATCCCTTCGGCCTCTACTTTGTCTATAAAGCTGAATTTCAACTTATCAATATGCCACTCTGCATCATACTGCTCAGATAAGGACTGAAGAACTTTTTTCTGAGCATAGTTCTGGACAGCAGGCACACGTATCAATAAGAATACCAATAGTAGAAACAGGAGTAGTATGGCCACTCCTGTCAGCACTATTCGTATGTATCTATTTCTTATCATTCACTGGAATATCCTGCCTGTCATTCTGATAGTTAAAATTCTTATGTTTCAAGGATAACACTGTAAGAAATTCCAGAATGACCATTAATTAAGATTCTCAAAGTATACTCATAGTAAGATAAAGCAATATTACCAATTAGCTTCGGTAAAGAACAGCGGGAAAGTATAGTAATACTTAAAATCATCAATAAATTAACCAGAACTTAACTGTACCTATTACTTGATTGATAGTTATCATATTTCAATATTATTTAAAGCCTACAAGGCATTCACTCTATGGCCAGCAACAAGTCTAAGAACTGAACAATAACCTTATTCACAACTATCCAATAGTGGAATGGAGTTTACTTTCTCTACAAAATCTTTTCAATGCCGCCGTTAATCCTATCAAAATTAGGTATGTGCGAGACAGCTGCTTCGTGCAAGAAGTCAATAGGCATTAAGATCAATTCCAGCTCAGAATACCCAATAACAACATCGCCGAAATTTGCGATGGCCTAGCGGAGCGATTTGACATCGATGGTGACGGCTACAGCTCCGACAAAGACTGCAATGACAATGACCCTTATATATTCCCGGAACTAAAGAGATTCTTGGTAATGGTGTAGACGACGAGTGTGATGGATCAGATATGACAACATCAACCAGTGCTATGACGATTTCCCAGTTGGATTCATTTCCAAATCCCTTTGTGAATCACATAACGATAAGGTCGCAGTATTAACTGACAGGTGGAGTAGCTTTACTGGATATGAGGGTTGGCCGGATATTCATTTTACTAGTAGAAAGCTAGGAAACCATTCATATTGACCTCCAGGGACGTGAGCTCAGAGACTTGTCTATTGTGTTCCAAGATTCCGAAAAGCGTATAAAGGTGATATTAAGAATGATAAAACTTGAATTCAAGAAGTTCAAAATCGGTAAGTCAGGTAGACTTGGATTTCAACTAATTCGCTATTTACCGCCTTAAAGTAGTCTCAAATAGCTTTATATTATTAGAATTTTGTCCTTTTAGCTCAATTTTACTTGAAATATGGAACGAAAGATGAAATTATCCGTTATTTGCAGCGTGGTAGGAATATTAATTACAAGATTCCGCCTATTTACATTTTATACATATTAACAATGAGTAACGGTACAGTTAAATTTTTCAACGAAGGCAAAGGATTCGGATTCATCACACCAGACGATGGTGGTAAAGATGTTTTTGTCCATGTAAATGGATTAAACGGAACAACTCTTAATGAAGGAGACAAAGTTTCTTTTGACGTAGAAGAAGGACAAAAAGGATTGAATGCAGTTAATGTCGCTTTGATATAATTACAGCCTTCAATTTCTAAAATCATACTGGCCCGTCATTTATGATGGGCCTTTTTTATTCCATCTCAGTCAGTAGCATTTTTCTCAATTTTCATTCATGGTATTGTCATTTTGACATTTGGTGGAAGCTGATAAGCAGCTTAGTATCAGAGTGCGGCATATTATATTTTGAAGCCTATTCACTATGCTATATTGTTTGATGCAAGTTGAAGGAATAAATGGTTGGAACAGCTCTAAGAACTACAAGACAACATAGAGCAGCCCACCTTATTTCGCGCCCACTCAGGACGCTTGGCAAACCATTTTTCATTCTCTGGTTGCTCATCATAAGGCTGTTTAAGTAATTCATATAGCTCTCCTATTAAAGTATAGTCCCCATCCTCAGCTGCATCTATCACGAGCTGAGCCATGTAATTTCTAAGGACATATTTAGGATTGACCTGAGCCATGATTTTGTGCCGATAAGTATCCTCTATTTTTTCTTGAGTCAATCTATTCCGATACTTTGTAAACCATTCCTGCCACTCAGCCTGGATAGCTCCCCGTATAGCATCCTCTTGATAATAAGCTGGCATCACAATTTCCTGCATTTCTTGTATAGACTGACTCCGCTCGACTTTCCCCAGCAACCTATAAAAAATAGTCATGTCCGTCTCTGTTTTTGTCAATACTTGTTCGAGCTCAGAGATCAAAGCTACATCTGCTCGCGACTTGGAAACCAACCCAAGCTTGGAACTCATCATCTCTATCTTTGCCACGACGAATTTTGATTGGAATTCTTTTAAAATTTCTTCCAGTGGTGGTGCATCTTCTATCAGAGGGTAAAGTGCATTAGCCAATTGATATAGATTCCAGTGGGCTATTGCTGGTTGATTTCCATACCTATATCGCTTGTTCTGACGGTCAGTCGTATTTGGCGTCCAGCCAGGATCAAAACCTTCTAACCACCCATAAGGTCCATAATCAATTGTCAAACCCAGGATCGACATATTATCCGTATTCATCACTCCATGAACAAAACCCACTCGCTGCCATTCCACTATCATCCTCAAGGTCTTGTCAGCCACAGCTCTGAAAAATTCCAAATATCCGTGCTTGCCATCTCCATTAATCTCAGGAAAAAAGTGCCTTATCGTATAGTCTACCAATTTCTGAAGATTGGCCTTGTCACTTCTTGCTGTAAAAATTTGAAAATTGCCAAAACGAACAAACGAAGATGCCACTCTACAGACCACTGCTCCAAGCTCCATCTCAGGGTGGCCATCATACATAACATCCCGCAACACTTCATCACCCGTGAGACATAGTGACAAAGATCTCGTAGTCGGCACACCTAGGTGATGCATAGCCTCACTGCATAGGTGCTCTCGAATCGAAGACCGCAACACTGCCAGCCCGTCGGCCGTTCTGGAATAAGGTGTCTCTCCTGCCCCCTTCAGCTGCAAAGCCCATCTGCTGTCATTATGAACGACCTCTGCAAGATTGATAGCTCTGCCATCTCCCAGCTGACCAGCCCATGAACCAAACTGGTGACCCCCATAACACATCGCATAAGGCTCAGTCCCAGAAAGTACTTTCTTGCCAGAAACCACATTAAGAAATTCCTGAGACTCAAGATCAGTCTGTGTCAATCCCAAACTCTCTGCCATCTCCTGAGAGACATGCAACAGGATTGGCTCAGATGGCTCTCTGGGCTGCACATGGCTGTAGCATGCACCATTAACCTGACGTCTTGCATTCTCCATAATAGGATCTGCAGGCAATTCCTTATTGAAAGTATCTTGAATATCAAATTTCATATCCAATTATAAAGCAATTTTCTGCGCTTTGTTCATTTAACTAACCAATTTTCACGGAACTAAATACAAGTACCTACAGGTCAAAATATTACCTTTGCGCGATGAAAAATCCAGCACTAGGACTGATAGTCGCCATAGCCTACCTGACTTTAAATACAAGTTGTTCCAGGAAACTTCTACCAGAGTTGAAAACAGCCAAGATCCTACAAGCAGAACCCCGAATGAGTGGCTTCAGCATACCTTGGGATATCGAATGGTTGGGTGATGAAAAAATGCTAGTGACAGAATTGGAAGGGAAGGTTTCCTTAGTGAATCTGAGTACTCAAAATCGACGAGTCATTCTAAATCTTGAGGAGATCGCCTATGAGCTCCAAGGCGGCCTGATGGGAATGTCTCTTCATCCGAACTTTCCACAACAGCCAGAAGTATTTCTAGCATCGACATATTATGAAGAAGAAGACCTATACCTCAAGTTGAGTGGTTATATGCTCAGTCCAGAAATGGATACACTCATTTACAATAGGACCATAGTAGATCAAATCCCTGCGGCTGCGACCAATGTTGGCGGCAGGATTCTTACCACCGAGCAGCACATGTACCTGACTGTCGGCGAGATGGAAGACAGTGCAGCAGCGCAAGATCTGGAATCCTACAAAGGCAAGACGCTAAGATATATGCTGGATGGCAGTATTCCGATAGACAATCCCATCACAGATAGTCCCGTCTATGCTTCAGGTCTTAGAAATCCTCAAGGCATCTGTGCTTACAATAATAAAGTATATACCTCAGAACATGGCACGCTCAGTGATGACGAACTCAATCTTCTCACCCCACTAGGCAATTATGGTTGGCCTCAGTCCATCGGGCATTCTGGAGACAAAACGGCTAAGTGGACTGCTCCAATTAAGGCATGGACACCCACCATTGCACCCTGTGGTATTGCTGCCTACCAAGGGAATAAATTTCCCTTCCTCAAAAATCACATCTTGATCACCACGCTTGTGGCACAATCTCTAAGGGCTACTATGATGGATGAAACGGGACAAACTGTTCTGGAAGAAAAAATATTCTTAGAAGAAGACATCGGAAGAATCAGAGATGTGACTGTCACACCAGAAGGTAGAATTTTTGTTTGCAGTTCCAATGCTGACAGTTATGGCGCTGGAGCAGCCGGAGAGGATGGCATCTATGAATTGGAAAGTGCAACTAATAGAACGAGAACAACAAACGCTTTAAGTAAACTTGATGACTTTTTGCAACTGGACCAAACCAAACTAGAGATCAAAGAACTTACAAATGGACTCGTGCATCCTTGGGACATTACCTGGGGACCTGATGAAAGACTATGGCTCACGGAGGCGGGAGGTTACCTGAAAAGACTGGACCCAGTCACGCAAGAGATAAAGCTGATGCATCTCTTCAAGGATACTCATGAGACCAAGAATAATCCAGGCATCTATTCACTTGCCTTTCATCCAGATTTCAAAAATCATCCCTTCTTATTCATTCATTATCAGACAGATCATCTGACTACAAAGTTGGTTCGATTTGAATATGATCTGGCCACGCAGACTTTATCCAATAGAGTAGACATCATTCCAGAAATGATAGGCAATGAATCCCATAATGGATCCAGAATAATTTTTACGCCTGATCATAAACTTTTGTTTGCCCTGGGAGATGCCTATACAACAGAACGAGCACAAGACACTACCCTACTCAATGGCTCCATACTAAGAATGAACATAGATGGATCAGTACCTGACGACAATCCTTTCCCAGGAAATCTGATCTGGAGTTATGGTCATCGTAACCCACAAGGCATGGCCCTCGAGCCCAATGGCAACCTCTACTCTGTTGAACACGGCCCAGCCAACGATGACGAACTCAATAGGATCATCAAAGGCGGGAATTACGGCTGGCCGCTCATCAAAGGTAAATGTGATCTGAGATCTGAAAAGAAAAAGAATGAAAATGGTGATTACTTGCATTCTATTATTGATTGGACACCTACTGTTGCACCCTGCGGGATGATCTACTACAATAGTGATGCGATTCCAGACTGGAAGAACAGCCTCTTGATCACTTTTTTGAAAAAAGGTGATGGCAGTATTGGTCAGCGACTAGGTGTATACCCACTCGACAGTTCAGGCAAAATCACAGGTCAACATACTGATTACTTTGTCAAGACTTATGGCCGGCTAAGAGCAATTACACAAGCGCCAGATGGCCGAGTTTTTGTGGTCACTTCTAATAATGAGAAGAGCGGGAATGGAGATAAGTCGATGCGAGAAAATGATGATAAGGTGCTGGAGTTGAGGGCTGTGAGGTAGAGACGGGGTTAAAACTTTTAGCGGATTTAACAATCGAATTTACCAAATTTCTTTTCGACCTTTACGAAGTGAAGGGGAGAAGTCCTCTTTCTCGTCAATAAATGCTTTTTATTTTAAATAGAAATGTCTTTTACGAGCAAGGGGATCCTTCTTTTCCGGTAAACAATAATCAACAAATTATACCATTCCAACCACCACCTTTTATTTTCCAGAACGCAGTGGCGTGGAGAAACCCCGGTCCCCGTTTTACCTCCCTTATATATTCAACAGCAACTTTAATCCATAGAGAGTTATAAATAAAAGCTTCAAGGCCTCACTAGCGCTATCTCCTCCAGCGACCCAGCCCTATTCATATTTAAGACGAGACTGTCCTTACTGAGACTTTTGATCAGGACGCTTTTCTCTATCCCTTGATTTTCTTTAGTGTGGAGGTACTCTCCTGATATGTAGTAGCTGCCTTCTTCCTTCTGAGCGCCATAATCGATGATATAAGACTTATCAGTTTTAAAATCAAAAAACATCTTCTGGCTTATGCTTTTACCAGAATTGACTTCTCTCCAGTCGGCGACTTTCCATTTTCCATGCAAGAGGGTGGCGTCGTGGGCAGAGTTACAGGCGAGAAGGAATAAAAGCAAAGCTAGAAGGAAAGTGAATTTAAAATGAGTCATAGCTTGTTAGTTGATGAAAATATAACTGAATTGGCTGTGGATTAATTGTTGAATAGGCAGTATGTAAAATATTTAAGAAAGAACTCAGTGAGATTAAACATTGGCCATGAAGCTTCTAATCGTATGAGAAATTGAGCAAGGTTATATTTCATTTACCGGAGCTACCAAGCAATATGCTATAAAACCCCGATAGTATTAGCTTTTACCTGAGATGCAAAATGCTCGAAGAGGCTAGATTTACTCAAAATCGTAAGAATTACTACTGAATATCTGATTAATCATGTCGTGTTGCAAGTTGTTTCAGACAACAAAAAACCCTTGTAAATCAATGACTTACAAGGGTTTTGAGTGATCCGTCCAGGATTTTCTTTTTGGTTTGATTTGGTTCAATATGACGTATAACTAATTGATTATCTGGGAGTTATGATGAACTACGATTAATTTTAAATCGTTTTTAATCATAAGAAATCACAATTTGTTGTACCAAATGTTTTACCAAAATGGGATCTATTACTGCTAAAATCGTTCTACGTAAAGACAAAGAAGATAAAAGAGGGCAATGTCCTTTATATCTACGAACCACTAAAAACAGAAAGACAAAATACACCTTTCTCCAACTAAAGGTTGAGGCTTGTCATTGGAATAAGGTCAAAGGATTGGTACGTACCTCCTACCCTAATTCTGTTCGCTTTAATAATAGACTCAAGAAAATAATTTTTGAGCAAGAGCAAGAAGCTTCTAGTGGAATAGATGAAATCAAGTCAAAAACCAAAGAAAGCAACCCTATTGATTTCTTTAACTTTGCTAAAGAGCATCTTGCCTTGCGTTTGAAAGAAGAGAAGTTTAGTACCTACGACAAAGAGAAATCTGTCCTTAAAAAATTTAAGACCTACGTTGATGGCTCATCTTTTGAGTTCAGTAGGTTTACCCCTCAATTTCTTGATAACTACAAAGCTCATCTCAAATACAAGGTGAAGAATAAGACCAATACCATTCATGCTAACTTTAGAGTCTTGAGAATGCTGATCAATAAAGCTGAACGGTATAAGTATATATCACCTGACGATAATCCCTTTAAATACTATAAGCTAGAAAGGGAAGAAACCAAAAGAGAGTTTTTAACCATAGATGAACTACAAGAACTCAAAAACCTTTGGTTGCCAAAAAACTCACTCATTTACCAACACCGTCAACTATTCCTGTTTGCTTGTTACGCTTGTGGATTGAGAGTTTCTGATTTATTGACCTTAAGACCTTCTAATATAAAGAATGGCTTCGTAGATATGAAAATGAAGAAAGTAAGATCAAAAAGACTCAGATTCAAGCTACTGCCAGAAGCTAAAGAAATTCTCGATGAGTTTTACGATCCGACAAATATGTTCGTCTTCCCCTTTGTAAAACTTGAAGATGAGGATTCAAAGAAAGAGCTGGATAAGCAAATAAGTAGGTGTACTGCTTACTATAATAAAAATCTGAGATTACTTGCTACCAAATGTGATTTTGATAAGCATCTGAGTTCTCATGTAGCTAGGAACACCTTTGCAACCTTGGCATTGAGTCAAGGAGTCAGAATAGAGTATGTATCAAAGCTCCTAGGGCATTCAAACATCAAAACGACTCAGATTTATTCTAAGATTATAGATCGAGATTTAGAAACTGAAATGCAAAAACTATCGTTTAGATAGCGTGGGAAAGTCAGAAAGCAATATAAATATCATCTGTTTGGAAAGCGAAGCCTTCTATAAGCTCATAGATGAGGTGGTTCAACGACTTAACACTCCAATTTCTTCTGCCCCTTCGCCTGATGAGTGGATAGAATTAGAAGAGGTTATGAGTCTTCTCAAAATACGAAGTAAGACCACTATACAGAAACTACGAGATACAGGGAAAATCAGATTTAGTAAGCTTGGTCCAAAGCAAATTCTCTACCATCGACCTAGCATACTTGCCTATATTGAAAACAATGTTAAAGAAATGTTCTAATGAGTGCTACCAAAGGATTTAATCATGGCTATTGCCTTGCTAAGTATAGCACCAAGATGGCTATACAACTGATGGATAGCTTTACTGACCATTCTAACCCTTATGTGAAGGGCTTTGGATCAGGGATTCTTGAATATGTTGAAAAGGATCTGACTTTAGAAGAGTCCAAGAAACTAAGAAAGCATCTAGATAGGTCAAAGTCATTTGGACAGGCGAGGTAGTTAATCTGAAAGATATTCAGCTGCATTACACACATAAAGCACAAATGCTTAGAACGAGGTGTATCACCTCGTTTTTTTAACGGAGCATAAGTAGTCTTACTAACGATAGCTCAAGCCTCTTTTTCAAAGTAAATTTCTTTCGATCTTTTCTTTTCAACCTTAGAAGGCTCGCCTTGTTGCATCGAAGCATAAAGACATTTTCTGTATTCAGGTTCACAATTAGTACAATACCTAAGAATAATGAAAACAGAGTCGAAATAAGAATATAAATCTATCAGATATGACCAGCTTCTCCATTAAAACCTGAGATTTTGAACATCGCTGTCTGTTGTGTAATTACCAATTGCACTTGATAGCCTATCTATATAACATCTTTACAAAATAAGTTTATAAAAAACTTGATATGATTTCCTAAATCAGTATAGATAAGAGCAAAAAAAGTTTTGCGCACACTGAATAGCATAAGGAAATATATTAGTTATTTAGTGAGGGGGTTGTTGAGTCAATAACCCCTTTTTGTATTGTTATCATATCTATCAGCTTCTCAAAAAGAACATCTATTCTCGAAGATTCATTTAATAAGCCTTGGTCTAACATCTTATCAAAGAGAGAAATCAGTTTAATGACTTGTTCTGAATTAGCATTTTGAGGGATTTTGCCAAATGTCTTTGGAGAATGACCACTTGTTGTTTTTTGCTTATTGAAAAAAGTTGGATCAAAGGATAAATTCATCTCAGATAAGTCAGAATCAATTAGTGCATTAAACTCCAAAAAATCAAAAGCTGGTTTAAATAAATTCCAAAGTTCGAGCAGAGTATCGGCTTTAGGAGTCACATCACGCTCTTCATAAGAAGAAAGTGTCGAGACTTTTATTTTGGTTAATCGTGAAACATCCTTAAGGGCTAATCCAAAAGACTGTCTTAGCCATTTTATGTTTTTACTAATCATACCCAGGTTTTGGTAAGTATAAATTACAATAATTGTACTAAATATTCCAACAAAGGTAGAAGTGAATAATATTATTCTAACTTTTTCATAGAAATATGTTACATATTTGATTTATTTGCAATATGTTTGAACTATAATATGAAATTTTGTCACCTAAGTGGCAAATTACCATCAGTATGTTTAATGTAAAATATACTGTTTTCTTGGAATAGTGATCAATAAGGCATAGCTTTAAGGCTAAATATTTCCTTATGCCACCAACAGAGAAGTCTTCTCAAGTTCCCCAATACGGATTTGTCACATATTTCATACTCTTCCTCGCAGTAATGGTCATAAATGTCCTTGTCTATTGCTGTGTCACCCAACAATGGGAATTATTCAAAATCCTAGCTTCTAACCCCATTTTCTTCCTCACCTATGTAGTATTCACTACGTATCCGTCCGAGCAACTACATATTGAAGTTCTGTGGTAAGTACTGTTCTAACTCTTGAATACTAGACTGGCCTATGTTTTCAAGTGTATGCTTAAGCCATTGATAAGGGTTTATGTCATTGGCTTTACAGGTTGCCATGAAGCTGTACATGATTGCAATTCTCTGAGCAGCCTTGTGTGATCCCGCAAATAGATAATTCTTCCTTCCCAGTGCCAGTGGTC
>Ga0209187_1000665_pt1 | contig 53427 bp, 30 predicted proteins | sample BantaG_FD_187430 | JGI IMG/M metagenome (GOLD analysis project Ga0209187, IMG submission 187430) | Marine algal microbial communities from Bantry Bay, Ireland - BantryBay_4 metaG (SPAdes) (version 2) | ecosystem: Host-associated > Algae > Red algae > Unclassified | place: Bantry Bay, Ireland...
TTTCGGAAACTCTCGGAGACCTTGGTCACTCTGTCCATCAAAGCATCGCGTCTGCGATGTAAGACCAGATAAGCACGCTCACTGGCGCTATTTCCCACCAAGGAGCAACCGATTCCAAAATGCGCCCCGTATCGGCATGATTTGTACCGAACGCCCATTTTCCATGGTTTTTCATTTATTCTGACGTGGTAGACTTCTGGACCTCCGTCGCCCGTGCGAAAATTCAACTCCTCCAGCGATATTTTACGATGAACAAAATGAAAAAGGCCCCGATTAACGGGGCCTTTTTAACAGGGGCTTGTTAACAACTCTTTAGAGTTTGCTCAGCACCGCTGCCGGGTTTTTCTCAGCCTTGGCCACACACTTGTCGCAGCAGAAAGCGACTTTGACTTCGGCGACTACCGTTTTTGCCGCTTTGGCTGGTTTGCCAGTGACGATACATTTGGCGGTGGCGGGTTTGGTGGCTTTTACTTCGAAGTCTGCATCGCCAGCGACCTTCTTGGCGCACTTGCCGCAGCAGACGCCGACGGACTGTCCGTTAACAACCACGGTTTTGCCCGTTCCTTTGCCACTGATCGGGCAGGTCTCGTTGACGATCTGTGATTCTGCGGCAAGCACTTGCTTGGTCATCGCGGCAGGATCTTTCTCGTATTTGCCGAGGCAGTTACCGCAGCAGAACGACACGGCTTTCTTAATCGTCACGGTTTGGGCGGCATCCACATCGTCCCCGCTGAAGGGGCACTTGGTGTTTACGGCGTCTTGCGCCGAAGTGAAGACCGCGAGCATAGCGAAGGCGGCGATGAAGCATACAAGATTTTTCATAGTATGACATTATCCGCGAAGTACTCTTCCTATACAAGCGATTTGTTTGCTACGAGATCCCCAGAAACGGATGCCGCCTCTACGGTCAGGCGGGCCAACAAAGAGGCGTTGATCGAATGAAAAACGAAAATCCCACCCTTCATTGTAAACGGGGCAATAGCCTTTGGTCGTTCGAACTCTTGGAGAAGTATCTGGTGCACCGATGGGACCAAGTGCGCGGACCCAATAAGGGCGAGGAGCACATCGCCCTTGCCACACTCTCCCCTCATCTCACCGTTCGAACCGGGCGGGCCAGAGGGGCGTGGCCGCGACTTATTTGGGGGATTCTTCTCGTGGCGATTGGACTGATTTCCATTCTGAACTTTTTGAAGGGTGGTGAGCCATGGCAGGTCGCCGTTTTCATTCTGTCCTTGGTTGGATACTACTGGATAATCTACCACGGGCTGCGCGTCTTCGAGGTCCAAACGTGGACCGTCGTGCGCTCGCAAGATGGCCGCGATATCGCGCACTGGACGAGTTCAAGCTGTCGCAGCGACGCGGAACGTGAAGCCTTTGAGGCGGCCTTCCACGCGGCCTTCCACGCGGCCGTCGAAAACGAAGCATCCTGAGGCCGACTGTGCTTCCGGCAGCTGCCACCTTGCCAAGGGGGCGGGGCGTATGCCAGTCGGCGGACATGAATCTCTCCGGACGCACGAAACCTTTTGCCGTGTTGGGTCACCCGATCTCGCACACGCTGTCGCCGCCGATGCACAATGCCTCGTTCGAGTCGCTGGGCTTGGACGCGGTCTATCTTGCGTTCGACGTGCACCCCGACCACCTGGTGTCCACTCTTCGCAGCATGGCGCAGATGGGTTTCGGTGGCGTGAACCTGACGATCCCACATAAGCAAGTCGCCTACGCCGCGTTCGCCGACGCGTCCGCGCCCGAACTCACGCTGGCGCCCAGCGCCGAACTGGTAGGCGGCGTCAACACCGTCGCGTTCGACCCGGATTCCGGCGGGATGACAGGACACAGCACCGACGGCTATGGGTTTCTCACCGATGTCGCCGAGCAATTCGACGGTCTTTCGGTGGCCGGCAAAACGGTGTTCATCGCGGGCGTCGGCGGAGCGGGGCGAGCAGTCGCCTTAGTCTGTGCTCGCGAAGGCGCCGAACGCATTATTCTACAAAGCCGCAACGCCGAACGCAGCGAGAAAGTAGAGCAGGAAATCGCCGCGCTAGGCTTGAAGACGGTGGTCGAACATCAAGGCGACCCGCGCGACGCGGACCTCGTGGTCAACGGGACCCCGGTTGGCATGAAGCCGGACGATCCGCCGCTGTTGCCGGAAGCCTCGTTTCGTTCGGGCCAGTTTGTGTACGACATGATTTACGTGGTGCCCGAAACGCCGTTCATGCGTCCGGCGATTGCCGCCGGCGCGCGCGCGGCGAACGGGATGGGTATGTTGCTGCATCAGGGGGCGCGTTCGTTCGAGATCTGGTCGGGACAACCGGCGGACTTGGCGGCGATGCGGGAAGCGTTGCGGAATTATTTGCAACACCGCTAACGAACACAGCCTCTACGCGTATCCTTGCGGATCGTCGCCGGGCGGGGCGATGCGGGATATGCGATGCGGAATATGGGAATGTGGAGTGTGGAATCGGAGATTAAAGTGGGAGGCCGGCGCAACCCGCATCGCGCTATCCCATCAACGAACGCACTTCTGGCGCGAAGGCCAGCACCGCAAACGCCAACACCGCCGCCAGCACGAACGCGGCCAAAAGCAACAAGCACCATTCGAGCACTTGCAGCCGCACCATGGTGCCGCGCGCGCAGCCGAGCTTGAACATGGTCGCCATTTCGCCCCGCCGCAATCGCAGGGAAAGCAGCACGACGAGTCCAAGGAACAACGCCATCGCGAACAGAAAAACGGCGAAGATGGCGTTGAACCAGCGTTTCACTTTCAGCACCAAGCTCATGAGTTCGGACATGACGCTACGGGTGTCGAGCACCTGACGCTCCGGTGAAAGATTGTAGTTGGCCGCGAGCAGATCGGCGTCTTTTTGCGAATGCGGAAACACCAAAATCGAGGTGAGCGGCAAGTCCGCCACGGCGCCGTGCAGGTGAAAGCTGGCGAGGTTCTCCGCGGTGAACTCCTGAAAGCGAATCAGTTGTTCACCGGCCACCACCTTCGTTGTGTTGTTGGTGGTTTCGGTTTTCAGGATCGCGCCGGGTTCGTCTTTCATCCCGTCGACATCTTGGTGTCCGTGGCCGTGACCATCCAGAACCCAAGCGGTGCGCAGATCGGTGAACACCGCCGCGTCGTCCGCCGTACCGCGTTCGGCGAGCACGCCGACCACACGCATCTCGACCGCATAACGGGTGAGATCGAACATGCTTTCCTGATCGCTGCGCAAACCATCACCCGGACCGAGCTCCAAGCGAGTCGCCGCCGCCGAACCAAGAACGCAGTCGCCGAGCCGCAGCGGCAAGCTTCCCTCTGCCAGTTCGAGACCGCGTTGTTTGAAATAGGACAGTGTCGTACCAACCACCGGCGCGCCGCCAGCCTGGTGACGCGCCAACAGCGGCAGCACCTTCGCCCGACCCGTGGCGCGCAACGCGGTTGCTTCGCCATAGGGCAGTTCGCCCGGCGCGGCCTTGGCAAAGTATAAGCTGTTGACGACTAAATCAAAACGGTCTCCGCGCGCTCCAGCGACCATTGGTGTGGCTTCGGCCCGGGCCATGAGATCGCGTTCGTAGTGGCGGATCAGACCTTGCAGAACCAGCGGAAGCAGGATCACCAACGCGAGTCCGAGAACCAGCAGGGCGCTTTTGCCGCGGTGGTGCAGCAGATATTTCCACGTCAGCGTGAACAGCCTACTCATGCTGTGCTCTCCGAACTTGCCTGAATGCTGGACACATCGACCACTCGGTCGAAGCCGTCGAGGTGACCGTGATCGTGGGTGATGACCAACAGCGTCGCCGAACGCGCACGCGCCTCGGCGTGCAGTAATTCGAGAATGGCGTTGGTGTTCCGCGGGTCGAGATTGCCGGTCGGTTCGTCGGCGAGCAACAGGACGGGTTCGGTGACCAGCGCACGGGCGATGGCGACGCGTTGACGTTCGCCTTGGGAGAGCTTGTTCGGACGCCGCTTGAGCAAGGTGCCGATACCGAGTCGCTCGGCGAGGGCCTTGGCGCGTTCGCTTGCGCCACTGGCGTTCAAGCGCGGATTGATCGCGTAGGGCAGCAAAATATTGTCTAGCGCAGGCAGGTACTCGAGCAGTTCGAACGACTGAAATACGAAGCCGATGTTCGCCGCCCGGAAGGCGCGGCGTTCGGCGTCGGACAGCTGGTCGATACGCGTGCCGTCGATCCCCACCGAACCCGCGTCCGGCACTTCGATCCCGGCGATCAAACGGGCGAGGGTGGTCTTGCCGCAACCGCTGTCGCCGACGAGTGCGAGGTGTTCGCCGCGCGCCACCTCGAACGAGGGCACCCGCAGTCCAAAGGCGTCTGCACGCGCAGCACCCGGATAAGAAAACGTAAGTTCGGAAACGGAGAGCATGGCAGACAGGCAGGGCGCAGGGTTCAGAGAAGGAAAAGACCAAGCAGAACGGCCGCGTAGGCCAGCAGGATCCCGATCATGGGCGGATCCGTGAGTAACACTTTTTCTGGGCGTCCGCCTTCCTCTTTGCGGTAGACCAGAAAGAAATAGCGCCACAGACCGAGCAGCACGAATGGGATGGTCAGCGCGAGTTTGTAGCTGCCGAACTTCGCCACCGTGTCCGGCCAAACCGTGTAGGCGGAATAGGCGAGCGCCGCGAGAATCGCGACGCCGAGAATCAAGCGGTCGAGCAGCTTGCCGCTAATTTTCCCGATGTCGTAAACTCGGGTCGAACCGCCCAGATGGCTGAGCACCACCGTCTCATGGCGGCGTTTACTGAGTCCAAGAAACAGCGCCAGCAGAAAGGTGCAGCCAAGCAACCAGTTGGAGATGACCACGTTGATGACGACGGCGCCGGCTACCGCGCGCAGGATGAAGCCGCAGGCGATAATGATCACATCCAGCAGCGCGATCCGCTTCAGGTAAAAGGTATAAGCGATCTGCATCACCAAGTAGGTGGCCAGCACCGCGAACAATTTCGGCGACAGCAGCGCAGCCGCCGTCAAAGATCCCACGGCGAGCACTGCCGACATGACGAAGGCGGTCTGCACCTTCACCGAACCGGCGGCGATCGGGCGGAAGCGTTTTGTGGGATGCTTGCGGTCGCGTTCGCGGTCGCTCGAATCGTTGATCAGATAGATCGAACTGGAGATCAGGCAGAATAGCGCCGTCGCGAGGCAGACCCGCACAAACTCCTGGAGTCCCACGTCCTGTCCTTGGTCGCCCAGGGCAAAAAAGAACGCGGCAAACACCAACCCGTTCTTGGTCCACTGGTGGGGACGCAACGCGATGATGTGCGGCAGCAAACCGCCGCCGCCACTGCTTGCCGATGAGGAGGAGGGCGAGGAGGAAGAGGAGGGCGAGGAGGGGGAATCCATCAGGTCGGGTCGGGCGTGCCGCCGCCTTTATATTCCACGCTACGTTCGTGCGGGGTCTTCGCGCCGGAGCGTTTAAAGCCATGTCCGCCGAGCAGTTTCCAGACGACGAGGATGGCTTCTTTGACGATGCCTTTGTGGATCTTGCTTTCGCCTTCGGTGCGTTCGGTGAAGGTGATCGGTTCCTCGACAATTTTGAAACCGCGGGTCCACGCTTTGTAGGTGAGTTCGATCTGGAACGAGTAGCCAATGGAGGTCACCTCATCCAACTCGATGGTTTCAAGCACTGAGCGGCGGAAACATTTGAAACCACCGGTCGGGTCCGAGAACGGCATGCCAAGAATCAGGCGCACGTACTTGCCGGCACCCATGCTGAGTATCAGCCGCTTGAGCGGCCAGTTGATCACCCGGATGCCGTTCATGTAGCGCGAACCGAGCACCAGATCAGCGGTGTCGGCGGCACCGCGCATGCGGGGCAGGGCGGCGGCCTCGTGAGAAAGGTCGGCGTCCATCTCGAAGATGAATTCGTACTCGCGTTCGAGCGCCCATTTGAAACCGGCGATGTAGGCCTTGCCGAGTCCGGCTTTTTCAGTGCGATGGAGAATGTGGATGCGCTCGTCTTTGGCGCAGATCGCGTCCACCAGATCACCGGTGCCGTCGGGCGAACCGTCGTCGACAAACAGAACATGGGTGTCGGCCAGGCATTCGAAAATGCTGTCGAGCAAAGGTTGAATGTTATTCCGTTCGTTGTACGTCGGAACAATGATGAGTGTATCAGACATGATAAATTGGGTAAGTGAGAGTGAACCCTATGGATAACGACCTAAAATATCAAGTCGTGCGATATAACACGCCGGTGCTTCGTGAACAGGCGGAAGCGGTGACCGAGTTCGACGAGGAACTCGCCCAGCTGGGCCGCGACATGGTGCAAACCATGCACGCCAGTAAAGGCATCGGCCTCGCCGCCCAACAGATCGGCCTGACCAAAGCCATTTGCGTGGTCAACCTGCCCGCTCACATGGACGAGGACGAGAACGAGGAACGCTTGAACCCGGATGTCGCGATGCCCATGGTCTTGGTCAACCCGGAGATCACCGCCACCTCAAAAGAAACCGACGTCTACGAGGAAGGCTGCCTCAGCTTTCCCGGCATCAATGGCAAAGTCACCCGACCTTATAGCATCACCGTCACCTTTAAAGATCCCGAAGGCTGCGAACACACCCTCGAACCCATCGGCCTGCTCGCCCGCGTCATCCAACACGAGATCGACCACTTAAACGGGGTGTTGTTCATCGATCATATGAGCGGGGCGAAACGCTTTGCCTTAAAGGGTAAGCTCAAGCGGATGCGCGCGGAAACGGCGGCCGCATCGAGCCAGTAAAGGTAGCGCACGTAGCGCACGCTTCCAGCGGGTGTCGGTACGCCGCCTTCTCAGGCGGCAGTCCGTCCGGCCTCTCAAGTACTACCTGCTAGAAGCAGGTGTACCTACACCGCCTAGAAGTCGGCGCTACTTCAGCAGGTCCTTTGGGCATTGCCGATCCCGTTGCTTGTTCGAAGGCGTTCGTCTATACTGAGTTCGTGAAGAGAATGGGAGTCTACGAATTTTACCGCATCTGGACCGCGGTCTTGACCCTCGCGATGCTTTGTCTGTTTACGCATCGCGAGGCCGTAGCTGACGACACCAGCACTGGGCTTGTGGGTCACTGGACCTTCGATGAAGGCAAGGGGGCCGTCGCGCGCGATGCCTCGGGTGGCGGCAACCACGGCAAGATCATGGGCGGCGCGGAATGGACGGAGGGCAGGATTGGTGGGGCGCTGGCGTTCGACGGAACGGATGACTTCGTGTCGATCCCGAACGAGAGCCATTTTGACATCACCGGCCACGTCACGGTGTCGGCCTGGATCCGCGTCGAGTCCTTCACAGCATCGTGGCAGGCCATTGTGACCAAGGGCGATCGCGCGTGGCGACTACATCGGGCGAACAAAACGAAGCGCATTGGGTTTGCCTGCTCGGATCTTTCCCGTAATGAAGTCGGCGATCTCTACGGAAAAAAAGACGTCGCCGACGGCGAGTGGCATCACGTCGCTGGCGTTCTCGACGGGACCAATGCATCGATCTTCGTCGATGGAGTTTTAGATGCGTCGGCGGCCTCTTCCCCAACGATCAGCGTCAACGATTACGCCGTGTTGATCGGCGCGAACGCGCAGATTTCGGGCCGGCTGTTTGAGGGCGTCATCGATGATGTCCGCATCTACAACCGAGCGCTCTCGGCCGATGAACTGCAGGCGCTCGCCGAAGCAGGTGGCGCGTCTGTCGCATCGATAGTGCCGAGCACGTCCAGTACTCCATCCGCATCGGGCCTCTCTTTTGGTGCGTTTGAAAAGATCTTCGACGGCAAAACGCTCAAGGGCTGGAACGCGCTCAACATGCAGTACTGGTCCATCAGGGACAGCGCCATCACAGGCCAGTCTACGAAGGAGAATCCCTACACCTTGAATCAGTTCATGGTCTGGCAAGGCGGTGACCTCGCCGACTTCGAACTCAAGCTCAACTTTCGGGTCAGCGGCAACGGCTGCAATTCCGGTGTTCAATTTCGCAGCAAGATGAAACCCAATGGTCTCGCCGTGGGCTATCAAGCGGACATCTACCAGAGCGGCGGCTATCTGGGCGGCGTGTGCGACGAACTCCATAGTCGCAAAGGCCCCGAGCTGCTCACCGCCAACGGCAAGAAGACGGTGATCGATAAGTTGGGCAAGCGCACCGCGACAAACTTGGCCGGCAAGGCCGTTATGAAACCGGGGGATTGGAACGCGTATCATATCATCGCGAAGGGGCCGCACATCATCCTTAGCATCAACGGCGTCACCTGCTCCGAGCTGATCGACCGGGAGGAGGGGCACGCCGACTTATCGGGCATCCTCGGGCTGCAGTTGCGGGCCGGCGAGCCGATGACGGTGCAGTTCAAAGACATTTACCTGAAGCCATTGGAATCTGGTTTTGCCTCACTCTTTGATGGCCAGACGCTCGATGGCTGGCAGCTCACGAACGGGGCCAAGTTCGTGGTTGAGGACGGTGTGCTGAAACACAAAGGCGGACTGGGCTGGCTTCAAAGCGAGAAGCAGTATGCCGACTTCAACCTCCGCCTCGAATTCCGTTTTCTGGGCCCGAAACAGGATGGCGGCGTCTTCCTCCGATCCAATGCGCAAGGGGCCCCGTGGCCGAACCGAAAGGTTGAGGTGCAGATTGAGAATACCGAACGCATGGCAAAGATTTTCGGCGCCGACCATGAGTTGAATATCGAATTAGCGCAGAAAGCACTCAAGCCAACCGGTGACTGGAACGGCTACGACATCAAGCTCATCGGGTCGTCGATCGAGGTGCGCCTGAACGGCGAACTCGTCAGTACATCCGACAACATGGGCAAGTATCCGCGCGGTTATATCGGCTTGCAGGGCGAGAACGGCGCCCACGAGTACCGGAACCTTCGGATCAAAGAATTGAGCCGATAAGCTCCTTGTTGCAGACCTACTCCGAACTCGTTCCCGTCCCCGCTGACACCGACCAAGAAAACCCGCTTGAATTTCGGCCCAAGAACCCCAAAACTCTTCTCATGAACCCGCCCTCGGAACTCGGCCCCAACCACGCCGCCCAGCCCACAACCAGTCGGGTCCGCGAGTCGAACTCGCGGCCCTCATAGTTGAATCAATTCACAAATAATAGGAGATCCATTGAAAAAGTCTGATGGGACCATCATCCCCTGGAGCGAAATGTGTCCTAAAGATCGCTTTCTGGACTCTTTCAGGCACTTCCCGACCATTTTATCACGCTGGGCAGGCGGACGCGCGCGTTTAGAAGGGTACAGCGTGTCCCTCCGTCAGCTCCATATCCGAATAGAGAAAGATGGCTGCGATGGTCATCTTGAAATCGGATGTACTGCTACGACGCGAATATCTAGCCCAACCTTTTGGGATAATGCACAAATTTCGATCGAACCTGGGGCGATAGGAGATAGGTATGTCCTCTCCGACGACGCTGCCTGCATGCGCATTGTTGCCGGTACTTGTACCGTAAGTGAAGTAGGCTAGGAGTGCTGGTGACACACCAACTATGCCGACAAGCCTTCACAACAAGCGCTTTCGCCGAGTCGAACTCGGCGAAGCTGATCGTTGGGCTGAATCATGAGCGACGGTCTATATTTTTGGCGGGAACGCTCCTCCAGCGACTCCGGACCAGAAGAATTGCTTGAAGCAATTCTTCCTGACAAACATGTCGAACACCTTGAGACCATTTCGTTGGATCGGATAAAGGAGGAGATAATATCTCATTTCCCAAACGCTACCGATCAAGGCGATCAGATTGATTGGGAGGGCGCGGGTAGCTACTTTCAGGTGAGATTTAATCACCATACAGCCGACACCGTGAACTGCCTGATCTTCGACTGTGCGTACAAGCTACTGGAATCACCGGAGACTACGAACCGAATTATCGAGTTAGGGTACGCGTTGGGCTGTTCGTTGTATGACCCACAAATAGGGAACAGATACACAAGGTAGTGAACTCCCCAACACGCAGAAAGTTTATCAGAAAAACCATTCACAACCCGCGCCTTTGCCTGCCGAACCCGGCAGGGCTGATCGTTCCGTCGTCACGATATTCCTCGTTGCAGGTCGCCACGTCCTAGCTGCCGACGACGCAAAGTTTGTTTTTGGCTGTTAGATCGAACCCATTCCGGGGAAGATGTTTACAAAGACGAATGATGACCCGACCGAAGTCCAAGCCGATGACAAAACCACCGTGTACAGAATGTCTCGGCCTGGGCTTCAATTGCCTGCGCTTTACCGAACCAAAGGACCCGCGCCGATGACCTCAGAGGAGATCGTCGCGTTGGTCGACCGTTGCTGTGACGGGCAGATTAACACCACCGAATTGGAGCAACTCGAGGATGCCCTGCGGCGTTCGCCGGAGCACGCCAAGCGGATCGCCGACGAACTCGAACTCGCGGGACTGATCGCCGAGGCGCTCGACCGCACCGACCCCGCCGATTTCCTGCGCGGTTTCCGCGAACGCCTCGAAGCCGAACGCTCCGGACGCACCTTTACCCGCGATACCATTCACCGCGCATTGCGCGAAGACCAAGAACAGAAAGCGCCAGCCCGCGGACTGCGCATGGGCCGTCTCAGCAATCCGCAAAACGCCTCCGAGGCGCCGTACACGGCCAAACCGAACCGGCGCAAAACTTCCGGCGACCGATCCGGACCCAGCCTTCTGCGGCGTCGTTGGTGGTTGGTGTTGCCGGCCCTGCTGCTGGCCGCGGTCCTGTTGATCGCGCCGTCACGCTTCGGTTCCAGCTTACGCGTGACCCAGACCAATCCTGGGGTGGTGGTGCTCAACGCCACCAGCGTGTCGCCGGTCGAACGCAACCAGCGCCTGCGTCCGGGCGACCGGATCGAAGTGCCGATCGGTGCGACCGCCGCGTTCGAGTATGCAGATGGCACCCGCTTCGAACTCTCCCAAGGCGCGATGTTGATCGAACCCGGCACGGTCCCGGTCTACGGCGAACAAGCCGCCCGCGCGCGCCGCTTTTTCCTCGAGTCCGGCACGCTGCGCCTCACCCTCGGCAAACCGAAGTTGTGCATCGTCTACACACCGCAATGCAAAACCGATTGCATGGCCGCAGCCGCAAATATTCCGGTCCGCATCGCGGTCACACATAACAGCACCCGAGTAGTCGCCGGAAACGCCACGGACAAGACCGCGGACCCGCAGGAAGCCGACGCGCCTCGCGCAATTTTAGAACTGACCAACAACCGCAGCGGCACCGTGTTCGAACTCTATCCCGGCGATGAACAAGTGATTTCAGCCAACGAAGGCATGCCCTGATGCTCTCCCGCCTTTTCTTCCCTCCACTTTTACTTTCCCCTCCACTTTTATTTTCCCCTCCACTTTTACTTCCCTCTTTCTCCCCACATTTACTCGAAGGACCAACGCCGTGAATGCCGTAAAAAAAGAACCCACCGCCAACGACATCGAAGCCGCCCGCCGGCTCGGCGATGCCACCGCCAATCTCAAACGCCAAGTGCGCAAGGTCATCGTCGGCCAAGACGAAGTGGTCGACCAACTCCTGATCGCCCTGTTCGCCAACGCCCACTGCTTCATGGTCGGCGTTCCCGGACTCGCCAAAACCCTGATGGTCTCCACTCTTTCCAAAGTGCTGACGCTGCAATTCAAACGCATCCAGTTCACCCCCGACCTGATGCCGTCCGACATCACCGGCACGGAGATCATGCAGGAAGATCCAGAAACTGGCGCGCGCAATTTCGCCTACCGCCGCGGTCCGATTTTTTCCAACCTCGTCCTTGCCGACGAGATCAATCGCTGCCCACCGAAAACGCAGGCGGCGCTACTCGAAGCCATGCAGGAACGCCAAGTCACCGTTGGCCGCAACAGCTACCCGCTCGACAAACCCTTCTTCGTGCTCGCGACGCAAAACCCGATCGAACAAGAGGGCACCTATCCGCTTCCCGAAGCCCAACTCGACCGCTTCATGTTCAATATCCTCGTCGACTACCCCAAGCCCGAGGAAGAACTGGACATCTACCGCGCCACCACCGTCACCAATAAAGTCGATCTACAACCAGTGCTCACCGGCGCCCAGATCATGGAACTGCAAGAGCTGGTTCGACGCGTTCCGGTCGGTGACCACGTCTTCCAATACGTGCTCAACCTCGTCTCGCGCACCCGTCCCGGAACCGAAGGCGCCCCGGACTTCGTCAAAGCCTGGCTCGAAGTCGGTGCCGGTCCGCGCGCCGGCCAAAACCTGATCATCGGCGCCAAGGCCCGCGCCCTGATGAACGGCCGCTTCTACGCCACCTGCGCCGATGTCGCCGCGCTCGCGTTCCCGATTCTCCGCCACCGCCTGGTCACCAACTTCAATGCGGCAACCGAAGGCGTGAGCACCGATGATGTGATCCGTCGGATCTTAGCCGAAACGCCGCAGCCTTCCGAGTAGCGCCCTGCGGGCTTTTTAAAGTGATCAGTCATCAGTTATCAGTTTTTCGCCCTTCGGGCTCCGGAGTAATCAGTGATTGGTAATCAGTTATCAGTTTCTCGCGCTGCGAGGTGTCTAAGTGATCAGTTTTCGCCCTTCGGGCGCAGTTGAATAATATCATGTCATTAGCAAAATCATTCAGGGACCTGATCGCATATCAGAAACAGCGGGAGATGGCTGCTGATGTATATCGAATAACCAAGGCCTTCCCAAAGGAGGAGATGTATTCGTTGACGGATCAGGTCCGGCGGAGTTCTCGCTCGGTCGGGGCGAACCTAGCCGAGGCTTGGGGTAAGCGTCGTTATCCGGCTCATTTTCGCAGTAAGCTGACGGATTCCATCGCGGAGTGTCACGAGACGGAACACTGGCTGTTACATGCATTCGATTGCAAATTGATCTCCCAGGCGGACCTCTCTCGCTTCGAAGCCCGTCTCCAAGAACTCGAACGCATGCTAAACGGAATGATTAAAAAGACCGACTCATTTTGTGCGCCTTACAACGACGGCCGAGTTCAAGAACAACAAGCTCTCTACCCAGATTACACAAACGACCTGAAGCCCTCAGAACCCGAAAAGACCCCGTCGCTCGCAAAATTTTTCACCACCGACTCCACTAATACCTGATCACAAAGGCCGCAGGCCGACCCACTGATCACTGATTACCGATAACTGATTACTCCTGAAGGCCGCAGGCCGCCCCACTCAACTGATTACCGATAACTGATTACTGATTACTGATTACTACAAAAGGCCGCAGGCCGCCCCTCCACTAATCACTGATAACTGATTACTCCCAAAGGCCGCAGGCCGCGCCCACTCACTGATTACTCCAAAAGGCCGTCAGGCCGTCACTCACTGATTACCGATAACTGATCACTGATTACTCAAAAAAGAACTGATAACTCGAAATGGCCCTCAAAGACATCATCCAGAAAAAGAAAGACCGCCTAACAGCAAAGGACATCGCCAACTTTCGGCAGATGGAACTGGTCGCGAAGCAAGTCGTGGAAGGCTTTCTCACCGGGCAACACAAGTCGCCGTTCAAGGGCTTTGCGATCGAGTTCGAAGAACACCGACAGTACGTTCAGGGCGACGACCTCAAGCACCTCGACTGGAAGTTGGTCGGTAAATCGGACCGCTACTATATTAAGCAATACGAGGAGGACACCTCGCTGCGCGCCTACGTGTTGCTCGATGTCTCCGGTTCGATGGGCTACACCTCCGCCGAACATACGAAGTACGACATCGGCCGCTTCATCGCCGGCGTGTTCGCCTACATGCTGATCGGTCAGGCGGACGCGGTCGGCTTGGTAACGTTCGACAGCCAGGTGCGCACCTACCTGCCGGCGCGCAGCACCAACGCCCACCTGAAAAATATTCTCGATACCTTAAACGATACCGCCACCGAACAGGACACCGGTCTCGGTGGCGTGATGCACCAACTTGCCAATCGGATTAAACGCCGCGCGATGGTGGTGATCATCTCGGACTTGTTCGACGAACCCGAGGATATCATTCTCGCGCTCAACCATTTTGCGCACAAGAAACATGAGATCGTTTTGTTCCATGTGCTCGACCGCAAAGAGGAAGATTTCCCGTTCCGCGACATGACCCGGTTCGAGTCGCTCGAAGGCGAGGATATGGTGCTCACCGAACCCCTGCGCTTGAAAAAGGAATACCAAAAACAGTTCGAGGCGCATAAGCGCAAGATCCGCGAAGCTTGCCACCGGCAACGGATCGACTTCGTACCCATGTACACCGACGAACCCATCGAAACCGCGCTCGCGCGCTATCTCACGCGGAGGTTGAAACGCTGAACACGCGCCTCCAACTTTATGGCAAACTCTTGCCATGCTGTGGCAGAACCTTGCCACACTATGGCAGACGCTTGCCACACTATGGCAAGGTAGTACCATATACCCGAACCGTTGTTGCAGGACTCGTTTCGACCGGAAAGAAGCCAAAGATCGCGGCGAAGTGGCAGGCCGGTCGATCTGTATTTCGTTCGGTTACCCAGGGTGGCGCTGCGCTTACCCTGGGCTACGATGTTGAACCCCGTTGGGGTTCGACTCGTCCCGATGGGACGGTTGATGGAGGCATCTTGGCAGGTGAATGGGGAGCCCGCCGGGATCCGAATCCTTATCTGTCTTCACTAGGTTTTGAGTCCAACATTACTCTGGGTACGATCTATGACGAACCCCAGCGGGGTGGCTTCATACTAGCCTGGGATGAGCGCAGCGGAACCCCAGGTCAGGTTCGGAGACATGAGAGGCGCCCTGAAGGGGCATTTCATAAGCGCCTCGAAAAGCGGTCCACATCATTTTGTCGCACCAATCATGTTGCCGATGTCCGCAACGAACATCCGCAAAGCCGTCTGCAAAGCTGTCCGAATCGTTCTGCCCCAACCTTGTTTTGCCCACCTCCCTGCAGGAAATTGGCTTTTCCGCTGGAGCGCACGCTGGAGGGTGTTTCTTGATCGCTCTCGCTCAATTTCCAATGCCGCTGTACCCATGGATGCTCGCCCTCGGGGGCTTGTTGGTATTGCTGCCGATCTTGATCCATCTGTTCAACAAAACGCGTTACCGAGTCGAACCTTGGGGGGCGATGATGTTTCTGCAAAAGGCGATGCAGGTACGTTCGCAGCGAATCAAAATCGAACAACTGATTCTGCTTTTCCTGCGCTGCCTGTTTCTGATCGCGTTGGCTTTCGCGTTCGCGCGTCCGTTCAGCCAATGGGGCGAAGGCGATGGGAAAGAGGCGACCACCTACTGTCTGATCATCGACGACTCTTACTCGATGCAACAAGGCGAGGGGACCGATAGCGCGTTCGCGAAGGCGCGCAAATCGGCGCTGGAGATTGTCGACTCGATGCGCAACCGCGACAACATGCTGATCGTGCGCGCCGGCAATACGCCACGCGAGGCCTTTAACCGACCGAGCTTTGACCAGAATTTTCTGCGTTCGCACATCGAGGACATGCAGCCCGGAACCGATCAGACCATGGACCTGCCGCGGGCGTTGGACCGAGCTGGTTACCTGCTCACGCGTTCGGGCTTGCCGCGTCACCGCTTGGTCGTGCTCACCGACGGACAGCGCCAAGGCTGGCGCGCCGATGACGAACTACGATGGCAGAAGGTCGGCGAGTCGCGCGAGAGTTTGAAGATCAAACCGAGCGTCTACGTGCTGGCGCAAGCGCCGGAGGAAACGGTTGTGAACGTGGCGGTGCGCAGCTTACGACCGCGTTCGCCGGTGGTGGATATTTTCCGCAGCACCACCTTTTTAGTCGAACTGCACAACACCTCGGACCGGCCACGGCCGCTGACTCTGACCTTTGAAGTCGATGGCACGACCCAGGGCGACCGCGCCATGGACGTGCCGCCGGGCGTGCACACTTATGAGTTTCAGCACCGCTTCACCGTGCCCAAGGGCGCCGATGTCGCGCATCCGGAGAGTTCGCATTTTGTGGTGGCGCGCATTGACGACGATGACCTGCCGCTGGACAACGAAATGTCGCTGGCCTTGCAGGTCAGTCACACCTTGCCGGTCTTGGTGATCGACGGCGGACCGACCGAGGACGTGTGGGAGTCGGACGGCGGTATGCTGTCGCTGGCGCTCGACTCAGCGGCCGAGTTTGGTCGACGCGGTTTGTTTACGGTGGAGCACCGCGGCCTGACCGAACTCGACGATCTCAACAGCATGGAACTCGGCCACTTTCATGCCGTGGTGCTCGCCAACGTCCCCTCACTATCGCGCAACTTGCAGTTCGCCTTGGAGCAGTTCGTGCAACGCGGTGGCGGCCTGTTTATCGCGCTCGGCGACCAGACGAAGCCGCTGGTGTATCACAAGTTGATGGACGAGGAGGGTGGGGGAATCTTGCCCGCAAAAATGGTTGAGATTGTGAACCTCGAACAAGGCAAGCCGCCGTTTCAACCGCGCTTCGACGCGGGATCGGCGGCTGGTATTTTGGATGTCTTCGACACCACGCGGACACGTGTTCTGCGTGACGTGCGGGTGCGTTCGTACTGGCGTTGCGAACCGGCGGAAAACACGATGGTGCTGGGGCAGTTCGACGATGATCCGTTTCTCATGGTACGTGCCTACGGCCTTGGCAAAGTGGTGCTCTGGACGACCTCGCTGAACGCGGACTGGACCACCATGCCGCTCACGCCCGACTTCTTGCCACTCGCGCAAAACTTGTTGTTATACATCGCAGCCCAGTCGGCGGCCCCGGTGAACTTGGCCCAGTCCGAGACCCTCGTATTCTCGCGTTGCCACGACGGCTCGGCGGTTGCGGGGCAAGGGGGCGACAACCAAACCAACTCGTGGGAAAGCTGCACCGTCGTCACACCGGGCGGCGAGGAGATTGAGGTGGAGGGGCAGTTTGTCGGCGGCGAGTGGGTGGCCGAATACCAGAACACGGCCACCGCCGGGGTGTACACGGTGCGTATGCCCGGACGCGATCCAAAGCATTACGCGGTGGCCTTGCAACCGGGCGAGTCCGACCTCGAACCGCTCGAAAGCGACGCTCGCGAACGCTTTAGTGATGAAGGTCTGGTGACCAAGTATGTCGACTCGCAACAGGAACTGAGCCAAGCCATCGCCAAAGAAACCGGCGAACGCGAATGGTGGCGCTGGTTCGTCTTTTTCGCGCTCGCGATCCTCTGTCTCGAACTCTTTCTCGGCTGGAGGTTCTCCGGCGCATGATGACGGTTCCCTTGCTCGCCTTGTTCGACAACTTCCAGTTCGCCGGCATTGTGCCTTGGCTGCTGGTCGTGGTTCTATTTATCGTCATCTCGATCCTTTCGGTGTGGCTCTATGCCAAACACACCTTGCCGCGGCCGTGGTCGTGGATCCTGCCGATCCTGCGCGTGATCTCGGTCGGGATGTTGCTGCTCATGTTGTTGCAGCCGGTGTTGCAACGCACGAGTTCGAAGACTATCCGCGGTCAGATTCCGGTGATCGTCGACACGTCGGGTTCGATGGACACGATCGACGTGTACCAGCCGCACCGGCAGATTGAGATCGGCTGGGCGCTTAAATTCTTTCCGCAGGACAAACGCGCGACCGTATTCAAAGACGAGGCGGAAACCGTGTCCGAACTGGACGAGATGCTGCTCACCGCCGAACGCAAAGCCGGCGAACTGCGCGCCGCACTCGACGCGAAAAAACCGATCGACAGCAAGGCGGCCAAAGTCTTCGGCAAGCAGCTCGAACGCATCAGCAAGCGGGTCGACAAGCTGCGCGACACCTACAGCGACGCGGTCGAGGATTACGAGTATCTGGTCACCGGCCCGGACGAAACCGGTGGCATCACTTGGCTGCGCTACAACGACATTTCAGGTTCCGACATCCCGTCGCTGACCAAGGCCAAGAAGTTTCCCGACCAGCCGGACGACCGCGGTACGTGGCCGGGACTCGAGTCCAAAAGCAACATCGGCGACAACTACGGACTGATGTTACACGGCTATATTATACCGCCGAAAGATGGCAGCTACACCTTCCGCAAACAGTCCGACGACGCCAGCGAGCTGTGGCTGAGTTCCGACACCAGCCCGACTGGCGCCAGCCTGTTTTTGCCAGCCAACAAAAGTGATCGCAGCGTGAAACTCAAACAAGGCGAAGCGCGCTACATCAAAGTCTTGCTCAAGGAAGGGGTCGGCGGCGACTTTGTGAAAATCGGCTGGCGCACGCCCGACAAACGCGAGGAAATGCCGGTCCCCGGCCAGTATCTTGCGCCGATGTCTGAGGGCGACGCCAATTTCGCCGAGTCCTGGCCGGCCTTCGCCGGATCCTTACAGGGTAGCTCGACGCGCCTCGCCGAACTCGCGACGCGCTTGGAGAAAATCGAGTCCGGCCAAGAGAACGAACTCAAAAAATTGCTCAACCGCTTTGCCGAGGAAATGGAAGCATGGCGCACACTCGAAGAACAGCCAGAGGCGTTACAGCAAGTCGCCGACGAGGCCTTGGCCGCGTCCGAGGATGAGGAAGTCGACGCCGCGATCGAACGCCTCGAGATCATGAAGCGTTCGGATTTGGTCAGCGTATTACTCACGCAGGAGCCGTTCAATCTGGTCGAGACACTCAGCGAAAAAGGCGACGTGTCCGTCTTCTCTTTTGCCGAAGAGCCCGAACCCATCTCGACTGAGAACCACACCAATCTCGTCGGCAAACTCGACTTCACTCGGATCGGTTCGACCCTCGGCCGCGTCGTCAATCGCTTCGAAAAAATGCCGCTCGGCGCGGTGGTCATCATCACCGACGGCAACAACAATGCCGGCAAGCCGTTGCTCGAACTGCGCGAGTCGATGGGCGAACGCAACATCCCTGTGTTCGCCCTTGCGGTCGGTGGCAAGGAGCCGCCGCCCGATGTCTCCGTCGCCCGCGTGTCCGCGCCTCGAACCTCGTTCCTCGACGATACCCTGAACGTCTCCGTCGCTCTCCACCGTCACGGGCACCTCGACCAGCCCATCCGCGTCAAGGTCATGGCTGACGACAAAATCATGGCCGAACAAATCGTCGAGCCCGGCGGCGAAGCCGAGACGATCGTCGATCTGTCCTTCCTCGAAGAGCAGGCCGGCACGCGCGTGTACAACGTCATCGCCGAACGCGAGGACACCAAGGAAGACACGCTGCGCAAGAAGAAGGAAGAGGCCGGCGAACACGCGGGGCCACCCGTCGAAGCCTTCGATCACAACAATGAAAAGGCGCTCACCGTGTCGATTCTCGAAGACAGCATCCGCACCCTCTGCATTGACGAATATCCGCGTTGGGAAACGCGTTACGCCAACATGATGCTCAAGCGCGACAAGCGGGTCGACCTGAACACCATCTTCGTCGCCAGCACCGAGAACCACCAACTGCCGGTGAGCAAAGTCGGTGGCACAGAGGATGGCGAAGGGGGCGGTTCGGCTACCGAGAAAGACAAATACCCTGCCAGCCGCGACGCGCTGTTCGCGCACAGCATTGTCATTCTCGGCGACGTCAATCCCGAACACTTCACCACCAAGCAAATGGAAGACTTGCGTGACTTCGTAATCGAACGCGGTGGCACACTCATCGCCATGGCCGGCCAACATTACATGCCGTCCGCCTACGCCGGCACCCCACTCGCCGACGTGTTGCCACTCAACCACTTTGGCCGTCCCGGACAGACCAACCGGCTCGCCTTCGCCGACCATCCGCTGGCGTTCAAGCAAGGTGCCTACCAACCCAGCATCCAAAGCGAGGCGCTGTACGAGGACTTGCTGCAAATTGGCCGCAACCCGGATAACACCAAGGAATTATGGACCGGCTTGCCACGTCTGAGTTGGCTGAAAGAAGACGTCACCGAAGCGCGTTCGAGCGATCCGTTGGTGCAGGCCAAGGCGATGAAAGGCGATACCGCCACTGGCACCGCCCCGGTCGCCGTGAAGTCCTACGCCGGACTCGGCAAGACCTTGTATCTCGGCTCCGACAGTTTCTGGCGCTGGCGCTACCGAGCGCGCTGGACCTACCACCACCGATTCTGGGGACAGGTTCTGCTCTGGTCCACGATGGGCCGAACCACCGGCAGCGATCCCAACATTAAACTGATGTCCGACCGGCCGGTTTACGCGCCTGAGGAACCGGTGGTGATCAAGGTGCGCTTATTCGATGAGAACGAACTGCCAATTTCCAACGCCGAAGCGGAAATTGAAATTCGCGACGACCAAGACCAGTTGGTGAAACGTATGCCGCTCTTCCACCTCGAAAACAGTGGTGGTGAGTATCGCGCAGAGATCCGAGACCTGCCGCGCGGTTCGTACAAAGTCATCCCGCGTGTGCCCAAACTCGCGCACCTCTACCAAGGCGAAGGCGGGCGGGATCCGGTCGAGATCCCGGTTGAAGTTCGCGACCTGCCCACCAGTGAATATGTCGATCTTGCACTCGATACCGCGACCCTCGTAACGCTGACCAGCGAGGTCCTGCCGTTTGAGCAAGCGCTGCAGGTCCTCGACAAGATCGAGGAAGTGAAAAACGTCGAAACCATCCACGACCCGATCGAACTCTGGTCTCGTTGGTGGTGGCTGGTCGCCATCGCCCTTCTGCTCTCCCTCGAATGGCTGCTGCGCAAACGATGCAAACTCGCCTGAACAATTTGAGACCTTCGGTTGCCTCGAAAGTTGGTACTTTCTTTATCAAGAAAATGCAGAACCGTTTTAGAGCTGGCGCGCTGCGACGCGCCACCAAGCCGGAGCTTCGTAGGCCGAACGTTTCTTGGCGTGCCTTTGTGCCACCGCGACGCGGCTCCTTTTCTTGCCCGACGCCAAACCCAGCCCTTGCCCCTGCGGGGCTGCAGACTGGGCTATTCAGGGTGCCACCGCGAACGCGGCTCTTTGCAGACTCAGCCCTTGTCCTCGCGGGATTGCAGGCTCGGCTCCTTAAGGTGCCACCGCTACGCGGCGCCTTTGTCTGCGCGACGCCAAACCCAGCCCTTGCCCCTGCGGGGCTGCAGACTGGGCTATTCAGGGTGCCACCGCTAACGCGGCTCTTTGCAAACTCAGCCCTTGTCCTCGCGGGATTGCAGGCTCGGCTCCTTAAGGTGCCACCGCTACGCGGCGCCTTTGTCTGCGCGACGCCGATCCCAGCCCTTGCCCCTGCGGGGCTGCAGACTGGGCTATTCAGGGTGCCACCGCTAACGCGGCTCTTTGCAAACCCAGCCCTTGTCCTCGCGGGATTGCAGGCTCGGCTCCTTAAAGTGCCACCGCTACGCGGCGCCTTTGTCTGCGCGACGCCAAACCCAGCCCTTGCCCCTGCGGGGCTGCAGACTGGGCTACTCAGGGTGCCACCGCGAACGCGGCTCTTTGCACGCCCAGCCCTTGTCCTCGCGGGATTGCAGGCTCGGCTCCTTAAGGTGCCACCGCTACGCGGCGCCTTTGTCTGCGCGACGCCAAACCCAGCCCTTGCCCCTGCGGGGCTGCAGACTGGGCTACTCAGGGTGCCACCGCTAACACGGCTCTTTGCACGCCCATCTCTTGCGGAACTCAAGGCTAGGTCCCCCATAGCGCCGTGGCGCAGCTGTTCCGATTACATACAAACTTCTCCACGCCATCGCTTCTACGACGAACCCCAACGGGGTGGCCCCATGGTAGCCCAGGGCAAGCGAGGCACGAGCGCCGCCCTGGGTCAAAGCACGAACAGACATCGACCGGATACCTCGTCGCTCGCTTCTCCCGCCTCCTTTCCGGTCGAAACTTCACCAGACCCGTTGCGCTCTCCGGCCACCTTCTATCTTCAATTTTCCACCTTCTATCTTCCCCTCACACTTCTCCACGCCATCGCTTCTACGACGAACCCCAACGGGGTGGCCTCATGCTAGCCCAGGGTGAAGGAGGAACGACTGAACCCTGGGTTGCTTCCCGAAGAATACATCGACCGGTCTGGCACTTAGTTCGAGATTGCATCGTTCGGTCCGGTCGAAATGAAGACGTTCTTACGTTCGGGAAACGACGTTGCCTGGCGTATCTCGCGGATTGGAAATCCACGCCACCGACACGGTTTGCAAAACCATGCTACCCATGCATCGCCCGGCTCACCTTGTCGCTCGCTTCTCCCGCCTCCTTTCCGGTCGAAACTTCCCCCGCCGCGTTGCGGTCTCCGGCCACCTGCCATCTTCGATCTTCCATCTTCCACCTTCCCGTTCCCCCCACAAACCATGAACTCTCCACCCCCCTCCGACGTGGCTTTCTCGATCCACAAATCTCCGGAAAAACACCTCATGGACCGACTCACGTCCATGGAGAAACGCTGGAAGAAAATCCGCTTCTGGCGCGCCGCTGGCATCACGCTCGTCCTCTTGCTCGTCGCCATCGCCGCCGCCGCTATCATCGACTACCTTATCCCGCTGAACTACACCCAACGCATCATTCTCTCCGTCCTCGCCTACGGCACCGCCATTACCTACGCAGTCTTCGGCTGGTGGATTCCCTGGCGCCGCAAACTCAAGCCGCAGAAGATTGCTTGGATCCTCGAATCTGCCGTGCCCGACTTCAACGAGAAACTGATTTCCGCCGTCGAACTCAAAGGCATCAAAGACGAACGCCTCTCGATGGACATGATCCAGCGCGTGCTCGAAGACGCCGAGGCAGATCTCTCGCACGTCAAACCCGAACGCGTCTTTCCGCTCGGCTGGAAACACTTCGCGATTCCGGTCATCGTGTTGCTCGCTTTTCTCCTGCCGATGTTCGTGCCGCAATTTCAGTTTAACCAGATGGTCGCGCGGGTCGCCTTTCCCTCCGACCGGCAAGCCACCGTCGGCGCCTATAAACTGAACATCGAACAACCGCGTCCCACCCGACTCGCCGAAGGCGACAACGCCGCGTTCACCGTCAGTTGCTCCGACAGCACGATCAACGATGTCGATTTCTGCATCGAAGAAGACGGCAAGATCAAACGCTTCCCGATGAGCTACGACGAAGATGCGGGCGTGTTCACCCACGGCATCGAGGACCTGCGTCGTTCGTTCCTCTACTTCGCCCAGTCCAAACGCGTCCAATCGACCAAGTACAATCTCACCGTCATGCGCCGCCCCCGCGTGGAGTCCTACACGCTCGCCTACACCTTCCCCGACTACACCAGTATGCCGCCAGCCACCGAGGAGACCACCTCCGGCGCAATCCAAGGCTATATCGGCACCAAGGTCGCCCTCCATATCGAGGCCACCAAGCCACTCGACACCATCCGGCTCGACTGGTTGGGCGAACCACAAGCCGTCATCCTCTCGCCCGACGGACGCAACGGCGAGCTCGAACTCGAACTGACCGAGTCCGGCGATTGGACCCTCGAACTGGTCGACCGAGACGGTCTCACCAATCTCAATCCGATCGCGTTTTCGGTCATCGCCCTCGCCGACAACGAACCCTCCGTTACCCTCGAACAACCCGCTGGCGACGTGCACCTCAGCGCCGACGACAGCCTCGAACTCGGTTGGAGCGCCAGCGACGATTTTGGCGTCGAATCCCTTGATCTCGTTTACACCGTCGCCGGCCGCGAACCCGCCACGCTCGCCCTGCCCCTCGACACCAACGGCTTCGCTTGGGCGCTCAGCGACAGCGGACTGCAACAAGGCGATGAAGTCACCTTCCATCTTCAAGTCACCGATGCCGTCGGCCAAACCGGCACGTCGGACACTCGTTACCTTTCGCTGGTCGAAGGCCTACAACTCACTCAGGCCATGGCCTTCCGCGAACACAGTGCCGCGCTCGCCGCCGAACTCCAACCGATGGGCAAACGCCTCGCCGATATCAAGTCGGTCGCGACCAAGCTCCGCGAAGCCTCCGGTGGGGCCGCCGCTGAAGACCGCGAACACCATCTTAACATCATACGTTCCCACGCTCGCTGGATCTCCGAACGCCTCGATAACGGCGAAGCGCTCTCCGGCCTCCTCAAAGAAAACGGGTTCTTCCCGCGTGCCCGCATTTCCTCCGATCTGATGGTCCGCTACTTCCGCCAAGAGCGGCTATTTTCCACCGCCCAGCTTCTGCACGACGAGTCCGCCGATCAGGCCATCGAGGACCTCAGCATGCTGCGTCAACTCAACACCGAAATGGTGCGCGAACTACGGCACAAATCGGAGCAAGCCATTCCGGCGATTCAAGCACGTCAAATGCATCGCACCGCCGTTGCTTTGGAGGGGTCGAAGTCTTCCGGCGACCTCCTCGAACGCATCGCCGCCCGCGCCAAACGCATTGCCGAACACCATAAAAAGGACCACGCAGCGCGCTTCGACAAGACCGACAAACTCGCCTCGCACTTGTCCGAGCTGCAACGTGAACTCGACAAGCGTTCGAACGACGTTCGGAAGCTCGATGAGATCGGCGACAAGATTCGCGAACGCCTGCAATCTCGCGACCAGCAACTCAGCAAGCTCGCGCGCCAGCTCGCTCTGTTCAACCGCGAAAAGGACTGGGAAGCGGTCGAAGCCATGGAGGCCATGCTCCGAGCCGAGGCCGACCGCGCCGAAGACGCGCAGCAACAATCGGACTACCGCGCCGCCGCCGACGCGCTGCGCAAAGCCATCGAGGAGCAAGAAGCATCCGCCGTCGCCGCCGTCAACGAAGCCCTTCCCGAACTGCAACGCGCTGCCGAACTCAAGGCTTTGGCCGAAGAAATCGCCGCCGTTCGGGCCGAGACCGAAGAGCTGCTCGACGAACTTCGCGCCAAGCTGGCCGAGGACGGCGAACTCAGCGCAGAGGATTTTGCTGCGCTGGAGGAAACCCGAGCCAAGATGGACGAACTGCAGGAGGCCACGATCGACGGCGACATGCTGCAAAAAGAAAAGGACACCGCCGCCGTTCAAGGCGAGCTCCGCGCGGCCGAGACGCATCTCGATCAGGCGGAAGAAGCCGCGATGCAATCAGATGAGAAAAAGGCCACGGAGGCGATGACCAACATGGATCAACGTCTTGCCAACGCCGAACAGAAGGCTGAGACCGCCGCCGAACTTGCCGAACAGCAGGCCGAACTTGCTCGCGCCAAGCTGGACGAACTCCAAGATTCTAAGGCCGAACAATTGGCGCAGCTTGAGTCCGAGTTTGAGGAGTTGCTCAAGCCCGCCGACCCCGACGCCGAACTGCGTCCGCTCACGCCCGAAGAGGAACAGGCTCTGCTTGAAGGCAAACTCACACGGGTCGACGAAATCGCCCGCGCACTCGAACAAGAAGCCCGCGAAACGATTCAGAAAGAAGACGGCGATATCGCCGAGGCCCGCAACCAACTCGCCATGGCTGAACTACTCGACAAGGTCACCGAGGCAGAATTCCCGACGCTTCAAAATCCCGCCGCACCCGAGCAAACCCAAACCCCAAATCCGCTGGCCGATGCCATGGCCGAACTCGCCCGTGCCCGCGAACTGATGGAGCAAATGGAAGCCGCCGAACGCCGCGAAATTCCCCTGTCCGCCCGCGAAGCCTTGCTCGAAGATCTCGATCAACTCGCCGCCTCCGCGCTCGACCCGCAACTGCTTGAAACCCTCGACAATCTCGAAGAACTGCGCAGTGCCGAGTCGCAAGCCAACGAACTCGCCGATACACTCGGAGGACTCGACGAAAAAGAAACCAAAGCACGCGCCGAAGAAATCGACAGCGCCGTCGAATCGCTCCAGCAAGAACTCGCCGAAGCCCTCACGCAAGAGGGCCGAGACGCCTTCCTCAACGAGGCCGAAGAAGCGGTGCAAGACGCACAGCAATCGACCGAAAACCTGCTCACCGAAGCGCGTAATCTGCGCGCCGAGATGCGTGAGCAAGCACAACAAGAGCAACCGCCGGATGCCGCATCCAAAGCCGCCATGCAGGCACAAGCCGAGTCGCTCGCCGAACAGGCCGAGGACGTCGGTCTCGATCTCGCACGGGCCGAGGCGGTGAAAGATCTGCTCTCCGAGGAATCCGCCGGTGAAGACGCGATTCCTGCGTTCGAAAGAGAAGTGCGACCCAAGCTCGAAGAAGTCGCCCAGAAGATGTCGCCGGACGCGCTCGACCAAGCCATCGACGGAATCAAAGATGCCGCCGAGGAACTCGAGCAGACCAGCGGCGAGATTGCCGAAGCGCGTTCGCCCGAACCCGAACAATTTGCCCAGACGCCCGAACTGCCGCAGATGAACGAACTGAACCAGTTCGGCCAACGTCTGAATGGCATCAGCGACCGCCTCGCCGAAGCGACCGCCGCCAACAACGCCGCCGAGGAAATTCTCGAGGAGAAAATACTGCCATGGGAACAGAAGGCTATGGCAGCGTTCGCCAGCCTGCCGGAGGAGTCCTTGTCGGACCAACAACAGAAGGAGCGCAAGCAGGTCGAAACCGAAATGGCCAACGACGATATGCCGTGGAAGCCGGCCGAAGCTCTCGATAAAGCCGCGGCCTGGGCCAAGGAAAGCGATCCCGAACAAGCGGACGCGTTCAAGGAGGCCGCCAAGGAGGCACGCAAAATGGCCGAGCAGACCTCCGCTCCGGCCGAGTTCGAAAAACACGCGGTCAACAAAGGCAAGGAAGCCATCAACGAGTCCAAGGCGCTCGACCGCGAACTCGAAAAAATCGGCGACAACCCACTCGTCGAAGCCGCCCGCGAAGACATCGAGGCGATGGAGAAAAATATCGCGGCCGGGGAGTTCGAACGCGCCGGGAAAAACCTCGAAGCGCTGCGCGCCGACCTCGCCGATCTGGCCGCGTCCGCCGCCGAAGCCGCAGCGGAGGAGGCGGCCAAACTCGAACCGATCGACCTCAACGAACTCGCCGCCCAAGCCGCCGAAATGGCGCGTGAAGACGCCGCGACGGAAGCCAAGTCCGAACCGCTCAGCGCCGCCGAACTAGCCGAACAAAACCCGGCCCTAAAACAGGCCGCCGACCCCGAACAAGACCTGTTCACCCGCAAGGGTTTGATGGAGGCCGCCGCCGACAAACTCGAACATCCCGAGGCGCCGCTGGCCGCCGCCGAACTCGCCGCCGAAGACAAACTCGATGCCGCCGCCGAACTCGCCCAAGGCGACGCGGCCCTTGATTTCGCCGAAGCCGCCGAGATGAAAAACGAACTCGCCGAAGGCCAGGGTGAACCGGGCTCCGACACACCGCAAGCCTTCGCCGAACCGCGCACAGCGCTCGACCCGGCCGCCGAAGCAGCCCTGGAACAACAAGCCGCCGACGATCGTGCCGGACTGCTCGCCAAAGCCCAAAAAGCCGCAGCGGAGGCGCGTGCCGATGCCGAACAACTCGCGTCCGAACTGGCCAAGGGAGAAGCACCCGCCGAAGAGAAAATCGATGAACTCGCCGCCCGAGTGCACGAAGCCGAAGCCATGCGCGCCGCGTTGGGCGAACGCGAGTTCGACGCACATCGCGCGCTCGCGGACGAATTAGAAAAAGCCCTTGCCACCGACGAACTAAGCGAGGCGCAAGCGACAGAGGCTGCCGAATCCGCCAAGGCCCTCGGCGAGAAACTCGCCGCCTACGAGAAGGATCTCCAGGCCGACATGGAAAAACAAAAACGATTCGATGACATCGCCGAAGCCGCCGAAGAACTCAGCACCGCCGCCGCCGAGGATGCCGCCACCGCCGCCGCCGCGAAGCAGGCCGCCAACAATCTCGCCGAACAAATGAAACAAGCCGGCGTCGATGAAAAAGCCTTGTCGAAGGACGCTGCCCGAGCCGCAGCGGAACTTGCCAAGGCCGATAGCCGAGCCGAACAGAAAGCCGCCGTCGCCGAACTCGCCGAGGCGCTCGGCGACCAAACCGGCAACCAAAAGCAGCTCGCCGAAGCCGGCCAAACAGCGAAGCAAGCCGCGTCCGAACTTGGTAAGAAAGACGTGGGTAAAGAAGAGGTCGCCAAAACCAAAGCCGAACTCGCCAAGGCCATCGAGCCTCTCGACCAGGTTCCCGAATCGGTCGCCGACGCCGCCGCGCAATTGAACAAAGCGAGCAAGCCACAAGATGTCGCCAAGGCCGCTGAAAAACTCGCCGAAGCCATTGAAGAAGCCGCCGGAAACAATCAGGCCGTTGCCGAACTAGCCAAAGCGGCCGCTGAAGCACAAGCCGCCGCCTCGCCCGAAGGCGCCGCGAACGAAAATCCGGATGCCGGTGGAAGGCGTGAAGCAAAAGCGGAACAACAACTCGCCGACTTGTTGGAAGACGGCAAAGGCCTCGCGTCCGAACAAGCTGCGGCCGCGGCTGAGCAACTCGCCAAGGCCGAATCGCCCGCCGAAGCAAAAGCGGCCGCCGCCGAACTCGCTGCCGCGGTCGCCGCGCTCGACCCTGCGCCGATGCCTGTCGCGCCCAACGAAGAAGCACTCGATGCCGCCGCCCGCGCCGCCGCCTTGGACAACGCCGACGCCCTGCAAAATGCCGTCGCCGGCGATTATGAAGCCGCCAAAGAAAGCATGCAGGCACTGGCCGAGGCGCTGCCCGACGGCGGTCAGAAAAACCAAGCCGAACAAGCCGCCAAGGAATTCGCCGCGGCCAAGGAAGCTCAAATGGAAGCGCTGCCGAACAAACTCGCGCAGGCCCTTGATCAAGCGGAGTCCGGCGAAGGCAAACTCTCCGAGGCCGCAGCCGAATCACTCAACAACGCTGCCGACGCTGCCCGCGCCGGTGAATTCGCGCGTGCCTCCGAACAACTTCAGGAGGCGCTCGCCGACGCGCCGAAACATCAAGAAGCCGCCCTCGAAAGTCTCGACCAAGCGATCCGTGAAGCCGCTAAACAGGAAGCGCAAGCGCTCGCCAATTTACCCGAGGCTACCAAGGACGCGCTGGCCGGCGTCGAACAAATCGAAACCGCCGATCCGCTCGCACAAGCTGCCTTGGCCGAAGCCGCGCGAGCCTTGCAACAGGGCGACAACGTCCAAGCCACCGAAGCCCTGCGCGAAGCCGCGTTCGCGCTGCCCAAACAAACCTCTTCCATGGCCGCCGAACTCGCCGAGCAGTTGTCCGCCGCCGCCAAGGCGACCGACCAAGCCGAACTGTCTCCGACCGCGCAAGCCGCGATGGATAAACTCAAAAAGCCGGACACCGCCGACGATCAGCAACTCGCCCAAGCCGCCGCCGCCCAAGATTTTCAGCAGGCCGCCGAGCGAGCTAAACAACTCGGTGAAAGCAACGCAGCGAAGGCGTTCGAGCAGGCTGCCAAAGACCAAGTCGAAGCCCTGCCCAAGTTCGCCAAGGAGGGCTTGAAGCAACTCGAACAAGCCCGCAACCAAGCACCACGCGGATCCGACCAAGCGGAAAAACTCGGTGATGCCGAACGCGCCGCGCGTCGCGGCGATTTCATCGAGGCCGCCAAACTCGCCCAGTCCGCCGCGCAGGAACAAGCCCTAGCGCTCAACGCCGCCGAACAACTCGCGCGCGCCGATGACGTCAAAGACGAAAGCATTACCCCGCTCGAAAACGCGCTCAAATCGGTGCAAGAAGGACAGTTCGAACGCGCCGCGATGCAGGCCGCTCAATCCCCATTGGGCGAGAAAGCCGCCGACACCCTTGAGGAACTCGGTCAGTCGATTGACGAAGCGGCACAGCAAGCTTTTGAAGATGCCTTTACCGCCGAACGCCGCGCTCGGAATCCGCTTCAGCAGGCAGCACAAAAGCTACAGCGAGGCAACCAACTCTCTCAGGCGCTATCACAGGCAAAGCGCGCCGGCGAGGAGGGTAAGGAAACGGTGCAAGCTGTCGAGCAGGCGATGAAAGATGTCGCCGCCGCGACCAAACAACTCGAGCAGGCTTTGCGCGCCGCCGAAAACGATCCCGCTGTGAAGCAAGCCGCTTCCTCCGCCCAAAAGGCCGAGCAACGAGCCCGCAATGACTCGAACACGGCGCGTCAGGATGCGCAGAAAATGCAACAGGCGGAGCAGGCAATGCAGCAGGCGCAAAACTTCCTCAATCAAAACAAACCCGGACCCGCCCTCGGCGCACTCGACCGAGCCAAGGCCCCGCAAGAGCTAAAAGACATGGTTCGCGCTCTCGGCGACAAACCTGAAGGCCAAGCCAAAAACGAAGCCAACGCCGCGATCGAACAAGCGAAGAGCGCCACCCAACAAGAACGTGGCGAGTTGCAACAAGCCCAGCAACGCGCCACGCAAGCCTCACAGCAAATGCAACAAGCGCGCACCGCCGCCACTCGGGGTCAGTTCGACCAAGCCGAACAACTGGCGCGCCAAGGCGCACAAGGCGCAATGGAGGCAAAGGAAGCCGCCCAGTCTTTCGCCCGAGCCGAACAGCAACAACAGCAGATGGCCGAGGCTCGGAAAGAAGCCGCCGCTCAACAAGCCGCCCGCCAAGCCGCCGCGCAACAGGCCCAACAAGCGCAGGCTCAACAAGCGCAGGCTCAGGCCGCGCAAATGGCCCAAGCCCAGTCACCGTCCGGCCAACCGCAACGGAGTGATCCGCAATCAGCCCAAGCGCAACAAAACGGCGAGCCGTCCGCTCAGCAGAGCGGCGAGCAATCTGGCCAACAAAGCGGCGAGCAATCTGGGCAGCAGAGCGGCGAACAATCCGGGCAGCAAAGCGGACAACAATCTGGTCAGCAATCTGGTCAGCAATCTGGTCAGCAGTCCGGTCAGCAGTCCGGTCAACAAAGCGGACAACAGCCAGGGCAGCAACCGCAACCTGGAGCTCAGGAATTCGCGGAGGCACAAGCCGCCCTGCCGCAGGCGCAAGTGGATGCGCTGATCGACCTCGAAACCGCTCAAGGTGAACTCGCCGAAGGGCAGTCCGCGACCGAAGCCGTTGCGCAAGCCGCCGAGTCACTTGGCGAGGCGGCCGAAGCCATGGCGCAGGCTGCGTTGGCGCAGCTCGCGGACCCGGCGATGCAATCCGGATCGCCGCAAAACCAATCGAGCCAGCCATCACAGTCGGGCCAAGCCTCGCAACAGTCCGGCCAACCACAAGGACAGCCGGCCGGCCAAGAGCAAGGCCAGCCGGGGCAACCGCCCTCCAGTACGCCGGAAGGATTTTCGCCTGGTGGCGATCAAGGCAACACCTCGACTCAGCTTGCCGCCGCGCCATCGCAGCTGCCAGCCGGCCCCCTTGGTGACAGTTGGAAGGGCGTTAAAGACAGCTTGAAAACCGGCGACAAAAAAGGCCGCCAACAACAATACAGCGATTACTACCGCAAAGCCAACCGCGCCTATCTTGAGGCACTTAACAAGAAACGGGGGAGCCGCTGATGCGCCGCATTCCGCTTGTCATTCTGCTGTCCGGCTTGCTCGGCTGTTTAGCCTTATCCGCGTTCGCGCAGGACAAAAAAATCCCGTCCAAAGCGAAAACCGACGCCGAACATCTGGAGGAAATCCACGCCGAACACGAGATCGATAAAGCCATCGCCAAAGGGCTCGGCTATCTGGTTTCGAAACAAAAACCGGACGGACGTTTCGAAGGCGATATGCCCAACACCTACACCGCGCTGTCCTGCATGGCGCTGATGGCGGCCGGGCAGCTTCCGGGTCAATCCAAGTATGGCGAGAACCTCGAACGCGGCATCATGTACCTCGTTCGTGCCGGCAAAAAGGAGAAGGGATATTTCGGCAAGGAGGGCAAAGCGCGCATGTACGGTCACGGCATTTGCACCCTCGCGCTGTGTGAAGCCTACGGCATGATGGAACGCAAAGAAGACAACAAGGCGATCAAAGAGGTGCTCGACCGTTCGTTGAAGTTGATTCTCTATTCGCAAGCGTCGAAGAAGGACGCCCATCACGGCGGCTGGCGCTACGAACCGCATCCGCGCGACTCCGATTTATCGGTCACGGTCTGGCAGGTTCTCTGCCTGCGTTCGGCGCAAAACTGCCAACTCGATGTGCCGCAGGACGCGATCGACAAAGCGATCGACTACGTTCGCCGAACCACCAAAAAGGGCCAAGGATTCGCCTACCAGCAGAACGGCAACGCCTCGCCCGCTATGCGCACCTGCGGTTGCGTCGCCTTGCTCGCGCTCGGCGCGCATCACGATAAGAAGGACAAAGAACTGATCGCCCAATCCTCGTCGTTGCTGAAAGACTACGATCCGCGTAACGGTAGCCACTACTGGTACACGATGTATTATCTCGCCACTGCTGCCAATATGCTCGGCGACGAGACCCGCGAGAGCTTTCTGCCCAAACTCGAAAAGACGATTATCAAAATGCAGCAAGGCAACGGCGAACTACCGAAACACAACGGTCATGCCGGCGGCGTTTACAGTACCGCGTTCGGCGTAATCTGTCTGTGTGTCCACTATCAATATCTGCCGATTTATCAGGAGTGATCCTGACGCCCCATTTTCGCCTGACCGCCTGACCAACAACTCCGACTGAAGATCATGCTATGAAGACTCCTGCCTCACTTTTTCTGTTGTTTCTCGTTCCCGGTTTCTTGTTCGCGCAAGCCCCGAATCCGGTCCCGTCCCTGCTTGAAAATCTGCAGTCGGAGACCGATCGGATCGCCGCCTCAGCCGCGCGTTCGCTTGGCGTCATTTTTTCGCCCGGCGGGCGGGGAGGGGACGAGTTCGAGGAAGTCGCGACCGCCATCGGCGAAAAGCTGGATTCGAAAAGTAGCCTGATGCGTCGCCAAGCCGCGGCTGCGCTCGGCACGATGAAGGCCACCTCCGCGTTGGCACCGCTCAAAGAAACCGTGAAGGACAAGGACTATACCGTGGCCACCGCCGCCGCGAACGCCATCGCGGAAATCCTGCCGCGGGCCGAAGCGCGCGCCTTCCTCCGTGAGATCGCCGGCGAACCGGAGGAGAGCGTGCAGGTCGCCGCCACCGACGCGTTGGCGGCGATCGCAGGTTCGGAGGACGCCGACTTTTTCATTACCGCGATGAGCAACAGCAACTGGCGTATCGCGACCCAGTCGATCCGAGGTCTCGAACGCGCGGTCAATGCCGGCGCCCGTCCCGAACCCGCCGTCTACGATCGGGTCGCCGGCTTGCTCGGCAGCGAGGTGAAAAATACCGCCGATGCGGCGCTTCATTTTCTCACCCACGTACGCAACGACGAGTCGCGCCGCGCCACCGTCGCCGCCACCGACGTGCGCGGTGACGGCAGCAAGAGCGATCAAACATGGCGTACCCGCACCTACGCCCTGCGCGTGTTCCGCCATACCCGCGATGTTCGCGCCTTGCCGGCGGTGGTGCGTCAGCTTGGTGATCCCACCGCAAATGTGGTCAACGAGGCGCGGCTGATTTTGCAGGACATGAAGGAGCGCAAACAGATCAACCACCACTCGCTGTTTCCGATTCTGCTGACCGAGTTCGAGGCCGCGGACAACGCGCGTTTGCAGTCCGGCATCATGGCGGAGATGGGTAACCACATTCCGGATCAATACCACTCCCGACTGGCTCGCGTCGCTGCCGACTGCCTTGCCAAGTCTGTCGGGGATAAGGGTGCCTGGGAGGCACGGCAGCGTTCGATCTACCTGCTTGGCCGCTGCGAATACACCGGCGCGATGTCCAACATCGCGGCTTGCGTGAACGACGACGTACCGAACGTGCGCCAAGCCGCTGGCAGCGCTCTCGGCAATCTCGCGCGCCACTGCAACGACGCGCAACGCGCCTCAGTCGCTGCCGTTTTGCTGCCGCTACTTGACGACACTCGAGACTGGCGCAAGTCCGCAATCGCCGCACGCAACGTCGGCTACTACGCCGGTCCGGAAGCGATCGCCCCGTTGGTTAAGTTGCTCAGCCACGGCGTGGTGAACGTCAAAGATGGCGCGGCCCATTCGTTGGCAAATCTGGCTCAACACGAGGACGAAGCGACCCGCGCTCAGGTGCAAAAACGGTTGCTCCCCGAACTCAAGTCCACCGACCTGAGTTGGGAGTATGGTGTGCGCGTTCTCGGTGCGTTAAAGGACAAACAAAACCTCGGCATGCTCACCACGATTCTCACCAAGGGTAACTGGCGGGCGCAAGAACGCGGCGCGATGGCCGCGTCCGAGATTGCGTCCGCGAACGACGTGGAAGATGCTGCCCTCAACGCGGCGCTGATCCGCAATGCGCAGAGTGATATCGTGCAAGTGCAAAAGCGTTCGAACGCGGCGCTACGCGCCTTGGCAAAGTAGCAAGATTGGCGCGCCAAAGCGCGAATGTAGGTAACGTGGACTTCAGTCCGCGTTCGTCGCCCGGAATTTATTCCGGTCGCGACGCCGACAGCTCACTTGGGGGCGCATCTTCAAATACTGAATATAATTATAATTACAGTTGATATCTCGCGAAGAATTTCCGACTGTTCTGACATGGATCTCCCACCAAAAGCTGACACGGAATTTTTTCTTCAAGCCCCGCCAAGATTTCTCCCCTTCCGGCGTCGCGAACCTGTTCGCATTTATACCCGGAAGCTCCCTCACTGGCGGCAGCCCGGCTGCACTTATTTTGTGACCTTTCGGCTTGCTGACTCATTGCCCGCATCCGCCCTGCGGGACATTGTCGCCAAACGGGAGCGTTGGGAGAAAGAACATCCACCGCCGCATGATGAGCACCTTCGTGAGAAGAAAGCCAATCTGCTCTCCCAACTTGAGGAGAATTGGTTGGACGCGGGGCATGGAGACTGTCTTTTCGGGCTACGAGAAGCGCGGGATATTTTAGAGGACAAACTACGTCAGGGTGCGCCGGATCATATGGAGACCATGGCGTATGTTTGCATGCCGAATCACGCCCACGGACTGCTTCGTCCATTAAGGGGAATGAAACTCGAAGAAGGGCTGAAGCGAATCAAGGGAGGAAGTGCGGTGGAGGTCAACCGGGCTTTAGGACGGAGCGGGAGTCTGTGGTTTGGTGAGAGCTTTGACCGAATTGTTCGCGATCGTCGACATCTCTGGCGTTGCCTTCAGTACATTGGCAACAACCCATCCAAGGCGAAGCTCAGGGCGGGAAGTCACTCGCGCTGGGTTTGTGAAGATTGGGAATCGGCAGGGTGGAAGTTCAAGACTCGGGAGATTATTCGGTAGATCTCATATTCCCATCACCAAGACTGAGGCCCGCGTCGTGCTTTCGAAAATCAACCCCGACGGCTGCTCTAAATCCGCGTTGCTTCACCCATGTAGAACGCATCTGCTTTGCGGGCGCTCCGGAATGAATTCCGGACGACGAACGTGGACTGAAGTCCACGTTACCTCCGTTCGTGCGTTCGCGCCTTTCTTCGGCCATTTTTTCACGGCAGTGACGTGAGGTGTGACGAGTGCGGACATCACCACGTCGTTACGGGCGCGCCGGAATGAATTCCGGCACGATGAACGCGGCAAACGGTCTGACCCCACTAAAGTCCACGTTCCCCCGCTCGCGCATTTCTCCTTTTACCCGGCTCTATTCGGCCAGCGCAGCTTTGTCGGCCGTCAGTGTCTTGGCGTCCACCGGGGGGAACGTCACCTTCCCGGTGGCAGCCCACTCCGAACCGCGCTTCAGGGTCTCTTGGAAGGCGAGGCCTTTCATCGATTCATCGGAGTGTCCGAGCACGGTGTGGAACACGCGGCCTTTGTGGTAGTCGATGGTGAAAATGGCCGGTTCATGTTCGCCCGATCCACGGGTTTCTTTGGTGGCATGAGCGGAGTAGAGAACGGTGATGTTGTTCGCCGGTCCGCGCAGGCGGTCGTAGAGTTCTTCTTTGGCCATTTTGAACGTTGGCGGAAGCCCTTTGGTGATCGGGTGGTCGGGGGTGCGCACCTCGAGGGTATATTCCCAATGGCCGCCGTGCATACCGCCGGGGCCTTTTGTGGTGTCTTTGACCCATTCGCCGTCGCGCAAACGAAGGTAGGGGCCAGACGTTTCATTGCGTCCGCCCCAGCCGCCGAGACCGATGATCTCGTTGAACTCTTTCCACTTGGGAAAGGCGTTGTTGGCGGCATGAACGATGACCACGCCTCCGCCTTCCCGGACGTATGTCTCGAACGCAGACTGCACTTCTTTCGGCCAATCTTGTCCGGTGTAGTTCAACAGAACGACGTCGTATTCGGCGAAAGCCGGACGCCACTTGGCCCAGCGTTCATCCATCGAAATCTTATTGAACGCTTCCATTTGTTTTTCCCAGTCCGCCATGCGCCGCTCGTGAAGTTCGCGTGCCTTTTCATCTGCGTTCTTGGGGGGACGCGGCTTGCGCGGAGACGAACTGGGAGAGGTGGACACGTCCACATTGAAGCGCCCCGACTTTTCCAACAGCGCGTGCATGACAGGTGTCGTGGCCTTCCAGTTGTGGTTGTTTTGACCGTCCACGATGAGTAGGCTTAGCGGGTCGGCCGCGCACGCGAGGCCAAGGAGAAAAGAGAGGGAAAGGAGAGCGATAATACATTTCATAGCACCGCGCTACCGCAAAACCGTTCCTGTCGTCAAAGAGAACTCGCGGCCGCTAACATATGGTTTTCTTAGCGAGATTTTTGACGGTTTTATTAGCGGTTTCGCGCTGCGCCACGGCTGCTGAGTTTATGGCAAGACCTTGCCATAGAGTGGCAGGCTTCTGCCACCTTATGGCAACGGTCTGCCACTCTATGGCAACGGTTTGCCATAAAGGTTTCCGCGCTTTTTTGTGCCTTTTTTTCCGTGCTTGGCGCAGGACTTCTGCATGTCGATCCAAGATCCGCCGCGTGGTTTGATGAACGTGCTCCGCAAGATGGGGCCGGGCATGATTTTGGCTGGCTCGATTGTTGGCTCGGGGGAATTGATTGCGACCACGCGTACCGGTGCCGAGGCGGGTTTCAGTTTTATGTGGATCATCCTGCTGGGTTGCCTGATCAAGGTGTTTACCCAGATCGAGTTCGCGCGTTACAGCATCTCGTCGGGCCGGACAACGCTGCGAGCCTTCTTGGATGTGCCTGGCGGCGCGCTAATTTTCGCATTGTGGTTTATCATGTTCGTCATCGGCATCGGCCAACTCGGCGGCATTGTCGGCGGGGTGGGGCAGGCCTTGGCCATCACCCTGCCGCTCACGGAGGAGGGTCGCGAATACAACGAGGAAATGGCCGGGCAGATGGCCAAGATCGTCGAACTTCAACTCACCGAAACCTTGCCGCCGGCCGAGGCCATGTCGCGGCGCGAGGCGATCAATGTGGAAATCAAGGCGCTGCAAGAGCGGGTAGCTCCGAAGGACGCGATTATCTGGTGTGTGCTCGTCGGGGTGTTCACGGCGATCGTCCTTTATGTCGGCAACTTTGGGTTCATCGAGGCCTTCTGCGTGGTCATGGTGGTCTTGTTCACCTTTATTACGATTGGCAACGCGGTCGCCTTGCAGACTCAGGACGCCTGGGCGATGACGTTGGCGGGGTGGCAGGCCGACGGCTGGTTGATGCCGGACGGGACCGACAAGTGGGGGGCGCTGACGACGGCGCTGGCCGCGTTTGGGATTATCGGCGTGGGCGCGTCCGAGATTGTCGCCTATCCGTATTGGTGTTTGGAAAAGGGCTACGGAAAGTGGACCGGGCCGCGCGACGCGAGCACGCGTTGGGCCGAACGCGCGCAGGGCTGGATCCGCGTGATGCATTACGACGCGTGGGGGTCGATGGTCCTCTACACGATTAGCACGATTGCTTTTTACATTCTCGGCGCGAGCGTCCTGCACCGGATCGGCTTGGTGCCGGAGAAGAGCGAGATGGTTCGCACTTTGAGTGTGATGTACGAACCGGTGTTCGGCAAAGGCGGGCAGTTGATCTTCCTGTTCGGCGCGTTTGCAGTGTTGTTCTCCACCTTCTTTGTTGCCAACGCGCAGAAGGCACGGCTGTTCGCCGATGTGTTCATGATCCTTGGCAAGCTCGATGATACGCGCCGCGTTCCCTTGGTACGGATCTTTAGCGCGCTGCTGCCTTTGATGTGTGTGGTGGTGTTTGTGTTTTACCAGCAGCCGGTGGTTCTGGTTCTGGTGGCGGGTGTGATCCAGTCGCTACTGTTGCTGCCGTTGGGGATCGCGGCCTTGTATTTCCGCTACTACAAAACGGATCAACGTCTGCGTCCCGGGCCGTTCTGGGACGTTCTTCTTTGGTTGTCGGTGGTCTGTTTCGCGGTGATTGGCATTTATTTAGCAGTGACAAAAATTCTCGAACACTTGGGGGGAACGACGTGAGCGATACCCTGCACCACGACTTAAAAAATCTTCGACGCACCAGTGCCTATAAGGGGCCGCGAGTGATCGTGACCCTGGTCTTAGTGACCATTGGTTTCATTATTGCCATCCGTCTGCTTGGCGACATGGAGGTGGCTTCTCGGCTGGCCGATGGTCCAAAACGTTCGCGGATTTTACGGGCGGACGCGCTTTCTCTGGTGGCGCTGATCCCGTTCCTATACCTGTTTTGGTTCTTTTTGCAGCTGTTGATCGATATTGCCGATAGTCTATTACTTGCAAATCGAGGCGTTCAGGTGGAATCGGAGAGAAGTTCTCCGAAGATGTAAACTTTTGCCTTGTAAGGGCCTACTCCTTCTTGATCCAACCGATGCCAATATTCTAGCTGTTCAATGTACGCTCCATGATCCGTCTTTCCCTCATCGCATTCGCCCTGACCTTTTTACCGCTCGGTTTTGGGGAAGACCGCAGCATCGACGGGACTGGTAACAACCTCTCGAACCCGCAGATGGGCTCGGCCCATCAGCCCTTCGACCGCATGGCTCCGGTCATGTACGGCGACGGGATGCAGACGATGGGTGGTAGCACCCGTCCCAACCCGCGCGAGATCAGCAATGTGCTCTGCGCCCAGACGGAGAGCATCGTGAACGCCAGCGGTCTGAGCGATATGGTCTGGCTGTGGGGCCAGTTCGTGGACCACGATATCACCTTAGCCGAGACTGGAACGGAAGCGGCGATGATTCCTGTACCTGCTGGCGACCCGAGCATGGACCCGATGGGCACCGGCGCGGTGATGATCCCGTTTACTCGCTCCGACTTTATGGCCGGTACCGGAACCAGCGCGTCCAATCCCCGTCTGCAAATGAACAGCAACACCGCCTTCATTGACGCGTCGATGGTGTATGGTTCGGACATGGTCACCGCGATGGCACTACGCTTGCAAGCGAACGGGGACATGCGCATGAGTTCGACCGGTCTGCTGATGAAGAATACCTTCGGTCTGACCATGGATAATCCGCTGGGGCTGCCGCAGAGCGAGCTGTTTGCCGCTGGCGATATCCGTGTCAACGAACACGCTGGTCTGACGGCCTTGCACACTTTGTTTTCCCGAGAGCACAATCGTCTGACGATCCAGCTCCGCCAGCAACATCCGTCGTGGGGCGACGAACAACTCTATCAGCGTGCGCGCAAACTCGTGGGGGCTATGATTCAATCGATCACGTACAACGAGTGGCTGCCGGCGCTCCTTGGTCCGGCTGCGCCCGGGCCGGGTTCGGGCTATGATCCGACGCTCATGCCGGGGATCGACAACGAATTCTCCGCCGCGCTTTATCGTGTCGGCCACACGATGATCAATGCCGAGCTGCCGCGGGTGCAGAATAATAATCTGCCGGCGCCTGGGGGCGCGTTCGCGTTGGCGACCGCGTTCTTCAATCCGTCTCTGATCCCGGACGGCACCGAACTCGATTTCTACCTCAAAGGGTTGTGCGCCCATGAAATGCAAATGGTCGACAACCGAGTGATCGAGGATGTGCGTGATTTCTTGTTCGGACCGCCTGGCGCTGGGGGGTTCGATCTGGCGGCGTTGAACATTCAACGCGGACGTGACCATGGCTTGGCTGACTACAACATGCTGCGTCAGGGATACGGCCTCACTGCGGTGCAGTCCTTTGCCGACATCACCGCAGACGCGGACACTGCGAGTCGGCTGGAAATGTTGTACGGCAACGTCAATGATATCGACCCGTGGATCGGCGCCTTGGCCGAAGACCACTTGCCCGGAGCAGCCGTGGGCGAACTCATTGCTGCAGCCTTGACCAAGCAGTTTGTCCGCTTGCGCGATGGCGACCGTTTCTTCTATCGCTGGGATACTGATCTGAGTCCGGCGGACGTCGCAGATCTGGAAGCGACGACCTTGCGGGACCTCATTGTTCGCAACACTGGAGTAGGGCGGTTGCAGGACAATGTGTTCCAAGTGATTCCGCCAACGCGCATTCAGATCACCCAGCTGAACCTGCCGAATTTCCAAATGCAGATGGCGTGGTCCAGTGATGCGAACGCGAGCTATCAACTTGAGGTAAGTCAGGGAATCGATAACAGCGCTTGGGTTCCAATTGGTATTCCGGTCTCGGGTAATGGGTCGACCAATGTGTTCACCTCTGGGGTCGGAGCACCGCCATTGCGGTTTTGGCGGTTGCGCCAGTATCCCTGAACCAATACCAAGCTCACCGACAAATTCTTGACGCTTCGCTCGGATTGTTGTCCCACTGAGGTTCACGCGTTTGTCGAACCATGGAGCCTCGTAAAATCATCTTTCTGGTCGCCGCCTTGGTGGCCACGCTGCTGCTGATGATCCCACTGGCGAACTTTCTCTCGTCCACTCTGGTCACCACCACGCAAAAGCCGAACCCACAGAGTACGCACACGGTCGAGTTACAGAAAAACATCCGCGCAAAAACGGTATATTTTCGCGTCAAGGCGAACGGCAAGTCGGTATTCCGCTCGCCCGAATTTAGCCGTCTGCCGTTGGACTACCGCGAACAGATCGTCTGGCATCCGAAAGGGAAGCGCTTCTTCTTTGAGGTCGCGGGCCAACGCTTGTTCGGCTATGATACTTTGGAAAAACGCGAACTCACGGCGGCCGAAGTGTTCGACATTCCACTCAGTGGCTTCTTCCAAATGCAGTACCGTGGCAAACCGCACCGCCATCCGGACGCGCCGCCGGAGGAGGAAGAACATCCTTCTTGGATCCCAAAACGTGCTGATTCCAATCAACAGCCCGCCAGTCTTCTGCAAGGGGCGACCACCAACTTGCCGCCAAATCCAGCGGTGCAACCTGTACCCCCAACCTTTGATTTTGAGCTGAAAGAATAGCGTATACAGGAAAAGACACAGATTTGGCTTTGACACCGCGTTGATTTCGAGCCTTATACTACATAATCCCTATCGGAAAACTGTAGTTTAAACTGATTGATTAAACCAATCATCCAGCTGTGATCTCTAACAAATGCCAATACGCCTTGAAGGCGGTGCTCGAACTCGCGACCCGCGAGAAGCAGGGCTGTGTGCCGATTTCTGAGATTGCCAAGGCGCGTGATATCCCGGCGCGGTTTCTTGAAGCCATCCTGCGTCAGTTGAAGCAAGCGGGCATCACCGAGTCGGTTCGAGGCAAAGATGGCGGCTATAAGTTGGCGCGTCCCGCGTCCGAGATCACCATGGGGGAGATCGTGACCTTGCTGGAAGGCCCGCTGACAAAGCGCGCGCGTTCGTCCGAGAAAGATGTCTTCAACGCGGTCTGGGAGCAAGCCGGGGAACAGCTGGAGGAGATTTTGCAGGGCGTCACCTTCGAACAGCTGCGTAAGGAAGACGCCGCCCTCAACATCGATCTATCGCAAAATTATTCCATCTAAGAAGCTTCAAACACGTTCATGAACACCGACCAACTCAATCACGACATTGCTGGCAAATCCGCCCAAGAGATTATCGCCTGGGCACTCGAACGGGCAGGGGACGAGGCCATTATCTCGACCAATTTCCGCGCCTACGAAGCCGTTCTGCTTCACCTTGTGACCCGCGCCCGTCCGGACATTCCGGTGCTCTGGGCCGACCACGGATACAACACGCCGCAAACCTACAAATGCGCCGAGCAGATCATCGATCAACTCGGGCTCAACATTCACCTGTTTGTGCCGAAACGCACCCGCGCGCATCGCGACACTGTCAACGACGGTATTCCGGATATCGAAAATCAGGCGGCGCACGATGCGTTCACTGCGGAAGTGAAACTCGAACCGTTTACCCGTGGTCTTAACGAGCTGAACCCATCGGTTTGGTTCACGGCGTTGCGCCGCGAGACCCAGTACCGCCAATCCTTGGAAGTCGTCTCTGAGTTCAAGCCTGGCTTGCTGCGTGTGTCGCCGGTTCTCGATTGGAGTGACGAACAGATGGACGCCTATCTCGCCGAACACAATCTCCCGAGCGAACGCATGTATTTCGATCCGACCAAAGTCGTCGCGTCGCGCGAATGCGGCCTGCACGTGATGAACGAAAAATAACCGCGACGCGCTTCAGCTCCGATCTTCCTCTCCTACTCCCTCTGCCCTTATGAGCAAATTTTCCTTACGACATCTCGACGCCCTCGAGGCCGAAGGCATCCACATCATGCGTGAAGTGGTGGCCGAATTCGAACGGCCGGCCATCTTGTTTTCCGGCGGCAAAGATTCGATCTGCCTGCTGCGTTTGGCCGAAAAAGCCTTCCGGCCCTCGGCGATTCCGCTGCCTTTTCTCAACATCGAAACCGGTCACGAGTTCCCCGAACTGATCGAGTTCCGCGACCGCCGTCCCGATGAAATGGGCGCAAAACTGATCGTCCGAACCGTCGAGGATGCGCTCGCTAAAGGCATTGCCACCGCCACCCCCGGCGAAGTGAGTCGCAACCGGCTGCAGATTCCGACGCTGCTCGCCTCGGTCGACGAATTTGAATTTGACTGCTTGATCGGCGGTGCCCGTCGGGACGAGGAAAAGGCCCGCGCGAAGGAGCGCTTCTTTTCGTTCCGCGACGAGTTCGGTCAATGGGATCCAAAAAACCAGCGTCCCGAAGTGTGGAACCTCTACAATGGTCGACTCAACGCAGGTCAGCACATGCGTGTGTTTCCGTTGTCCAACTGGACTGAGACCGTCGTCTGGGAATACATCGACCGTGAGAAACTCGAGATCCCGAGCATCTACTACAGCCACAAACGCGAGGTGGTTCGCCGCCGCGATCAGTGGCTGCCTGTGTGCGAACTCAACCCGCTCAAGAACGGCGAAGGTTCGGAGACGCTCGACGTACGGGTCCGCACCATCGGCGACATGATCAGCACCGGCTGTGTCGAGTCCACCGCCGATAACATCACCGACATCGTCAAAGAAATCTCGGCCGCCCGCGTGACCGAACGCGGTTCCCGCGCCGACGACCGGGTCAGCGAAGCTGCGATGGAAGACCGCAAGAAGGAAGGCTATTTTTAGGCCTGACCCCACTGCGAACCATTCGGAAAAACAACCACCTCTCTTATAATCATGCCCGACAATATTCAGATCCTCCGTTTCACCACCGCCGGCAGCGTCGACGACGGCAAGAGCACCCTCATCGGCCGCCTGCTGCACGACACCAAATCCATTTTTGAAGACCAGTGGGAGGCGCTCGAACGCAGCGCAGACCTCACCGGTGGCCAAGAAGTAAACCTCGCCAACCTTACCGACGGCCTGCGCGCCGAACGCGAACAAGGCATCACGATCGATGTCGCCTATCGCTACTTCGCGACGCCCAAACGTAAGTTCATCATCGCCGACACCCCCGGCCACATTCAGTACACCCGCAACATGGTGACCGGAGCATCGACTGCCAATATGGCATTGATCTTAGTCGATGCCCGTAAGGGTGTAATCGAACAAACCCGACGCCACGCCTACATCGCAGCTCTGCTTGAGATTCCGCACGCAACGGTGTGCATCAATAAAATGGACTTGGTCGATTACAGCGAAGAGCGCTACCGAGAGATCCACGAATCGTTTCTCGAGTTCGCGCCGACCTTGGCGATCAAAGATATCACCTTCATTCCGATGAGTGCGCTGCTTGGCGACAACGTCGTCGACCATTCCGAGAACATGAAGTGGTACCACGGTCCCACCTTGCTCGGTCATCTCGAGGAGATTTACATCGCCTCCGACAACAACCTCAAAGATTTCCGTTTCCCGGTGCAGTGGGTGAACCGACCCTTGACCGACGAACACCATGACTTCCGCGGCTACGCCGGCCAGATCGCCGGCGGCATTGTGCGCAAAGGCGACGACGTGATGGTCCTGCCGAGCGGACGCCGTTCCAAGGTGCGGCAAATTTACGATTTCGATACCCCGGACCGCGAAGAAGCCTTCTGCCCGATGGGCACGACAGTCCTGCTCGAGGACGACATTGACATCAGTCGTGGTGACGTGCTCTCCAGTCCCGACAACATTCCCTACGTCGGCAAAGAGTTGACCGCTGATATTTGCTGGATGCACGAACAGCCCCTCGAGATCCGCAAGAAGTACGTGATTAAACACACCACGAACAACGCCCGCATGATGATCAAGGAAGTGGTCCACCGGGTCGACATTGAAACCTTTGAGAAGAACGAAGCGCACGACACGCTGCGGCTGAACGACATTGGCCGGGTTCATTTCATCACGACTACACCGCTGATCTACGACGCCTACAAAAAGAACCGGGCGATGGGCGGCTTCATCATTGTTGATGAAGCCACCAACATCACGGTGGGCGCGGGGATGCTACGTTCGCCGTTAAAAGCGCCGCCGAAGCCGGAATACGAAGGCTACATGATTTAGGAGCGAAGGCTGGATTGGGGTGGTTTGCTCCCGCCGCTCATGCGGCTATTTCAAGCTCGGTTCGTATTATTCCGGGAGGTCTTGACCGCGGGTTTCCCGCGCGAACAGCACCACGATCACCCCGAGAATGTAGAGCGGGGCGAGCCAAATGGCCTTTTGCTCGCCGGTGGGTTGGGTTGCCAAGGCCCCGAAGCCGAAGAAGGCTGCGGCGGTGCCGAGTCGGCCCATGTTGAAAGAAAAGCCGGCGCCGGTGCCGCGCAGACGCGTCGGAAAGAGTTCGGGGAAATACACCGCGTAACCGGCGTGCATGCCGAGAGTGAAGAAACCAAAGATCGGCAGGAAGATCATCAGCGCGGTGCTGGACGCGTTGCCTGGGACCAGCACCTTAAACAGGAGCATCATCACCACAAAGGCGATGGCGTGGTAGAAAATGAACGCGCCCTTGCGGCCCATCCGGTTTGAGAAGAAACCGAACAGGATTAGGCCAAGGCCGCCGCCGATGGTGTTGAGCGCCATGCTCAGCATTTCGGCCCGCTTGATCTTCGCTTTGTTCTTCCGTTCGCTCTTTGTGGGTTCAGTGGCGTTGCCCAGCAGCTTTGCTTTCGCCTTTGCGTAATCCGTCTTTGCCGATTTCCACGCGGTGATCTCGATCGGGTCCGGCGCTCCGTCCATGACCACAATATCCGGCTTCTGTGGTGGGGAGAGGGGCATATTCGCGGCGACCAAAATGTCCTTCTCGGCCGTTCGCAGCAGCGCATTTTTGCCGTAAATATGGCCTCCCCAGAACGTGACAAGACCAATGGTCGCGAGGCTGACGCCGACCACGGTGTTGCGCAGGTGTGGTTTCCTGAACAGGTCCGCAAGTTGGCCGGTCGCCTGCGAACTGTCCTGCTTCTCGCGTTCCTTGGCGCGCCGCCAGGATTCCGGTTCGTGCAGTTTCCAACGAATCCACAGGGTGAGCAGGGCTGGGAAGACGCCGATGAAGAAGCCGACCCGCCACGCTGAGATGCCCATGGTGCTCTCGACCCAGATGTTCACCGTCGGATTGCCGATCAGCAGGGTGATCGCCGCAATGGCGAGCAGCGTCCCGAATACGCTGGAGGCGTGAAAGATGGAACTCATGGTGGGGCGTGATCGCGTCGGCATGACCTCCGCCACCATTGCCGAAGCCACGGCCCATTCGCCGCCGACGCCAATGGCCACGAGGAAACGTAGGACCATCATGTGCCAAGGCTCTTGTGAGAACGCGCTGATGCAGGTGAAGAGCGAATAGAAGAGAATGGTGTAAATGAGCGTCCTCGAACGCCCAATCTTGTCGCTCAGCATACCGAATAGCACCCCGCCGAAGGCCCCGCCAAGGAGGAAGGCGCCGAAGGACCATTCGTTCCAGCGACGGACGCTTGGATCATCCGCACTCACCCCGTTGAGCAGGTCGGGCATGGCGTCGCGCATGGAGGCGACAAAGATCTGTCCTTCAAAAATGTCGAACACCCAGCCGAGGGATGCGATTAGTAAGACCACCCATTGGTACCGGGAAATGCCCTGATACCATGATAGTTGTGTTTCTTCGCTCATACTCAGGAGTCTCCAAACTGCTGAGCACGGACATACCTGATCAGCTACCCTTTGGCAACTCGCTCTCCACCCAGTTCGGTTTCAACATCCCCATTTTGTAAATCATTCATGACAAGTCCTTTGGAAGAATGAGTTCAGAAAGGTCCGCATGACAACTTTCACAAATCATATAGTTAGTGGAAATTTTGCTAATCATCTTGGTGAGCGAAGGATATTAGATCGTCCCTGTACTCGGTCCACCGACCGTGATAAATAATGGGTTAAATTAAGAAGGTTTGGTTGTTATGAAAAAAGAGATCATTGGCGGCTTTTTGCTGTCTACGTGCAATGAATTTATTTTTCCGTTGGTCACTATAAGAAAGCGTTTCTTCTCGTGGGCTGGTCTCGTTTCACGATATTTTTGTGTCGCGATACTAGCTCTGGTCTCTCCGGTATGTTCTTTCGGCCAGAATATCACCGGTTCGGTCGTCACCAATGGCTCTGGCATGGCAGGGGTCGAAGTTTGCTTGTACTCTGACAATCTCGGGACCGCTACGAATGCATTTTGTGTCATCACCGACGCCGCTGGCGCCTTCGTCTTTGATTTCTCCACGGATGACTTAGCCGCCCTGTGCGATGCTTGTCCGGACGGCAAGGAACGGATCGATATCTTCACCATCAGAGTGAACAACAGTGACATCACTAACAATGTCGGCCCAAGTTTTATCAGCCCGACCATGCCAACGGACCCTTCTGTAGATTCACCGTTGGTTCAATTCGCCCGCAAAGGCGACATGCTGACCTTCGAACTAGCTCCATTACCTGGATGTGTCCCCGAGTCGGTGGTCAATCCGCAGTATGTGGTTTCTTGTATGGTCTATCAGCGCCCAAATGGAGGGACGGAAACTGCGATTGTCGGCTTCAACCGGGCCGACGCGTTGGACATCAGCGGCGCCCCGGTTTTGCCAACCACTACTCCGAACCCCGTCAAACAACCCATCGCCACCATCGGGCAGGTGGGTTCTATTATCGGTCTGGAATATCAAAGCCCGAATCTGAACGGCAACGGCACCCCGGCGGTTTACGCTGCTGCTAGCGCTATCGTCTCTTCGTACTGGGGGCCGGCTGGGCCTGGAGGGGTTTATATCGTTGATGACTCGAGCGCACCCAACCTCGGCGCTGTGCTGCCTTTTATCACCATTCCAAACGCCTCCCCAGGCACCCGTCGAGGGGTGAGCTGTCAGACATTGGTAAACGACTTCGGCGGTCTTTGTGCAAATGTGCCCATGGACGGGACTTACGATGGAACCGGAAGTGGTGCCTCTGATGACATGTGCTTTGTCGACCGCCCGGGCAAAGAGGGCCTGGGTGACCTTGAACTGGACGATGACCAAGATACCATGTGGGTGGTCAACCTGAACGACAGGCACCTGTACATGGTCGATGTGTCGAACTCGGCTACCGCCCCAGGCAACCCGGTCATCGATCTCGGACCTATTCCGGCGCCGAACTGCGTTAACGGGGAATGGCGCCCTTGGGCACTCGAATTCTGGGGCGGTGACCTCTACATCGGTGGCGTATGCTCCGGAGAAAACGGCGGCAGCATCAATGATGTGGTCGGCCACGTCTACCGGATCGCCGATCCCTACACGGCGGGCGGACTGGCCGCCGGCCAGTTGGTGCACAGCGAAGTACTCAACTACAACAAAGACTTCGGCAACGGCAACGCGGGCTTTCCGGCTTCCGGTACCATGAATCCTTGGCGCGATTGCTTTGACCCCGCCTTGCATGATATCTTCGGCGGCTTTGCGCATTTCTACCGCGGCTCGCCTATGCTGGTCGACATCGAGTTCGACATTGACGGCAACATGATCATGGGCTACCGGGACCGCGAAGCTGACCAATATACGTCATCGCCTCTGCACACCAATGTCAATCCGGTGACCTGCCAGTATCTCGGCTGTGAAGACATCAACAAAAACATCACCGCCAACGGAGACGTCCGCCGGGCTTGCTGGATTTACGATCCGAACGGCTCGACCACGCTGAACGGTGGGGCCAATCCCGCCGCCACCTACGGGCCTGGTGATTGGCAAGGGGAGGGAACTTCAGCCAGCTGTCCGCAAAACATCAACGGAACCCCGTCCACCTCGGGGGGCGGCACCGGACAACCCACCGACGAATTTTTCACTGGGGAATACGCGCAAAACCACCCAGGGGCGACCACCGGCCACTTGGTCCTCGATCCGTCTCGGCGGGAAGTTGCCACCCTAATGGTTCGCCCCTGGCAGAACGCCAACGGAGGCCCGGACGACGTGCAACCAAATACCCAAGGGGTTCGCTGGATGAGCACTGTCACCGGAGCGGCCGCGGGAGGCGACAGCGTTACGGCCGGCGCGGACAACCACCATCTTTCCTCTATCCGACTCACCGCAGCGGTTCGGGGTGGTGCCCCCAAGGGCGCGGCCCTGGGTGACATTGAGGTCCTCTGTGATCCGGTCCCCATCCAAATCGGCGATTTCGTCTGGTGCGACTGCAATGGCAACGGCATACAAGATGGCGGCGAACTGCCTTTAGAGGGAATCCCCGTTACTCTCACGGATCTTAATACCGGCGTGGTCCTCTCCAGCACCGTCACCGATGTGAATGGACACTACTATTTTGTGGTCGATCCCAATCTCCACTTAGGCATTACATTCGGCACCTCCCTTATGCCGACAGCCCACAATGTCGGGATGGACGACACCCGCGACTCCGATGTCGGACTCCTCAACGGCGTGCCGACGATTCACTACTGCTCCCGCGCCGGCGTGGTGGACCACACCCTTGACGCGGGCTTCCTCTGCGGACCCGTCGTCACCGTGCTCGAGGACGAGCCGCCCAATACGGAACTCGGATGTATCTACAACGAAGCGACCTCCGAATTATACCTCACCGACCCATCAGAACTCTTCTCCGTTCTCATTCCCGGGGGCACACCTTGCTCTGACGCGACCGAGGCGGATCTGGTGACCGTCACCGACAGGGTCGAACAAGACGGATGCAACATGAAGTTGACCCGCCGAGTCGAATTCACCGAATCTCCATGCTGCCCCGTCGTGCTCTGCGACATCACCCAGTGTGTGACATACGTCGTGGACCTCGAACCGCCGAAGTTCGCCCGCATCCCGCAGGGTCAATGTTTGGGCTGTGTTCCAGAAGGCATGACCATTGAGGACTTCGTCTGCGCCGTCAGACCCGCCGCTATCGATATCGACTTGTCCGAGGTCACCGACGGTTGCTCGACCGCCCCCCTCCTCGCCACGCTGTGGTGCGACACCTATACCACTAATGGATGCCAGATCACCCTGCTACGGAAACTACGGGCTGAAGATGCCTGCGGCAACGTGACCTTGGGCGATATCGTGTATGAGATTAATTGTGGCGTCCCGGAGATCACCGGCGTGGAGACCGGCGGCGTTCTCGCTTGCATGCCTTGCGACACGGTCATCCCCACGAATCTCGCGGTCTTCACCGCAACCAACTACCCACCGCCTGCCTACGAGATCGTGACGGTCGAACCTGGTATGAATTTGGTGCCTTGCGCTTGTGCTCCCGTTGCGCGTATCCGCGTCGAGCAAAACTGCGCATCCACCCCCATGAATATCCGGGAGATCCAAGCCTTTGACACCAACGGCGTGAACGTCGCGCTGGCCACCGCTGGTTCGACCGCGATGAGTTCGGGCGATCTAAGCGCGAACTGGACGGCTGCCGAAGCGATCGATGGCGAATTAACGGCCAACAATCAGGGCTGGCATTCAAGCGGGCCAAACCCGTCAATTGAGATCACTCTCGGAACGCCTTCGTTCCTTGATCAGGTCAACGTGTTGCCGCGGCTCGGTTGCTGTCCGCGACTTGCCAACTACACCGTGACCTACTTCGATGCGGCTGGAAACATCATCTTCCAAGAAAACCGGGTTAATGGAACCGATTGCCGTGACGCGGGGCGTGATGACGCGGACAACATCTTCACTTGCGGCACCTACGAGACCAAGATTACCGCCTGCGCCGACCTCGCCGCTTGGAACGCCATCGCCATGGACCACACGATCCCGGTCGGAAGCCACATCGAATATACTGTGCTTTACGACAACGGAGGCACCTCGGCCACCCTTGGCCCGTTCCAAGATCAGGGATTCATCGACCTCTCCGCACTCGCGGACACCGTGGGTTGCGTTACCCTGCAAGTGAAACTGGTGAACTCGCCCACCTTGGCGTCCGGCGAGTGCTTCAGCCCTTCGCTCGAGACTATCAAGGCATCCTACTTGTGCGGGATGGTACCAACGAGTATTCAGGAAACGGCCTTTTGGTCGGTCACCAACAGCTACACCACCAACGGCTGCGTAGTCACTCTCGACCGCACCTACCGGGTCGAGACCTGCTGCGGTCTTTTCGATGAAGAAGTGGTGACGTTCACCTACACGAAGTTGCCCGACCTTACGAATGGTCCGCTGGCCAAATTGAATGTCGGCTGCATTGCCTCGACCAACCAAATTCCGCCGGTCGATTTGACCATGTTCGCCGCGACTTCGACCTGTGAAATCGTATCCATCTCCAAGGTCGGCCAGACCATGCCGATCCAAATCGGCTGCGTTTGGTCCAACGAACGCGTGTTCTTGGTTGAGACGCTCTGCGAGGTTACCAATCTCGTCACCCAATCCGTCTGCTGGATTATTAACAACACGCGTCCGGAAATCCTCACCGTCGAAAAAGGGCAGGACCACGGCTGCCTCAATGCCGATTTCGTGCCGATCAGCACCTTCACTGCCACCAACTTTACCGGCATGGTCTCTGTGTTGGACCTGCGGATGACCAACGGTTGTCAGGTTATGGTGATGCGCACTTACCGTGCCGAAGACTGTTGCGGCAACTTCGACCGGCGCGAGGTGACCCACACCTTCACCATCGCGCCCGCCGCGCCCACCATCGATGCCTTGGGCTCGCTCGACCTCGGCTGCATTCCATCTCTCGACCAAATTCCATCCCCGAGCGCTTTGCTGGTCGCAGCCTCCTCCGCTTGTTCGGTGGTTGAAATCGACTGGCTAGCCGACTGTTTCTCGGCAACCAACGTCACCCTGATTGATGAGGATTTCTCAAACGGGAGCGGGGGGCTGGCTGGTTCGACGACTCCCATTTGGTCCGACAACGACGGCTCCGCCGGTTTCGAAGTCTACGGTCCCGGCGGCGCCGCTCCACGCGGCATGGTCGGCACCTACAACGGCGGCATCCCCATTCCCGGCGGCATCGAGGTCAACGACGACGCAGGACCCACGACCCTGACCGCCGAGATGGTTCTGCCTAACAACCTTTGCGTCGACGCCCCCGCCATTCTTACATTTTGGGCCGGTTCGCGGGGAGATGATATCGTCAACCTCGGCTTCGATATCATCAATGTCACCGACGGCTCGGTCATCCTGCCGTTCAGCGTGCCCACCTTCAACCTATCGCAGAACCCGAACGTCTGGACCTTCAACCTCTGGCAGATCAATATCGGCCCGAACGACCTCGGCGACACCATTCAATTGCGCTTCTTCGGCGGCGGTCCCAGTTCGGCCTCCGGCTTGCAACTAACCGACATGGATTTCCGCCACTATACCTGCGATCAAGAACCCAGCGGCTGCAAGGGCCAGATCGTACGCAAATACAGTGCCACGGACCTCTGCGGCAACAACAACATTGTCACCCAGCACATCTCCTACGTCCACGACGCACAGCCGCCGCGGATTGTCTCGGTCTCCAATTTCGTCAATTACGGCTGTGTCGATATGCCGCCGCGCGGACTCGACCAGTCGCTCGCCGCGCTCAGCAGTACCGATGACTGTCAGATCGTCTCCACCAGCCTCGTGATGGAGGTGCAGACCCAGAATGACTGCGATGTCACTGTGACGCGCACCTGGCGGGTCGAAGACTGCTGCGGCAAGTTCGACATCAAGAACGAGGTGTTCCAGTACACCGTGCCGCCGAGCAATATTGTCTGGACTGTCGAACCGGAAGACATCGATATCGGCTGCCTCTCAAACAGCAACCAAGTTCCTCCCGCCGTGCCTTCCCTTTACAAAGCGGTGGCGCTCCCCGATACCAACTTCTGTGAAGTCGTTCTGTTTGCTTCCCAAGACGGCTGGGTTCGCGGCGGGGATCAATCCGCGATCGTGCAGGGAGCGGGAGGCACCAGCCCGTTTCTGAACTCCAAGGACGCGGGCGGCGGCGGTAGCAGGAATACCCGCAAAGCCTACCTTCAGTTCGATCTGTCCATGGCACCGCCCGGCTTCGCCTCGGCCGAACTACGAGTGTTCAAGCAGGATAGTGCCGCGGGCCGCCTGTTCAACATCTACGCGCTGAACGATGGTCCAGGCGAGTTGTTCAATGTCGCCACCATGACCTGGAACAACGCCCCCGCCAACGCCGCCAACCTCGGCGGCATGCCCGATCCCGGTACCTTTACCACCCTCTCGCCAATGAACATCGGTCCCGCATCGGGGGGCTACGCCTTTGACGCCTCCGTACCGGCCGCAAGCAACAGCCTGAACAACGAACTCACCTTTGTCATCGTCGCGGCCAACATCACCAGCCCCGGTGTCGGCGATTTCGCCGCTTCCGAAAACGGCAATCCGGCCCGTTGGCCCATGCTCGTTCTCACCTACTGCGAGAACATCACCAACGCCTGCCCCGTCCAGATCATGCACGTCGGCGACACCTTAAAGGATGACGACATGGACGACTGCACCACCCAGATCGAACGCGTCTTCATGGCCACCAACGAATGCGGTCTGAGCATTCTCACCACCCAATGCGTCACCTACACCCTGAACGAGCCTCCAATGATCACCGCCGTTCCGTCTGGCATGGACCTCGACTGTGAGACCGTGACGCCGGTCCTTCCCGATCCCTTCGCCGGCTTCGTCGCCGAGAACGCCATTGGAACCAATGTCTCAACCAACGTCGTCACCAATGGCTGTGACGTCACCGCCACGGTCACGTATACCGTGACCAATTGTTGCGGAAACGTTGCCGACGCAACGGTACAGTACGCGTGGATCGATCAGCCCGCCCCGCCCACCATCGTCGGACTTGAGTTCATTGAATTAGGCTGTCTCCTCAATGTCGGAAATATTCCGGTGCCATCCACATCGCAGTTCCAAGCCTCATCCGATTGTAGCATCACGTCATTCCAATTTATGGCGAGTTCCCCGACGCAGATGGTGGACGACTGTACCTTCGGCTTTGTCCGGCAATATTCGGCCGTCGACCTCTGTGGTCAGCGCGTCGATTTCCCGCAGTTTATCACCTACAGCCTCGATCTGCCACCAGAGATTCTTACGGTGGAAAAAGGCAGCCATCTTGGCTGCCAAACCTGCGAGACGTTCGAGGTCGCCCTCGACCTCGGTGCGATCTGTGTGACCAACGTCGCGCTGCAATCTGGCGCAACCCCGGTTTTCGGTTGGAATGCCGATGACTTTATGGCCGGGACTTGGCCGGCGTTTACGACCACGCCCAGCGGGATCACGCTGCTTGGCAACAATGGTGCTGGTACGATTACCGCTCCGGCTCCAAAGGCGGCAGCGTTCGGCTCCAGCCAAGCCATCTGCCT
>Ga0209187_1000666_pt1 | contig 53419 bp, 35 predicted proteins | sample BantaG_FD_187430 | JGI IMG/M metagenome (GOLD analysis project Ga0209187, IMG submission 187430) | Marine algal microbial communities from Bantry Bay, Ireland - BantryBay_4 metaG (SPAdes) (version 2) | ecosystem: Host-associated > Algae > Red algae > Unclassified | place: Bantry Bay, Ireland...
TCGTCAATATCATTATAAAAGTCAATTCTGCGCTTTTGTTCTTCCGCTAAAGCATCAGTTACCTCTTGCACAATCGAAGGTGCATCAGGTAGTTGAAGGATGTCATGAACGATATTTTTGTGTGTTGCGGTCATATTTTGATTGATTTTTCTGGTTCATATAGGAATTTAGTGAAACGTAAATCAATTTTGAGGATCGTCCTATCTGAAATTTGGAAGTTAAGCCTAAGTCGTCTTTGTTATTTATTTAAAATCAGTTGTTTACAAATGATAATAATAAAATATTTTTCATAAAATAAAACAAATACATCTCGCCTGACATTTTGAAAATGTCCGTCGAGTAAGCTTTCTACTAAATTCCTATATGAGCCATTTTTCTTTTTCAAAAATACAAAAAAATGCGCTCAAATCCAACTTGTGACCTCAATTCAACTTCACACGCTGCACCATTTTCAAATCCGTCTCTGTTTTCAACAAAATGCCCACGCCTTCCATACGAATGAGCTTCTCAATTGCTTTATTCTTTTTAAAAGTATTCAAATACTTCAACCAACTCAACAATTCGCGAGTAGAAGGCGCACGTTCGAGCCGCAATTGGCGCAATTGATAGAAAATATTGATACAACGGTCAACGATTTCTTCATTCGTTTTCGGGAAATGTTTTTGTACAATTTCGTGCATCATTTCCGGCGGTGGAAATGCGATATAGTGGTACACACAACGCCCTTTGAACGCCGTTGGCAACTCCTGTTCGCGGTTACTTGTGATGACGATGGCGGGCATATCGTCCTCGCTAGCCTCGATAGTGCGTCCTGATTCGGGCAACACAAATTTGCGGTGACTGAGTGCGTACAAAAGGTCATTCGGAAACTCGCGCGGTGCTTTGTCAATCTCGTCAATCAGCAAAACAGAATTGGGCGTGGAGTAGGCTTTTGCCGCCGGTCCGAGCAACACGTAATCGTCCAAACGCTCGGTGCTGCGCCCACCTGTGGAGAGTTTTTTGTCCAGTCCTTTTTCGTCGCGTTGGGCGTTGAGGACTTCGATTTGGGAGTCGCGGAGGTATTTTACGTGGTCAAATTTCGCTACAAATTGCTCCACCGAACTTTTCGACCCAACCGGATAGACAAACATTTCCAAATCCAAATCCCGCGCAAATTGTAGCGGCAATTCCGTCTTTCCCGTTCCCGGTTCGCCTTCGATGAGTAGCGGCATTCCTAACACGCGCGACATGTGGAATGCCTGCGCGAGTTCGCCGTCGCATATATATTTATTTGAACCCGTCCAAAGCGTAGTATTCGCCATTTATCGTTTTTATTTTAAATCTGATTTAATATTTAATTCAAGTTGTGGGGCAAATACGTGATTGGTCAATTTGGTGATTGGTAATTGGTTTTTTTACATAGATTTTGCTTCGCAAAATATCGTATTGACCAGTCACCAGTCACCAATCACCGTTTCCCTTATTTATTTTGCTGCTGCAAAGGCTTGTTCGAGGTCTGCAATGATGTCATCAATGTGTTCGATGCCTACGCACAGACGCAAGAGGTCTTGTGTAACTCCGGCAGATGCTTGTTCTTTGACCGTCATCTGGCGGTGTGTAGTAGATGCCGGATGGCAAGCCAAAGATTTGGCATCACCGATATTAACCAACCGTTTAAAAATGCCCAGAGCATCATAGAACTTTTCCGCATTCGAAAAGCCACCTTTGATACCAAAAGTCATTAAAGAAGAGGGCTTTCCATTACAATATTTCTTAGCAAGACTGTGATATTCGCTACTTTTCAGACCTCCAAAGTTCACCCAAGAGACTTGTTGGTGACCTTCGAGATACTTGGCAACTGCAAGTGCATTATCGCAGTGTCGTTCCATACGAAGGTTGAGGGTTTCGAGTCCTTGTAAAATCTGAAAAGCACTCATCGCCGCAAGTGCCGAGCCTGTATTGCGAAGTGCAACAGTACGCGCTCTGGCAATGTATGCCGCCGGACCAAAGGCTTCTGTATAAACCACGCCATGATAAGAAGGTTCAGGCGTACTCATCATTGGGAAGCGGTCTTTGTGTTCTGCCCACGGGAATTTTCCTGAATCGACGATCATGCCACCGAGTGTCGTTCCATGTCCACCGATGTATTTGGTCAGTGAATGTACGACAACATCTGCACCGTATTCAATCGGATTAATAAGCGCAGGACTCGCCACAGTATTATCTACTATCAAGGGTACACCTTTGGCGTGAGCTGCCTTTGCAATGGCTTCAATGTCCGTAATATTTCCTGCCGGATTGCCGATAGATTCGCAATAGACGGCTTTGGTTTTATCATCAATCAATTTAGCAATATCATCAGCTTCAGAACTGTCTGCAAACCGTACTTCGATACCTTGTGCTGGCAACATGTGTGCGAACAAGGTGTAACTACCACCATACAATTGTGGTGTAGAAATGATATTGTCACCTGCCACAGCAAGGTTCAAGATAGAGTAATTGACGGCTGCACTTCCTGCGCTGACACCTAAGCCCGCGATACCGCCTTCGAGTGCTGCTACTCGTTGTTCGAGAACACCTACTGTCGGGTTCATTATTCGACTATAAATATTGCCCGGCACTGCAAGATTAAACAAATCCGCACCGTGTTGTGCATTATCAAATTCGTAAGCAACAGTCTGATAAATCGGTACTGCAACGGATTTCGTGGTCGGTTCGGACTGATAGCCACCGTGTATAGAAATGGTTTCTTTTCTCATTGTATTAAAATTTGTTTTATTTTGTAAAATTAGTATCAGGGTTTGAACAAATGTACATTTGTTCAAACCCTGATACTTAGGCGAATTGAACGGCTAAATTTACGATATTGTACTACCAACACCGCATGTTTTTTTATTTTTTTCAGAAGAACGAGCGAATTATATTCATTCATAGGAGAGGCAGGCATCAAAATAAAAGGCATTTTTTTATCTCTGTTAAATGTCTGTTGTAATGAATGAATGAAATTTTAAAATGCTGATTTACAATGTTTTAAAAATAAAACATGATTGTTATTTTTTAGATAAAATTTCTCTTAATGCCTTTTTTTCAATAAAAGCAATGAGTATAAAAAAGGCGAATAACAGAAGTGTATTTACCAAATAAACTATCCAAGTACCTCCACCAAATTGTGTGCGAATCGGCAGACTGATGAAGTATAAAATAACAGCTATCGTGATATAGGTGAGCATTTTTGCAATAGGGTATTCTATGGCATAATAGCGTCGTCCGAGCAGATAACACAATACGCACATCGTAGCATAAGCGGCGAGTGTTGCCCATGCTGACCCCATGTACCCGATAAGCGGAATCAGCGCGATATTCAAGGCGATAGTTATGACCGCACCTGCACCTGCGATGTATGCACCGATGTGCGTTTTATCGGTCAATTTGTACCAAATTGCAAAATTGTAATATAGTCCAAGACAGACGTTGGCAAGTAGTAAAATAGGAACGATTTTGATACCCTCATGATAAGATTCGGCGACTAATATTTTGAAAATGTCAATATAAAACCATATACCCAAAAAGGCAAGACAACCGACCAACGTAAATGCTTGTGCGACCTGCCCATAAACCTGCTTTGCATCGTTGCGATTGGCATGTCGAAAAAAGAAAGGTTCGGCGGCATAATTGAAGGCTTGCGTAAAAAGTGTCATCAATATCGCAAACTTATAGCAACCACCATAAATCCCAATTTGAGCGGTTACAAAGTCCTTCGTTCCCGGCAGCAAACGCTGGAGCAAAATCCGGTCTGCGACTTCATTTACCATGCCCGCCAAGCCGACTGCAATCAAAGGTAGCGCGTATCGCAACATCTTGATATACAGGTTTTTGTCAAACTTGAGTCGCGTTTTAAAATACATTGGCAACAGCAATAAAAGCGTAGCAGCACTACCCAATAAATTTGCGACAAAAACCAAACCTACGCGGTTTTCTGGTTGGTAAATTGCTTGTGCAAAAGTGTTTCCATTTTCGGCAAGAGAGGGACATATTTCTAAGAAAAATATGATAAAAATGACGTTCACGACTACCCCTGTCAACTTCGAAATTACAAAATAGATAGGGCGACTATCCAACCTCAATTTTGCCAAAGGAATCGCCGACAAAGCATCAAAACCGATAATCAAAGCAAACCAAATAACGTAGGCTTTTTGGTCGGGATATTCAATGAAATTGGCGATAGGCTGTGCAAAAGCGATGAGTGCAGCAACGAGTACTAGCGTAGTCGTCAGCAAGGAAAGCGCAGCAGTTGAAAAGGTGTTTGTGTTGGCTGTTTTTTGGATAATTAAGTTTGAATCCGGTGTGTTATTTTCGGTGTTTTTTGGTTCTGTCTGACTCGCAAAACGAAAAAATGCCGTCTCCATACGATACGTGAAAATAATCATCAAAAACGCCGCATAAGCGTACAAAGTCGCATGGATACCATACTCTTCGGGAACAAATTGTCGCGTGAGATAAGGTGTGAGAATGATAAAATTCAGGACTCTTCCGGCGATGTTTCCCATCCCGTAAATGACCGTCTCACCCGCAAGTTTTTTTAGTAATGACAAATTTTTATTAATTGATTGGACATTTGGACGAATTGTATGAGGTGTTTGGTATCAAGTATGAGGTATTTGGTATCAGGACAAAACATGTCCCGTCCTGATACTTGATACCAAATACCTCATACATCAATTAAACTTGATACCAAACAAGGAAAAAACGCAAGATAAACAGATTTATTTTTATGCCACTACACCTCTTTCATAAAAAAGTCGTAGATTGATACTATATCAATCATAATTATAATGTCTCATAATTATTTACTGCTGCTGATTTGTGTTTTATACCAATTGCCTTCGTCGTCGGGTCAGTCACTTGATTCATTGACGGATGCCTTGTATGCACAAGCCGATACCTTCGTACAACAGGATGAAAATGAATCGGCTATGGAGCAATTGGAGGAAGCCATGCGCTTAATTCAGAATGAATCGCTGACGCGCAATCAGGTGATTCGTTTCTACGAAAAAGCGATCAATCAGGCAGAAGCTATTTTTCAAAAAACAAAAAATGAGGATTATTTAAAACGAGCATTTAAATGGACGGAAGAGTGTAAAAATCTTTTAATCAATCATTTACGCAAAAAAATAAACATCGAAAAAGCAAATGACAAAATCGTGCAACTCGAAGACCTCCGAAGTAAAATTTTAAAAGACAGCATAACCTTATTGGAATATTTAATTGGTGAAAAAGATGTTTTTTTATTTAAAATAACAAAAAATAATATTGATTTATTTAAAATAAGACGTAATGTATTATTAGAAAAAAAAGTAAAAAAACTCGTGCAGATGGTCAACGTTCCTTCTGAAAATGTTAAAGAATTTTCGGAAGTTGCTTATGAATTATATACTTATTTATTACCTATTTCACCCCTCAAAAAATGTATCATCGTGCCGGATGGAATTTTACATTATTTACCTTTTGAAGTCTTACTAACTGAAAAACCGACCACGCCAAATTTCAAAACACTTCCTTATTTGTTACGACAAACGAGCATCAGTTATGCCTATTCAGCCACTGATTTGAAACGTCATTATAAAGGCTTGCCTATTAATATTGGTAAACAATTTCTCGGCATTGCTTATCCTGACCAAGACAGCCGTGAGGAAGTCAGCCACCTCAAACGCAAACTCAAGGGTGATGTGCTGATTGACTCAGAAAATGCTCGGCTTAATTTTGAGGAAAATGTAGATGATTACGATATTCTTCACCTTGCCTTAGTAGGTAGGATGTCAGACGAATCCCCGAAAGAATCAGGTCTTTATCTTTCTGATAATGAGGAATTTATAAAAACTACAGCATTGCACAAGCAAGAAATGGATGCTTCTATGATTGTCCTTAATTCATGTGCCAATGATATGGAGCAAGCAAGTACGGGAGAGGGCATTATCGCACTCACGCAAGCCCTTAGTGAGGATAGCGAAAGTGTCATTTCTGCGCATTGGACTACGGATAAAACGGCTTCAAAAGACCTGATGAACCGCTTTTATAGTCACCTCAGCGACAAGCAACCAAAAGGTGATGCGCTACGCCAAGCTAAACTTGATTATCTTTCCGAAAACTACGTCAATAGCAAAACGGCGCATCCATATTATTGGGCATCTTACATGGCGTACAATAATATGTTACCGCTTGAAATTCAGATACTAATCGAGGACTTCGTATGGAGTGCGGTGGTTTTGATATTGGTCTTATTGGCGATAGGTTATATTATGCTACGCAAAAAAAGTGATGCCATTCCTGTAGGTTCTATGAGTAGTGTACGATAGACGGCAGACGAAGACGACGGACGGTGAACGGACGCTGCGCTTGACGGCGAACGACCAACATATTTGTAAAAAGAGCGATAAGAAATTTTTAAAATTTCTTATCGCTCTTTTTTAACCGTTCACCGTCTGTCGTTTGTCGTCAAGCGAAGCGTCCGTCTGCCGTCTAAAGAGAATCTGTTGCGGACTCTACTGCGTCTTTTTCTTCTCCTTTTACGAACATAAACATTTTCCAATCTTTACCGTCCTTCTCAAAAGAGGCGCGATAGTCTGTCGGACTGTGCACATATTTGCCATATACGTAACCGACCGTACCGTTTTCGGTTTGTACTTTTCGCCAATAATGACGCTCTTTGCCGATACGTTCACGGCGCGGATTGGAGTCGGGTAAAAGGCGAACAACATCGTAAGAAAGCGTTGCCATATTGCGACTGCTACGGCTTGGTTTTTCGCGCATACGCACACCTTGTCCGGTCACAACGGCATACTCCGCCGGGTCATAACCTTGCGAAAAAGAGGTAAACACATAAGGCGCAGTAAATACACTTTGGCTACGATTTTCAAAAGTACCGCCAAGCGATAGTATTTTATTTAACTCTTGCCAAAGTTCTGATTCTGTGGAATTTACATCTAATCCCCATGCTTTTTTGAAGCCTTCTTTTCCGTCGGTTTCATCGAAGCTGTATTTGATTTCATCGCTCAAAATTCCCATAATGTGCGAGACATCTTTGCGACCTACCGCGCTCATCAAATCACGTCTGAAATCTCGAAAACTCGGATTCATCTGCCCTTCATCAACCGGATTGACCTTGCCGACTTCCTTGATAGAAACACTCGGCATTTTGCCGTCTTTGATGTCTTGTTCGGCTTTGGCTTTATCGACAATAGCCATTTTTTCTGCATTTTTGATGGAATCCAAACGGGCTTGTGCCGCCTGTGCGCGTGCCTCTGCGTCCTGAAGTTTTTGCTTGTTGGTGACATTTTCACATTGCAAAAAAAACATTCCCAGTAGGAATAATGCGATTAACGTGAGGACGTTTTTCATAAAATATAACGTGTTTTATTTTTAATAATTTGAGTGCGAATTTACGGTTTTTTATCAAAATTCAAGGGTTTATAAAATCGTTTTTTATAAAAAACGAAATTTTATTTATTGTATTATTTAAAATGAATACACAATAGTATTGTTTATTTTACTATGTATTTTAATTATTTGATAATCAATATTTTAATACAAAAAAGTAGAGTTAAATCCATCAAATCTAAAACTTATATGTCACTGAACCGCTAACCATACGAGGCAATATCGGACGCACAAAATACGGATTTGGATTATCCGAATTAGCATTCATTTCAATGCGTTCTTGATTGACATCTTCGGGGGTTTGACCGAGAAAACCAAGTCCGTCGAAGTTCATCAATCCGGCGGAGTTGAAGACATTATTGACCTTAATACCGAGTATGATATGTTCGGTCAAATGTCCTTCTGCACCTGCATTAAAGACGCTAAAATCGGGTAGAATAAGCGTGTTGCGACGATTGGCGGCACGCTCGCCGGTATAACGCCAATTGGCAAAAAGATTGAAGCGACTCAGTCGGTAACTCGTCGTCAAATCAATCATAACTTTTGGAACATCGCTAACTGTGTTTCCACTAAAATCTTCTGTAAAATCATCGCTCGGCGTACCTGTGACAACTTCACTTCCCTGAGCATCTAAATAAGGGCTAAATCCTTGATTGTTAGGGTCTTCGGGGTGTGTATTGCCGATGAAAACAGGGTCGGCAGTACCGTTGATATTATAATAAGTAAAATTAGCAAAACGTGGATTCTGGAGGGTCATACTAAGGCGCAAATTGAGGTTTTTAATTGGATTGGCAAAGGCTTCTATCTCTGTTCCGATGGTTTGAATATCATTAAAAGTAGTGGGCGTAAAGACCAAAATACCGTCTTGTCCGGGAACCACCAATTGAAATGCGACATCATTCATGCGAGAGTAAAAACCCGTCAGAAAAAGAGAGAATGGACGGGTACGAAACTTGACACCCAATTCACCCATATATATTTTCTCTGTAAACCCTTTTGTGATTTCTTGATTTTCAAAATTTAAAATATAATAACCGAGTTCGGGTGCTTTATTGCCTCGCGTAAAACGCGCGTAAGTGGCAAGTCCTTCATTCAATTTGTAATTCAAACCAAGTGAGCCGGAGAGGTAATTATAGTTAAATTTGTAGTTGTCAAAATCGCCCGTACCATAGCGGGTTCCGGCATCATAAAAACTCGCATAATTGTCGTCAATACCATTCGGAATGTCAAAAAAACCACCCGCAGAGGTCGAAGGCAAATCTTGATTTGCGACTCCATAGCGTTCTTTTTTTCCATCGTGAACAACCGCCTCATATCGAAGTCCGGCATCAAGTGTTAGTTGCTCGGAGACTTCCCAAATTTCATTTCCAAACAATGCGTAGGTGGCAGAACTCGCCTCGTTTTTATTGTACTGCGAACCGTAGGCTATCACACCCGTTTTCGGGTCGGAAAAATCAAGGCTGGCGCGGTCGGGATTATCCGCTTCAAAAATGTTGGGATGGCTGACATAAAAAGTACGTGACCTTGCTTCAAGCGTACCAAGTATCGCATCGCCATTCCATAAAATATCGGTGAAAGCGATAGCTCCGTAAGCACCAAGTGTAAAGCGATGACGATTGAGTTCTTTCGTAACAGAAAATTGATTGATGACATCGTGTACCTTATTGCGAGAATGTAGCGCAGCACCCGCATACATCTGATTTCCAATGGTATTTATATTATTATTTGAATTAAATAATACATCTCCGGTAGTGACATCTGTATAGGTGAAATCATTTAAAACAAGGCTGACGAATGATGGAAAACCATAAAAATCAAACAAACCCGTCTCAGTATCTAAGACTACATTTCCGGCGTATTGGTAATAATCTATTTTTCCGTAAGTGTATTTTAAATTATTTTTAATAATAAAATCTTTGCCTACATCATAGCTGAGTTGTGCGCCCAAAGTAGCGTTGAGCGTCTCTATCCCTTTGTCGGAATCGTAGCTGCGAGTGGCGGTAGGATTTGTGAGAAATTGCTCACCATCGGGAATATTATCGGCTTTATAATTGGGATAAAATGCGCTGTTATTTAAATCAAAATTGGTATAAACATCGGGTGCTTCGAGTGGCGTATCCGTACCTGTACCGACGACGGGAATGTAGCCGTAACGTGTCACACGGTCATTGAGAAATTTGCCGTAAAATTTCAATTTTCCTTTGTCATATTTTCTAACTAAATTAATTTTTAACTGACCGCCTACATTGGCATTGTAGGGCAGGTCGCGCGCGCCTTCGTCGAAACGATAAAAGCCACCGAAATTGGAGTACCAACCGCTTTTGTTGAGTGGTCCGCCCATACTCAAATCGGCGCGAGTGAAAGGACGACCATTGCCTTGTATGCCGCCTTGCAATTTGACCAAACCTTCTACATTTTCTGTACCTTCTTTGGAAATAAAGTTAAAAATACCGCCGGGGGCATTGCCCGATGCGATGGACGCGCTACCGCCCCGAATCCCCTCAAAACGCCCGACCGTAGCGTCATTGCGGTGGTGCATATCAACGAAGTTGAATTGGTATTGCGTACTCAAAACGGGCAAGCCTTCCTCTTGCAAAGACACGTAATGAAAGCCGGGCAGTCCGCGTGCGCCTGACGATAGCCCACGTGCATATACGAGCGCACCGATTTCGCCCGAAGAACCATCGACAAAAGTACCCGGCACGGCAGTCAATAAATCACCTGTACTGCGTGGATTGCGCTGTTCGATAAGGTCGGCGGAGAGGGTTGTAATAGCTACGCTGGATTCGAGTTTGGTGCGTTGGTCGAAGCTGGCTGTTATGATGATCTCATCCATTTGGAGGGCATCTTCGCCGAGTTGCACATCGGTCGTAAGGGCTGTTCCGGCTTGTATATTGATGTTTTGTTCGGCAGTAGAAAAACCGATATAACTGACTTGCAGGGTGTATTTTCCGATAGGTATTTCGGAGAGGCTATATTTTCCATTCAAATCGGTGGTTGTTCCAGTCGTCGTATTCTTGAGGATGACGGTAGCGGCGATTAAAGGTTGTCCGCCTTGATCGGTAATAGTGCCGTTTATCGTCCCTGTGGATTGAGCAAATAAGCTGCAACTGATTGAAAAAAAGTAAGTTATGATAATAATAGGAAAGAGTGTGATTTTCATAATACGTAGTTTGTGTTCTCAAATCGTCCGTAAAATAAGCATTTTGATTTATTCTAATATTAAATGCTGATTTTCCTTCTACGTATTAGTTCCCTGCGCGGTGTTTTTCAAACCTTTTTGGGGTAAGAGCATGTTTAAATTTTTTCTGCCTGAAAACCAATATCTTATGAACTTGGCTTCACATCAAATCGGTTGTTTATCTTGATAAACGCCCTCTTTGATGCCTCGCCAAAACCATAAGCTATTGATTATCAGGTTGAAAAATTTTAAACATGCTCTAAATAAATTGGTGTTGTGTTTTTATGGTTAAAATGATTTATTAAGCCCTTAAAAAATGCGAACCTGACCAGAAATAAATCCAGTCAGGTTCCGCCCCTCTAAATAAAAATATGTTGTTAAAAGTCCCTAAAGCCAATGTTGATTATCGGTCACTTATCATTACTTCGTCAAGAAAAATGACGTTTCCTGCTGCATCTACACTAAATGACCATTGTTTTTTATAAGGTATTTCATTTTTATCGAAATATTGTTTTATATATGTTATCATCCATGTATCTTTTCCGATATTTTCTGCCGTGATATTATGTTCAGAATGATGTACTTTTGGAATACTCACCACAACTCCTTCTATTGTCGAAAGTCGTTTTGCAAGCGCATCCATATTGATGTAAGGATAGGCTGAAATGGTGAAAGACTTGTTTTCTTTATTATAATTACTGATGTTGAGATTATATGTCGTAATTAGCTCATTTATAGTTTCATTAGATGTCATAGGGTCGCCTTTTTCTATGGGGATTAACCAGTCGGCATCTATAGTGCAGTTGACGTTCAAATGTCCTATATAGAAAGGTTTGGGGTGAGTATGAATATCTAATTTGGAAACTTTTTTAGCATGATGATTCTTGGAATTACGTATAGCCATCAACGCTTTGTGCAGACTGTTTTTAGTCTTATTAGGAACCGCTATAATGTCTATAAAACCTTGCTGTGAGAGATAAGAAATGCTTAGACGGGTAGCGTCTTTCTCACATTTGTGAGAAATCTGAATATTATTCTCAGATACGCTGCTTGCTCCTCCGCCCGAACCTTGTGCGGTACAGATAGAGTAGAGAAGGGTAGAGAAAAGTAAAATGATTACTGCCGTTAATTTCGTCTTAGTGTGCATAAGTTGTTGGATTTCTTGTGCATACACTCTTAAAGAAGCCCTTATAATTTGCCGTTATTGACTTACTTTAATTATGTTGATAGTGCTTATGACGATTATACGAGGCAGAAATAAAAAAGTTTCACACTAAAATATATTTTTTGTTTTTACATGCAATTAGAGAGCATGCCATATTGTGAGTAGTTACTAAACAACAATAAAACTACCATAAAAACCAGAAGTTGTCATCGAACATACTCTAATAGACCGAAATCAATGCAAGGCATCAACTGAAAGTATCCTAAAATTATCGTAAAAAAACGAATGTTCGTCTAAAAATACGGTCTATATTTTTATTAATGACAGAGTTGACTTAGCTTTGCATATATCTGAATTAAGGTAAAATAAACTATTTTTTAACCAATGTTTGTCTTTTACTTGGCAAATAAAAATCATTACAATATGATGAAGCAGAGAATCACAATGCTCTTTTCATTCCTCCTGCTATGTTTCGCGATGAATGCTCAATCCGTCAACATAGAATTCGAAGAATATGATTTAGATAATGGCTTGCACGTTATTTTACACGAAGACAAGTCCACACCGATAGTTGCTGTAACTATCATGTACCATGTTGGTTCAAAAAATGAGACACCTGACCGCACCGGTTTTGCTCACTTTTTTGAACACTTACTCTTTGAAGGCTCGGAGAATATAGAAAGAGGGCAGTTTGACAAATACATCGAGAATGCAGGCGGCACACTCAATGCCAACACCTCTTACGACCGTACTTTCTACTACGAATTGCTCCCTTCTAACCAACTCGAATTGGGATTGTGGCTCGAATCAGAGCGACTACTACACGCCAAAGTCGAAAACAAAGGTATTGAGACCCAGCGCGAAGTCGTCAAAGAAGAACGTCGCCAACGTATTGATAATCAACCCTATGGAACGGTTATACAAGAAATGTTTGCTCGTACCTTCAAAGACTACCCTTACGAATGGCCCATCATCGGCTACATGGAACACCTCAATGCAGCCGAAGAAGAAGATTACGTCAATTTCTACAAGACTTTCTATGTTCCCAACAATGCCGTACTCTCTATTGCAGGTGATATAGACATTCCTGAAACGAAGAAATTAGTCGAAAAATACTTTGGAGGCATCCCACGTGGCACGACCGAGATACCACGCCCGAATAAGCAAGTTCCGGAAATGGAGAGCGCACAACGTGCTATCATATACGATAACGTACAAATACCTGCCGTTATTCACGGCTTTCGTATGCCAGCAGAAGGTACGGACGATTACTATGCACTTGATATGTTGGCTACACTGATGTCACAAGGACAGAGTTCGCGCCTGTATCGTGCCTTAGTCGATGAGCAGCAAAAAGCCATGCAGATTGGTGCTTTCCCTTATGCACTCGAAGATGCAGGGGTCAACATCGTATTTGCGATGGTCAATGTCGGCGGTGACGTAGGTGAGACAGAGGCAGCTATGGAAAAAGAATACGCAAAAATACGCAATGAACTCATCGGTGAAAAAGAATTTCAAAAACTAAGAAATCAAATTGAAAACGACTTTATCACAAGCAACAGCACTATCGCTGCACGCGCAGAAAGCCTTGCTAACTATCACATGTACTTTGGTGATGCTAACCTGATTAATACCGAAATAGATAGATACATGGCAGTCACGAGAGAAGACATCCAACGAGTAGCGAAGCAATATTTGACCAAAGAAAATTGTGTCTCTCTACAATATTTACCAAAATCAATGGAACCTTAATAATATTAATGAGTGAATTTTGAATGAGTGAATGAGTTGTTTTATTTAAATAAATTATTTTCTCATGTAATCATTTTCTAACTTATTCATTGTATTATAAATACTATTTTTAAACAAATAAAACAGACAATGAGTCTGTGCAATTATAATATGAAAAAAACAATTTTATATCTGCTTCCTTTGGCGTTTTTATTCTTCCAATGCGGTGGTACAAAAACCGTAACGGATACTGTAAAAGATGCCACCAAGACAGTTACTGACCCGATAAATGCCTTCCGTCAGAAAGCACCGGCTGCCGGTCCTGCACCCAAAATTCAATTGGGTGATTATGAGACCTTTACACTCAGCAACGGCTTACAAGTTGTTGTTGTAGAAAACCACAAACTTCCGAGAGTTTCTTTCCAGTTATTGCTCGACAATGACCCGACGCTCGAAGGCGATGCCGCAGGTACAGCAAGCATGGCGGGACAGATGCTGACAAAAGGCACAAAGACCCGCACCAAAGCACAACTTGACGAAGAAATCGATTTTATCGGCGCAAGATTGGCAACTAATGACAATGGCTTATTTGCCGCTTCATTGACCAAGCACGTACCGAAACTACTCGAACTAATGTCTGACGTAGTACTCAATCCTGCCTTCCCATCAGCAGAATTGGAGAAAATGAAAAAGCAACAACTCTCTGCTCTGGCATCTGACAAAGACGACCCGAACGCTATCGCCAGAAACGTTGGCAACGTACTTCGCTATGGCAAAGACCACCCTTATGGCGAACTCACAACAGAGGAAAGCGTCAAAAATATCACACTTGATAATTGTAAAAAATACTACAATACTTACTTCAAGCCCAACTCGGCATATATGGCAGTCGTGGGTGACATTACTCCTACCGAAGCCAAAGCTGAACTTGAAAAATACTTAGGCACATGGAAAAAAGGTACTGTACCAACTCACACTTACGACACACCAAAAGCACCGGACGCTACACAAGTCGCCTTTGTCAACAAAGACGAAGCTGTACAATCGGTTATTTCGGTGACCTATCCAGTTGACCTTAAACCCGGCACACCTGATGCTATCAAAGCCAGCGTGATGAACAGTATACTTGGAGGTGGTGTATTTTCAGGCAGACTGATGCAAAACCTACGTGAAGATAAAGCCTTTACTTATGGCGCACGTTCCTCACTTCGTACCGATAAACTCGTCGGTAGATTTTCCGCAGGTGCAAGTGTACGCAATGAAGTAACCGACAGTTCCGTCGTTGAGTTTGTCAAAGAACTTAACATCATGCGCAATACCGATGTGGATCAAAAAGACCTTAATTTAGTACTCAATTCGATGACAGGTAGTTTTGCACGTTCACTTGAGCGCCCTGAAACAATGGCGCGTTTTGCACTCAATACCATTCGTTACAAATTACCGAGCGATTACTATGCTACTTATTTGGAAAAACTCAACGCTGTAACAAGAGCAGATGTCAAAGCAATGGCAGAAAAATACATTCGCCCTGACAACGCTTACATTCTCGTAGTGGGTAATCAAGACGAAGTTGCTTCAAAACTTGGACGGTTTGCAAGTAGCGGTAAAGTTGACTTTTATGACAAACAAGGTAATCCGATTGAGAATGTTGCTGCGCCTACTAATATCAATCCAACTACGATCATCAACAAATTCATAGAAGCTACCGGAGGAAAAGCTGCTTACGAAGCGAGAAAAGACTATACCATGAAAATGGAAACCGAAATGCAGGGAATGAAACTCAACATCGTTGAGATGCGCAAATCACCTAATAAGCACAAAAATATGGTAACTATGGGTGGACAAGTCGTTCAAGGACAAGTATTTGATGGTGTCAAAGCAAAACTATCCGGTATGGGTGGTAATAAAGAAGCAGAAGGCGACGAATTGGCAAAAATCAAGTCAGAGGCAATATTCAATAAAGAAATTAATTATGAAAAACTCGGCTATACCTTCGACCTCAAAGGTGTAGAAAAAATTGATGACAAAGACACCTATAAAGTCAAAGTCACTTCGCCCGACGGCGGTGTCACCACAGAGTATTATGACCAAGATTCCGGTTTGAAACTTCGCGAAGTGCAAACGCAAGATTCACCCGCAGGAAAAATGACCATCACAGCAGATTATGCAGATTACAAAGAAGTCGATGGACTCATGATACCACATACCATCAAACAACAAGCAGGACCACAAAATTTTACACTCAAAGTAGTAGAGTATAAAATCAATACCGGACTGAGCGATGATGAATTTAAAGTAGAATAAATACACTATTCATTTATAAAAAAGACCGTTTCTGCCAAGCAGAACGGTCTTTTTTTTATTTTTTAAAATAAATCATTCCGAATATCGCCTCACACCGTAGGGACGGGGCATGCCCTGTCCCTACGGTGAAATTCTTATTTATGCAATTGTTATACACACAAGAGAAACTTACGAATTGGCATTGTATCCAGAATTAAATATCTTTACAGAAAAAATGAATAGCAATAAACACCAAACGACCACTGCTGTCGTCGGACTCGGACTCATTGGCGGTTCTATCGCATTAGAATGTAAAGCATTAGGACACAAGGTAATGGGTGTAGATAAAAACCCCGCACACCAAGCCCAAGCCTTAGAACTCAAACTTGCCGACTCCATCGAAGATATAGACACTGTTGCTCGTGAAGCTGACATTATAATCATCGCTATACCGGTCAATCATATCGAAAAATTACTACCGACACTACTCGACAAAATCCATCCCAAAGCAGTCGTCATAGATGTTGGTTCGACCAAAAAAGCAATCTGTGAAGCAGTCAGCAAACATCCGCGACGTGGACGTTTTGTTGCGGGACACCCACTTGCAGGTACGGAGTTTTCCGGTCCTACGGCGGCACATACAGGGCTGTTCAAAGGCAAAAAAAACCTGATTTGTGAAGAAGATTTGAGCGATGAAGATGCACTGGATACGGCATTGGCTTTGTTTGATGCCTGTGGTTTGCAAAGTATGTTTATGAACCCCGATGATCACGACAAACACCTTGCTTATGTATCACATCTTTCGCATGTGAGTTCCTTTATGCTCGGATTGACCGTATTAGATATTGAAAAAGACCAAAAACAAATTCACAACCTCGCCGGTACAGGTTTTCAATCTACCGTGCGATTGGCGAAAAGCTCACCACAAACATGGTCGCCTATTTTTGATAAAAACTCCGAATATCTTATCGAATCACTTGATAGTTATATTAAATATTTACAAAAATTTAAAACTGCCGTCGAAACAGGCGATACCACCACCGCAATGGAGATGATGGCACAAGCCAACGACATCAAACGAGTTTTGAATGGCATCCGGCTGAATGTCGTGAAATTGAGTTGATGGGGTTTAATGATTACCTATAATTTGAATTTTATTTATGAATAATTTAATTATACTTGCCGATAATTTTATCATTGAAATACCATAGAGTGACGGAGTAAAAAACATTATAAGTTTTCATTTTGCTCGAATATAATATTGATTAAATATTTTTTTGTGACATGCCAAAAAATAATTCTTCTATTTTTTAATTAATTTAATAGGGTAAAAAAAATTAAAAGGTTTCTATATTTGGCAGTTAATTATTCTCAAGCATCCGCTCTTCGCTCATAGCAATAGAATCATTTAAAACTCATTAAACCTTACTCATGAGAAAAAAATTATCTTATAAAATAGTTTGTCTATTTATGTTTTTTTGTGCGACTTCCTATCAGGTTTTTTCGCAAGCTTGTACTGCTGATTCGCCTAATGTTGAACTGACGATTACCAGCATTGACATTACAGATGCCTGTGCCGGAGACGCTCCATTGAATGATGCCATTGAACCCACCATCTCCATCAATGGTATGATACTCACTTTTCAACCTGCCAACTCTGCCAATAACTGTACCTTCTGTACTGGCTCTGACGTTGTTCCCGGAAATTATCCCGTAACCGATGGCGACTTGATAGACGGTTGTTCAAACTCTACGACCATTTCGCTCGGTCCGGCAGGAGGTTCTACTATGGTGGGCGTAACTGTTGACGCTTGGGAAGAAGACGGCGGTGCCTGTATGCTTGACTCCGGCGGTATTAATGCTGACGACGATATTACGAATTTAGGTATGGTCAATGTAGATATTACCCAATCTACAGGTTCATTTGTCGCAGGTTGTTATACCTATAATTACAGTATTGCCTGCCCGCCACCTTGCGAAGTCAGTGCTTGTAAGGAAGTGATGCTTTGTATTACTGGTGTTGATTTGACGGAAGGGGACGGATTATTGAGTGATGCCGATCCGGTTTTGGTTATTGGTGGAAATACTTACATCTGGGATAATACTGTAGATCCCGGTGACAATGGCTGTACACCGCTTGGAGACGCGGATGCTACATGTACGGCAGGTCCAGCATGTGTCACAATCACTACAGATATGAGCGCGCCCAACGCCACTACGCTGATGGGCGTACAGGCATGGGAAGAAGATTTTGGCTGCGGTGGTCCTTGTACTCCCGATGATAACTGCGGTCTTTTTGGCGATAACGATGATAACATAACATCAGTAAGCAATATAGCCATAACCGATGTGAGTATGGACGGCTCATTTATGATTGGGGATTATGAATGGTGCTATGAGATAGCATCTTGTACACAATTGTTGGAACTTGCCTCTACGGGCTTAGTGGTTTCAGCTTGTGACGATGCAGGTACACCCGATAATGCAGACGATACTTATACTTTCGACCTCAATCCAATGATTACAGAAAATGTAGCTGGTACATTGGGTGCTAATTATACGATTACGGCAGCACCCGGTCCGCCACCTGCTACGACTATGGGCAACTATGGTGCAGCTACCACTTTCGGTCCTTTGCTCATATCTGATGGTGTTCAGACGATTACCGTTAGCGATGCAAGTGGTTGTATTGAATTTGATGTGTTGGTTGTTCCACCTGCTGCTTGTTCCGGTGTTGATTGTCCGATCACCCCCGGCGTTTGGTCGAAATAATATCTAATCCAATTTTTTAACAATTTTAAAACAAGAAAAGATTAGATATGAAAAAATATAAAATAACGAAAATGTGTAGCCAATTACTCTTAGTAATTGCAGCCACATTATTCAGTACAAATAGTTTCGCACAAACCTGCGATTTTACAGTAAATAATAGTGGCACAACAGGAGGAGATACCGAGTATTTGCTCGAACTGGATGCAGCCGGAAACATAGCTGCCGTAACGCCCGGATCCGGACCGCTAAACATTACAGGCATAGCACCCGGAACGGTAGTCCAAGTCTTACACTTAGTCTATGACTCTGCCGACCCACCGACCAACGTACCACCTGTAGCAGGTGACGATCCAGCGGCAATTGTAGGTTGTACCAATGATCACCTTTCTGCACTTATATTGCTCGAATGTCTATGCGAAGATGAAGAAATATCGGCAACTTATACGCCCGGAGGAGGAGATGTTTTGACCTATTACCTTACCGATGCGTCAGGTATGATATTGGATGTAAATACCACAGGCAACTTTGGAACAGATGAAGCTGTTGGTGATTATTTCGTGCAAGTACTCGCTTACGATTCTGCTAATCCACCCACTGTGATACCGGGAGTAGGAGACAATATCAGTACTTTTTCTGCCGACGGCTGCTACAATCCGGACTTCTTGGGATCTGCTTGTTGCGCTCAGAAGATAGTTTGTTGCGGTGATTGCGATACCGCAGGAGCGACCACAACACAAGCATGTGAAGATGGAGACCCGTGTACTATGGGCGAAATGGAGGTTATACTCACTTGCGATGGCAGTATATGTACGCCATGTTCAGGAGGAGTTACACCACCGAGTTGTGCCGATGCCGGATCGCTTAATAGAGGTGGTTGATAATAAAATACATCTGAAAATAAAAAAGACCATTCAACTCTGTTGAATGGTCTTTTTATTCTGTACAGGCGGTTTCAACCGCCATGTCAATAAATTAACAACACTTGATTATTTTTTCATCCCTTAACTATTGCTCTCGCCTTTTTCGTTCTTCCTCACGTACCCGTTCCTCCTCGCGCATGGCTATACTCAAAATACGTTTAATAAAACGCGCCATTGACAAAAAAGCAAAATAACCGAAGGTCAGAATCACATAAATCCAAGCATAAGAATCTGCCTCGCTAATCTGTATAGCAGATAGCAAAGTTGCCAAAAGTGATAGCACTAACATCAGTCCGAAAAATAGAGGTATCGCACTTTTCCAATACCTATCAATATTATCTGCGGACACGCTAATCATTGCATTGAACATCGCGTAAAGCAACACACAAGAAGCTGCAGTCAACCAGAAAAAATTAGGTGCCACATCCACTGCGCCAGCGATACGCAACAACCAACCAACCAGCATAATAAATAGCCCTAAGCCCAGCGCAGTACCTGCTTGCTGAACGGGCTTGCCGATCTGAACCAATATACTATCTTGCTCATTCGGATATTTCATGTATAGATAATAAAATATGAGATAAATTGTTCAAAGCCTTCATAAACGTGTCACTTTACACTCGAAATAGGAACACTATTTGTTTTATTCATAAAACACTTTTATTAGGACGTAAAAATTTATTTACTTTGTGAAAAAATAAAAACCCTTCTCTATGAACGGCATGAATGTGAAAAAGCTATTTCTTTTATCGCTCTTATTTTTCTGGACCTCGTTGACATATTCGCAAGACTATGTACAGGCGGTAGCGCGTCCGGGCGAAAATGTAGAATCCCTTTTAAGTTGGTACAAATTACATAAATACGACTGCAATATCGAACAATTTTATGAATTAAACCAACTTAAAAACGGTACAAGCCTTAAGGCGAATACCCTTTACAAACTTCCACTTCGACTTTATCGTTACAATGGAAAAAGTATTCGTACTACCATTGATAATGACGATATCAATAAGGCACTACGTATCAAAGCCTACAATGAAGATATGGAAAAAATCGGCTTGATGCTAAAGAGTTTTGTCAAAACCCGCGCTCTGTGGGTGCCGATGCACGAACTCAAATGTCCCGCCAACAAGCCCAAAACTTCTACACAGTCAGAACCCTCTACAACACCTTCTGAACCTATCCCAATACCTCCCAAACCAACACCAGTAGTGACCACACTGCCCGGAGAGAAATACGCCATTTTTGGAAAAGACAATCCGGTGGAAATGAAAAGCAATAAGCTACAAGGCGCAGTATATTATATCGTTGCCGGACACGGCGGACCGGATACCGGAGCAATCGGTACACGCAGTGGCAAATCACTTTGTGAAGATGAATATGCTTATGATGTCTCGCTTCGGCTTGCCAAAAATTTGCTTGAAAATGGTGCTACTGTTTATATGATTACTCGCGACAGTGACGGGATTCGTTCAGGAGAATATCTACCCTGCGACTATGATGAGCTTTGTTGGCCCAATCAAAAGATTCCACGAGGTCAAAAAAGTCGCCTCAACCAACGTACAGGTGCTATCAACAGGCTTTATGAAGAACATAAATTTAAAGAAGCCAAACTCCAACGTGCCTTGATGATACATATTGATTCGCGCAGCAAATCGCATCAAACCGACCTGTTTTTTTACCACCATCCGCTTAGTATGGGGGGCAAGGTGGTAGCGAATAGACTTCAAAAAACAATCAAAGAGCAATACAAAAAACACCAACCGAATAGAGGATATAGCGGTACAGTGACCGGACGTGATTTGCACATGTTACGCGAAACTCAACCAACTGCTGTGTATATAGAATTGGGTAATATTCGCCATTCGCTCGACCAACAGCGAGTCGTAAAAGCCGGGAATCGTCAGGCTATCGCCAATTGGTTGCTGGACGGTTTGTATGTAGATTATAAGAAGATGAAATAATCATTTGATGTCATTAAGTACCAAGACAAAATTATCTTTAATCAATTTTGGTTTCTTTTTCTCACTAATTTCATTAAAAATACTCACCGTAGCTACGGCTATGCTTGCGTTTTTTGCCTCATTAGCAAAAAAAATAATTCCAAAATTTTAATTAAACCTAATTCTGTCTTGGTACTTATTAGTAATGTGATGACATCAAAAATAAAAGGTATAGAATAAAAAAGGGTACGCAATTTTGCGTACCCTTTTTTATTAATATAACACAAAGTGTGTCTTTTAAATGTCGAATATTTTAAATAATAAATAGTTGTTTATCAATTATTTAAATTTTAAAAGACATTATTTTTTCACTACTTTTCGTATTGCCATACCGTCATTTACAATGATAAAATATACGGCTGAAGGCACACCTCTCAGGTCAATAGTTTTAGTATTTACCCCAATTTGAGGAGTAACATCTTCATCCATAATGACCCTGCCGAGTACATCTCTCAATTTGAAATTGAGCGGTTTATTGTCGGTAGATTCAAAGACGACATTCACCGCAGCATAGGTCGGATTCGGGAATACTTTGAATGGGTGATATTCGTCGCTCGTACATTCTATTGATTGTACATCGGAGTAAGTCGTCGTTCCGTCCAGCTCCTCAATACGCAGACGATAATAGTAATTGCCCGTTTGTACTGAAGCGTCTTTGTATTGATAAGACTGAGGCGTATCGGAATTGCCCACAGCAGCAACTTGACCTATATCCATGAAATTGACACCGTCATTAGAACGTTCGATAATAAATTCCGAAACATTCAATTCACTGGCACTTGCCCAGTTGAGTTGATATTGTCCTTCCACGCAGTGTCCGCTAAAATATGCCAATTCAATAGGCAACAAGAAGCATTTGGCTTCCATCTGATGCGAACAATTCGTGAGAATATCCAAGATAGTAACGTCATAACGATCTGCGCTATAAACATAAAAGGTATCACTCTTTTGGAGTGGACCACTATTGAGACTATACCTGAGATTTTCGGGTGTCGGATATCCTTCAAGCAACGCCACGGTAATAATTCCTTCGTTCAGACCTATCGTCGGACCACAAATCGTAGAACCAAGAGGCGTAACACCAGCATCAAAAGACACTGTGACATCTACGGCACTGCTACAACCATTTGGAGAAGAAACCATTGCCCACAAATCTCTAATATCATTAAGGTTGACCGATGTATGCGGGAAAATAGCATTACCGATAGTAGGATTGCCGTCGTACCATTCTATTGTTTCACCATTATCCATAGGATTGACATCTCTTTCGTATAGTGTCAAATTAGTATGTGTAACATTTTCATTATCACAAAAACTCAATAAGGGATCGATAGCAAAAAGTTCGTCAACGCTTATCGTGATGTCACCACTGTAAATACAGTTATTATCGGACTGATAGGTGGCAGTATATATCGTGGTAGCCGTAGGCATTACCTCAATACAAGTACTGTCTGATGCTATGGTCTCTCCCAAACTATTTGTCCAAATAATAGGGTAGGGGACTGCCTCATCCAAACAAATATTGACTGCTTCGGTATTACAAATATCATTCAAATCAGCAGTCAAACTCGCAATCAATGGAGTCTGATTGACAATGACTTCTACCGTACAGGTACTTGCATTGCCACAACCGTCGATAGCGGTATAAGTGACCAATGTAGAACCGGATGGGTAAAGGTCAGAGGCATCTGCCCCGCCATTGTTATAGTCATTACTAATAGTGAAATAGTCTGATGTAACGGAAGTGTATGATAAGGTCATTTCTATACCTTCTTGAGTACATACACCCGCGTTGACACTGAGAGCGGCATCGGCTACAAAGCTGATATTATTGTTGGTGGCAGCTGCTGTGGCTAAGTCCGCAGCAGGTATGGTATAAGTCGCTGTCTCGGACTCGCAGTCATTGAGTAGATTATCACCTAAGAGCCCCAAATAATTACCAAACTCATCATATACGTCGTAATACTCTGAAGAAAGCCCCAAATCACCCAAAGCGGTAGCTGTAAGCGTAGCGGGTTGTGAAAGGTCGATATTTGTAATATCAAAATCAAATTGAAAAGATTGACCTGCAAAAATGTAATTATTATAAATTGTTTGACTACTCGGTAGCGGCGTGATGTTGTCATCGGTTACCACAATTAATGGAATATCAACAAAAGCTCCGCATATACCGGAAATAGCATCAACTTCAATAGATGCCGGACAGTCTGTGAAAACAGGCGGCATATCTATTTGATAATCAATCTGATGCTCTCTGATACATCCTGTACTGCCATCGCCGATTTGTACCCAAATATCGGGCATAGCACTCAAGTCAGTAGCCGTAGCGGTTGATGTAATGTCAATACCGCCGAAAGTCGGTTGTCCGATGTACCAAAGTACACGACCTGTACTGTCGGGGTTGATTTCAAATTCAGCCTGTGTAAGGTCAATTTCCGTTTCTGGTCCGCAGAATACAACTGAGAAAGGATCGCCTATCAATGGTATTTGAATCACCGTAACTGTGGTCGTACAAGTACTGGTATTACCACAACCATCAGTAGCTGTATAAGTAACAATTGTAGTACCGGAAGGATAGTAACCCGAAGCATCTGCACCACCGTCATTATAATCATTTGTAATGATGGCAGTTTGTTGAACGTTACTTGTATAAGTCAAATTCATTTCGACTCCATTAACATCACAGAATGTACCGATACTGGAAGCAGGATTTGCTGTAAAAGTTATCACATTATCGGCAAGGAATGTCGCCAAATCTGTTGGTGTAATGGTGATGGACAAAGAATCCGGCTTACAATCGTTGAATACATCACCGAGCGTGCCGACTATGCTACCATTTTCATCGGATATGGTATAGATTTCACCAAAATCACCGAGGTCACCATAAGCGGTAATCGTCAACGTGACAGATGATGAAGGATCAATAGTACTTCCATCAAAATCAAATTGTAAGGGTTCAAATGAACCGGTATATTCAACAAAAATGGTCTGGTCGGTTGGTAATGATGTGATATTGTCATCCACCGCAGTAGCCAATGGCACGACGACATCAATACCACATCTGGCAAGTGTAGGCTCTACCGTAACCGGAGGCGGACAAGTAATGACCGGAGGCAAGTCAATATCGTAAGTTACATCAATTTCCTGTGTACAACCCGAATCGTCATTAATAAATATCCATATATCAGGCATTTCATTTAGGTCGATAGAGTCGGCAGTCGGAGTGATATTTGTACCGTTTGAAGAAGGCTGACCTTCGTACCAATCAATCGTCGGTGTACCCATATTACCTGCAATAAAGGATGAATTCAATTGAGTCAAATCATAATTCATCAAATCACCACAAGCAGCAAAATAGAAATCATCGCCTTGTATAGTATCTTGATTTACAGTGATGTCAACAGAGCAAGTGTTAGTATTGCCACAACCATCGGAGGCAGTATAAGTAACGGTAGTCGTACCGGGCATGTAAAAACCGGAAGCGTCCGCTCCACCGTTATTATAGTCATTTGTAATGTTAATAAATTTTAATGAACGTGATTCGTAAGATAAAGCCATGTTTACACCTTCCGTCTGAACACAGAAATTGGGACTAACACTGTTATTAGGGATTGCAGTAAAAGTTATCACATTATCTGTCAGGAAGGTTGTCAAATCGGCGGTAGAAATGCTAAAAGAAATGGTATCTATCGCACAATCGCTAAAAACGCTATTACCGGCAAAACCAATTGAATTACTGTTTTCATCATATATGGTATAATATTCAGTCGAAGATCCGGTGTCTCCAATTACAGAGATGCCCAACACTGCGGGTTGAGTAGGATTGATATTTGAACCGTCAAAGTCAAATTGCAATGTATCACCAAAGGTAGTGTACGCCACAAAAATAGCTTGACTATCAGGAAGCGGTGTCAGCTCATCATCAATAGCAGTGGCAAGCGGAATGTTTACAAAAGCACCGCAAGTATCGGGGTCATTACTGACCGTAATCGAAGCAGGGCAGCTAATAACAGGTGCATAATCAATTTGATAAATGACTTTGACTTCTTGCGTACAATTGGTCTGCAAATCGGTGACCAACGCCCATAAGTCAGGCATGATAGTCAGGTTGACATCATTGGCAAAAGGTGTAATATCTATGCCTCCTGCAGAAGGTTGACCGATATACCAGATCACTGAAGCATTTGGAGAGGAAGCAACAACGGCATCATACTGTGTAATATCAAATGCCATGACATCCAGAGATTCGCATACATTAATCGTGTCATTGCGAGGGGCAAGATTTGAATCATCATTGACTCCAACACCTATGGAAGACCTGTTCATACAACCGTCCAGCGTAGTAAAATCTACAGTGTAAGTAGTATTTACAGTCGGCATGACGGTAACACAAAGCGTACTTCCGATTGAGTTGTTCAGGTTATCTCTCCAATCAATTGTATTAAAAATATTCGTCGGAGGTACATCAAGGCAAAGTTCGGTAGAACCGCCCGTACATATCGTATCTGCACTGGCAATAACGTCAAATAGATTTAGAATGAGTTGTTGATTTACTGTAATATCAACCGTACAAGTTACCTCGCTTCCACAGCCGTCGATAGCGGTGTATGTTACCGTGGTCGTACCGGGCGGATAGTAACCTGAAGCATCTGCACCACCGCCATTATGGTCATTTGTAATATTCACAAATTGTACACTGAGTGGCGTATAAGATAAATTCATTTCGACCGTATTGGTCGTACAAAACAAATCTACCGTAGAGGTCGCATCTGCCGTAAATGTGATGACATTATCCGCAAGGAAGGTTGCTAAATCAGCAGCAGGAATCGTTATGGTCAAAGAATCAGGATTACAATCTACGGAAACATTAGGTCCTACCCGTCCGATTGAATTTCCGTTTTCATTATATATATCAAACCATTCTCCACTATCGCCCATGTCTGCATTCGCAAGGATTTTTAGGGTAGCGGGTTGTGTAACGTCAATATTATTACCCGTAAAATCAAACTGTAAAATGCTTCCTGTACTTGTATAATCGACGAGGATGGTTTGGTCATCGGGCAAAGGAGTGATATTATCATCCGTCGCCGTAGCGAGTGGAATCATGACAAAAGCACCGCAAGTGTCCGGGGCATTATTGACGGTAATCGAAGCCGGACAAGTGATGACCGGTGGGAAATCAAGGTCGTATATCAACTTGATTTCTTCAAGACAATTGGTCATATTATCCTTTACCAATACCCAAATATCCGGTGTTCCCGTGAGGTCAGTGGCATCTGCCGTAGGTGTGATGTCCGTTCCGCCGGAAGAAGGTTGTCCTTCATACCAATCAATATCAGGGTCTGTTTCGACAGTCGAAGTTCCCATTGAACCACCAAAATTAGGATTAAGCCCTGTGAGGTCATAATTCATCAAATCGCCACATGCCGTAAAATAAAAATCAGGACCTCTCGTAATTTCTTGATTTACAATGATGTCAACTGTACAAGTATCTGTGCTGCCACATCCGTCGATAGCGATGTATGTCACGGTAGTCGTACCGGGCAGATAAAAACCGGAAGCATCTGCACCGCCACCATTATAATCATTTGTAATATCCACATATTGTACAGTGAGTGGTGTATAAGATAAATTCATTTCGACAGTATTTATCGTACAAAATAAATCTACCGTAGAGGTCGCATCTGCCGTAAATGTAATGACATTATCCGCAAGGAAAGCCGCCAAATCAGCAGGAGGAATTGTTATTGTCAAAGAATCAGGATTACAATCTACAAAAACATTAGATCCTACCCGTCCGATTGAATTTCCGTTTTCATTATATATATCAAACCATTCTCCACTATCGCCCATGTCTGCATTCGCAAGGATTTTTAGGGTAGCGGGTTGTGTAACGTCAATATTGTTACCCGTAAAATCAAACTGTAAAATGCTTCCTGTACTTGTATAATCGACGAGGATGGTTTGGTCATCGGGCAAAGGAGTGATATTATCATCCGTTGCCGTAGCGAGTGGAATCATGACAAAAGCACCGCAAGTGTCCGGGTCATTATTGACGGTAATCGAAGCCGGACAAGTAATGACAGGCGCGAAATCCAAATCATAAACAACACGTACTTCTTCAAGGCAGTTGGTCAATGAGTCAGTAATCAATGCCCAGATATCTGGTAAAGTAGTGACATCAACATTATCTGCCGTAGGTGTGATGTCCGTTCCGTTGGAAGAAGGTTGTCCTTCATACCAATCTACATCTGGAGTGACATTCGTAGAAGTACCCGCCGAGCCACCAAAGTAAGTGTCCAATTGCGTAAGGTCATAATTCATCAAATCGCCACATAGACCAATCTCAAGGTCAGGACCTTGCGTGATAGATTGATTGACAGTAATGTCCACAGTGCATGTACCTACATTTCCACATCCGTCGATAGAGGAGTAGGTCACAGTAGTTGTGCCGGGTAGATAAAAACCGGAAGCACTTGCCCCGCCGTTGTTATAATCATTGCTGATGGAAGTGACAAATTGTGTGGATGCAGGCATGTAAGATAGCGTCATTTCTACACCATTCGTCTCACAAAATGTGCCTATATCCTGAGTTGCATCTGCCGTAAATGTGATGACATTATCCGCAAGGAAGATTGCCAAATCAGCAGGAAGAAGTGTAAGGACAGATGATTCTGAAACACAATCAACCGCAGTGCGATTGCCTATTTGTTTGAGAAAATTACCATTTTCATCGTATATGTCATAGTATTCCGTAGTCAGACCCAGATCACCAGAGATAGTAATTGACAGTGTAGCAGCTTGTGTCGGATCGATATTACTTCCTTCAAAATCGATTTGTAAAATTTCTCCATCGACTGTGTAATCTACGAAGATAGTTTGTTCGTTGGGCAAAGGACTGAGGTTGTCGTCTGTCACAGTAGCCAGTGGAATACTTACAAAAGCTCCGCAGGTGTCAGGGTTATTATTGACCGTGATAGCGGCAGAACATGTTATAATAGGGGCATAATCAATTTGATAATTTAAATCAACTTCTTCGGTACAATTGGTCGTGAGGTCAGTTACCAAAACCCAGATGTCGGGCATTCCCGTAAGGTCAGTAGAATCTGCTGTCGGCGTAATATCCATACCATTCACAGAAGGTTGTCCTTCATACCAATTAATATCAACGGTTGGCGTAGCCATATTTCCACCAAAGAGGGTTTCTAATTGTGTTAAGTCATATCCAATAATAGTATCCGATTCGCAAAGAGCAATATCAAATGTATCAGCAAGCGCGGTACTCGCTACTATTGAAATAGTCGTACTCGCCATATCCGAACATCCAAAAACATCTGTATAAGCTACGCTATAAGATGTTGTAGAAGTTGGATTTACCGTCACACAGAAGTTATTACCGATGCTGTTGCCAAGATTGTCAGCCCAATTAATAGTAGCAGGTGCGCGGAGTGCTTCTACACATAATTCTACTATTCCACCAGAGCAAATTGTATCCGCATCAGTTGTGATATTGAGGTCGGGAGCAGGTAGGTAAGTAATTTGTGTTTCGTTGCTACAATTGTTTGCCGTCGTTATAGAAGCCCAGAGGTCAGTAACGGTTGTCAAGTCCACAGATGTAGCCGGGCTGAGGTCGATAGCAGTTCCTTCGCTTGGTTGTCCGTCGTACCACGTAACGGTTTCCCCGTCAGGGTTGACATCTAAGTCGTGTTGAGTCAGGTCATAATTAAATTCTTCTCCCGTACAAAAAACAAAATTGGGATCGACAGCCGAACAAGCCGTCGGAAAACCACTAATATTGAAATTGTCCACTGCAACAAACCACTGCCACTCACCGCCATCATCAAAGGTAAAAGATACTTGAAAAGCATCATTAATATAATTGTCAATAGCAATCGTGGAGCGAGGCGTTATACAGGTGTTCCATAATCCACAAGCGGGGGATGTTTCAGTCAATACATTCACCCAAGCTGCACCATCAAAAACATCGACTGCAAAGGAACCAGTATTATTGGTTACATAATAATTATAATCAAATTGGAGGATGACGTTTTGATAAGTTGTCAAATCAACGGGAGGAGAAGTAAGAACGACAGTTTCGCCACCGTCTTCGTCATAAGCGTCATCATCAAAGAATGCCATACATGTGCCGTCAAGACTACCTGCGGCGGCATTGGCTCCGAATGTAGTTCTACCAAATTGCCATCGTGCAGCAGCATTAGCTCCTTTAGATACATTGTTCCATCCGAGGGGTAATGCACAGAATTCAAAGGTCTCTTCCTGTATAGGGGTGCGATAACAATTGGAATCTGGTGCAACAAAACTTTTCATTCGTGTACAGGTGCTACTCGATACGGTAACTTGCGTAAAACTTGTACCTACAGGCAGATTAGGGATGATAATGGTTTGAAAAAAAATGCCATTGTATGTATGATTTGTTCTATTTCCATCCACTGTGATGTCAAAATTACCACCAGCCGGTACACCGTTTGTATTAATGATGACTTCCAAATCGTATGTGCCGGCACGGCAGTTGATAGGATTAAGTTCTTTGATATTGATACCTTCCGTTGAGTATCTGACGGTCATGGGTGGTCCGTATTGCCCACCGCCACAGTTGGCTCTTACCTGTACATCGTATCCTGTGTAGCAGTTGAGTCCTGTAACGGTATTATTTGTAGCGGAGGTTATTGTTGTATATGTCCATGTGGCAGTACCTTCGGGTTTGGCTCGTACCTGATAACTGGCAGCCGAAGTATCCCAAGATACATCCAAACCTGTGCCACCGAGGGTACTCATTATATCAATATTACTAATAGGTGTATTCTCACAAACTGCACCTACACAAGCGGTCATACAAGTGCGTGAGGCTACATGTGCATTGATAGCACCGATAGAGCCGCCTCCTGTTCGTGTACAAGGTTCGGAGCCATTCGACCAAGAGGTTGCCGGAGAAACGAAAGGATCCATAAAAAGCGATCCGCGTCCCGAATTTCCGACACAAGCTGAGAAACCTTCGTAATTGTGAAAAGCACCGAAGAGGTGTCCAAATTCATGCGTAACCATCACGACCATAGGAGAAAACGAGGGGGTAAAATCTTCAAGTATTGTATTGCCGAGCGGCTCACACAGTGAAGCAATATCATTTACAACACCTACCACGCCGTCATTGATATCACGTGCTGTCCACAAGGCGACGACATCGTAAGGTGCGATAAAACCATCGGGACTATCTGCCCACGATTTCAAATCAGGGAAGATGGTATTATAGTCCAACGAGCTTGTCCAGGGGTCGCAAGAAGGGCAGGCAACAATAAACCGCTCCGAAATAAGAAGTACAATTTGCTCTGCAAATTCATTATCATAATTGGCAACAACGGCATTCAAAATGCCATCCATGTAAAGATTTAGAGTAGCAATATCGCTGTCGTATTTCAAATACATTTCATAATCAACAGCGAGTGCAATGTCCAATTCGAGGCAAGCAGAGGCACTTTTTTGGAAACTTTCATCTATCTGCTGTGCTTTTTGATTGATGTCTTGTACGCCACAAATTGCGTCTTTGAGCGGTATGACATTTTCACTTTTGTATAAGACAAATTGGTCAGATTTTGCACTTTTATCGTGATTGCGTACCGGTTCGATGTAAAAACGTTCATTACCTTCGGTAATAAAGCCCATGATAAAACCGTCTGCAATCGTCAGGCGCACCTCATTGTCAGGATTATCATTTAAATATCCTTTAAAAACCGTATTCGTTTGACGAGTAATGGTGACAACGCCATTCTCGGTCATGACACGAGTCGTATAGTTTTCTGCGTGTAGTTTACTCTCAAATAAAGTGAATTGCCATGAGCGAGCTTTGCCCAGCTTCAGTTCAAATTGTGCTTTGGATTTACTTTCTACCCAACGACTCAATTCTTGCGTAGGTAGCAACAATACTTCATGTTTTTTGAAGTGCTTTTCGAGCAAACTCTTAGAAGCATTAGTCGAAATTTTACCCTGAAAAACGGGTATCTGTGTGTGCTTTTGTGCATAAGAAAATTGCGTAAAAAGTAACGCAAATGCCAGAAAACTTATGCTTTGCATGTAGGAATAGAGATGTTTCATGTTCTGTCTATTGTGGATTAAAAAAATAGGTGTAAAAAATGGTTTTCTTATTGTAAAAAATATATAACAAATATTTATCTTTATTTAATGGAATTGTATGTATGGTTTCAATTTTGAATAGCGCAATAACACTCACTTTACAAGACTCAATAGAGTTTGCATGTACAGTTATATTAAATTTGATTGATTTTATTGCACCGACTCGTGATGTAGATAATGGCTTGAAACTATTAGCAGTCAGGATAGGGTTGATGTCTTATTAAGTTTTGGTGCGTTTTTAATCAAGTTTATTGAAATAAGATGTAGTGAGTATCAAGAATGTGGTTGTGTATTGCAAATATAAGCAAAAAAAACGATAAATGTTATATGTTAGTAGATTTTGCAACAAAAATTTTGTGTGAAGTTATTTTCCATTATCTTAGAGGCATTGATAATCAGAACGATATACTCCGATGCAAGCTGAATCCACTATCAATCCGCGCGAAATTCCCTTTATGCGCCTGTTGTTGCCCATGCTAACTGGTGTCCTCTTTTCATTTTGGATGCCGGGGTGCTTTTTGCATGCCGTTTGGACAATGGGCGGGTGTTTTTTATTGATGTTGATATTTGTGTTTTTGAACGAAAAATATCAATTCCGTTGGCTATTCGGTGGGCTGGTGCTATGTAGTATGTTATCTTTCGGATACATGCTTGCTGTGGGGCATAACGACCTCAATCAATCGCAGCATTTTAGTGATTTTTTGGACAATAAAAATACGATAATTGCAAAGGTCAATGCCTCACCTAAGCTCGGCAAACGCCTCAAAACCACACTTTCCGTCTATGCCATTCGCGATTCGCTGGGAGAACTGCAACCTGCAAACGGCAACCTTTTGACTTACTTAGAAATCAACAATACCTCTGCTCAACCTGTGTATGGAGATGTGCTGGTATTGCGTGGATGGGTGCAAGCCGTGCCTCCGCCGATGAATCCATACCAGTTTGATTATCAAGCGTATTTACATTTTCAAAATGTACGTTATCAGGCTTTTGTGAAAAAGGACGACTGGGTGAATACGCAAATTAATCAAGGAAATACTGTACTACGACTTGCCCAACACATTCGTTTTGCCTGCATCGAACGCCTACGAAAATACCTGCCGACTGAGCGTGAGTTTTCGGTTGGCGCAGCTTTGATTTTGGGTTACAAAGACGAGATTTCGGAAGATGTGCGTAATGCTTATACACAAACAGGTGCGATGCACGTACTGGCAGTTTCGGGTTTGCATGTGGGTTTGATATATCTGTTCTTAAATTTCTTTTTGGGCTTTGTGAAAAGTAAAAGTCGGACTTTTAAGGTGGTCAAGCCGATACTTTTGATTACCGGAATTTGGTCTTTTGCTTTGCTCACGGGCATGTCGCCGTCGGTGATGCGAGCCGCTACGATGTTTAGTTTTATCGTGATTGGAATATCGATAAAACGTTATACGAATATTTATAATACATTGGCTTGTTCGGCGTTTTTTCTCTTGTGTTTTAATCCATATTTGATAGCTAATGTAGGGTTTCAATTGTCTTACCTCGCGGTTTTGGGGATTGTATATTTTCAACCGCGCATCTATCGACTGATAACCATCAACCATCCTTTGGGCGACAATCTTTGGGCATTGATGGCGGTGTCTATTGCTGCTCAATTGGCGACTTTGCCCTTGAGTTGGTACTATTTTCATCAGTTTCCGGTTTTCTTTTGGTTAGCGAGTCTGATTGTTGTTCCGGCGGCTACATTTATACTTGCATTGGGTGTTACATCGCTGATTTTGAGTGTTATACCTTTTGTCGGTTTTTTGTTTGGGAAGTTGCTTTTTGGATTGATTTGGGTCGTCAATACCTTGATATTTGGAATTCAGCAGTTGCCTCTCGGATTGGTAGAAGGTATTTGGATTAGTGTTACGGTGGTTTTGGTCTTGTATCTTGTCTTGGTTATGTTTGCGTGGTTTTTAAAATTCCGAAAACCGATTGCTTTTTTACTCACTTTGATTTTGTTGTTGGCAGTGGTGGCAGAGTATTCTTATTCATTTTACGAACAGACATCACAGCGCAAAATAACGGTCTATCATTCGTATAAAAACGCTATCGCGGATTTTATTTCTGGTAAAAATACAACGACCATAAAAGGAAGTAGGGTAGGGGAGCGACAGGTTGGTTTTGCAGCTTCCAATCATCAGGGAGCATTGGGCATTCATGCGAATGATAAAGCCTCTTTTCGTGGCAATTATCACAATTCGTCTTTATTTTTACAACAACATTTCATTCAATTTCATGATAAAAAAATTGTCATTATCGACAATGAAAATTTGCTAAAGTCCTCACTATCAATGGATATGGATTATGTATTGGTACAAGATAGTCCTTATTTGAAAATACTTGATATTAAAGATACATTTAATCCTGAAATGATTATATTTGACGCAACAAATAGTCGTAAGTCAATCGAAGTGTGGAAAAAGCAATGCGAAGAAATCGGCTTAGTATATCACGATGTCAACACACAAGGCGCGTGGGAACTCAATTTTTGAAAACTATCAAATATTATTTTTTATAAACTTATAATAAAACACTATGAACTTTCCTATTCTTTTTGCTTCAGCTCTAATACCGATCTTAATCGGTGCAGTTTGGTATAATCCTAAAGTACTCGGTACTGCTTGGATGAAAGCCTCTGGCGTGACCGAAGCGCAAGCCCAAAGCGGTAATATGGTCTTGATATTTGGCTTGGCGTTTTTGTTTAGTTTCTTCTTGGCATTTGCCTTATATGGCTTGTGTGTACACCAAACCGGAATTGGTCAGTTGTTTGGTACTGCCCCTGAAGGCTCTGCGGAACGAGCTGTTTTAACTGATATTATGGAAAAATATGGTGACAGACACCGTACATTTGGACATGGCGCATTACATGGTGGGATTGGTGCTATTGTATTTGCGCTGCCATTGATTGGTATTCTTGCTTTGTTTGAAAGACGCGGTTGGAAATATGTCATGATTCATTTCCTATACTGGTTTGTCAGCATGACATTAATGGGTGGTGTGATTTGTCAATTTGCATAAAAAAAAGCGCATTCCACAGGATATGGATTGCGCTCTTCGATATACAGATGAATTGGATTAATAAGTAATTGTAATTGCGTGATTATTATAGGTATAGATGACATATTACGTAATATGGTTGCATGTGACATAAAAAAGGCGTTCTGAATGGCTCAGAACGCTTTTTTTTGTAAGGCTTTTTAGTCTTTTATGGATAAGATTATTGTTTCGTAAAACGAACCACACCTGTTTGCCAATTATCACCTTGTAACATCAGGTAATACGTGCCTACATTGAGGTGAGTTGTTTCTAAATCAATTACATTCGTCCCTTCATTTACCTGTACAGATTGCTGGGCAACTACACGACTTAATACATCCCTGATAACAACGTTGGCATTGTCGTCATTTGTCGTACCGGTAAAACGTACTTTTGAGCGATCACCTCTGATTGGATTGGGATATACATCAGAAATAGAGATAACTTCGGCACAGTCAGATGAAATAATACGCATCTCAGAATATTCCATCAAACCGTCATTATCTACCATTTTGAGGCGGTAGTAATTATTTTCGGTCAATTGCTCATCTGTGAAATTATAAGTTGCGCCTGTGGCATTATTACCTCTCGAATTGATGGTTGCGATAGTCGTATAATCACTACCATTTGAGCTTTTCTGAACTTCAAAGTGAGAAAAATCGGTCTCTGTATTTGTATTCCAATTAAGTGCTATCTCACAGTCTCTTTCTTGTGCCCAAAAACCTGCTAATGCAATCGGCAGTGGGTCAAGACAAACGCCCATATCACAAACGGTATATGAACCACCGTCTGTCGTTCCTTTATCATAAAAGGTAAACTCAATCTCGTCAATCGGTTCGGGGAAACAAATTTCAACAGCACTACGTAGAGTATTATTGAGGCTGGGTTCAGGAGGTACACACAAAGAGGTAAAAGTATTGCCACCGAGATAATCAGGACAAGGACCGTCTGCACCTGTGTAAGGATAGGTGAAATTCGCTGCTGTGAGCGTGTATGGCACACCGCCGAGGCTACCGTTGACTATAATTTCATCGTTTCTGTCAATATCAACTAACCTGAAACAAAAATCATCTAAAGGGTCAGAAAAAGAGTAAGTCGTCGTCATGTTGTCGGCAGAGTTTAGAGAACCTCGAACACCAAGTTTGGGTCCAACACATCCTGTAAGGTGGTCGTCATTTACGGTATCTTCGTCACCAGTAGCAGCTCCATTGAAGGTGTTGGTAACGGTAAGAGCAGAGCCAGCTAATGTCAAGCCTGAGGCATTGATATCCGCTATGGCATCAGTACTGCCATTCAAAGGTGTATAATCCAAGATTTCTACACCATTGGCGCAATCAGGGTTAACTTGTGCAAATGAAAACGCCGTAGGCAGAAGCACAAAAGTAAAAACTGAGAATAAGTAGTTTAAAACTTTTTTCATGAGTTTTGATTTTTGATTAAAAAAAATAGATAATAATAAATTGTAATGCTGTACAAATTGTTAATCAGGAGTTTACTGACGTTTCGGTTGTTTAGACGGGATGTACCTACTAAAAGTTGCATGTGTATAGGGAGTTTGACGTGTTTTTAAAAAAACAAGTTAAAATAACATTGATTTGTGACATAGATAAATCGTTGTTTTATAGCTTGATGTAACGATTTAATATGCGTATAAAAAAACTTTGAAAAATATGAGAGGTTATCCTAATTTTGAAGAAGGGAGTAATTAAATGCAAGGCAAATTAATGGAGTTAAATCTTTTTCGTAGGTTTCTATCTAAATGCTTTGTAAAGCGCACGTCCGTACATCAACAAACCAAGTACAAGCAAAACAATTCCAATAATGAATAAAAAACTGCCTGATGTCTTAAAAGAAAGCACGATTGCCAATACAAAACCGGATAAAGTGAGTAACAAACCCACTATCATATCTGTCTCGACGGAAGAATCATGTAAAATATAATTGATAAAACGTTTCATGTTTTGTTATTAGTGAAAGAAATTAAATAAATTGGACAAGAATGCGCAGTTATTTTTCTTTGTAAAAGACCTAAAAAAATTGAGCATAGCCGAGCTATACGAAGTCTTTTTTATGTTTTTTACAATGGAAAAGAACAAGCATAATTGTCTAATTTATTTTGTTTCACTTACTTAATCGTAAAGTTAATAAACGAATGACAAATAAACAAATAACTTCGAGGGAAAAGTCTAAGAACGTGTTTACTGCTTGAAGAAAGAATCGACAAATTCGCGTTTGTTGAATATCTGCAAATGATTGATTTTTTCGCCGACACCGATGTATTTAATCGGAATCTTAAACTCATCCGTAATACCGATAACGACTCCGCCTTTGGCTGTTCCGTCGAGCTTGGTCATGGCGAGCGAGGTTACGTCAGTGGCTTTGGTAAAGTGCTTGGCTTGCTCCACAGCGTTTTGTCCGGTAGAAGCATCGAGTACGAGGAGTACTTCGTGTGGCGCACCATCTAAGGCTTTGCCGATAGAGCGATTGATTTTGGTCAGCTCTTTCATCAGACCAACTTTGGTATGCAACCTTCCGGCAGTGTCGATGATGACAACACCTGCGCCCCGCTTTTCGGCATATTTGACGGTCTCATAAGCCACCGCAGCAGGGTCAGTATTCATACCTTTGCTATAAAAATCACAACCTACACGCTCTGACCAAATTTTGAGCTGACTAACCGCAGCAGCACGAAAAGTATCTGCTGCTCCGAGTACTACGTATAATCCTTTGTTGTGATATTGGTGAGCGAGTTTGCCGATTGTGGTGGTTTTACCAACACCATTGACTCCGACTACGAGTATCACACAAGGGCGACTTTCGGATGGCAGGTCGTAATCATCAAGGTCTTCGGTATTATTTTCGGTGAGTATTTGTACGATTTCATCTCGCAAGATTTCATTCAATTCGCTCGTATTCACATATTTGTCACGTGCTACGCGCTCCTCTATGCGTCCGATGATTTTGATAGTCGTTTCTACACCGACATCCGAAGCGATTAATACTTCTTCGAGATTGTCGAGAACTTCCTCATCAACTTTAGATTTTCCGGCTACGGCGCGAGAAATATTGTCAAAAAAACCAGCTTTGGTTTTCTCAAGCCCTTTATCAAGGTCCTCCTTTCTTTCTTTGTTGAAAAACTTACTGAATACGCTCATTTTTGAATGAATGAATTTTGAATGAATGAATTTTGAATGAATAAATTTTGAATGAATGAATTTTACAAATTATCGCATTATTACATTTCAGTATTAAAACAATCATTCATTCAAAATTCATTCATTCACTCATTATTTACAGGTCGCAAAATAACATTCTTTTTATAAAAAATAGGATACAAAAGGATTTTAAGATGCAAAATGCCTATTTTGCAAATAAGTGAAGGAAGGCATATAAGGTGTCTTCATCTTGATTTCGGTTCCCTTATATTTTTCACAAAAACATTATTCAATGACTCGTTTTTATTTCTTACTAATATTCATATTAATTTATACATATAGCTCTGCTCAAACATTTACCCAGCAAAATATCCCCTTTTATGATGACAATGACCGCCTACTCGACCTCGCACTCGTAGGAGGACTAAATAATCCACAGTTTTCGGAAGTTGATTTGAACAATGACGGCATACAAGACCTATATATATTTGACAGACAAGGAAATGCCTCATTGACCTTTATCAATGGTGGCACAGCCAATAAAGTGGATTATCATTTCGCGCCAGAGTATGCGGCAAATTTTCCAGAAATGACCGCTTGGGTATTGATGCGAGATTATAACTGTGATGGTATTCATGATTTATTTTTTCATAGCCCTGACCCGCGCGGTATCCGCGTGTATCAAGGTTATTATGATGAAAATAAAATTGCTTTTAAGTACATTGAAAAATACATCAAATATCCGAGTTTTAATGGGTTTCCGCTTAATATTTTTATCTCGCAGCAAGATTATCCGGCAATAAATGACATTGATAACGACGGCGATCTCGACATATTGACTTTTGGTTCTAATGGCGGTTGGGTGAGTTATTTTGAAAATCAATCGCAGGATTTGGGCTTTGGTTGTGATTCGCTTCATTTTGAATTGGTGGACAATTGCTGGGGAAGATTTTATGAAAGTGGTGTGGGAATTGAATTGACTTTGAGTCCGGAAATAGACAGTTGTGTCGGGAATCCGTATTTTATTGGTAAAAAAAATAGCGATAATATACATGCGGGTTCGACCTTGCTGCCGATTGACATGGACGATGATGGTGACAAAGAAATATTACTCGGCGATGTATCTTTTTCTACGGTTGTAATGGGCATTAATGGAGGAAATCCTGACACCGCTTGGATCAATTCACAAATTATAGACTTTCCACCAAATACAGAGCCAATTGGTATTCCCACCTTTCCTGTTACCTTTTACATGGATGTTAATAATGATGGGAAAAAGGATTTGCTTGCTGCTCCAAATCGTGGTTTTTCCGAAAATTACACTTGTTCGTGGTGGTATGAAAATATCGGAAGCAACGCTTTTCCTCAATTTGAATATAATCAAAATGATTTTCTTGTGGACGAAATGCTTGACTTTGGAAGGGGAGCAGCACCTACCTTTTTTGACCACAACAGCGATGGTTTGATGGATATTGTGGTCGGTACACATGGCTATTATTTATCCGGTGGTTTTTACGAACCTTCTATCTTTCTATACGAAAATATCGGAACTGCCTCGCAACCTGCCTATACCCTTATTAATACGAATTATACCAATTTAAGTGCTATTGAAAAGGAAGAAATACACGCCTATAACATGACCTTCGGAGACTTGGACAATGACGGAGATGAAGACATGTTGCTCGGTGGAGATTTTGGTAAATTATATTGGTATGAGAATCTGGATAACGGCAATGGTATAGCCAGTTTTCAGAATATGAAAAACCTTATGAATCCATCAACCGAAACGCAATTTGACATCGGGCAGTTTGCCTCGCCTTATCTTGTTGATATAAATCGCAATGGTTTATTGGATATTGTTGCAGGAGAGTTGAATGGCGTATTAAATTTTTTACGTAACATCGGCACACCGGAAACACCTCTTTTTCTACTTGAAGATGAATTTTTTGGAGAAATAGATGTACGCGAAGATGGCTTTTGGGAGGGTTACTCTGATTGTATTGTCAAAGAAATAGATGGTGAATATGCCCTTTTTACAGGAGGTGAACCGGGTAAAATTCGTCGATACATCAATATAGAAGATAGCATTGCAAACAACCAATCATTTGAATTGGCGGACAGTCTTTTCGGCGGCATCTTACAGGGAGCGCGTACTCGAATAGACGCAGCAGATATTAATAACGACGGTGGATTGGACTTCATCGTGGGCAATGAAAGAGGTGGATTAGCACTTTATTATGGCGAACCAGTTGTATCTAATACTACGCCTGATTTACCTGAATTTACGGCGAATGTTTTTCCTAATCCTGCCCATAATGCACTGAATATCAATTACATTCACCCGAAAGCACAAACGGCACAACTCCGTATCTATGATGTACTCGGACGCACGACGCATGAGCAAATTATTCAGAAAAATATTCAATTAGATATTCATAAATTACCAAAAGGTATTTATTTTTGCAAAATTCAAATATACGACCAGTTTGTTGTAAAGAAATTTATTAAAAAATAAAATAAATGTATATTAAAAATTACATGTTATTCGTTTTTACTTTCGCCTTAATGCTCTGCAATGTAGCTTGTGACGATGAATGTCCTCCGGCGTTGGAGGCTTGTACTTTGATACCCGAAGTAGGTCCTTGCGATGCGGCATTTCCCATTTATTATTATGATAAAATGGACGATATATGCAAGGAATTTATCTGGGGTGGTTGCGATGGTGTCGTACCTTTTGAGACTTTGCAAGCATGTCAGGAGTGTGAATGCACGGAGTAAGGAGTAATCAAGTATCTTCCAAAAGACAATTTCTGGGGTTTTCCAAAATAAGCGCACGAATTTTGTAGTTATATCGTTGGCAAATGTGAGGGGATTTCTTAGTGAAAACACACCTTGCACACTCGCAGCCGATATTTTATGATAAAAACATTTACACAAAATAAATACGATTACAAAATTCATCACAAAAGTAAAGGGTTTAAACCCTCTACATTTGTAATGTGTGTAGTGTTTTTCGTATTTTTTTTTGGTAAAAATGCTTACGCACAAATCGACTCCCTTTCCAATTGGCGCACCATCACATTCTCCGAAATTAGCGATACACTTACCCTCGATAGCCTCACCGTCATCCCTTCTACTGTAACTGTAAAAGACAAATCGCAGGGCGATTTTATTGATAAAAATAATTTTATACTTATAAATAATAAACTTGTTTTTAGTAAAAAACCAAAAGCTGAAAAAGGGCTTGAAATCAACTTTCGGGTATTTCCTTTCGCGCTTGATGCTACTGTCGTCCGAAAGGATACCACACAAATTGGAAAAGAGGATTTTTCGGACTATGTATTTCGATATGAGCCTGTACCAGAATCAGGTGAAATGTTTGATTTTCAAGGACTTGACTATCAGGGCAGCTTTGCGCGTGGTATCTCGTTTGGCAATAATCAGGACTTAGTTTTGAACAGTAGTTTTAACCTCCAACTCGCGGGTGATATTGGTGATGATATTGAAATTCTCGCTGCTATTTCCGACAATAATATCCCACTTCAACCCGAAGGAAATACTCGCCAATTACAAGAGTTTGATCAAGTTTTCATTCAACTCAAAAAAGATAAGAGTCAACTCATTGCCGGAGATTATCAACTCACTCGTCCTGCCGGATATTTTATGAATTACAATCGTCGTTTGCAAGGTTTGTCTTTTGATACGGGCGCAGATTTGGGCAAAGGTACGCTCACCGGACGCTTGAGTGGCGCGGTAGCACGCGGACAATTTGCACGCAATGAATTTAACGGTCAAGAGGGCAATCAAGGACCATACAAACTCACCGGAGCAAACAACGAACGCTTCCTTATCATTCTTGCCGGAACGGAAAAAGTCTATATCGACGGCGCACTGCTCCAACGTGGCTCAGAAGATGACTACACGATTGATTATAATGCAGGTGAAGTTACTTTTACTGCTAATCAATTGATTACCAAAGATAAACGCATAGTAGTAGAATTCACCTATTCTACCGACAATTATTTACGAACGGTCTATGGCACGGGTTTGACCTATAAAACCGAAAAACTGAACACCTATTTTAATCTCTTTTCTGAGCAAGACGCGAAGAACCAATCGGTCAGCCAAGATTTGAGTGATATTCAACGTCAACTTTTTGCTGATGCAGGCGATGCTGTCGAAAATCGACTCTTTCCGGGAGTAGATACGCTGCCTGATTTTGACCCGAATCGGATTATGTATCGCATGGTGGATACGCTCGGATACGATAGTGTTTTTGTATATACGACCAATCCTGACTCGGCGCGTTTTGTACTGCGATTTACGGAAGTAGAGCAGGGGAGTGGCAACTACATTCCCGTACAATCTTCTGCCAACGGACGTATATATGCGTGGGTCGCGCCACTCGCAGGTACGCCTCAAGGAACGCATGAACCCGTCATTCGATTGGTCGCGCCACAGCGTAAGCAATTATACACTTTTGGTGCTGATTATCAATTAAATAAAAATACAAATATTTTAACAGAAGTTGCTCTAAGCAATACTGATTTAAATACTTTTTCAGACTTAGATGCAAGCGATAATGTAGGTGTAGCCATACGAAGTCGCGTAGAAAATAAGTTTGTTTTTGGGGAGGAAAGTCCGCAGTCCGCAGTCCGTAGTCCGCAGTTGAATGATAGCATACCGTTCGCCGTCGGTCGTTCGCCGTTTACCGTCGCCACTTTTGTGGATTATGAATTTAGAGACGCGAATTTTCGTGAAATTGATCCGTATCGTGCCGTCGAATTTCAACGAGACTGGAACACGGATAAGACCATAAAAATTGATGAGCATCTTTTGAATACAGGTCTGAATTTTGAGAAAAAAGACTTGGGTAATTTACGATATACATTTGGCACATATTTGCGTGATTCGGTCTATACCGGCATCAAACATTCGGCGGAAGCCAATATTGCCCGTAAGGGCTATCGAATGAATATTTCGGGTAGTTATTTGACCTCAAAAGGACTGGAAGAAGACACTCGTTTTTTTCGCCCGAAGGTGAGTTTGTCAAAGCGATTTGAACAGATAAATAACTTAGAACTCGGTGTTTATGGAGAAAGAGAAGATAATCGTCGCTTCAATTCGGGAGAAGATACATTGCTCAATTCGAGTTTTTATTATGACCTTTTCAAAGCCTATATTAAAACGAGCGAATCGCCTGAATTTAGCTTTGGAACGGAGTATGTACGTCGCTACGATTACGCGCCGGATACAACCCGTTTTGCACCTATAACGACTGCCGATGAGGTGAATGTAAAAGGTTGGTGGGCAAAGTACAAACACTCGCGCCTAAATTGGAATTTGACCTACCGGAATCTACGCGTTCAAGATTCGCTATTGACTCCCGAAAGACCACAGGAAACTTATCTCGGTAGGTTGGAATATTTGCTCTTGGTGAAGCAAGGGTTTTTGAAATCCAATACAGTTTATGAGTTGGGTTCGGGGCAGCAGCAGCGTATCGAATTTACATACATACAAGTGAATCCGGGTGAAGGCGTTTATACTTGGATTGACCGAAATGAGGACGGTGCGAAACAGTTGGATGAATTTGAAATTGCGAATTTTTCAGACAATGCCGACCACATTCGCGTAACGACTTTTACAAATGATTTTATTCGGTCGGATAATGTCAATTTTAGTCAGAGTGTAGAGTTGAATCCCGTAAAATTGTGGCGACAAAGCGAGAAAAAAGGACTGCGCCTGATGTCCAAATTTGCTACCAAAACTATCCTTCAAATTCAAAGGAAAACACTCGAATCTGCAAAGGTTCTTCCTTGGAATCCTTTTCAATTGGAAGTGTCGGATACTTCTTTGGTATCGCTTGTAGCGAATATTCGTAATACACTGTTTTTCAATAGAACGAATCAGAAATTCGGCTTTCAAATTGATATGCAAGATAATCGAAATCGACGTATTCTAACGACTGGTTATGAAGCACGACGACGTACCGAACAATCCATTCGCGCCCGTTGGAATCCAAGCAAAAGAATCGGCACAAAACTCTACCTCGCGCAAGGCAATCGCTTCAATGATTCGGAGTTTTTTGAAACGAAAGACTATGACATTCGATTCTATGAAATAGAACCCGAAGTGAAGTTTATTTTTCGTAAAAATACTCGTCTGACACTCGCGTATTCATTCGCCGACAGGCGCAATACTATCAACGAAAAAGAAACTGCACAAAACCACGACCTTAGTGCCGAATTGACCTATAATAAAGTCTCTAAATCAGAAATTCGTGCCGGATTTTCTTTTGTAAATATCGCTTACGAAGGCGCAGCCAATACGCCTGTACAATATGCGATGCTTGATGGTTTGCAAAATGGGAGAAACTTCTTGTGGAACTTGACTTTTGAACGTCGGATTGCGAAAAATGTATTGATGAGTATTTCGTATGAAGGACGCAAAACAGGCGAAAATAAAACGGTACATGTTGGACGAGCGAATGTGAGAGCAGCATTTTGAAAAGCAACTTTTCTGAGTAAAACGAACGAAATAAACTGAACCACTAAGTCCACGAAATACACGAAGGTCGAATTAATGTAGTAAGGAAACTAGGTTTGTGTAAGAAATTGATTGTTCAATACTTAGAACTATTTTGTGGGCTTTGCATCTGTTTAGTTTTAGTGCCTTTGGTGGACTTAGTGGTTCAATTTATTTTTCGGTTTCACTAATAATAATCTCCTGACGAATCACTATCTTTGCAGCCTTTAATCATTACGGCTAAGTTTATTTGAATGAAAGAAACGTCGCTTCACAAAATGACCCTTTCCGACTGGCGGGAAACCGAAAAAGCTGCACTCGAATTGCTCCAAATTGTGGGCGAATTGCGCTTTGACCACTCGGTCGAACTCATCCTTTTTCGTCGAAAAATATACGACTCGCGCCCCAGCGAAGTTATCAATAATCACCTTTACGGAAAAAATTACGTCAAGCAATCCATTTCCGTTTATACCAGCCTCGAACTCGCCAAAGGCATCATCAAAATGGACCTTGCACCTTCGCGTATCGACATTGGTACGCTGGCTACAGACTGGCTGAAATCCAATGGACAATTTGCTGATGTGGATGAGTTTTTGAATCATCATTTGAACGACCATATCGGACAAGATAAGAAGGTTTTGACTCCCAAAGATGTGGTGCTATACGGCTTCGGACGTATCGGACGACTGGCTGCTCGACGACTTGTGGAGATGACGGGTAGGGGAGAGCAACTTCGTTTGCGGGCTATCGTCATTCGCCCGAAAATGAGTGACCGGAAGGAAGAAATGCGTAAACGCGCTGCCCTGCTTCGACGCGATTCGGTACATGGCAAGTTCAGAGGAACGGTGAATGTAGCACGCGATACAGAGGACGAATTGATAATCAACGGCAATCGTGTTAGGATGATTTTTGCTCAAAAACCGAGCGATATTGATTATACAGAATACGACATCAAGGACGCTTTAATCATTGATAATACGGGTGTTTGGCGAGACAAGGAAGGCTTGAGTCAACACTTGCGTCCGGGCGCAAGTCGGGTGCTACTCACTGCGCCGGGCAAGGGCGATATTCCGAATATCGTACATGGAGTCAATCAAAAAACAGTGAATTTTAAAGAGGACAAAGTACTTAGTGCCGCTTCTTGTACGACCAATGCGATTGCGCCGGTAATTAAAGTGATTGATGACCATTATGGCGTTGAGCAAGGACATATAGAGAGTGTACATTCTTACACAAATGACCAAAATTTGATTGATAATTTTCATAAAAAATCGCGTCGTGGACGTGGCGCAGCCGTCAATATGGTCTTGACTTCTACGGGAGCAGCGACGGCGATTGCTAAGGTCATTCCGCACCTCGCGGGTAAGCTCACAGGCAATGCGATTCGCGTTCCTACGCCCAATGTTTCGCTTGCGATTCTCAACCTTCGTATCAATAAAAGTGTCAAGGTAGAGGAGGTCAATCAACTGATAAAAGAGAGTGCTTTACACGGCAAATTGGTTGAACAAATCGGCTACTCTACCTCAAAGGATTTTGTGTCAAGCGATGCAGTTGGCGCAGAGGCAACCTCTGTTTTTGACGCGCCTTCTACGCAAGTATCTGCCGATGGAAAAAATATCACCGTCTATGTATGGTATGACAATGAATACGGTTATACCTGTCAGGTCTTGCGGTTTGCTAAGTATATTTCGCAGGTGAGAAGATTGCGGTATTACTAATTACAAGTTGCGACATAAGCAACTTAGTCCATAGTCAATGGTCGGTAGTCCATAGTTTTCGACATTATTTTACATTTCTACGGACAATGGACTACAGACTATCGACCGTTGCGATTCATCGCAATTTTGATTAAATAATGCGTCATTTCTTCCATATTTCTTATAAAGGCACAAATTATCGGGGCTGGCAACGCCAGCCCAATGCGATAAGTGTACAGGAAATTCTGGAAACTTATATCAATCGTTTACTCAAAATCAATACCTTTATCGTAGGTTGCGGACGCACGGATGCAGGTGTACATGCCAAGCAGTTTTTCTTTCATCTGGATGTCGAACAGGCATGGGATTTTGACCTGAAATATAGACTCAATAAGGTCTTACCATCAGACATTGCCATACACGATGTCATTCCGGTTGCCGACGGTGCTCACGCTCAATTCCATGCCACTGCGCGTACCTACGAATACCATATTCATACACACAAAAATCCTTTTTTGAATGACATCAGTGCTTGGTACGATGAATCGCTCGATATTGAGAAAATGAAAACTGCTACCAAGCTCTTGCCAAAATACGAGGACTTTCGCGCCTTCTGCAAAACACCGGATAAACACAATCATACTAATTGTCAGGTCATATCTGCACAGCTATTTTTTGATGAAAACAAAGAACATATCCGCTTTGAAATTACTGCCAATCGCTTCCTGCGCGGTATGATTCGGATTATCGTGGATAGGTTGATTGAAGTGGGAAAAGGCAATTGGAGTATTGATAAATTTGAACATCATTTAAGTACAAAAGAACGTCCGCAATTTACCAACTACGCTCATCCGCAAGGCTTGTATCTCTCCAAAGTTGTTTATCCGTTTTTAGAATCGTCCTTATAATAAAAACTATTCATCTCGCGTATATCTGCGGACTGCGGACTGATAAACTGTGGACTACGTAAGTAATAAAGCATAGGGGTAATATCACCATAAAGTGTCATTTTAATGAATCAAGAATATTTCTTAAAATGAAAGAACAAGATAAATACCTCATTCTCATTCACAAACGATTGACGAATCAACTGTCTTCCGAAGAAGCACAGGAGTTGAATACGTGGCTCGAATCCAAATCCGAACATCGTGTTTTGTTGGAAAGAACGACAAAATCATGGGAGGCGAGTTTGCAATACAAATCTGATTATCAACCAGATACAAATAGTGAATGGCGCAAATTAAGCGATAAAATAGGTGAAGGAAAAGTAGTGGCAATGCCTACTCGGCGATATCGGTGGGTTGCGGCTGCAGCGATTCTGTTATTAATAGGTAGCGCATTTTGGTTGATAAATAATACGACAAATACGGTTGAAAATTGGGTCGAAATTCAGACGAATGATACTACAAAAGACTTACAACTGCCAGATGGCAGTACAGTATTTTTAAATAAAAATACCTATCTCGCTTATCGCGAAAATTTCAATAACAAAGAAGAGCGTACCATTAAAATGACGGGTGAAGCGTTTTTTGAAGTCACCAAAAATGTCAAGCCGTTTATCGTGCGTACAGACAAAGTTGATGTGCGCGTATTAGGTACAAGTTTTAATGTACATTCAGACGCTGCCGAAGTCACCGTACAGAGCGGAAAAGTACAGGTCAGCGATAAGCCCAATACGCAAAAAATTATTTTACAAAAAGGCGGTCAAGCCCGCCTCAACACCAACGGTACACTCCAAAAAACAAGCCCGAAAAACCTCAATACACTCGCATGGAAAACTCGTCAATTGGAATTTAATGCTACACCTTTAAAGGAGGCTTTAGATGAGTTAGAAGTATATTTTGATGTAAAAATTGATGATAATGAATTGAAAATCAATTGTTTGCACACTGGAGATGTGATAGAAAGCGACGAGATACAAGAAGTCTTTGAAGGATTGAAGCGCATCCACAAAGTCAAAATTATTAAGACCGATACAGGATATAAAATTACTGAAGGCAAGTGTTGATTTAGATATTATCAAACAAATGTGAAGTCCGTAAGATGCTCGACATCCTGCGGACTTTTTTTATTCATTGTACCGAGGGCTTTTAGCCGTCGCCGAATTCGGATAAGTTTCTTAAAAACAAAAAAAGGCTGCCTTTTACGGACAGCCCTTTCTATTTTTGATTTGGGAAGAAAAATCTTATTTTTTCTTTGTAACCGGAGCATTAACTGCGGGAGCTGTGTAGCTTCTTTTGAATCTTCTTTTAAACATGATGTCGATTTTTTAGTATTAGTGAAAGAAATTAAATTCTTATTTTCTTCTTGTAACCGGAGTATTAACTGCGGGAGCTGTATAGCTTCTTTTGAATTTTCTTTTAAACATGGTGTTAAACCTTTTAACGTTAAATAATCAAGTGATGTTTGTTTGTCATTATGACGGTGCAAAGATACAACGCTTTTTCATTAGAGTCAATATTTTATTTTATTTTTTTGAAAATTTTAAAATAAAAATCTTACATTTTGCAATATAGAGCTTTTTAACCAAATTAAATTCTTTACACCAAATTAAATTCGGTATAAAAAAGGCTGCCCCGAAGGGCAGCTTACTTTGTTGATTGTTGTTTGTATAAAGTGCGAATTTATCGGAAAATACAGTCGGATTTATTAGTAGGAGTTCCTTACCTTTTCTTCGTCACCGTAGTATTGATGGGAACAAGGTACTTTCTTTTGAACCTATGATTAAAGGCGGTTTTTGCGAAGTAAAAAACTGTAATGACAGTCTCGAACAAGATAAACTTGATATTGAATATGCGAAAATCCCCGTAGCACGGCACTTCCAGTCCGTGCCGCACTACCCGTCATAAAAACCGTATGAAAAGAAATTTTTTGCGAAGCAAAAACACAATTTCAATCTAAAAATACCTCTTGACCTTCCAATTCTTGAAATCCAAGTTCTTGAAATTGCTCAATTAGGTTATTTTTAACCACCATAAAATGACGATTGGCTTCAATAACTTTATCACTGGCTTCTATGGCATTTCGAAAATTGGTACGGGCTATTTTCTGAGTACGTTGAAGGTCATTCTTGCTAATGTCCGCAGCTTTTACACAATTGCTTTCCTTGATAATTGTAGCGTTTTTTCGGTCGGCTTCATGGTAGGTCACACCAAGTTTATCAGAAATATAATAAGTCATACTATCGACATTTACATAAAATAAATCATCGGTAGTCTTAACCTCATATTTGATGAAGGCATTGGTGGTGTGTATCACAAAAGCCTTGTCGCAGAAGGAACTAGGGCGTTCAAAAGCTGTGCGAGAGGTATCATTCACCTCCACTTCTCCGACGATCAAATCAAAAACCTGTCTAAAATCTTCTTCGGTATAAATATGCTCAGTATCACCCATAGTCACCTCACCGAGTACGATGTTTTTCAGGTCATCAGGACTTAGATAACCCATGTACATCATACCCATGATAGCGATGACAATGAGCATAACAAGATTGGCTAAGGTTTTCATATTTTTTGAATAGAAGCAAGAAAAACGTTATTCCTGCCAAAGTTCTATTGTATTTCCTTCGGGGTCTTCTATCCATGCAAAACGTCCTTCGTCGTGGTCTTCCTGCTTTTTGATATGAACATCATTGGCGCGAAGATGAGCCAGCGTTTCATTCAAATTATGTACACGATAATTGACGCTGAATACTTTCCCTTCCTTATACTTCGGACGTTTATCAGTATGCAAAATAGACCAGGCTACGTAGCGTTTTGTTTCTGTATCGTCTGGTATGAAGTAGTGAAAACTCGCATAATAGGCTTTGTATTCACTGGTGTATTCGTAAGCTATACCAAGATGTTTGGTGTACCAATCGGCAAGTGCTTTCGGGTTTTCAGAGTAAATAAAAATCCCACCAATATGTGCAACAAGTTTTTTCATATTAATTTGACCGATTCATGTTTATTGAAATTCATTCATTCAAAATTCATTCATTCAAAATTCACTCATTCAAAATTCAAAATTCATTCAAAATTCATTCAAAATTCATTCAAAATTCATTCATTCAAAATTCACTCATTCATTCATTCAAAATTCACTCATTCAAAATTCATTCATTCAAAATTCACTCATTATACCCTCTACCCCACGTCACCATCTGCGTCACGCACCTTTTCGGCAGGAATGACATACTCGTTTTTGCGGTATTTTTCTTCATCTTCTGAAAATTCGGTATCGTCTTCAAAGGAAGTATTTTTACGATTTTCGTAAGTGCGTTCCTCTTCATTCGATTCTTGAGGAGGTACGAGTTCGTCAAATATCTTCTCTACTTTTTCTTTGACTTTTTGGGGATCTACGCCCGAATTGAGGGCTTCGCTAAGTTCGGCAATCTGGCGGGTAAATTTAGATCGTGTGGATTTGATATCACCGATTAATTTGGCTTTTTCACGATTAATGACCTTGATAGCTTTCGATTTTCCACCAAACATAATTTCTACGGTTTCGACAAAACGTTTGAGGATACGATACACCAGCGAAGAGGCAAAACCACCGACCATCGCAAGGGTAGGACGAGCGAGGAGTTCGAGTTTTGTATTGGCTTCATTCATTGGAATGAGTGTAGCGAGCAACATTCCTGCTATCAATCCCAAGACAAAACGCATCCAATAGGAAGACAAAAATATCGGGTCAAAAGTACCTTTGGTAATGTATTCGTCGGCTTCAAACAATTCGGCAAAAGAAGCACCAAGCCCTGCCGCCGCCATAAAAAACAAGAGATTGGAGAGCATCGGTAAGCCAGAATCGCTCATCACATTGTCGTCAGCAAGAAAACTCACATAAGTCAACATACTCAAGAGCATAAATATCACTAAGCATATCAAGGCAGCTCCCATCATTTGGCGAACAAAACTCACCGGAGAAAGAAATTTGAAAACACTTGCTGTATTTTCTTCTTGAATCAAATAACGAATAGAATCGGGCGTAGCCGGATAAACAATCTTTATCAGACGCTCGTGGGTATTGACCAATGATTTCAAATCACCCACCATTTTTTCGTCATAAAATACGCTGTCTTTGGCATATTTGCCTCTATCCACAGAGTCTTTCAGGATGTAGGATTCCAAAGTCTTGACAATAGATGAAGGTACAGCGATACCCTTATTTAGGGCGTAACGCAACATGAGGTTGCTGTCTTGAATGTACTGTTCGCGTATGGATGGTTCGTGCGACATGGTTTAGTTTTTTAGTCAATAGTTGCTTGCCAAGTTGTTTAGAGTACTGTAATGACTGCTTTAGCTGTCAATTGTATTTTTGTTTTAACTTTTAATAAATTTAAAAACAATACTTTATGAATGTTTTTTATTTTACTTGACAGCTAAAGCGGTCATTACGAAATTTTCGGTCAACTTGATGAGTCGATTATCAACTACATATTAGTTCAAATAACAGACAAAATTAGAAAAACTTATGCGATCCGATAAATATTATTGAATAAATCTGTCTTCAATAATTTGCATATTTTTATTATAAATGCGAACTTGCAGTGTAAATTTGTAAATTACCCAATTACAAAACAATTTTTAGGAATTACTCAATCTCATTTTTATTCATCATTTAACCTTGAAGTAATGAATTTGGAAGTACTTGATGAGGCTGCGATTATCGAAATGCCGACATTCAGCAACATGGAGGAAATGAGCGAATTGAATACTTTTTTATTGCCCGAAAAACTAATAAGCACAATAGAATTTTCCGGTGATTGGATCAATGAATTCGGACCTCAATTGGACACGGTAGCTTCGCGTTTGGTACGCTTACATTTTAAAAGTATTGGTAATATACTCTCTTTGCAAGAAAGAATTAGTGAGGTTTATTTTTCGTAGAAAAGAAGTGTTTTAATTGTTAAATTGTATAGTTGTATTTTGGCTTCGCCAAAAACTATTTTGACAATCATACAATTTCACAATTCTACAATTAGTCCTTTTCATCACTTCTCATCAAAACTGACGACAACTTTCTTAGTGCGAGGATGCGATTGACAAGTCAGCACAAAACCGGCAGCAACTTCGTCGGGTTCTAAGGCATAATTGACATCCATTTCGACCTCGCCTTCCAATATCTTGGCACGACAAGTGCAACACACACCGCCTTTACAAGCGAAGGGCAAATCTGCGCCGTTTTTTAAGGCAGTATCAAGGATATTATCGCCATTCGCATGGAGGGAAAAGTCAAAGGCATCTCCATCAAGTATAACCGTAATCTGGCTATCTGATTTGGAGGGTAGGGGAGTGGTGATTTTGGTTTTTTTAGTCTTTGCAGCCTTAGTTGTGGGAGTCGTGAATAATTCAAAATGAATCCTTTTTTTATCGACACCTTTTTCTTCTAAAGTATCTTTTACAGAAAAAATCATGTCTTCCGGTCCACACAAAAAATAATCATCAACTTGCTCAACATCAAAGAAGGCTTTGCAAAATTGTTGACATTTTTCGCCATTGATACGACCATTGAAAAGTGGACTACCCAAAACCTCACGACTCAATACGTGATGAACACTCAATCGCTCTAAGTACTTGTTTTTCAGGGCTTCTATGGCTTCGCGGAAGATGATGGATTCAAAATTTCGATTGCCATAAAACAGCGTAAAACTACTTTTTGGTTCTACTTTCAATACTGCTTTTAATATCGACATCACAGGCGTAATACCACTTCCGGCGGCAAATGCGATGTACTGTTTTTCATTATTTTCATCCAACTCTGTATAAAATTTCCCCATTGGAGTCATCACATCCAGCGTATCTCCTGCTTGCAATTTTTGATTGGCAAAAGTGGAAAAACGTCCGTCCTCAACGTGCTTTACCGCGACTCGCAACTCCTCTTTAAACGGACTGCTGCAAATCGAATAAGAGCGACGTACATCCTCTCCATTAATGTCGGTTTTTAGCGTCAAATATTGTCCTTGAGTAAAAGCATAATCCGCCTTTAGCGCATCCGGCACGTCGAAGGCAATAGACACACAATCGGGCGTTTCCGTTCTGACTTCTTTGACTTGTAATGTATGAAATTTCGGCATGAAAATTAAAGTGTAATGTGGTGCGAAGATAGCAATTTGAGTGCAATCTGGTGAATTTTGGAGGAGATTTCAAGTGAGAATTCTATACTACTGGCATACCCCTTAAATAACTACCCACTAAAATTATGTAAATTACGGTCTTTCTCAAAGCCTTTAAATTTCCAATTTAGAGGTTTAGCAAGACAGCGATTATGATATTTGACATAATCTCTAATTTTAGATTCGAGTTCATTGACAGAAGAATAATTACCATTGGTGACGACATGACGCTGAAGTTTAGCAAACCAATTTTCGATAGGATTGAGCCACGAACA